>Ga0207032_1111_pt1 | contig 23401 bp, 24 predicted proteins | sample Alteio_BWMinCont_38_FD_153308 | JGI IMG/M metagenome (GOLD analysis project Ga0207032, IMG submission 153308) | Enriched cells from forest soil in Barre Woods Harvard Forest LTER site, Petersham, Massachusetts, United States -... | ecosystem: Environmental > Terrestrial > Soil > Temperate forest >... | reverse complement strand
AGGCGGAGGTCAGCACAGGCGTGCGATGGATGCGGGGAGCGATGCGCTCGTGGGCTGAGAGGATGGCGTCCCAGGTGGGTGGGTTGTAGTCTGCGGATTCGAAGGATGTGGCTGTGCTCATGGGGCTCACTTTAGCGTCTGGATGCTTGCCAGAGGAACCTGTTTAGCGCGATTTGAGGGCCAGTGAAAGAGGCATTATGGTATGCAGAACCGAAAGTGGCCTTGCGGGAAAAGGGCGAAATTTGGGCCCTTGCCTGGTACTGGTATCACTTGGCCATGCCAGGTTTGGTACTTGACCCGGTGCGATGCTCTGTTACGCTGGTAGCACCCTCCAACGATTCGAAAGAGCATGCGCCGGGCGGTTCCTCGCGCGGCAGAGGAAAAAATGAAAGCTTCTGAACGTCGACAATTAACCCGGGTCAACCATCGGACGCCTTTGCGTTTCCGGACGTTGGGAGTGACCGCGGACAAGACCGAGCATTTTACCGAGGCGCTAAACATCTCGCGGGGCGGGTTTTTCTTTGCCTCGTCGGCGCCGCTGCAGGTGGGGATGCCCATTGAGGCGACGCTGCGAATGCCCGCGGAAGTTACGGGGAATGCGGCGCAGGAGATGCGGTGCACGGCGCGCGTGGTGCACGTTCGAAACGAGCCTTACGGGGACGGGCGGATCGGGTTTGGGGCGGAGATTGAGAAGTTTCAGACCGTGGCTACGGCCGAACGGTGGATGAGCTGAAGAGCGGTTGACAGTCGTCAGTTTTTCAGTAATCAATCAAAAGAGTGATGGAGAAAGCTTAGCGGGAGGTTGTCCTGCGGGTGCGCTTGTGGAGCGCAGCCGCCACTAAGAACGCCGTGGAAGTGTGTTTGTTGAGATCCTTTCCGGCAGGGTCGGAACCTTCGGTTGCCGCGCTTAAGATGACAAGTTGTTGTGTTGGCGCGAGTGACTAGGGTTTGGGGGGTGGCACGTTGAACGTGGTTTTTGCGCTGCCGACGTTTTCGAAGCGGTCGTAGGCGCGGACCGCTAGCGAATGTTCCCCCGACGGCAAAGGCGGCAGGCCGAAGTGGTATTCCTCGACGGGCGCGTCGCTTATGTTTTCGCTCGGAGTGAGAAGGATCCAGTCGCCGCCGTCGAGGCTATATTGCGCGCGTTCAATAGCGGAGGCGGCATCGCGCGCGGTGAAGGATGCGGGATGGGCGCCGCTCATTTTTCCGGAAGCGCCGCCCACGAAGAGTTTTTCGATCACTGGCGGCGTGTTGTCAACTTCGAAGCGTTCACTTTCGCGTTCGGCTTTGAGCGCGTTGGCGGGAGGATTTGAGGGCGTGTCGGTGGCTACAATTTTCAGGTAGTACGCGCCGTCGGGCAAAGTGGTCGTATCCCACGAATAGAATTTCTGGTCGAGGTTGTCCTTCAACAATTTCCACTCGTGTTCGTTTTCGCCGCGAAAGTAGACCGCGTAACGCAATTCGTCTTCATTGTCGTCATGGGCGGTCCAGAGAACGGATTGGTAGCCCTTCTGAATGGTTCCTTGCGGCGGCTGTTCGAAACGCGCGGGCGTGCTGCTCTGGGTGATGATCAGGCCCGAGGTATTGGGCGACGGAGGCGTTTTGAGGGTCACGGAAGCAGGCTGGTTCAGAGCGATCCCGCTCTGGCCTTGCGCGCGAACGCCGGGATCCTGCAAAGCGATACCGTCGATCACCGGAGCAACATTTCGAGGCAGATAAGCGAGGCTCACCCAATCGATGCCATCGCCGGGGCGGCCATCGTGAATAACGGCCTTCCACTGGGCAAAACGCGCTGACGGAGCTTCGACGGCTGCGCCTGTTTTGGTGTACGGGCCAAACCAGCGCGACCACTCGCGTCCGGGATCCTCCGTGTTTCCCGTGCGAACGAAAAACTCCAAACGGGGCTCATTCGAATTGGCGGAAGGCTTGGCCGAAGTAGACGGCGGAGGACTCCACCATTCAAGGCGGCCCCATTGCGAAAAAAGCTGCGCGTCAAAGGAACGGGATTCGAACGTGCCTTCGGCTTCGTATTCGGGGCCGACGGAAAGAACCTTTCCCGGATTCGCGGTACACAAAAAGATTTTGCCGGAGGAACTGCGGGCGATGCCGGTGATTTGCGCGGAGCCGGCTTTGGCGAGCTGCGCGAAAACGCCGCGTCCGTCAATGGCGAGAAGAGAGCCGTTGTTGCCCGTACCGGCAAGGAGACGGCCATCGGAAGCGAGGCCGAGGGAATAGACGACGTCTTCGCGCGAAGACCAAACTTCTTCGGGAGCGCCGTCCGGAGTGATGCGGTAAATGCTGCTGGAGAGCAAGGGAGGAAAAGGAGTAAAAGGCTGTTGAGCCTGGATTTGACCGGAACTGATAATGCCACCGTTGGTGATGGTGGTCGTGCCCTGGGGCGTAGAAATGACGGCGTTCGGTGCCTGGGGGCCAGTGCGTTGCTTCTCGCCAATGGCGGAGGCGTAGATGGTGCCGTCAGGGGAAACGGCGAGGGAAGTGATTTCGCGCTTGGAAGTTTCGTAGAGAACGAAGCCTTCTGCGGCGGGCGCGGCAGAGTCTTTACCAGTGGCCTTCGAGCTGGGACGAGAAATGCGAAGAATGCGGCCGCTGGGTTCGGTGCCGGCGATCAGATTGCCACTGGCGTCGAAGGCGAGAATCTTTATGTGCGCTTGATCGCTGGAATAAAAGGACTCTCCGTGTCCGTCCGGCCCGACGGCGAAGACCTGGCCCTTGTCACCAGTGGCGACGTAAAGCGTGCCGTCGGGAGAAAAAGCAAGGTCCCAGATGTATTTTGTCTTGGGGTCGAAGAAAACGGATTTTTCTCCGGATGGCGAAACTTTATAGACCTTGCCGTCAGGAGAAGTGCCCACGTAGAGCGTGCCCTTAGAATCGAAAGCGATGGCTTGCGCGGAAAGGTCGGTGGAATCGAACACGATCGCCGGTTTCCCGTTCGAGCCAAAGCGAAACACTTTGGCGGGAGAGCCACCGGCGGCGTAGAGCGTGCCCTTTGGGTCGACACGCAGAGACCAGAGATAGGAAGCGTCGGCGTCGGCGAGTAGCGTGAATTTCGGAGCGAGTTCAAGACGACCGTCGCTGCGGACTGCCACGCCGCGGGCCGTCCCTTTGAGGAATTCATCGTAGGTGGACTGGCGCCAACGGCGGGTGTGCTCGGCGAGAAGAGGTAACGAAGTAAGGAAGCAAAGAAGCAAGGAGAAAGAGATTGCGCGGCGTTGGTGCGAGCCGGACAAGATTAGTTTGAAAAGGCGCTTGGCCGATTGAGTCATTGAAATGTTCACCGGATTTGGAGATTCAGGGAGATGACGCCGGAGACGGGGCCTCCGAGCGGGATGGAAGCTTCGCTAGCCAAGGATTCGCGCAGCACTTGCACGCTGCCTGGTGCGGGACGGCCGTCGACGATGTTGATTTGCGACAGCGGAATGTTGGGAAGTTCCTTGTCGTCCCATAGCAGCGTCGGCGTGGGAACGAAGAGGCCGACGTAGAGGCGGTCATTGTGTCGCTCGCGATTCAAAAGCGAGATGAGCTGATCCAGACCCGTAGGCCCACCTCCCGCACCGGCAAAACCAAAACCAAACCCGCGGGAAGCACGATTCAAAAGATCGGCGTCGCTGACAAGAATGCGGAGCGCGGTGCCGCGCGCAACCTGGTCGGGGACGCGCACCGTTGTTTCCTCCACGCGTGCGGGACCACGATAAGGACGAAGAAGGACGCGAACGCGGAGTGTCTCGCCGGGAGCAGCTTCGCCTTTTTCAAGCCAGGCGCTTTCGATGGTGAAGGATTTGCGGCCGGGAACGCTTTCGACGCGCAAAGTAATGCGGTCGACTTTGGCGGGCTCGAAGGTGTTGACGAAAAGGCGCGTGAAGACGTTCTGCATCGTGAGAGCGATCGGCAGGCCGTCGGGAGAGAGGAAATCCCCGGGGGCAAAGGTGTTTTCGATTTGTACCGGTGCGTGACCTTGGAGCTGGATTTCGCCGGAGAGATGTAAGGTGGTGCCCTCGCCGTACAAGGAGTTCTGCGTCAGTCCACTGAATGTGGTAATGGCCACAAGGAGCGGCGTGAGTTTCGGATGATTGACAAGCTCGAAATGGAGCGTTTTCTGTTTGGCCACTCCCGCGTCAGAACTCGACAGCGTGAGATCCAAAGGGATCATGGCAGGAGGCGCGCCGAGCTTGCCGGTGACGGCGGTGAGACGGTCGCCGGTGATGGTGCCGATGGAGCCGCCAACATTGACGATCTTGGTGGAAGCGAGTTCGGAAGAGAGCGTGGTGACGACGCGGCTGCGAGCCATGGGGAGTTGCACTTCGCCGAGACTCAGGAAAGGGTGACCGCAGAGATAGACGCGATCGGCTTGCACCGCCGTGACCGTGCAGGCGGAATTGATGGAAGCATCTCCCTGAACAAGAACCATGCCCGCCATGTCTCCCGCGGCAAGATGCCCGTCATCAGGTCGCGGAGCTGCTGTCCCACCCTGCGCGGCCACGAAGCCATAGCCCTGAATCTGACTGGCGAATTGTTGCATCACGGCGGGTTGAAAGCCGGAAAAGACAAGAGGCGTTTCAATGGGTTCAAGAGCGGAACCGGAAGGCAGGCCGGTGTGCGTGGCGGCTTCGTTGGGCAGCCCGAATTGTTGCGTGGCTACTTGCGCGGCGTGAGGCTGCGACGGCGGGTTCAGCACATCTTGAATCGGAGTAACGCCGGCGATGGGCTCTTTGGTGAAGATGCCGAGTTTCAGGGAAAGCGCGCCAGCAAGTTTGCCGTCGAGGTAGACGGGGCTGCCGCTCATTCCCGCGACGACCCCGGTGTGTTCGACCTTTGGGCCCTTGAGCTGAACCAGAATGATGGATTGCTTGGGGCCCAGAAAATTGTCCAGAATGCCGAGGACTTCCAGATCGAATTTCTCCACCTGATCACCGGCAAAAATGGTGTAGGCGTAGCCTTGCATGCCGGGTTTAACCTGGCTGAGGGGAAGCGTTTCGCGCGATTCCTGCGCGGCGGCGCGAGGCTCGAGGCAGAGGACGACCGTGAACGCGAGGAGGGCGAGGACCGTGGAGCAAAGCGACTTAGACAGCTGACACCGAGCCGTAAGCATGAATCGGTAATGATACCCGGCGGGGTACGGGGAAGCAATCAAACCGACGGAAGGCTTCGAGTGGGAAGAATGAGCTAGCAGTCCTAGAACCGGCTCAAGCGGACGCGCGTTCGAGAGGCGTGGCGATTGATGCAGAGGCCCGGGAAATTCGCGAATCAGTCGTGGTGGTGCATGGCGAAGACTTTGTCGAGCGAGTCTTCGTACGGGTAGACGTGAACCATCCAGCCGAAAATCACCGGGTGGAAGCGGCCGCCGGCGGCATCGCAGGCTTCCTCGGTGGCGATGGCGCCTCGAAGGCCAAACTTCGTCATATCCGCGTTGCGCAATTGAGCCCTCGGGGGCATGCAAAGATTAGTGTGCAGATGCCACATGGCCACGCTCAAAGGAACACGGGCGTTGAGCTGGTCTTCGGTGGCGCGCTTGGGCATGGTGTACATGGCGCCGACTAGCTCGTAGCCGTCGGAGGTTTTTTTGTAGAGCAGGGAAGTGGGCCGCGCGGGATCAAAGGTGAAAGCTTCCAGGAAACCGTTCTTGTAATTCGTGAAGTGATATTCCTTCTGCGGCAGCTTAGGCAGGAAAATTTTGTAACCTTCGTCGAGAGCGACGTGGTAGTCCTTGTACTTTTCGATGCCGGAGCGAAGCTGCTTGACGATTTCGCTGGCGCGCGCGGTGTCTTCGGGAGTTTGCGGGCGCATCGCCGTCATGTGCATGTGCAAGCTGTGCGCATCCATGCTGCCGGGCGTCATATCGTGAACGGCGTGAGCTTCGTTGGCCTTGGCATCGTCCATGTCCATGCCGGGCATGCTGGTTTGCTCTTTTGCCTGCGCCGGTGGAGCCTGCGAGCTGGATTGTTGCGAATCCTGAGCGGTCACAGAAGGCGTGCGGTGGCCGGGGATCGCGGCGAGCAGGACGCTCACGAGAAAGAGTGCGCCAAACAAGATACCGGCTTTGGCGCCGAGATGCAGGAACGTGCTGCGCGCGGACATGAGAATTCTCCTCAAATAATAATACGCAACGAGAAGGGCGGGGATTTCAGAGCGTGGTACAGGGAGTGCTTCGAAAAAAACTGGCCGGATGGACAGGGCTGGGAGCTGAAAGTAGAAATCTGAAAATGGAAATTGGGATGCGTACCTTCCAATGCGGGCTCATGGGACGCCGCGTGTTAGAATTTCGGCGTGAAAAAGGAAACGATTCGTCCGGCGAAATACCTGACCGGCGGGCTGGACCTCCCGGGAGATAAGTCCATTTCGCATCGGTATGCGATGCTGGCAGGGCTGGCGGAGGGCACCAGCGAACTGCGGCATTTTTCTGCGGCGGCGGATTGCCACAGCACACTGGGATGCATGAGCGCGCTGGGCGCGGACGTGAAGATCGAGAAGGATACGGTGCGCGTGGCCGGACGCGGGGCGCAAGGTCTGAAGAGCAGCTGGCGGGCGCTCGACGCAGGAAATTCCGGAACGACCATCCGGCTGTTGGCAGGGATTTTGGCGGGGCAGGGATTTACATCGAAGCTGACGGGAGACGAGTCGCTGCAAAAGCGGCCGATGAAACGCGTGATTGCGCCGCTGCGGGAAATGGGCGCGAACATTCGCGGGCGAGACGATAATTTTGCGCCGCTGGAAATTCGCGGGACGAAGCTCAAGGCTATGGATTACAAGATGCCGATGGCTAGCGCGCAGGTAAAATCTGCGGTTTTGCTGGCCGGGTTGTTCGCCGAGGGCGTGACCAGCGTGACGGAACCAGCGCGCACGCGCGATCACACGGAACTGGCGCTTGAGGAGTTTGGCGCGGCCGTTGAAAAGCTCGGGCGGACGATCCGCGTGCATGGGCTCAGCGGCGGGAATGGGAGCCGCAAGCTGGCGGCCCGGTCGCTTGATGTGCCCGGGGATTTGTCCTCGGCGGTTTTTTTTATCGCGGCGGCATCCCTGTTCGCCGATTCGAATGTGTTGATTCACAACGTAGGTCTGAATCCCACGCGGACGGCCATTCTGGACCTGTTTGTTTCGATGGGCGCGTCAATTCAAATGCTGGGGCTGAAAAGTGCCCACGGTGAGATCGTGGGAGACTTGTCGGTCAAAGGTGCGGCGCTAAAGGGCGGGGTGATAGCGAGCGAGCAGATTCCGCTGGTGATTGATGAATTGCCGATGCTCGCGGCGCTGGGGCCCTACACGGAGGAAGGCATCGAGATTCGCGACGCGGCAGAACTTCGAGTCAAGGAAAGCGACCGGATCGCCGCGCTGGCGGAAAATCTGCGGCGGATGGGCGCGACGGTGGAAGAGCGGCCGGATGGATTAAAAGTGGAAGGGCGGCGCGCTGGGAAATTGCGTGGAGCGGAAATCGAGCCGCGAGGAGATCACCGGATTGCGATGGCCTTCGCAGTGGCGGGCCTGGCCGCGGACGGAAACACGGTAATTCGCGATGCGGATTGCGCGGGAGTCTCGTTTCCTACGTTTTACGAGGAATTGAATCGCTTGGCAGAGAGGTAAGTAAGGCCAAGACGCGAGAATCTGAACGCTCAAGCGGGGGACGTGGGAAGCTAACGCGAAATGCGCCTAAGGCTTTTCCGGTTTCGGCGGCGCCGGCGGGTGCGGCGGACGCGGCGGGGCCGGCGGGACAGGAATGTCCGAGCTGATGCGACGCACGGCAATCGATCCGTAGCTGGTTTTCAGCGTGATTTTAGGGCCGCGGCCGTTTCCGTATTTTCCTTCCAAATGGGAATCGCCCGACTGCGTGGACGTTTTCTTCAGGGAATCGGAAGAAAACTCAGAGTCGATATCGCCGGAGTGGCAATCGGCGACAATGTCAAAGCTGGAAGATTCCGGCAGGCTGAGGGAGATGCCCGCGGAAGAGTTGGTGATCTCGATGTCCTCTTTTGGAGGAGACGAAAAGCGAACCTCCACGTTGCCGTTGCGATTCTCGACCTTCACCTTGCCGCCGGCGTTCTCAATGCTCACGTCATAGGAATTGGTTCGCAAAGACAGATTTCCGGGGGCGTCGGCGATTTCCAGATTGCCGGAGCCTGTTTCCATGTGGCCGCTAAGCTGCGAAAGCGTTAAATCCGTGCGCTGGGAAATGAATCTTACGCCTTTGGCGACCTTGTCCGCGCGGATCGGGCCGTAGAATTCTCCATCGAGCGTTAGTCCCCCGGTGGCGCTGGAAACACTTACTTCGCCGCCATGACCGGAGATTTTCACGTTGCCAGTGGTGTCAGAAACCTTGGTGTTGCCTTTGCGCGTCTCGACGGTTACGTCGCCGGCCGTGTCGCGAACTTCAATGTCGCCGTTCGTCGTATTCACGGAGACAGGCTTGGCCATGTCAGAGACGGTGATGTCGCCCTTCTCGCCCCGGATGGTGAGAGACGCTTTTTTCGGAACAGAAATATCAAGGTCCAGAGCGACCCGTGAATCTCGTGCAGCTGCGTTGACAGGCCGGACCTCGTATCCGTCGCCATTGGCCACGATTTCGACAGAAATGCCCTCGGCGATATGCTGCGCGTCCGTCTCACTCCAGGCTTTGATTTTCTTCTTGCCTGAAATGCGAATCTGCGGCTCGTCCGAGGAACGGACGCTGATGTCGCCATGTCCGTCGCGGACGCTGATGCGGGCGTCGGCAGGAACGGCCTTCGTCGGGCCGTCGAGGTCGAAATCGAAAGCGTTGCCAATCCCCCACTCGTCGCCGGAGAAGCGTTCTCTGCCGTAGTCCACTGCCACAACAATGCCGAGAAGGGAGAGAAGGCCAAGAACAAGAAGAATCTCTCCCGCATTGATCCTCGATGCGCCTAGGTCGCCGGAGCGGGCGGCTGCGGTACGCTCGTAAAGTTTGATCGCGCCCCAGAAGATGAGGATTAGCGGCCACCAGTGGCCGAGCACATGGAAGATACTCAGGTCCCGATAATTGTGAAGGAGCAGCAGAGTCCCTACGAAGAGCAGGAGCAAGCCGGGAAAGAGCGAACTGCGTCGTGGGCTGGCATTCGCCATAAGAAATTATTGTCCCTGTCCGGGCATCGGATTCTGTGGCGGATTCTGTGGGGGACCTGACACTCCCGGAGGAGCGACGGGCGGATAGGAGTTGCCAACGTGGCCGTCCATCGGCGCGAGTGACGATGCCAGGCTCACGGCCCCAATCACGATGAGGATGACGGGAAAAGTATTGCCGAAAGATAGATAGCCACCGCGCATTTGATCAAGGAGAAATAACACGCCAACGGTGATGATGATGGCGGGGCCCATGAGGCTGCGGATTGTACAGCGGCGGCAATTACAACGAATCCTGTCACTCATCGAAATCCATCCTTCTCGCGTCGCCGCTTAGGAGCGGTTGCTCAATCGGTTGCGAAACAACAGTGCGCCCACGGCGATCAAAACCACCGGCCAGAAACGCCATATCCGGTAAAACGGAAACCAGTTGAAATTGTTAAGAAGAAAAAGCGCGCCGAGAACAATCAGGATGATGGGGCCGATAGGCCGGTTTCGGCTCCAGGACTCCAACGGGTCGACGGAAGTTTCACCGAGATTCCTGGCTTTGGCGATGCGCATTGCATCGAACGCCATGTACAGCACAAAACCGGCGAGCAGCAGGGAAAGTACAACGTCGGCACTGTCCCCGATGTCGCTGCTGAGGCCGACGATCATGGCTGCGAATACGACGATGTGAATTAAGGCCTTGTTGTACTCCCCGTTGTACACGGCGCCGAGGCCCGGAAAAAGCCCGAGCACAAAAGCAACGCCGGGGCTGCTGGGGGAGCGCCCAGGAATCGGCGGAGGTGGCAGCGCTGCGGGTGCCGGGATTCCGGCGACCGGTTCGGCTGCTGGCGTGGGTCCGGGAATTCCCATGATGGTGGCCAGGCAATCTTCGCAGTAGAGAACGTCACGCACCGGTCGCACGCATGCCTGGCACATGGCCTTGCCGCAGTTGCGACAGTAGCCGACAGCGTCCACGTCCGAATGGACGGCACACTTCATGGCATTCTCCTCTCACAACTCGAGCCAATCAGCACGGGGAATTGCATGGCTAAAACCTGAAGATTTCTGCCGATACCATCGGCGCGGTTCTGCTGCCGCGGCCCGGACGGTTTATTGTTATCGGTCTGGCCCGGTTCTTTGTTTGGCGTGGTCTGCGGAATGGCTTGCTCCCTGGTTGAAGGATTTGGCTCGTTTTCGTTCATGCGTGATTGAATTTCATAGACCACTCGCATGTCGCTGACAAACTTGCTGCTCCGGGCATAGACGAGATGCGCCTGCCGGTCGGCATTGCGATAGATGGTCGTCGGGTAAAGATCCGCGAGTTTGGGCTTATGAGAAAAGAAGCCGGAGGCGGCGAGCAAAATAACAAATGTGGCCGCCACAGAAACCACGCTGTAGACAAAACGTGGTGATCGCAGGCTACGCACCCAGCCCTTGGCCTTACGCCAGCTCTGCGGGCCTTGCGTGGCGGTCAGAATGGAATGGACAAGACGCGGCGAAGGTTCAACCTGCTCCAGGGTGTGCAGGGTGCCGAGAAGATGAGAAACACTGGCGACCAGCGGAGTGCACCGCTCGCACATATTCACATGCAGATCGAATGCGGTTTGCTCGGCGGGCTGGAGCAGTCCGTCAAGGTAATCGCTCAGGCGCGCTTCGGTTTGTTCGCAAGTCCAGTTCATGGCATGCTCCGCGCTCGCTTCGAAATAAAAAACTCCTTCATGATGGGCGCACTCCCATTTGTTGCAAAATTCGTGCCAGTTCGATGCGCCCGCGATTGATTCTTGATTTCACGGTTCCTTCGGGTACCGATAAAACCCGCTGAATCTCTCCATACTCCAATTGCTGCAGGTCGCGCAAGATCACCGCCTCCCGCAAATCCGGCGAAAGCCTGGTGAGCGCCGACTGCACCTGCCCGCTCAGCTCCCCAAGGAGCGCTTGTTCATCAGGACGCCGCCCGGCGGACTCTTTGTTCTCCACCACCGGCATGGCGTCGTCCAGGGAATCCGTAATGCGATCGCGCTTGGTTCTACGGTAATGGTCAATTAACAAATTGCGCGTCACGCTCGTCATCCATGTAGCGAAACCGCCATGGGCCGAACGATAACTTCCCAGTGTGCGGTACACACGGAGGAAAACATCCTGCGACAGGTCCTCGGATTCAGTTCGGTTTCCTGTGAACCGGTAGCAGATGTTAAAGATGCGGCGCGTGTGACGGCGCACAAGTTCCTCCCAGGCCGAACCGTCGCCCTGGAGGCATTGCTGGACCAGTTGGGCATCCTGCTCCAACGTATCATCAGCCTCTAATCCTACTTCGGTGCGACGGTTGGCGCCCTGCGATACGAACTTTAGTGAATCGCTTGGCGCCTAACCTCTGCCTGCACACTATGGAACGTAAACTGCTCACGAAATGTTCCCCCTAAGGCCGGCCCTGGCTCCGACCCGTAGTTCGAGGCATATTACTTACCCCAGCAACAGGAAACAAGGGATTCGATTGGTGGAGGCATGTTTTGGAGCGAAAGACCACGGACGTGACCAGGTCTTCTCACATACACGATAGATTTTGCACAAGCATAACTAAAGACACTCCAGAGTGGGGCTTTGCGATAGCCCACCTAACAAAAAGAAACAAAAGGGGATAAAGAGCCTAATTGAACACGTTCATTTTTCACTTGACAAATGGACTCAGTTTCAAGTAGAGTTGAACATGTTCAAGAAAGGGTATGATTAGCATGAGTGCTCAGGCCATCAGCGTAGGTGAGAAGACCAGGGAAGTGATCCTTGAGAGTGCCCTGAGGCTCTTCCGCGACCGAGGTTTTGAGGTAACCACGATGAGGGACATCGCGCGCGAGGCGGAGGTGGCGACCGGGGCGGCGTATTACTACTTCCCGAGCAAAGAGGCGATTGTCGCGGCGTACTACGACCAGGTGCAGCGATTGCACGCGGAGAAAGTTCACGGTGAACTGCAAGGTAAAGAAGGACTGCGGGAACGGCTTGGTGTCGTGTTGCATTCGAAGTTGGAAATTCTGAAGAACGACAGAAAGTTTCTCGGCGCCTTGTTTCGTTTCACGGGGGAACCGTCGCATCCACTCTCTGTTTTTGGAAAAGGCACGCAGAGTCAGCGGAGCCAGAGCGTGGCGATCTTTCGAGAAGCCATCGAAAGGACAGATGTCACCAGTGAACAGGCGCAACTGTTGCCGTGGGTGCTTTGGTTGCTGCAACTGGCGATGGTGCTTTTTTTGATTTACGACGACTCCGAAGGACAACAAAAAACGCACAAGTTGGCAGACGGCACTCTCGACCTTGTGACACAGTTGGTGCAGTTGACGAGTTCCGCGCTGGTGCGTCCCTTCATTCAACCGTTCCAAACAAGAATGCTCGGAATGCTCCGGGAAGCCGGTTTGAACGCAGAGGAATAAGATTCGCCCGCAGGGTGAGGAATTGAGTTTGAATCTGGAGTCGAGGAGAAACTATGACGGAGACGCGTAAATCAGAAACTCACTGGTACCCAGCCTCATCGGCAGAGAAACGGCCGTCAGCATGGTGGTATTGGGGGCGCGCCGTGTACGTCAGCCGCCGCGACTACTGGAGAATTACGAAGAAATTTCTCGCAGTTGGAATTCCACTTGGCGCGATCGGTGTTTTGTTTCACGTGCCGCTGGCTTTCAAAGCGGCATTGGTGCTGGCTGCGATTGGATTGGTGTTGCTGGCGTTTTCCTTGTTTGGCCTGTACCGCATGTATGGGCATCCTGGAGTGCGCTACATCCGCCGGCTGGTGGAACTAGGTGACGTCCAAGGCAAAGTAACTGTGGCGGACTTGCACATCGGCACGTACCGCCACGCTTACCTGCTTTCGGACGTTTTGCCTGAAGCAAAGATACAGACCGTGGACTGCTGGAACGTCGAAGGCGAATCGCCGGAAGAGGCGGTGCAGGATGTGCGCGACCTAGAACCGCCACCTGGAAACAATCCACGAATCGTTGCTTCCAAAGCCGAGCATTTTAGCGTGCCGCTGGCAGACGCATCCGTTGACGCGGTTTGTTTTGGCTTCGGCACGCACGAAATTCCCTCCGGCGGTGCACGAGAAAAGCTGTTCAGTGAAGCTTCCCGCATCCTGAAGCCCGGCGGAAAAGTACTTTTGTTCGAACACGGTTGGGATGCGCACAACTACGTGATTTTCGGGCCGGTGATCCATCACGTAACCAAACGCCAGGATTGGGACAAGTTCTTGCATGAACGTTTTGACGATGTGAAATACGCGCGCAGCAACCAGGCCGTTGATCTCTTTGCAGGGACGCGGCGTTAAAGGGAATTGCGCATGAGCACTCACAGCGGCGACGCGGACGTGATCGTGATCGGCGGAGGGATCGCGGGACTTGGGGCGGCCGTTCGTTTGAAAGATCGGGGGCTTGAACCACTTGTGCTGGAAGCGGAGGCACGAGTCGGCGGGCGAATGACTACGGACCGCGTCAGCGGGTTCGTTGTCGATCGGGGCGTCACCCTTTTCGGCAACGCGTTCGGGTCGATGCGGGCACTGGTGCGGCGCCTTGGTCTTTCTCCGCTTGTGTGCAAGGGCAGCTTCGGCGTCGGCATTCATGACGCTGCGGGATGCCGGGGTTATCGCGGCGGACGATTTGAAGATTTGCTCCTGGATCGCAGCATATCGTGGCGCGCGCGGCTGGCCAGCATCCGATTTGGATTCGATCTGCTCCGCCATCATCGTGCTCTCGTTCATGGCTTCAGCACTTTGAGCGGTTCGCTTGATGACGAGGACGCTCGGACATATTTCCGGCGAATTGGCGGGGAAGAAGTGTTCGAACGCATCTTCAGGCCCGGGCTCAATGGACCGGTCGGCGGATCCGTGGAAACTTCGTCGCGCGTGATTCTTATGCAAGTGCTTTGGAATTTGCTGGTCCGCGGCCAGTGGAATCTCACCGATGGCGTGGATCGCATTCCGGAAGCCGCGGCTTCGCAAGTGAAAGTTCTGACGGAAGCGCGCGTTTTGAACGTTGAGCAGAAAGATTCAGGGGTTCAGGTCGAAGCGATGGTGAAAGGGAAGGAAGAAACTTTTCGCGCGCGGACGGCCATTTTTGCTCTCCCCGGGCAGCTGGTCCCCGCCATTTGTCCGGGACTGCCGGAAGACGTTCGCAGTCTGCTTTCACGCACGCAGTACTCGAGGATCGCCAATGCGGGAGTCGCGCTTTCCCGGCCGCCGAACACGCCATACGCTGGTTATGCTTTTGCGGAAGATTTCGTCCCGGGCGCGGAGATCGAGATGGAACATCTGCGAGCGCCCAACCGCTGCCCAGGGGGTACGGGCATGGCGAGCGTCTTCCTGTGGAACACGCCGCAAAAATCACGTCTGGAAGCGGATGATGATTCGTTGAAGCAACAAGCCAGCGATATTATTGAACAGACATTTCCGGAGTGCCGAGGCAAAGTTCTTTTTGTTCATCTGGTGCGCTGGAACGTGGGCATCGCGCAGTTTCCGCCGGGGCGCTTGCGGGAGATGACCGCTCTGCGAAAGCAACTTGGTGCATGGGAGTCGCCATTCGACCTCTGCGGCGATTATCTCGACGGGCTGTCCAGCGAAGGCGCCCTGCGCACGGGCGAACAAGCCGCCGAGCGGACAGCCGCAAAATTAAGCGCGCGCTGAGGAGACCCGGACAACCTAACTTGACGCGCGTGCCTTCGCCCGTTACGCTGGCCAGCGCATGCAAACATCGTCGAGGAAGCTTCTTGCAGTCCTTGTAGTCCTTCTGGCACTCGGATACGCGATTTATCGTTCCAGCGGGATGCTGCACCTCGGGGACTTCAGCGGCACCAAATTGCTGCATGCGGTTCGCGGCGCCAATCCATTCCTTTTGATTCTCTCCATCGTTGCCATTTACGGATGCTACGCGTTGCGGTCGCTGCGCTGGAAAGTGTTCCAGCAAAACCTGGGCGCCTCGCGTTTCGGGATCATTTATGGGATGACGCTGGCAGGATTCGCGGCCGTGTTTTTGCTTGGGCGCGCGGGGGAGCCGGTGCGGCCGCTGCTGCTGGCTCGAAAAGAAAAAATGCCCGTCGCGGACATGTTTGGAATCTACGCGTTGGAGCGGCTGTTCGATTTGGCGAGCGCGGCGGTGATCGCCGCCGTCGGGCTGCTGCTCTTCAGCTCGAATGCGCATGCCGGCGGAGCTGCCAGCAAATTGGAACTGGCGGCAAGAACGACCGGTACAGTGTTCGCAGTTTGCGTGGTTGGGGCGATTGTCTTTCTGTTCTATCTGCGATTGCACGGATCGGCGCTCCTGGAGCGGCGGCTGCAAGGATGGCTGAAAACGGACGGCTGGCGCGGTACGGTCGCACGAATCCTCATGGGATTCGTGCGCGGCGTGCAGACGATTCACAGCTGGGGAGATTTGGCGCTGACGTTGTTTTATTCGGCGGTGCATTGGTTCCTCGTGCTGCTGGTGTACCTCTGGGTATCGCATAGTTTTGGCGGGGCGCTGGGCACGATTAGCTTGAGTGACGCGATGCTGGTCATGGCCTTCACGCTGGTTGGCTCGGCGGTGCAACTCCCCGGAGTGGGCGGCGGGTCGCAGGTGGCTTGCTTCCTTGCGTACACCACGATCTTTGGAGTAGAAAAAGAGCCCGCCGCAGCCGCCGCGATTGTTTTGTGGCTGATAACCTTCGCGACGTGTAGTCTGGCGGGCGTGCCGCTGCTGATCCATGAGGGGCTTTCGCTCGGGAAACTGAAGGAATTGGCGGAACACGAAAAGGAAGCGGCAATGGAAGGCGCTGCCGAGCAAGGAGACTCAGCCCAGTGAAGTGTCCTTTTTGCACGCACGTTGACGACAAGGTGATCGATTCGCGGGAAGGCCGGGGCGGCGATACGATTCGGCGCCGGCGCGAGTGCCTGAAGTGCGGCCGCCGTTTCACGACGTACGAGCGCATCGACGAAATTCCGTACATGGTGATCAAGAAAGATGGACGGCGGGAACGTTTTGAACGGCAAAAGATTTTGCAGGGACTGCTGAAAGCGTGCGAGAAGCGGCCGGTGGCCACGCCGAAACTCGAAGGTATCGTGGAGGAAATCGAGGGGGTGGTGCACGAGTCCACCGAGCGCGAACTGACCACGACGGAAATCGGCGAAATGATCATGCACCGCTTGAAGAAGCTGGACAAAGTGGCGTATGTGCGGTTCGCCTCGGTATACATGGACTTCAAGGATGTGCAGGAGTTCATGAGCGAGCTGAAGAACCTGCTCAAGGATCGCGCCAAGAAATAAGTGGCGAGTGATGAGTGGGGTTGAGGGCCGGCCCCCCCCCCTGGTTTTTTGTAAGTGTTGCATCTAAAGGATTTAGTGTTCCTATAAGCTCTTTAGAATCAACACTTATGGGCATGTCTGTAAGTGTTGCGGATAAAGGACTTAGGGGGATAGTGTTTGTAGGCAGGCTGAAGGCTCCCGAGACCCCATCCGGGATGACAGAGTGCACAACGGACCGCCGCCGAGACGGAGAACACCCCCTCCCCCCCATGCTTTTTGTAACGATATGATGTGAAAGGGTTTAAGAGGTGGGGGTCTGCAAACGATATGATTCCATGGGAGTTAGGGAAATGAGGGCAAGGAATGTACTTCCAGCCACGGGAAAAATTGAGAGATCGAGGCGTTCCCATAGCGGCAACTTCAAGGAAAGATAGCATGGAGCTACCCGATGTGTCAACTATTATTTGGGTTAGCATTCGAATGATTTGTTAAAATGTTGAAAAGGGAGATCTTTTCCGACAGATTGTTCCCCTTGAATGAGAAGGGCGAAGAGCGCACTCTTTGAAAACCACAAAGAGTGCGGCACCCCCTCTATGTAATTAACAGGTTGCCCACCCACCGTTAAGGGTGCTCCACCCGCCGGCTTGACACCACACAAATCTACACACACGTTTCGATCCGAATGCTGAAACAAGTCCACACGTCCACGCACCCGGGGGCGCGATTGGAACCAGCAAACGCTCAGGCCACAAAGGGAGAAATCCAGTCCGGAGAAGAAGTGGATGCCAAAATCTTACAAGATTTGGGCACGACTCGATCAGCAGAGCCTGACTAGGCACACTGCTCCCCTTGTATTGAGCGTCGTGTCCGCCCAAAACGTACAATAAGAACGATGATGCCGAGAACTCATCAGGAAGCATCACAGGGCGCAGTTTGCCTAACCCCTTGGGCTGTAATCTGCTCAGACGGACCAGAACCCAGAAATCCACAGGCATCGTACTATCGCGCCAGATACTACGACGCAACTACCGGAAGGTTCATTTCAGAAGATCTGATTGGCTTTACTGGCGGAATTGACTTTTACGTTTACGCGCTCGACAGTGCGGTTAACCTGGCGGACCCTTCGGGCCTGTGTCCGGCAACAGCGCCAACAGGATGTTCCCCCGCGAACACACACAATCCCAAGCCACTTACTGCCTGCTCGCTCTATCCCGACATGAAGCACCGGCTCGCCTGCAAAGAATTAGCGGGCGACGACCCTATGGGTCAGTGCGTAAGGGGATGTCTACTAGACCAGTACGACACAAGTAAGCACACCTACAAATGCGATGAGCGCGAATTGCATTGTCTTTGCTTTGACGCATGCGGGTACACGTCCGGACTCCGCGCACGGATCGCCCGTAACCATTTTGACTGTGACCCACCACTTAAACCGAGCGGCGGGAAGAAGTAGCGGATGGGTATCCAGTCAGTTTGAGTTCGAGTTGAGGTGAATGATGTCCTCGTGGAAATGGTTTTTGCTGAGTCTATTGGGTGGCGGGATCGTGTTCTGGATTCCCGACGTAGTAGTCCCGGCTTTGGACCGCAACGAGCAAGGGTACGCTGTAACAGTTGCGTGCCCGGCTGCATTAATTCTGTTCTACGCGGCGGTGCTGCGAGTCAGGAAATCCGAGCGCCTTGGACCCTCCACAGCGATTTTTGCTATCTGCGAAATGTGGGTATTGGCCCTATGGTTTACAATGGTGGCTCAAACCATTCGTGGAGGCGGCTTCCGCGGGTTCACGTGGAGTGAATTCGGCTACGTTCTCATTTCGAGCTTTCTACCAACACGAATCGTTGAATTCGTGACGCTCGAAGGCAGCATCATCGCTCTGTGGGTCGGAACCGCAGCTATGATCATCTGCCACTTCGCGTTCGAAAGAGGCCGGTGGATAATCCCTCCCCGGTTATGGGCTGCGCTTCATCGCCGGGCCAGTGGATGAACAAAACGGCCCCGTTCGACAATAACGGGAACAATTTGACCAAAGTCGTTGGGTCGAATACGACGAGCTACGTGTGGGACTTCGAGAATCGGCTTACCTCGGTGACTCTGCCAGGGAGTGGTGGTACGGTCACCTTCGCCTATGACCCGTTTGGCCGCTGCATCAAGAAAGTCACGTCCACCACCACGGGCATCTTTGCCTACGACGGCGACAATTTAATCGAAGAAACGAACGTTGCAGGAACGGCAGTTGCTCGCTGCGAGCCGACGCAAAGCATTGATGAACCTTTGGCAACGCTCCAAAACGGTGCAACCAGCTACTCCCACGCCGATGGACTTGGCTCGATTGCTTCGCTGAGCAACGCAGTCGGTTCGCTCACAAACTCCTTCCGGTACACAGGACGTAAATTCGACTCTGAAACCGGCCTGTATTACTACCGCGCCAGATACTACGACTCTGCCATCGGCCGCTTCGTGACTGAGGATGGGATCGGCAACGATGAAGGTATAAATTTGTACGTGTACGTTCGCAACTCCCCAACTAATTTTCAGGACCCCACCGGTTTTTACAAGCTGGTAGGATTTCCTCCAGGGAAGATCGGCGATATGAATAATGCGATCCAGAGTGCGATCAACAAGCTAAAAGCAGATTGTCCTAGCTGCGCCGGGTCCGATGGGCCGAAGATCGCTGACGCCCTGCAGAACGCAACCTTCGTCTATAAACGTAGCCTCTGGAGTCCAGATGGGCAAACCGAGGAGTGCGCCAACGCAAGACCAATTAACTCGAAGATTATTCATGTTAGCTCAAAGGCGTTCGGCTCGAAATGCTGCCGGTTAGATTCTACGCTTGCTCATGAAGCCACGCATAAGGTAACGAAGTCCCCAGATGAAGGGCCACCATCGGACATGGAGAATAAATGTTTCGGATGCCATTAAACTTCCTTAAAGCTCTGGTTGGGCTTGTACTCACACTTCTGCTGGTGCAGCCACCGACGGAAGGAAAGTGCATCTCATTGCAGGTTACTTTGAAAGGCAAAATTGAGGGACCCACGAGGGATCATCTGAAGGTGATCGTGGAAATTTCCTCGGCTACGCAAGGGGACTCCGTTACAGACGTGCGCCAGAAGTCTTCGATTGAGGAATCCGATTTCCATGTTCTTGCATGGTTTAACACAACGTCGAACGTGGTTGCCGCCGAAACCTGTGATCGAAGGCCACATTTGGTCACAGTCAAACTCATGCAGGGAGACCAAGTTCTTGATCGCCAAACGCTCACGGTCGAGACAGACTTTCGCAGAACAAAGTCGGGTGACTATCAGCTGAAGAGGCCGATCACCTTGCATCGTCCGGCAGACAAATAGGCCGACACGTTTGAACTTTGCTTAAAATTCATCGTCTCTTGGGGCCTCGGGCTACTTTCGTTTCAACCCAGCTGAAAACTCAAGGTTTGCATACCGCCGAATCGCATCGAGCTTGTCTTGACTCAAGCCCTGTAGATCTTGTTCGCTGAGCATTCCTTGTTGGATGAGACTGCCGAAAACAAGAATAAGAACCGAATATTTGTACTCGTACTGGCGGTCAATCTCAGCGCGGCGATCCGTGAGGTAGCGTTCCAGATCCCAGAGGTCGGACGGTTGTTGGATCTTCGCAGCCCGCTTCTTGGCTTCGATTACAACCGCTTCCAGTTCGCGCTGGAGTGCCCGGTCGAAGGCTCTCCGAGCAACGGCCTTTTCCTCGCGCGACCAGTGCGCGGCGTCGTAACCGAAAGGGTCGGGACGAGGTGAGCTGGCCATGTTCAGTTCCTCCCAGGCGTCATTTTATCCCTGGACAGAGCGGAGGGCTAGCAGCAGTCCAAGCCAAGGGGTCCGGCACCCGAACCGTGCCAACTCGCCAAGGTTGCTCACCCGCCATCCGGCTTAGGCACTCGGCAATCTTCGGCGGAGATGGTTTAGTTGTAACGCGCCAACCAAAACACCAAGTAATCCGCCCAGCAAGCCACCTACAACGCCGGCAGTTGCCAGTTGGGCAGTAGAAACATAGGGTCTCGGCGCGGCGTAGACCACGACGCCGAAAAAAGGTCCCACAAACATTAGAGTCACCGCCCAATATACGACTAAACGTTTAGTCGGCGTCGTCTGAGTGAAAATGGCCCCAAAGCCAGATCCTATGCACGCGCCCCAGATCAAGCCAATAATGAGCCCGACCCTGCCCCCGGAATGCCCGCCAATGAAAAGGCCAGCAAGGCCAACTCCGACAGTCCAAAAAACTCTTTTCATAATCCCACAACCTCAGAATTGCGAAGCGTCAAAAACGAAGAGTCGTAGGTACCTTCACTTCAACATCGTTGTGTTGCTCCAGCGGAATTCCGGTTCCCTCAGCACAGTTCAAGGGAAATGCCCGGCACGGATCGCAATACGCCCTCGCTTTGAAAATCAAAATCTCACATTCTCACATTGCGCGGCGGCCAGGGCTCAGACTGAGGTGCCGTCCAAGTCAAATCCCTCCAAGGATCGCAGTACACAATGGGATCATTCGGATCACTACTCTTGGCCCTTACGATTGTGTGAAAGCCGACCCACCACAGGACCGGTGAGAAGTTCCAGTTGGCATCGAATGGCTTTATTGCGTTTCCGTTGTCCAAACATCCCACAGCTCTATCAGCTTGGTCCTTACAGCCGAGATACTTCGAACCTTTGAGCAATCCGATGAGCGATTGGTTAGAGTTTTGGTCATTAAGACCTCCATTCATCATGCCGTCCCCCGGCCGTCGGACTCCGGCTTTTACCATATCCTGCACACACGAATGGCAGATCTGTCGGATCCGCTGAACATCCTGCGGACTCAGGCCTGCTGGATCCACCACTTGAATAGGCCTGTTCAGAACATAGCTATAGAAATCTACGCCGCCAATAAATCCCAGAGGGTCTTCTGAGGTGAACCGTCCCACTGTCGGATCGTAGTATCTGGCGCGGTAATAATACAGGCCAGTTTCCGAATCTGATTCTCCCGCGGTGTACTTGAACGGATTCACCTGAGAACTTTCGACCTAGTCGTGCCCATGTTCCACAAGTTCGAACACCTATCCGCCGCTTATGGACTCGGCTGCTGCCTTTTTGGGAGGGATTATCCAGTTTTGTCTCTCGAAAACTAAATGGAGTATGGGCATGAGCAATGACACTGACACTAGCGCGTACAAACTGCCGTCATAAGTCGCAGCAATGAACGCGTAAATTGGGATAAGAGTGCCGAGTAGAACGCCTAGTAGCGTGGAACCCGGATTTTCCAAAAACCCCGCACCCCGAAGCGTTGCACCAAGTGCCATAGCAAACGTCCCAAGAAAAAGTACCCCGAGCGCCATAAAGATGGAGGCGGAAGGTTTCGCGATCCCTTTCGGCCGGAGGATCGAGACCAGTAGGTAGGTGACCAGAAGACAGCTTGGGAGTAGGAAAGTGACGAGCTTGCCATTGAGTTCATGCCTGGCCCAAGCATACAAGATGAGTTCGGGCAGCCAGAAAGCTACGGCCCCCAGCAGAAACAAGCCCTTTGCACGCATCACGGTTCTCCCTTCTTCTCGGCTCCTTCGCAACGAATAATCAAAAGAGACCACACTTCTTGAAACATGTGAGGTGCGTGATTGGTCCAAACGCTTGCCCCAAGGCGTTCGCCGCGTCTCCACCAGGCGTACCTCCCACGGCAAGCGGTGGATCGAGTTGATAGGAGCCGACGCCATGATTTCCCGGAAAGAAACCCTGCTGCAGGCACAACCTTATGCAATTGCTTTTCGGATCGTTGGGAAACATGAGGCAAATTGCGTACAAGTCATATCTCCACAACTGTTTGTATTTGTCACAGTTCGTCGTACCACCGCACGTTCCCTGACCATTTGGTTCCCACCCGTACGGATCATTGAGGGTGATTGGACTATTTCGTGTGTACGCATAGAAATTGATGCCGCCGGAATATCGAACCGGATCTTCACTAAGGAACCTACCCGGGTTTTGATCGTAGTATCTGGCGCGGTAGTAATACAGGCCAGCTTTGGAGTCCGATTCGCGGGCGGCGAGGGCTTCCCAGATCTCGTGAGGGCTTCGCATGAACTGTACTCTAAACCCGCATACGCAAAATCGGCGTGTGCGGCACCCAGAATCGTCCCGAAATTACAGTCTGTGCCACCCGCCTAGCTCTACTTCACTGTGGTGAACGTAACAGCCACGCCATACCAAACGTCCATTTGGAGCGATTCAGGGAAGAACGGTACATCGTAAACGACGATGATCAAATCCTTCGACTCAAAGGTAACCTTCTGCCCCGCTAACCCTTGTTCATTGTAAGAACTGCACTGGGCAAATCCACACCAATTTCCTCTGTTAACATCCAATTTTTGCTCGACGTGCCCGCCTCCCGCGATCTCATCAAACGACGGAGTGTTTTTCGAGAAGGCCTGCTCCGGGTTTTGGAAAAAGGTTTCAACTTGCCCATTCCTAACCCGCAAAACGCGCCAACGCGCGGCCCCCCAGCTGTTTGAATCCTTCCAAATCCTGATTGGTTCTCTTGACGAATTGTAAATTTCGGCGGTAACCCCTCCAGATGGGGAAATTGCTCTGATTTTCAAAGTAAGTTTGTTTCGTGAATTCTCATCCGCCATAGCGGAGGCACAAAATAGATTGGCAAATGCTAATAAAGAGCACAAAAACAGTTTCATTGTCTTCACCTCAAAAATCAACGATAAGAGTAGCGCTTTTATAGATAGTAGTCCCTCCGTTACACACATCGACAACCTCTAGGAAAAAACGCAACACAGTGTGATGGGGAAAAGATGGACGGTCGTAGCCATAGCATCCGGTAAGTGTGCAGTAATTAAATGGACTATTCCAATTACCTGGACCATTTCCCTCGTGATGAGGTCCAGTCCTTCTTCCATATCGCTTACCTTTCGCATCGCGATCTTCGTACCAATAGTTTGGCCCGTAGTCTGAGGGTGGGTCAAATCCTGCAGGTGGTCTTCCACGGTCCCAGTCAATCCATTGCCTAACCTCGCAGCAACGAGGATCATGTGTAGGGTCGCTTAAGAATTCGGCACCCCACGAAAACCCCGTACCACCTGG
>Ga0207032_1110_pt1 | contig 23603 bp, 19 predicted proteins | sample Alteio_BWMinCont_38_FD_153308 | JGI IMG/M metagenome (GOLD analysis project Ga0207032, IMG submission 153308) | Enriched cells from forest soil in Barre Woods Harvard Forest LTER site, Petersham, Massachusetts, United States -... | ecosystem: Environmental > Terrestrial > Soil > Temperate forest >... | reverse complement strand
AGAATCGGTACGCATATAGGTGATATGTCCTGACTCGTATAATTTTTGCGCTACTGACATGGTGCGTGATACCGAATAGCCCAATTTTCTGCTGGCTTCCTGTTGCAGGGTAGAAGTGGTAAACGGCGCAGCAGGTGAACGTTTGGCCGGCCTGGTTTCTAATGAGCTGACATTAAAAGCGGCACCTATACAATCAGATAAAAACTTCTCCGCATCTTCCTGTTTGCTGTAACGTTCAGCCAGTTCGGCTTTAAAGGCCTGTTTGCCTTTGCCGAAGATAGCCACTATTTTAAAAGCAGCTTCTGATTTAAACTTGTTGATCTCCCGTTCCCGGTCAACAATTAACCGCACCGCTACAGATTGAACGCGGCCCGCAGAAAGTGATGGTTTTACTTTTTTCCACAGAACAGGGGAGAGCTCAAAGCCTACCAACCGGTCTAAAACCCGGCGAGCCTGTTGTGCGTTAACTAAATTATAATCTATTTTCCGCGGATTCTCGATGGCTTTAGTAATGGCCGGCTTGGTGATCTCATGAAACACTATGCGGCGGGTATTCGCTTCTTTTAAGCCTAAGGTTTCAAATAAGTGCCAGGATATGGCTTCACCCTCGCGGTCCTCGTCCGATGCGAGCCAAACCACTTCGGCTTCTTTAGCTAATTTTTTTAACTCGCTTACTACCTGCTTTTTATCTGCAGGTACTTCATATTTTTGTTCGAAATTATGGGCTATATCAATAGCATCTTCAGATTTAACCAAATCGCGAATATGTCCATAACTTGACTTTACTGTAAAGTCCTTACCGAGATATCCTTCGATGGTTTTGGCTTTCGCCGGAGATTCTACTATTAATAAATTTTTAGCCATTTAAGCAGTTTTTTTTGCAAATAAAACATAAAGAAAGGGAAACGCAAATTTGTTTCTTGAAAATGTTGTAAAGGTTGTAAGCGTTGGATGTGTTGCAGCGGTTATAAAAATTGAAGTATACAGGCTTAATTGAAATGTATTTCAACAACTATAACCTTTACAACTTATTAAACCTGATTACATCAAAAAACCGCCGCCCAGCAAATCATTGCCTTCATAAAATACGGCCGATTGCCCCGGTGCGATACCGGAAACCATATGATGAAAATCAACCTTTAAATGGTCGCCCATTTGCTGTATGGTGCTTTGGGTGCCTGCATCCTTGTAGCGTATTTTGGTAATGGCATCTAAAGGCTCGGTAATGCTTTCATATTTAACCATATTCAGGTTTTTTACCCAGGCCTGTTTACGTTCGAGTTCATCAGCAGTGCCTAATACTACCGTATTGGTGTCCGGCTGAATGCTGGTTACAAACATGGGATGACCTAAAGCAACACCTAATCCCTTACGCTGGCCTATGGTATAGAAAGGATAGCCCTGGTGCTTGCCCACTACGGTGCCGTCTGTTAAAACAAAATTACCGCCTGCTACACGTTCTTCCAGGTCGCCGACTTTGTGCCTTAAAAAGGCTCTATAGTCGTTATCGGGCACAAAGCAGATCTCGTAGCTTTCACTTTTTCCGGCTAATTCAATTTGCCCCATATCCATAGCCATCTGGCGTATTTCTGGTTTAGAGAAGGTGCCCAACGGAAATTTAGTACGCGCGAGATTTTTTTGCGACACACCCCAAAGCACGTAGGATTGATCTTTATTTTCGTCTTTACCTTTTGATATGACATACCTGCCGCTATCCTGCAAGCGAATATTGGCATAATGGCCGGTTGCTATAAATTCACAATCCAGTTTATCGGCACGCTTTAATAAAGCTTCCCATTTAATATGTGTATTGCACAATACACATGGGTTAGGGGTGCGGCCTGCCAAATATTCATCAACAAAGTTGTCGATCACAAAATCGCCAAACTCATCACGGATATCTAAAATGTAGTGGGGGAAGCCATAGCCTACAGCTAAGGCCCGGGCATCATTAATACTATCTAAGCTGCAACAGCCAGTTTCTTTTGAGCTTCCGCCGGATGAAGCATAGTCCCAGGTTTTCATGGTAAGCCCGATAACTTCATAGCCCTGCTCATGCAGCATTACTGCTGCCACCGAACTATCCACCCCGCCGCTCATTGCCACTAATATCCTGCCGTGCTTACTCATATATTTTGCAAAGATACTTTTTTGATTTTTAAGTGACCGTTTTGTCGGTCAGATAAGCGTAAAATCAATTGTGAATTTAATAACCGAACTTTCTTTAAAAGAAAATGTTATTATATAACAAATAATTGTGTAATCTAATTAAAGTAAAAGTTTAATAATACAATTTCATAAGGCGATGTAAACCGTTTTAATATTTACAAATTCATAAAGCCCGAATAAACCCAGTTCCCGCCCGTAACCGGACTCTTTGATTCCACCAAATGGCAGTCGCGGGTCTGATTTTACTAATGCATTTACAAAGCAAGAGCCGGCTTGTAATTTGGTGGCGGCAATTTCTTCGCCCCGCTTTTTGTCGTTGGTAAATACGGCGCCGCCTAAACCAAAAATACTTTCATTGGCAATACTAATCGCATTGGTTTCGTCTTTCGCGACAATAATAGCCGCCACCGGCCCAAACATTTCTTCATCATAAGCGGGCATTCCTTTTTTTACGTTGGTTAAAATGGTGGCCGGGTAATAGGCATTATCACCTTTTGGAACCTCACCACCTAAAATGCATTTGGCACCTTTGTCGATTGATTTAACTACCTGCTTATGTAATTCATCGCGCAGGTCGGCACGTGCCATCGGGCCGTCTGTTGTGGCCGGGTCAAGTGGGTCGCCGGCTTTTCGGGTCTGCATTTTTTCCAGGAAAAGCCTGGTAAACTCCTTTTCAATAGCTTTAACTACGATAAATCGTTTAGCCGCAATACAACTTTGCCCATTATTGATCATCCGGCTGTTCACACAAATTTCAGCGGCGTATTCCAAATCAGCATCTTCCAGGACGATATAAGCATCGCTGCCGCCCAGCTCTAATACGGTTTTCTTTAACAATAAGCCGGCTTTCTCGGCCACTTTTTTACCGGCGTTGGTGCTGCCGGTGATGGTTACCGCCTTGATGAGTTCGTTTTTAATAATATTGTTGACCTTATCGCTGCCCACTAACAGGGTTTGAAATACATTTGGCGGAAAGCCGGCTTGTTTTACCGTTTCTTCAATGGCTAAGGCGCAGCCCGGTACATTTGAAGCATGTTTTAATACCCCACAATTTCCTATCGCCAAAGCCGGTGCTAAAAAACGAAATACCTGCCAAAACGGGAAATTCCACGGCATAATAGCCAATACAACACCTATGGGCTGAAAGGTAACGTAGCTTTTTGAAGCTTCAGTTTTGATAAGTTGGTCCTTTAGATCAGCCTCCGCATTTTTAGCATAATATTCGCAAACCGAAGCACACTTCTCAATTTCGGCTATGCCCTGGGTTGTGGGTTTGCCCATTTCGAGGGCCATCAGTTTGGCTAACTCTTCTTTTCTCTGCTTTAAAACGGCCGCTAATCTGTTTAAAAGCATGCTCCGTTCGGCATGGGTAGTTTTTTTCCAGCTTAACCAGGCCGTATTTGTTTGCTTTATTCTATTCTTTACTTCCGTATCAGTATGTGATTGGTATTTTTTTACCGCCTTCCCATTTGCGGGATTTATCGAACTTATTTGCATGACCTGTATTTATAGGAAAAATAACAATTCATTTTAAAAATAGTTATCGCGATTCAATAATACGGGTATGTCTGTAACCGGATCTGAAAAATTATTCAATTAGTGTAACAAGTTAATTACAATTCAATATATTTGTTGTACCTATTATAATTAAAAAAAATATCCCAACAACTGACAATTAAAAAAAATATCCCAACAACTGACAATTGAAAAAACTATCCCAACAACTGACAATTGAACAATTGCTGCAAGGAGTAATTCTCGTGATTATTTTGGTAGTAGCTGCTGTGGATTATTTAGTTAAGTAATCCTTTTTTGCGTGATCAACCTTTTCAAGGTGCTTATTATATAAGCACCTTTTTTATTTACATAAGATCATATATTACTTTCTTACCTGCCCGTTACCTTTAACTATCCATTTATAACTGGTCAACTCCTGCAGGCCCATCGGACCGCGGGCATGTAGCTTTTGTGTACTGATGCCTATTTCTGCCCCTAATCCAAATTGTGCCCCATCTGTAAAGGCCGTAGACGCATTTACATACACCGCGGCGGCATCAACGCGATTCAAAAAGGCTTCAATACGATCAGCATCTTCAGAAATAATAGCTTCGCTATGTTTTGAACCATATTCCGCAATATGGTCAAGCGCCTGTTCAAAATTATCAACAGTTTTTACAGCCATCTTCATCGATAAAAACTCGGTGCCATAATGATCGGGTTTAGCTTTGTGTAAAAGATAGGCCGGATAATGTTTTTCTAAAATGGCATAAGCGGGTTTATCGGCAAACAACTCTACCAGTGCTTTAGCAAAGGGGGCGGTTATTCGTGGCAGATCATTTAAACGGTTAGCGTGAATTATCAGGCAATCTAAAGCATTGCAAACACTCACCCGCCTTGTTTTGGCATTGAAAATGATGTCAGTTCCTTTTTTTACATCACCATATTCATCAAAATAAGTGTGTACAATGCCGGCCCCGGTTTCTATAACCGGTACTTTACTGCTTAATCTTACCTGGTTTATCAATCGTTGGCTACCTCTGGGTATTAAAACATCAATATAACCAACCGCCTTAAACATAGCCTCTGCGGCGTCACGCTCAGCAGGCAGCAAGGTTGCTGCATTTACATCAACATGGTGTTTGGTGAGCACTTTATGTATTATCCCGATAATAGCTTTGTTAGCGTATAATGCATCACTTCCGCCTTTCAGAACACAAATGTTCCCGGTTTTAAAGCATAGCGCAAATACATCAAAAGTAACATTCGGGCGTGCCTCATATATTATTCCGACAACGCCCAATGGTACCGTGATCTTTGAGATATGAAGTCCGTTAGGCATTACTTTTTCTGAAAGCGTATGCCCCAAAGGGCTCTCTAAATGGGCCACATTAATAATATCGTTGGCAATATCCTTTATCCGTTCAGCCGTGAGCTTAAGCCGGTCGTAGTTTGGATGGGCGGGGTCCATACGGTCCAGATCCTTCTTGTTTTCCTGCAACAGGTATTCGGTTTGAGCAACTGCAGCAATAGCAAGATCCTCCAATACCCGGTTAATGGTAGTAGCAGTAGGGTTTGTTTTTCGCGCGGCTAATAAGGCGTTCTCAAAATACGCCGTATAATTCGTTTCGGTAGTCATTGTAAGTAAAGATAATCATAATGTACCAGCGGTTTTTGATTTTTTTGACCCAATTTTTCTTTGGTCTTATCTGCACCATATTCAGCAATGCCTAAACCAATGACTTTATTGTTTTCATCAACCAGCTTAATGATCTCTCCCTTTTTAAAATCGGATAACACTTTTACTATTCCGACAGGCAAAAGACTGGTTGCTTTACTGGAAAGCAATGCTGTTTTGGCCCCTTCATTTACCTGAACGATCCCGGTTGCCGAATTTTCTGAATGTGCGATCCATTTCTTTTTGCCGGATGCCTTTTTATTTGGAAGAAAGCGGGTGTGTATTGTTTTATTTTCCAGCACATCCCTTAATACATTTTTTTTAGTCCCGTTGGCTATATGTACACTAATACCCAGTTGTGCCACTTTTTGCGCCATGTTTGACTTGGTGATCATGCCGCCGCGCCCAAATTGTGAACGGCTGGACTGGATATAGGATGAAAAATCAATAGTAGCATTATTCACCTCAGTAATCACTTTTGAGGTTTGCAATTTCGGATCGCCATCGTAAATTCCATCTACGTTAGTTAATACAATTAGCGCATCTGCATTCAGCATAGAAGCGATAAGGCCGGCTAATTCATCGTTGTCGGTAAACATTAATTCAGTGATCGACACGACGTCATTTTCATTTACTACCGGGATGACCTGGTGTTGCAATAGTATTTCCAGGCAGTTTTTCATGTTGAGGTAATGTACCCTGTCCCTGAAATCTTCTTTGGTAACCAAAACCTGCGAGCAAAGTATGTCAAACTGCCCGAACAATTGCGAATAGGTATTGATCAATTTAACCTGGCCTATTGAAGCCAGCAATTGCCTGGTTGCTACCGCATCAGATTTTTCTGAAACAGTTATCAAGCTTCTTCCTGAAGCAACGGCGCCTGATGATACCAGGATTACTTCTTTGCCCTGCTTTTTTATAGCTGCTATTTGTTCAACTAAATGCTTTACACGTTCCAGGTTGGGCAAACCATTGTCTTGCGTAAAAACGTTTGAACCAATTTTGATGATTAGCCGATTATAATTATATTCCATTAAATTCATAGAATTAATCGGCAATATTACTAAATTCTAAACTAAACCGGGTATGGGTAGCCCCGATGGGGCAATAATTTGTTTAATGTATTTTTCTACAAGGAGGTAGCCCCGATGGGGCAATGTCATTAAATAAGGAAGATAATGGTGAAAATATTGAACACCGAATAAAGAATACCGAATGATGAAGTAACTTCGATTTTCGATGTTCAAAATTCATTATTCGATATTATATAATTCTTTACTTTTTTGGGTAAGGAATCGACTTAACTGATAAACCCTTTTACGTACTCTTTAGTCAATTCTCCTTTTGGATTCAAAAGCAATTCCTCGGTGGGTCCAAACTCAATGATCTTACCCATGTACACAAAAATGATATAGTCGGACACGCGGCGCGCCTGGCGCAAAATGTGCGTAACTAGTACGATTGAATATTTTTGTTTGAGCGAGATGAACAAATCTTCGATAATGGCGGTAGAAACCGGGTCGAGAGCCGAAGTGGATTCATCGCCTAAGATAATTTCAGGCTCTACAGCCAATCCTCGCGCCAGGCATAGCCGTTGTTGCTGCCCGATAGATAAACGCGTGGCAGAGGCGTTTAAACGGTCCTTAACTTCGTTCCACAATCCTGTTGCTCTTAACTGTTGCTCTACAATCCCGTCAAGATCTGCCCGTTTGGTAGTACCGTGAATACGCGGACCGTAGGCCACGTTATCATAAATAGACATGGGCAGGGGATAGGGGCGCTGGGAAAGCAACCCCATTTTTTTGCGGATATGGGTTACCTCCACATCCGGGTCGTAAATATTTTCACCATCAACCAATACCTTACCCGTTATTTTAACATTGGCCGTATTATCCAGCAGGCGGTTAAACGATTTCAGCAGCGTGGTTTTACCACAACCCGAAGGGCCGATTATTGACGTCACCTTTTTATTGGGGATATTGATGCTGATATCTTTTAAAATGTGCTGGTTTTCAATATGCACATTTAAATTTTGTACGCTGATATGTGGGGACGTTGTCATTAAATTTTGTGTTTGGAGAATTTTTTGATCATGACCTCTGATAATACAGTAATGACCAATACCAATAAGGTAAGTATTAATGCCGAGGCATAGGCGCGGCCCTGCACTTCTTCCACCGGGCTGCCCAATTGGAAAAATATAGCCAGCGGGAGCGTGGCTGCGGGTTCGTGTAGCGAAGTTGGAATATTATCACTAAAGCCGGCCGTGAACAGCACCGACGCTACATCCCCAATGCCACGGCCAAATGACAATAATATAGCCGTATATATACCCGGCCTTATTTGTTTAAGTACCACTTTAGCCATTTCCCAGCGTGTGGCACCCAGCGACAGAGCGGCATCACGCAACTCGCCGGGAACAGTGCGGATGACCTCATCCAGTGTACGCACTAAAATGGGGATAACCAGCAAAGTAACCGCAATAATTCCACCCAGCAACGAAGCGCGGATACCAAAATAAACCATAATTAAAAATCCAAAAGCACCGTAAACTATAGACGGGATGCCGAAAAGTACATCAAAAGCCATGCGAATTAGAGCGGATGTGATCTTTCGCCCTTTAATATACAGGTTAATATAGATAGCAACGGGTATGCTGATGATCAGCCCTAAAACTGTTGCGCCGCCGGCGATATACAACGAGCCGATAATGGCGTTGAGCACACCGCCTTCTTTGCCGATATAAAAACCACCGCCGGGTGTTTTGGTGATCATATCCAGATTCATAAAGGGAATGCCTTTATAAAATATCGTTCCTACAATCAAAAAGAAGCTACCTACAACTACGATGGTAGCGAGTATCATCAAGATTTTGAAAAAAAGTTCTTCTAACTTACGTTTGATCATGTTGTTAGCTTCCTTTCCAAACGGGTTAAAATAATGCGGGAAACAATATTAAAAAGCAGAATAATTATGAATAAAAGCAAAGCCGCAAACATCAAAGCAGAATCATACATCGGGATGGACAACATTTCGCCATAATTATTGGCGATCAACGCGGGCAACGGATAACCCGGATCAAAAACCGAGTGGGGCACGATGGCATTATTACCGCACACCATCAACACGGCAATGGTTTCACCAAATGCGCGTGATATGGCTAATACGGTAGCTGCTATTATTCCGGGCGCCGCTTTGCGGATGATCACCTTCTTTATCGTTTCCCATTTGGTGGCGCCCAGGGCCAGTGATGCGTCCTTTAATTCCTGTGGAATGGTAGTGAGTACTTCGTTTAAAATACTTACAATCAATGGGAATATCATTACTGCCAATACTATTCCGCCTGCTAAAACGCTATACCCGGTTGAGAAATCAACAAAATGCGGCGCTATTGATGATTGAATAAATGGCACAATGAACAGCACACCCCATACTCCGAAAATTACCGGTGGGATGCCGGAAAGCAGGTTTACAAAAGGGATCAATACTCGTTTAACTTTTGGGTGGGCATATTCCACCAAATAAAACGCAGTAAGTACACATAACGGCAATGCAATAATAATGGCAATGCCCGTTACCCATAAGGTACCCATGATAAACGGGTAAAAACCAAAAAGGCCCTTTAAGGGCTTCCATACACTTTTTGTTAACAGGTCATGCCAGGATGACTGATGAAGTATGGGAATCGATCGATAAAATAAACCAATACCAATTATCGCTATTAACGAAACTGATGCCATGGTAAACACCAGCATCAGTTTTGAAATGATTTTATCTTTTAAAAAGCGCATTTTTGTTTGGTTATGGAATGGTTGTAAAGGGTGAAAAGGTTATAGTGGTGAAATGTTATATAATATGTTATAGCGATGGGTTTTAAACCCATCGCTATGGTTGGCAACCTCTACAACCCTTTCAACTTCTACAACTTTATTCAACTTTCTTCAATTCCTCCTGCAGCTTTTGTTTGGAAAGCGCGATGTAGCCGTTTTCGTCGATAAACTTCTGGCCATCGGTTAAAACATATTTTACAAACGCGGTCAGCTCTTTTTTCTTTGGCTTCCCTTTAAACAGGAAACCCAGGTTGCGGGCAGGAGGTGAAGGATATTTCCCGGTGGCAATGGCATCCGTTAACTGATCAACAGTTGCATAAAAATTTTCGTCTGCATCAATTTTGCCGTTGCCGTTTACATCAATGGGTAAGGCATGTACACCATCTACCTGTTTACGGGTTTTCAGGTCGTACAAATAAGCAATGTTATTAAAGCCGATGGCGGTAACATCTTTTTTAACCGCCTGGGCCAGCCCCGGATCGCCATAAACGGCTACCCCTAACAGGTCCTCCTGTTTTTTGTTGAAGTATTTGGCCCAGGTTTCGGCAGCTCCGGCAGCATCCGACCGGGTGTAGATATGGATGGGTACCGAAACTTTGCCTGCCACCTGTTTCCAGTCTTTAATAGCTCCGCTCACAAAAATGCGGGCAAACTGGTCTCTTTTAACGCCTTTTGCCAATAATGCAGCAGCATCAGGGTTACCGGTGTTGAAAGTGGGCACTACCGCATCCTTAGTTACATAAACGGTATAAGCTCCTTTTTTAATTTCTTCGGGATTGATATCGCGCGAGGCCAAACCGATATCTACCAGGCCTGATAAAGCATCGGTTATGCCTTTACCCGCCCCGCCTGCCGAAATATTGAATTTTACCTTTGGGTGCAGCCTCCTGAACTCTTCTGCCCATTTTACGGTAATAGGATATAGCGCAAAGGCCCCGGAGATGCTGATAGTCCCTTCTAAATCATCTGCCGGCGTGTTATTATCCGCAGGAATATTAACAAAGGAAGACAGCGCAACTATGCTTAAAACTATAGCGGCAAATACTAACGGGTACTTATTTGATCGTATTTTTTTCATGATACCGGGGTTAATAACCAGTTAAAATTGAACCTGTATTTCTGCAGCCAGCAAATTATTTTTAACCTGGGTAGGCACACCTTCGCGCTTATAGGTATAATCCACATATAATTTTGTCCATGGATTGAAGAAGTAATTAATACCACCGATGTACCAGGTGCTACGGTCGGTGTCGATGATCTTATTAGGATCATAGGTATCATATTTCGCCGCTAATTGTAGTTTCTTTGGTATGATAAAGTAAGCGGCCTGGCCATACCAGCCATCCCGCCTTATAGCTGCGTCATTACCTTTATCATACTCTGCGGTTAACGATAAACGCCCGTAAACATAGCGGGCATCAACTCCCTGCCTGTTGCGTAATTGCGTTGTGGTAATGGTACCGAATATATCCCGGCCATGATAAAAATCATACGATAGGGCCAGGTTAGGGATGGGGTGAACGGTAAAGCGGCCCGATATATCTTTATCCTGGTTGTTATCGGCGCGGTTAATACCATTACCATTAAGCACCGCAAAGGTGTAATCAAACAAATAGCTGTCATTTACTTTTAAAAAGCTGCCGTTTACCTGCGCGCCAATGTCCCGCCCGTTTTGATTACCCAGCACATCTTTTGCCCGGGCATTTAACGCTTCTTCCACCTGCGAACGGTCGATCAACTCCAACTGGCTATCTGCTGTTAAACTTTCATAAGAAAAAGGGATCTTAAACTGCCCGGCGGATATTTTTAAATAATCACCAAACTTATAAGTAGTATAACCATCAAGCAGGGCAGGGGTACCTGCAAATTCTATATATAACTCATAATCCCATTTATCGGTGATGGCGCCTTTGAAATCAAGCCTTGCGCGGCGGGTATCAAAACCATCCGTACCCGAATTACCCTGGAATGCCTGGTAACGTTCCTGGAACAGCCCGGTTAAATTTAAGGCTCTGCCGAGCGATAGCGGAAATGTTGTTTGCGTATCTTTTTTCTTTTGTTCTTTTAGTGCCAGGTCGACCCGGAGTGAATCAGCCTCTTGTTGCGATACTACTTTCTTTTGAATCAACAAGTTAAGCAGTTCATCATTGTTTTGAGCTTTAGCAATAAGGGCAAAGGTTACCATACCTACGATAAGCAGGGATTTATATAAGTAAGAAAATTTCATGAGTAATTAGTAAAAGTGAAAATGATTTAATTGAATACTATTGTTGTTAATCGGGGAGCGTGATCACCAGCAACAACAGCTACGGTTTCTAATTTTATAGGTAAGCGAAAGCGGTTTAAAGTTGTAATCAGCGTGTTGAGTTTTCATTTGTATAATTATATTCTATAATGTCTATCGTTTTAGTAGTGTAAAGATGTAATTAATAAATGATACTGCAAAAATATTTTTAATAAAAAGATCAATTTAGTTTGTATGGATCCTTATTTATAAGATCTACAGATCTATATGGAGGATAACTTAGGATGTGTTTGAAAGCTTAAAAGTGGCGGAAAAAGTGGCGTTTTATGTTAACCCTGCCAAAATTTAACTATTTGAATATTAAATAGTTGTAAAGATAATTTTTGAATTGTGTTAAGTTATGTTAACCTTTTTCGCCACTTTGCAAACAAGCATTTATGATAACTATGGGTTTAAAACCCATAGTTATCTGATAGGTTAATGTGGTTATCATCAGTCGGCGACCGCACGTAACATCAAGGCGCCAACAGTAAGGTTGGTACGGCTGTCGATGATGATGGCGCCGCCGTTTGCTTTGTTGTTTTGGTACAAGTCGAAAACCAGGGGCTCGGCAGTCTTGATGACGACACGGCCAATATCATTCAGCTTAAACTCTTCACTGAATTCTTTTTCGAGCGTATTGATATTCACTTTATGCAAAATATCCTGGATTTTACAGCGGGTTACTTTACTGTTATGCTGTATAAAATAGGTTTGTGCGGTATCCATTGCACGGGTATCCATCCAGCAAAGGTCGGCTTCTATTAGTTGTGATACCTCGGGCTGATAACTGCTGTTTACCAGTACGTCGCCACGACTAACGTCAATATCATCTTTTAAATGAACGGTTACCGACATGCCTGATAAGGCTTCATTGGGTTCTTTATCCAACAATTCAATTTTTGAGATAGTTGAAGTAAAGCCCGATGGAAGTACCGTAACCTGGTCATTCACTTTAAATGACCCGCTGGATACACGACCTGCATAACCGCGATAGTCATGCAACTCCTCTGTTTGCGGACGGATTACCCATTGCACAGGCAGGCGGGCATGCTGGGTGCTGTTATCAACAGCCAGGTTTATATTCTCCAGGTAGGGCAATAAAGCTTCGCCCTTATACCAGTTAATGTTTAAAGATGGATATACAATATTATCGCCCTTAAGCGCGCTTACCGGGATAAAGTAAACATTTTTCAGATCTACCTTTGCAGCGAGCTTTTGATAATCGTTAACGATGTTGTTATAGACATCCGCGCTGTAATCAACCATGTCCATCTTATTCACACAAACTACTACCTGTTGTATCCCCAAAAGAGATACTAAATAGGAGTGGCGTATAGTTTGCTCAATAACGCCTTTACGTGCATCAATCAAAATAATAGCCAAATTGGCGTTAGAAGCGCCGGTAACCATGTTACGTGTGTATTGGATATGCCCGGGGGTATCGGCGATAATGAATTTGCGCTTTTCGGTTTGGAAATATTTATAGGCTACGTCAATAGTAATGCCTTGCTCGCGCTCAGCTTTGAGGCCGTCGGTTAATATGGCGAGGTCAATGCTGCCATCGTCGTTTTTACGGTTGGACGAATGCAAGGCTTCTAACTGATCAGCCAATATAGAATCGCTATCGTATAACAAACGACCAATTAATGTGCTTTTGCCATCATCAACACTGCCTGCGGTAATAAATTTTAATATATCCATGCCTCTCTAAATCTCTCCTAAAGGAGAGACTTTAAATTGTTTTAATTTTAATTCTCAACCATCGTTCCCCTTTAGGGGGTTAGGGGGCTAAAAGTACCCGCCTTTTTTTCTGTCTTCCATGGCAGCTTCTGATACCTTATCATCCATGCGTGCGCCGCGTTCGCTGATTTTTGAAGCGCTTATTTCGTTAATGATATCGTCTATCAAATACGCGTCCGATTCAACTGCTGCTGTACAGGTCATATCACCCACCGTACGGAAGCGTACATTACGGCGCTCAATAATATCTTCCTCATCCATATTTAAAAATGGGGTGGCGGCCATTAGCTGGCCATTACGGATAATGGTATCGCGCTCATGCGCAAAGTATATGGTTGGCAGGTCAATCTTTTCGCGGCGGATGTAGTTCCATACATCCAGTTCCGTCCAGTTGCTGATCGGGAATACCCGTACATTTTCGCCTTTATGGATCTTACCGTTGTAAATGTTCCATAACTCGGGTCTTTGGCGTTTGGGATCCCATTGGCCAAATTCATCACGTACTGAAAAGATGCGCTCTTTTGCCCGGGCCTTTTCTTCATCCCGGCGGGCGCCGCCTATGCAAGCATCAAATTTATGCTTGGCAATGGTGTCTAATAAGGTTACGGTTTGCAAGGCGTTACGGCTGGCGTTCTTGCCTTTTTGCTCAATAACCTTTCCTTCATCAATCGAATCCTGAACATGGCCGATAATCAGCTTTTCATTCAACCGCTTAACCATGGCATCACGGTATTCAATGGTTTCCACAAAGTTATGCCCGGTATCAATATGTACCAGCGGAAAAGGGAACTTACCCGGACGAAAAGCTTTCTCGGCCAGGCGCACCAATGTAATAGAATCCTTACCGCCCGAAAATAAAAGTGCAGGGCGTTCAAACTGCCCGGCTACTTCGCGCAATATATATATGGCTTCCGCCTCCAGCTCATCTAAATAATCCAGGTGATTGTTGTTCATTTGTTATCAATTATAAGCTCGTGCAAGCCGCATTCTTTTTTATCCTGATCTTCCCACCACCAGCGTCCGGCCCGGAAATCCTCGCCGGGCTGTACGGCTCGGGTACAAGGTAAACAGCCAATGCTGGGGAAACCTTTATCGTGTAATGTATTATAAGGTATATTGTAGTTTTTTATATAGGCTTTTACATCGTCCAGCGTCCAATTAAAGATAGGGTGAAATTTGAGCAACTGGTGTTGTTCGTCCCATTCCACATTTTCCATAGCCTGGCGATTGATGGATTGTTCAGCGCGAATACCGGTTATCCAGAGTTGATTACCCGCTAAAGCCCTGTTTAAAGGCTCCAATTTTCGTAAGCCGCAGCATTCTTTCCGGTTATCTACCGACTCATAAAAGCTATTGGGCCCTTTGGTGTTCACCATTTGCTCTAATGCCTGGTGTTGCGGATAGTAAGCATGTATGGGCTTACCATATATTTCCATTGTGCGGTTCCATACATAGTAAGTTTCCGGGAAAAGCCGCCCGGTCTCTAATGTAAATACCTTTATAGGTAAATTATTAGTGAAGATCATATGTGTAATGGCCTGATCTTCCCATCCAAAGCTGGTTGAAAACACAATTTTATCGGGGAACTGATCCGCCAAAAGCTTCAAGGCTTCTGAAGGCTCCAGTCCTGTAGTTTGTTGTTTTATATTTTCTAATTCGATCATTATATAATCTTCATTAAAAAGGTAATTATGCTTTTCAAACTGATCAGTATTACGATTATCGCCACCGCTAACATGATCGCTTTGGTTGATATTTTGTTTGATATTTTAGCTGCTATCGGCGATGCCAGTGCACTGCCCAATACCAAACCCGCAACTGCTGCCCAGTATGAACCGGTTATCATGCTTATAAACGTTAACGAACTCATTAACGCGATAAAGAACCGCGATAACTTTACGGTGCCCAATGAAAAACGCGGGTTACGACCACCGGCTATTAAGGTAGATAATACAATTGAACCCCAGCCACCGCCGCCAACCGCATCGATAAAACCACCGCCTAACCCTAATAAGCCTATATTTTTTATTTTGCCTGTTGTTCGTTTCTTTTTCAGGTTAAGTGCTTTAGATAAAATAACTAATCCTAAAATTAGGGTGTAAAGCGAAACGAAAGGTTTCGAGTATTGGCTGTAATGCTCTAACGATGATAAGATATAGGCACCGGTTACTGCACCAATAATGCCCGGAATTAGTAACAACTTGAACATTTTCCAGTTGATATTACCCATGCGATAATGCATCCAGCCGGCTATACCGTTGCTCATTATTTCGGATAAATGCACACCCATGCTGGCCGCTGCAGGAGGCACACCCATCGATAAGGAAAAAGTTGTTGTAGTAACACCATATGACATTCCAATAGCGCCATCAATCAATGCAAATACAAAACCTGCGGCTAAAAAGTAGTAAAATACCGGTTGTATATTTTGAACGTAGCTTTTAAATCCCGGCTCGTTGAACCATAATGCGGTGCCGGCTATGGCAATTGCCGCGATGATAGAGAACCATATGAGCCATTTAAAATTCTTTGCCGGCACAGGTTTTGGTTCAACCAATACTGAGGTTACTTCGTTTAGCTTTTTAACTTTATAGGCAAAATCTCCGCTTAAAGAATTGCGCAGGTTATTCATTTGTTGCAAGGTAATATCCAAAGCATCGGGGATGCTTTCATTAAGTACTTCTTTAAGCCTTTTAGCTATAGTTGGCGATTTGCCGTTGGTAGAAATGCCGATCTTCAGATCACCTTTTTGAACAATCGAACCTAAGTAAAAATCACATAGTTCGGGTTTATCGGCCACGTTGATCAGCAATTTGCGCTCGTGCGCTGCCCGCCTGATATAGGTATTTAACTCACTGTTGTCCGTAGCGGCAATTACCAGGTCGGCGCCGTCAAGATCAGTATCTATAAATGTTTTTTTGACGATTTTAATCTGGAGAAAATCAAGCGCCAACTTATTAATGCCCGGAATAATATTTTCGCCAATAACAGTCACCCTTGCCTGTTTGCTGTTGTTCAGGATAGCAGTTAATTTTTCCAAACCAACATTTCCTGCGCCAATCAGCACCGTATGCAATTCGTTCAGCTTTAAAAAAACAGGGAATAACTGGTTGCCCCCAGCTGTTTTTTCATCCTGAACAGATGCAAGGTCGTTATTTAGAAACAATAGCGTCATAAAATTCCCGGGTAGATTGAAACTGGGGATGTAAACTCACCACTTCGCCAAAAACTAACAGGGCAGGAGAGGTGATGTTCTTTTCCTTTACAAGCTCAACTATATTGTCAATTATGCCAATAGCAACTTTTTCGTTAGTGGCAGAACCATTTTGAATTACCGCCGCAGGTAAGTTATGCTTACCCTCGGCTTTAAATATTTCTGCAATTTCAGCAAGCTTATGAATACCCATCAGCACCACTACTGTCGCTTTTGTGCGTGCAGCTTCATAAAGGTCATTTGATATTTTTCCATCGGCAGTTGTGCCGGTAACCACCCAAAAGCTTTCGCTTAAGCCACGGTGTGTTACCGGGATATGCTGTAATTCAGGCACGCCTATCGAGCTGGATATGCCCGGGATAACACTTGCAGGGATATGATGCGCGGCGGCATATTCCAATTCCTCAAACCCGCGCCCAAATACAAATGGGTCGCCGCCTTTCAGCCTTACCACATGACCATAGTTGATCGCATAATCAACCAATAACTTATTTATGGTATCCTGTGAATGGGTATGATCACCCGAACGTTTGCCTACATATACCTTCACCGCGTTTTCAGGGGCATAGGCTAATAACTCTTCATTAACCAGCGCATCATATAAAACTACATCGGCAATATTTAAAGCTTTTATAGCTTTTACGGTTATCAATTCTGCATCACCCGGACCGGCTCCAACCAATGTTATTTTTGGTTGCTTATTTGTTTGTTCTGGTATCATGATTGTACTACTTCCTCTCTTTTGGCTTTAACTAAATTTAAAAAGTCATTTGCAGCAGCCCGGTAGGTGGTTGCAAATTCTTGCGACGGCTCATTTTTATTGATCTGTAATACCAGGTCGCTGAAGGTGCCGTTTACATTCAATTCGCCTTTTTCTATATAATTTGTATCAAACTCGCGTATAATTCCGGCTTGTGTACTGCTGTTAATGCCTTTATCCAGCAATAAAGCCTTTGCCGAGCTTATAAACACGTTATAGGAATGATAAATAGCATCAGACCAGGCACCATTATTAAAAGAGTCATTGGCCCAGCCCATTTTTTCTTCTGATTCAAACAGTAAAGTAGCAACCAGATCAATTACCACACCCGCACATTCGCCTACACCAATAGCGGTAGCAAATGTTTCTTCGTGGCCCCAGTCAACAAATTCTTCATCGGTCAATGTTTCCAGGTTTGCCAAAGGCTTTAATAATTGATAAAAATAATCTTTACCCTGCCTGTCATAATAGTTATGGAAGGTTTCGTCTTCAATGGAGTTCTGTTTGTAATCATCCAATACTACTCTTAAAACATGGGTAGCGCGTTTGGCGGGGACTTTAATCACCTTTTCGGCCGCGCGGCCAACGCCATCACCAACTGTACCACCGCCCAAAAGCACCTGTACAGATGGCAATACCCGTGTTCCGGCTTTTAATGAACTACCATGAAAGCCAATATGCGCTAAACCATGCTGTCCGCATGAGTTCATGCAGCCGCTTATTTTAATCTTGATCTCGCGATTATAGATCAAATCTTCGTATTCTGAATAGATCAAATCTTCCAGCACGCGCGAAAGCGTCATGCTGTTTGATATACCTAAATTACAAGTGTCGGTACCCGGGCAGGTGGTTACATCGGCAACACTGTCAAAGCCTGGATTTGCAAACCCAAGTTCGGCCAAACCTTTAAACAGGCCCGGTAAACCTTCCTTCCGTGCAAATTTTAATAGTAAACCCTGGTTTTGGGTAATTCTTATTTCATCGGCAACATAAGGTTGAATGGCCGCCACCAGTTGGCGAGCCTTATCAGTAGGAATATCGCCAACTTCTACTTTAATATAAACGCCGTAAAAACCTTCCTGCTTTTGCTCAAAAACGTTGGTGTCCAGCCATTGCTGATAATGTAACTGATCAACAATTTCAACAGCCGGGTAGGTTGCTTCCGGAACTACCGGTAATGGAACAGAATCACGGTTAATCTTAAAGGTTTTAACTTTATTGGCAATCCGCTCTATTTTGGTTAGTCTTAAAACCTCTTCCAGTCCCAGTTTTTGGATAAGGTATTTCATCCGGGCCTTGTTGCGGTTATTGCGTTCGCCGTAGCGGTCAAACACCCGGATCACTGACTCAATATAAGGGATCAACTGATCCTCAGGTAAAAACTCTTCAACAATACTGGCTAATATGGGCTGTGCGCCCAGGCCGCCGCCTAACATCACTTTAAACCCGCGTTCGTTGTTGCTGTTGATCTTTGGTATTACACCAATATCATGTATGTAGGAAAATGCAGTATCGTTATCATTTGACGAAAACGATATTTTGAACTTACGGCCCATTTCCTGGCAAATCGGGTTACGTAAAAAATATTCAAAGGTAGCCTGTGCATAGGGTGAAACATCAAATGGCTCCAGCGGGTCAATACCCGAAGCAGGAGAAGAGGTAACATTTCTAACCGTATTTCCGCATGCTTCACGCAGCGTAATGTCATCCTGTTCCAGTTCGGCCCATAGCTGTGGTGTTCTGTCGAGGCTCACATAATGTATCTGGATGTCCTGGCGAGTGGTGAGGTGCAAATTACGGCTGGCGTATTTGTCAGAAATATCGGCAATGCGTAGCAATTGCTTAAAAGTTACCTTCCCAAATGGCAGTTTAATGCGTACCATTTGTACACCAGGTTGCCTTTGTCCGTAAACTCCTCTTGCCAGGCGCAGGCTTCTAAACTTTTCATCATGTATTTTGCCTTCACGAAAATCCCTGATCTTTTTTTCAAGATCGATAATGTCCTTTTCAACAATCGGGTTCTCCAGTTCCGTTCTGAAGCTTTGCATATTATCTTATCAATTTGTTGTTACAAAAAAGCCCCTTCAGCTAAGGCGAAAGAGGCATATATCTTTACAATTATAGCCATAATCAATTGCCTTTTGTGCGGCAACACATCATTGTTATAAAGTATTTACAATTCATTTTCTTCATTCTGTCCGACAAATATATAGATATACTATGGAATTGGTAGAATTTTTATGAAAAAACCTGATTTTTACAATTAGTTGATCAAACACAAATCTTAAATCTCACCCAACCCTCTTTACGCCGTAGGCGAAGAGAGGGTCGCCCAGCGTAGCGTCGGCGGGGTGAGTTGTCGCCGACACGCATTGACGGTAATGTCGCTTCATTAGGACTCACCTCCCGATAGCTATCGGGACTAAATCGCTCGATCACCTTCTCTTCGCTGCGCGTAAAGAGGGTAAAAACGTCAATTATTTTATTTTAATGCATTGTCTGGTGATCGAAATGGTCTAAATTGCATAACTGTTAAAATTTAACATATGTAGGTTGATTTTTTAACCTTAATTACCTTGCTTTGACCCAGAACATATATATCCATGAAAAAATACATAGCCATTTCATTTTTCTTATCAATCGCTATAGCAGCCTTTGCTCAAACTGATACCACACAAAAAATTATACCGGGCCGCAAAAATGATGTGTCACAACAAAACAAACCTTATGTGATTTTGGTGTCTGCCGATGGTTTTCGATATGATTATGCCGAAAAATACCAGGCAACGCATTTGCTCAAATTAGCCGGCGAGGGTGTAAAAGCATCTTCCATGATTCCTTCTTATCCATCGGTTACATTTCCTAACCATTATACTTTGGTAACAGGGCTTTATCCTGCACACCAGGGAATTGTTAATAATGCGTTTTACGATCGCGACCGTAAGGGGTTTTATTCGATGAGCAACAAAGCCAAGGTGGCTGATGCAAGCTGGTATGGTGGTACGCCGCTATGGGTACTGGCCGAGCAGCAACATATGCTCACTGCCAGTTTTTATTGGGTAGCATCAGAGGCGCCTATAAAAAACATAAATCCAACTTATTATTATGTTTATAACGACCAGATTGACCTTCATAAACGCGTACAGGCCGTTGTTAACTGGTTGAAGCTGCCACCAGAGAGCCGTCCACATTTTATTACCTTTTATTTTCCACAGGTCGATCATGCCGGTCATAGTTTTGGTCCCGATGCGCCGGAAACCGCACAGGAAGTACATTTTGTTGACAATGCAATGGAGGAACTGACCACCGCTGTAAAATCAACAGGATTGGACGTGAATTTTATTTTTGTTTCGGATCATGGTATGACCAAAATAGATACCGAGCATCCCATCAAAATACCTGCAGCTATTGATACTTCAAAATTTATAGTTTCTGGCGACGGAATATTGGTTGAGTTATATGCAAAGGATACAAAATATGTAGCCGAAACTTACGATCAGCTTAAAAACGAAGCTGATAAATACAAAGACTATAAAGTATATTTAAGCCAGGATGTACCTGCCTATTTACATTACAATAAGAGTGACGACCGGTTCAATCGCATAGGTGATATATTGCTGATACCTAACTGGCCAAAAGTATTCAACTTGAACAACCGCAGGCTGTCTCCCGGTACACATGGTTATGACCCGGCTGTGGTTAAGGATATGCACGCCACTTTTTTTGCATGGGGGCCGGCATTTAAACAACATTTAAATATACCCGCATTTCAAAATGTAGATGTATTTCCGCTGATTACGGATATTTTAGGATTAAGCTATACCGATAAGATTGATGGCACGAAGAAGTTGGCCGATGAAGTATTGCTAAAACCGTAATCAGGTGCCAGGTAAATGTTAAATATCAATTATCAACTTATTTTCCCTGGCGATGATGTCCGCTATACTGGTTTCAGTTAGTATTTTTAGTGTAGCATCCCGTACATCGATAAATACGTCTCTTATCCCACAGGTAACTTCCGAGTGGCATTCGTCGCATTTATGATAAAAATTAAGGCTGGCACACGGAACCATAGCTATGGGCCCATCGGTAATACGCATAATGCTAACCAGGTAAATATCTTTAGGGTCCTTGTTTAAGCTATAGCCACCACCGGCGCCTTTTTTGCTGTATAAAAAACCGGCGTTACGAAGATCGAGCAAAATTTGTTCAAGGAACTTTTTGGGGATACGCTCCAGTTCAGCAATTTTTGAAATTTGCATCGGTGGTTTGTCGGTGTTTTTACCGAGTATCACCAGCGCCTTAATTGCATATTTAGTTTTCTTTGATAGCATTTTTAAATAATAACTTTCAAACTTAATTAAAGATTTTCATATCTCGCTAACTTACAGCATAGCTTACTTTTTATCGATGTGTCCCAAATCCTTACCCGGACTAACCACATCACGCACCAATTGCTTCAGTTCTTTGATCTCCGGAAATCGTCCCTGTTCTTTACGATCGAACAATACAGCGCTATCAATACGGATATTATATTTACCTGCTGTTTCGCTTGGTTGCAGGGTTACGCCATATAATTCTTCCTCAAAGGTGGTCAATAGTTCTTGTGCCATATAGGCAGCACGTAACAACCAGTTGCATTTTGGGCAATATTCAATGGTAATTGCAGGTTTCATATCATAAATCGCTCTTCGGTATGTGTTGTTAAAACAGAAATTTGGTCGCCGACCGAAATGGACCCCAGCTCCTCACTTATTAAATTTTGTCCCAGGTAAACATTGTTGTTTTTAAATCGGTAAGTAGCTAACGTTTTTGAAGGTTCTTTTGAGTTTGTAGCATCGTCCTGATTAATGGTGGGGATGTTGCACCTGGCGCATAATTTTACACCATGAAATATGATATGGTTTATAACAAGCCTATCCATCGTGTCTTCCTCATAAGCATCACCACCAGTAAAAACGATATTGGGCCTAAAGCGGTCTATTGGTACCGGAGAGTCGAGTTTGCTATTCAGATCATCTAATGATGACTGACCTATGATCATAAAAGGATAAGCATCGGAAAAGGAAGTGAAACTGTTGGCCGGTGTATATCGCAGATCTGTTTGACGCTCACTTTTATCGGGCATATAAACCAACCTGCAGTTTATGTTTAACACATTAGTAAACCATTTATCCGCTTTTTTGCTGACAAATTGCCCGGTGCAGGTATCATCCCAAATAACGACATCCACAAATTCTTCTGTTTCTGGCGTAAAAGGAATAATAATTTCAGATCCGGTTATTTTATTTGTGATCTTTAAACCATCGCTTAAAATATTAACTTTCAACAGGGCCATCTTAGCCCGCTCTCGTTGCGAAAGGAAGCGGTTTTGTTCATCTACCAACATCCAGCGGCGGTCATATTGAAAACCGCGATCAGTAAGGACAGCTGTGTTAACCTGTACGCCGCCCAGTGATTTGATTGGATAAATGTATAGCTCACTGATTTTTAACATGTATGATATTTATAGGTAAAGTTATAAAATTCAGGCATATTTTTATTGCGAATAATGCGCGATGAGATACAAATTACATTAAAACAAATATGATTTTTGAATAACTCATAAATTATTTACCTTGCGTCAGGAAATGGTGTCTTCCTTTTAAAAACCGCATTTGCTGATGGCGCCTACAAATTAACTGTCGTACATATTTGCGATGTAATTATTTGCAGGTGAAAAAAAGTCAATCCGAATCTAACTCTTCTATAAAGCATTTGCTTTACCTTACTTTATTAATTATCCCCGTTTCTGCTGTTATCGGTAGCGCAGTTGCCTTGTTTTTATGGTTGTTAAACCTGTCGATACACTTTCGCTTTGATCACCCCTGGCTATTGTATTTACTACCTTTGGCGGGTTTGTTAATCCATTTCATTTATAAATCTGTTGGCGGTTCGTCCGAAAAGGGGAACAATCTTCTTATTGAAGAAATACACCAGCCGGGCGGTGGTATTCCAAAGCGCATGGCCCCGATCATTTTACTTACCACTATTATTACCCATTTATTTGGAGGCTCGGCCGGCCGTGAGGGTACTGCGGTACAGATGGGGGGTAGCATTGCCGCTATGTTTGGCAAGTGGTTTAAGTTAGAAAAAAAGGATGTGCGTATATTGCTGATAGCAGGCATTGCAGCCGGGTTCGGCGCCGTTTTCGGGACACCATTAACCGGGGCAATATTTGCCATAGAAGTATTAACCATAGGTAGTATAGAATATGGTGCATTTTTTCCTGCAATTATCGCGGGTATTACCGGAGATTTGACCGTATCGGCATGGCGTGTCCATCATACAGTATATCATATTGATGCGGTAGCTAAGACATCTTTTTTTTCGCTAACCGACCTTCCTGTTGAGGGGATTTTAATAATCAAGATCATTATCGCTTCTGT
>Ga0207032_1109_pt1 | contig 23711 bp, 10 predicted proteins | sample Alteio_BWMinCont_38_FD_153308 | JGI IMG/M metagenome (GOLD analysis project Ga0207032, IMG submission 153308) | Enriched cells from forest soil in Barre Woods Harvard Forest LTER site, Petersham, Massachusetts, United States -... | ecosystem: Environmental > Terrestrial > Soil > Temperate forest >... | reverse complement strand
GGGGCGCTTTCTGCGAGACTACCAAGGGAATTAGTGAATTTAAAACCGCCGTTTTCCAGGGCCTGTGTACCTTCTGCTCCATCCCATTGCAATTGTATATCACTAACTTTTCCTCCTGGGTGTACAATGAAAGAATATTCCATCGCTAGCTCTTTGCCTGCTCGGATGTCCTGGTCGGACGGGGCCTGGAGAACCATATCAATATGAGGATATACTGATTTATAGGTGATGGTTTTATAGGTATGTACATCAGTAATACCTTGCTCAGGCATATAAGGCAGGTAAAAATTTTCATAATATTCCTGCTGGTCAGTGGCGGTGATCTGGGCGTTGGGGTCGGAGTTGATCAAGACGAGATCGGTGCGGGAAGTGGAGATTTTGGAGGGATGCGGTATTTCACGGTTTTTCCACCCCCTACCCCCGTCCCGAGTACTCGGGAGGGACAGTTCTGTTGTTCCTTCTGAGGTTCCTGTTGCTTCAGATATAGTTTCATCTGAGTTTGTTTTTTCAACCTTGGTGAATACAAAGCTTATCATTCCCGGTTTGCAATAGAGATATACGCCATTGGAGTGGCCATAATATTTGATATCTTTAATCACATTGCGGTTTTCATCCATCAACTGGCCTTTGTTTTCTTCAAAAAACAGGGCTTTGTTTTTGTGCATGAGTTCCGTTGCCTGTACTGAACCGATTGGCCGGGAAGGATTGGATGCAAATGAATTGAAAGAGATTATGAAAATGAATATTAATGTCCAAAAAAAAGGAAGCGTAAAAAATTTCATAATCGGATATTTAAGTATAGGCATCTCTAAAAACTACCTTATACCCTTCTCCTTTAGGAGAAGGACAAAGGATGAGGCGATAAAAGCAGGCTTTTTAGAGGTGCCCTTGTGCCTATAACAAAGATATTCTATACTTCGATTAAAAATGAAAATAATTCATTTTATTATTATAACCATTTCCTTAAAGATTCCCCTCCGTCAGCTACCTCACCTCTATAATCTTCTTGCTGATAAACTGATCATTAATTATCACGTTCACAAAATAAGTTCCGGGCGACAAACCGGCTTCTATAGCATTTATTTCGATCTCGTTCTTCCCGGGGCCGAAAGCTTTATCAGCGGGAATAAATAATATTTTTCCCTTTATATCCATCACACTGATTTTGACATGTGATGATTCAGTTAATGTGAAATTAATTAATGTTTTATCAGTGAATGGATTGGGGTAGATGTTTAAGCTATATAAATCGGGATTGTTGATTGCTTTCATTCCGGCTTCAGCAATAATAACAGTTGAGTCCAGATTATTAACACAGCCTAAACTGTTGAAAACACTAAGTTTAATCTTATAGGTATTGCTATGACTGAAAATATGATTTACCGAGTATCCTGATTGTATTCCGGTGCCATCTCCAAAGTTCCAGGTATAAGAGGTTTTGCTCCATGAACTGTCTTTTACATGAAAATAATATTTATCTGATGTATTTGTCACGGTCCATGATGCATCGGGAAGGGGACTTACGTTAATTCGTGCAGAATCAGTCGCACTGCATCCCGTACTTGTTATCGTTTCCGTCAGCATATATATAGTGCTGCTCAGCGGGTTTACACCAGGGTCTGCAGATGTGGAAGAGAACCCGGATGGAGAACTTGCCCATGAATATGTATTTCCCGGTATTGCTGGTGAACCAATTGAAACTGCAGCCCCGGGGCATATAGTAGTGTCTGTAACAACCATCGGTACCGGAAGCGAATTAACAATAATTGTTAGTGAATCTGATTTTATACAACCATTAACATTTGTTTCTGTAAGGGTATAACTTGAGGTGGATGCCGGCGAAACAGAAGGATTTGCCAATGTGGAAGTAAAACCTGCTGATGAACCTGTCCATGAATACGAACTTCCAGGTACAGTAGCTCCACCAATGGTTATTGATTTCCCTGGACAAATAGCAGTATTTGAAATGACTGCAGCCGCAGGAAGCGCATTGACCTTAACGGTGACAGTATTGGATCTAACACATCCATTTGAATCCGTTTCAGTAAGCGTGTAACTTGTGGCTGAAGCGGGCGACACATAAGGATTAGCCAACTTAGAAGAAAACCCGGAAGGTGAACTGACCCATGAATAAGCAGAACCTGATACCGGTGCCCCTCCAATAGATATTTTTGCTCCCGAACAAATAGCAGTATTTGAAATAACCCTGGCAACTGGAAGTTGATTAACATTTATGATGACCGAATCCATCCCCTTGCAGCCATAAATATTGGTTTCGACCAATTTGTAGGTTGTGGTCGTATCAGGGCTAACTTTGGGATTACTCACAGTTGAACTAAAACCTGCGGGACTTGAACTCCACTGGTATATAATCCCACTTAAACTTTTAGCACCAATTGAATCGCTCATTCCTTTGCAAACTGTCTGCGCTTGACCAGGTTGTGCAATGGGAACAACATTCGTTTTCACAACCATAGAATCATAATTGGTACATCCGTTTGCATCTTTGATATAAGCTGCAAAAAAGGTATCCCGGAGAATTTCCTGCGTGATGCTGGAGCCGGTTGCCCCTGTACTCCAGGTTATGGTATAAGGTGAGGCGGCATAAGATGCTGTTGCGTTGATGATCAGGCTGCTGCTGGGGCATACGCTGGTATCTTTTGGAAGGCTTATCTGTGCCAATGGTTTTATCTGAACACTATCGTTATAAATATGGCTGCATCCGTTCGAGCCTTTCACTGTGAGGTTGTATTTATAATAAACACCTCCCTTGTTGTACTGATAAGAACCTGTACTTCCTGTAAAGCCAAGAGGATTGCTGGCAGGAGATCCCTGACCCGCCCAGGTATAGCCTGTAACCGTAACAGGGGTATTACCCGCTGGGCTTGCAGCAAAATATACAACACCGCAATTCTTTACAGTCGCCTGATAGTCACCCAATGGTGAAGGAATAACTGTAATGGTTACAGAATCCGTTTTGGTTTGGCCTGAGGCCCGTATTGTTTCCGTAAGAAAATACTTAGTGTTCTTACTGGCATTAATCTCTGGCTTGCTTAGGGTAGAATGGAAACCTGATGGAACCGAAACCCACTGGTAAGAATGTCCCGCAATTGAATCCTTACCAAGGTAAAAGCTATCGCCCTCACATACAGTCTTATCAGATCCGGCATATGGTACAGGCATAGCAGCGAGGTTCTTCCCGAAATCATAGGATAAAATAGCACCCCGGCTGCCAACAAGCCAAAGCTTCCCATTATAATAATACATTTTACGCATGGTTTTGCCAATATTGGGATATTGATAAATCAAATTTTTACCGGTATCCGTAGTCATTATCCCAGTGCCGTCAGATTCCATTGCAATAGCCGTATCGCCGCCAACAATATATAAACCAAGGATATTGTTATACCCATTATTTAAAGTATATGGTGCTGACTGCCAGGATTTCCCACCATTTGTTGTTCTTATCAGGGTGCCATCCTGCATAGATCCCCAGCCATTCAGTGTATCAGTAAACTGCATGGAAAGTAACCCAAAATAATATGAATAACCAATATAACTCCATGTTTTTCCTGTATCTGTTGCTTTAAAAAAACCATCGTATCCACCACCCCATCCGCCTGCCCATCCCTGGTTGACATTTTTAAAATAAATTTTAGAAATTACAACGCCATAATTAAAATTTATATAAGACCAGTTTTTGGCATCAGTAGTTCTATATACTCCGTCATTAGTGCCAATAAACCCGAGTGTATCATTTACAAAAGATATTGTAACAGCATCTCCTACTGAACTTACGGATGACCATGTGCTGGCACCATCCATAGTTTTAAAGACGTAACCACCGCCTATTATCCATCCTGTATCTTTGTTTAGAAAAAATACATCCGTTAGCTGCGCACCGGTTGGGCTTTTCGCCAGGTTCCAGTTTAGTCCTCCGTCTGTTGTTTTCAATAATGTACCACTGTCTCCAACAGCCCATCCAACATTCGGGCTGCTAAAACAAATTCCATGCAAATCCTGATGGGTTACATAATTATACACTTTTTGCCATGTTTTTCCATAGTCTTTACTTTTCATAATGGTACCATCCGGTCCTACAGCCACAACAGTGTTTAGTCCTACTGTCACCACAGCATTCATATATTGCTGGGTGTATTGAATTGTAAATTTTAAGCCGTTTGACATATAAGCTAAAGAGGGACTTTCGCTCCCGCTTGTATTAGAGCTGCTCCCTACTGCATAAGCATGGTATCCGTCATAAAATGCCACATCATTCATCATAAAAAATCCATACCCTCCTGTCCCGGTCCAGTTTTTGCCTCCGTCATAAGTCATCACCATACCTGTCCATCCCCAGTAACATCCGGTATCGGCTGAAAGGAAATGGAGGCCAACAGCAGTATTGTCTTCCCAGGATCCATTGTAAGTATACCAGCTTTTGCATGAATCCGTTGTTTTCATAAAAAGGCCTCCCTTGCCAGTAAGACAATACGTAGTATCATTCAGCATCTGAATGGCATACAGATCGGTGGTGACGCCAGTGCTCTTTTTTCGCCAGGTCTTGCAGCTGTCGGTAGTCATAGCAATAAATCCGCCCGGGCCCACCACTACCCCGGATTTTTCATTTATGAAAGAAAATGAACTGATTCCATAATACGGGGTGCAGTACTTCCAGGTTTGCCCTGCATTTGTGGTTTTCATGATCTGGCTTCTGCCGATCAGAATATAGCCTATTGAGCCACTGATAAACTGTATATGGGTAATATCTTCATTTGAATTCACCGGAATCCTGGTCCATGTGCTCCCCGAATCATCCGATCGCAGCAAAATACTATGGGTGCCTCCCGCATAGATGGTGGCTGTACCGGGCGCCCGGCACATACAAAGCAGATCACTGCCCTGGGGTTTGGGGTTCAGCCATTGCCAGTTACCGGCAGTAGCACCAAAAGCCATTGAAAGGCAGAGGCATATTAAAATAAAAACTTTAGAGTGATGAGAATGCTGCATGAGTGACAAAAATTTCAGGAGTAAGGAGGTTTTAATACAAATATAGGAATAATTGCCTTTTATTTCCCTCAAAAAACAAGGCTTTGTTTTGGTACCGGAGTTCGGTTATTGTTCGATAATGAAGGCATAAAAATTTCATAATTAAATATTTATATATGCCTAAAACAAAGATATTATATCCTTTTAATTAATAATTGAATAGCAAATATTATTGTCGCATTTCCTTTAGGAGTTTCCCCCTGACCCATTGATTTTGAAATGTGATTAAATAAGAATTGCCCCATACTACCTCATCCCTTTCTAACATCCTGTAACTTTGCCGGCAAAACAAGCGTCATAAAGCTTTCTTAACTTGCACACCTAAAATGGCACAACTTTCGTTTGATATAAAAGTAACCTCTAAAAACCTACCGCCTACCTTCTCCAAATGGAGAAGGATTAAGGTTGAGGCGATAAAACAAGAGTTTTTAGAGGTGCTTATAAAACCAAAGACAGCGCCGGGATTATTTTGAAAAATACAAAAGCTATAGTTCACAGTGATTTAGATATCCTTTTTGAGAACCGTAACAAATCTTACGGGGCTTATGAGCTGCGCAAAAAATATAAACGCAGGCTCATGATCGCTTTTTTCATCACTTGCGGATCTTTTATCGCGGTTTTTACAGCACCTTTTATCTTAAGTTATTTCCGGAACGGCAATCTGAATAATGAAGATTTTGAAACCCAGGTGGTTATAGATGCCCCCATCCCTAAAGGATTTGTAACGCCCCAATACCTGCCTCCGCCGCCACCACCTAAAAAAACGAATATCCCGCCAAAAGTGGTTCCCGACAGTATTCCTGCTGAAAAAAAAGAGGAAAAGCCGAAGCCGGCTCCGGAAACCCCTCCCGTTACAACAAATACCAACAGCAAAGATACGCTACAGAACAAACCAACTTCTGGCAGCCAGGACGGGGAATCGAACCAGATAAGCATCGATGTGGATGAATACCCCACATGGGCCAGCGGAAATTATACCAGTTTCCAGGATTATATCCAGAAAAATATCAAAACGCCGGAGATTGAAATTGTGATGCGCCATTTCGGAACGGTAGTTGTAACTGCGACCGTAAATATGGATGGATCTGTAACGAATGTATTTGTATCCAAAGGACTTAGCCCCGGACTTAACGCTGAGGCCGTTCGCGTTATCAAAGCCATGCCGAAACTGAACCCGGCCATTTATCACCGCCATCCCGTGAAGACTTATATGAAATTCCCGGTGACATTTTTACCGCCAACCCAGAGTACGGGGGGGAAATAAACGGCAAAGAACACAAAGGTGGCGCGAGAACATAAAGTGTGTCAAGGAAAGGAATTAAATGCAATTTCGAATTTAAACTTTGCGACCTTAGAGAAACACTTTAAGACCTTTGCATGAAATTTTTCTATCGTATCAGCGTCAGATTTCCACTGAGATTGAAATTCTTAGCGTTCATTCCCGTTGCCGAAATGATATAGACATATACTCCCGCTTCAACTTTCTGCCCTTCAAAAGTGCCGTCCCAGCCTTTTTGAATATCATCCGATTCAAATACAAGGGTCCCCCACCGGTTATATACTTTCATGCTGAACTGCCTGAGTTTATCGCCGATAACATTGTAAACTGAAACAGATGACACCTTCCATACATCGTTAAGGTCATCACCATTTGGAGAAAAGGCATTGGGCACAAAAAATTTTGTCGGAAGCACTGCACAGGTCATATTCGAAATACTGCTGTCAGGGTTCGATCCGTTTTCAATAGCGATAACCCGGTAACAATATGCCGTATCAATGGCGTTATATACTGAGTCATCCGTGTAGCTGGTGTCCAATCCGGACAGCGTTGCAATGGTTTTAAACTGCCTGTCCTTCAATTGAATCTGAACTTTATAATTCTGAACCCCTGGCAGCCAGTTATGATAATTGCACCAGTTTAAGGAAACATTGTCATTGTTCACATTTTGTTTAAGCAAAATTGAAGTCCCGATATTACTTTCAGGACCAGGATATCCGCATTTGTCAATCGTCCGCACTCTATAGGTATAGCTGCTGTCGTTTATTTTAACATTCTGATCTGTGAACACATTGGCTTTAGTAACGATATAACTATTTGTCCATCCGGCATTTTGAGAATACTTTCCGACCTGGTATTCTGCCATGTTTTTATAAGAAGAACTGTCCCATTTTATTTGTATCAAATTATTATTCAGTACCGTCGCATATCGCAGGTTGGGGACGGTGTTGTCTCTTACATATTGATCTTTAAAACAAATAATATTGCTTTTTGATGCTACTTTGAGGCTGTTATTTACGGCTAATATATAATAGCAATAATTTTCATCGCAAATGGTTGAATCTGTATAGGTTAAAACATTTTCACTTACGGAGTCTATTCTATTAAAAATCCCGTTATTCCCGGCCCGATAAATATAATACCAGTCAGGTACCCATCCGTCATAACTGCTCCAGTTAAGCAGGTTGGCAGGACGGATGATCTGCGAACCGGTAAGGAGTATGGTGCAATGTTCAAAACTGCCATAGGAAACATTCCCGCATTTATCTGCTGACTGCATACTGAAACAATAACTTAATGCAGAGGTATTGACGGTAGAATCATGGTATATAAACACGGTATCCTTTTGTGAAACAACAGAATCGAGCATGCTCCTTTTTCCCGAATCGAGCAGATTGATAATATAAGACCCGAAATTCTTGATATTGTTTTTATTCCAGGCAATGATGATCGAATCTTTGCCGAGGACAGATACATAGATCATGTTTGAATTGGGTGGTGTTACATTTTTATCCACGTTTACGGCTGCCTTGGCTAGTGTGCCTGTACAGCCCTGGTTATCTGTGGCTGTGAGGGTTACAGTGTGCATCCCGAATGAATAAAATGTAAATATTGGGTTCTGAATAATACTGGTATCATAAGGAGCGGCCGGATCTCCAAAATTCCAGTACCAATGCACAACAGAATCAACAGGCTGGGTCAGGTTTTTAAAACTTACTGTACCCATTTTACAGATATCAGAATCCGAAACAGAAAAATCAGCTTGCGGCACCGGGTTCACTGTTACCAGGTTTACCTTAACAGTGGAATCGACACAGCCATTAATAGAAGTTTCAATCATTTTTACGGTAAAAAGTCCTGTAGGGAAATGAAAATTCACGTGCGTTCCGGTGGTATCAATCGTCCCGGTATTTTCAAAATCCCATTTGGCCGAATAACCGTATTTACTTGTATCACTGAAATATACAGTAAGAGGATCACATCCTTTCGGTGCGGAATAATTGAAACCGGAAATGGGTACCTCATAGGCGGAGAGTGTATCCGTTAGTGAATCTACACAGCCATCAGAATCATGCGCAATGATATATGGATAATAATAGATCACATTTCCGGTATCTATACTCGGATCAAAATAATATTTATGTGGTGAAATGGTATTGCTGTCTTCAATTGTACCGTCACCATAATTAAATTCAAAACTCTTCGCGTGGGTAGTTAAATTTTGGAATGATATCTCTGCCGCACCACATATTTTCTTTTTGGAAGGTGCAAATCCTGGAATAGCATTTGGCTGCACATAGATCGTATCACTGTAAACAACATAAGGACATTGCCCGTGGTTGCTTGCGATGAGGCGGGCTATAAATTTCCCGCCGTGGTTGTATGTAAACACAGGGCTCTGGTTGGTTGAATCTTCAATGCTTCCATCGCTGTAAAAATCCCATTTCCAACCATTTGCAGGCCTCGAAACCGCATTGAAATGCACGACAAGCGGGGCACATCCTCTTGTAACATCCTGGGTTATTTTCGCGTCAATAGGAGTTCTGTAAACCTTGACAGAGTCTGTATAAAACGGGCGGCAAAAAGGGTCCGTCCTGGATTGAAGTCGTGGATAATAGGTAAAAGAATCCAGGTTTGGGTTTGGAATTACATAAGTATAAGGAGCCAATGCGGTCGAATCAATCTGAGCATTAACATCTCCATTTACAAAGTAAAATTTATTCACATTAATACTCGTATTTGTAAAATGAACGGTCACACTATCACAACCGGATTGTCTGTCCTGGGTGAACAACGGCACCGGTCCCGTAATTTTTATAATTCCATTTTTGGTGACGGGACTTCCCGGACAACCATAGATATCAAAGGGAGTAAGTTGCACATTGTAACTATCGTTTGTAAATTTTAGATAAGCATGATATACAGTGCTTTTATTATTGACCGACAGACTGTCACCATCTCCAAAATTCCATATAAAACTTGCTGTATTATTTGAAGACAGGTTTTCAAAAGCTGCTGCTCCGGGAGCACAATACAATGTGGGTGTAATAGTCTTAAAATCACCAATGATCGGTTTGTAGCAAAAGCCTCCTTCTTCCCATTGATTGGTGCAGGTGGCACCCGGAATGGTTCGCATACCGGTTAATAAAACTTTATAGCAGGTATCCTTTTTAAATACTATTCTGACATTGGAAGCCGAATCAGAAGGAAGTATAATGGATTGACCCGGAGGGAATACAGACCATTTGAATCCATGCACACCATTATTGGTATCAGAAATATTAATAAATGGCACGGGATCTCCAAGACAACCAAGTTTTTGGCCGAGATCATAAGGTGAATGATAATAAACCTGGGCACCCACACATACTTGATTAAAAGCGGTAAATGATTGATTGCAAACATAAGTCCCTACGGTGGTCGTCACATTCATGTAAACATTAAAACAACCGGGCTGGGTAAAAACAATTTTTGTTTTGAGCGAATCAGGGTTTAATATCAGAACCCCATTGGTAGGAGAAACAGCCCATTTATGGGTTGGCGGATTGTTGGGGTCGTTAGGGTACTTATGTTCTGACCCAATCCAGGCGTTTATCGTATCTGTGGGCAGCAGGCATCCGGCATAACTTGACAGGAAAACATCCGTAGAATCCCCTATGACTTTGAATACGGCTATTTTTGTAGTATCTGCGTTGCAATGCCCGTTTGATACTTTTAGACTTACATCATAGATGCCTAACGGAGGCTTGTCAAGCAATTTCTCTCCTCCCGGCGGAGCCGGTGTAACAATAGTATCATGTATGGAAGGATTGGCTTCATTGTGCACCACCCATTTGAATGTATAGAATTTATATGCCCCTTCAGGGGGTGACGGTTCTGGTGTAATTGTAATCAATTGACCAGAGCACTGCAACGGAAATATAGGGCCAAAATCAGATTTGGGCTGAACAATGGTAATAAATGCAGGTACGTTTACAGAATCCCTGCACCCATTGGAACTCATTGCAACCAGCGACAGGCCAAAAACTCCTTTATAATCAGGCGCATATTTAGCGTTATAACTATTCGTTGGTCCGATATAATTGTGAGAGGGTATTAGCTTTTGGTCTGCAGAATCAAGAATATACCAGGTGTACTGCACACCTGGTGCATCGGTTGTGTCAGTTGCATTAATAAAGTGCACAGTATCTCCAACTTTACACAATTGGTTATCCTTCGAACTGAAGCTATCCGCAGGACCCACAATATTGATATATTCAGGATATACGATGGTAACAGAATCGCCGCCAATTTCTTTATAAGTAAATTCAGCAGGGTATTTTCCTGTTTTTCTATAATCTAAGGTGCCGTAAAAAGATGGCGCCTGCCCGGGAGGCGGTGGCAATATTGTACCATGATCTGCTCCGGGGAATATAAAATTAAAATTGAGCCTGGGTTCATCCCCCGTGTCCCCATATACATTATAGGATACACGGGCACATTCATTTTTAAATTGAGGGTTCAGAAAAGGATAGACATATCCTTTTCGATGGTTGATATAACTGCATCCGCTGCTCATATTGATTTTAAGGGATACATCATATTTTTTTTTGATGTTTGAATACGTTACGGATGCTGTGTTTGCCTGGTTGGAAGATGAAATACTGGCCCCTGGCATCGACCAGGAATAGCCGGTGATGGTATTGTTTCCTGAATTGACAATATATGGCGCAAATGAAGCTTTTGTGTAGGAGGGATACGCCGTAAAATATCCATAAATATCCACAGGAATAGAATCATATATCTCCAGTGTTTTACTTACTGAATTCGAGCATTGGTAACGGTTGATAACAAAAAGGCTTATAGGCTTAAACCCGGAAACGGGAAAGGTATAATCAGTTGTTTTTGAGGTATCTTTGGCGCCATTAATGATCCAGTACCTGCTCGCGACGCCACCCGGTGTATTGTCGGTAAATACAACGTCGGTATTCACATTGCAAACCAGGAATCCCGGGTTTATATTCATTTGAGGTGAAGGAACCGGATATACATTGATAAATGTGTCTTTTTCAATGACCGGACAAGCCGAGCCTGCACCCAATAAGGTAGCGCGTAACTTTATATTATATTTCCCCGTTTTGGCAAATGCCTCGGTAATGGTGTCATCTCCTTTTAAATATCCATTGCCAAAGTCCCAAAGGTAGGTGGTACCCGTTGCGGCTCCGGTCACATTAAACTTAACCACGAGCAACGGGCAGCCTGCTTTTACATTTGCATTAAAATCAATGGAATTGCACTGCCCTGATGCATTATTGCAGATAAGAAGTACCTGTAATATACCCAGCCAGAAAATAAATCGCACACGATAAAGGGGCCAGAGCCGCATTTGTTTGGAACAACTATCTTATTAAGGTTATATTCCCGTTTAATCTGATAAACCTGCTATCAATTCCTTCTGCATAAACGATATAAATATACACATCAGCAGGCGCTTTTGTCCCCTTAAAAGTACCATCCCATCCTTTGTAAATATCATTGGACTCAAATACCAGCATACCCCATCTGTTATAAACTTTTGCGCTGAACTGTGTCAGAGTACTTCCCACAACATTATATACTGATAACGCAGATACCTTCCAGACATCATTGAGACTGTCTCCATTGGGCGAAAAAGCATTTGGTACAAATATCCTAGAAGGTAATACGGCACAGGTCAGGTTTGAAATACTACTGTCCTGGGTCGGGCCGTTTTCAACGGCAACAACCCTGTAGCAATATGCGGTGTCTATCTCTTTATAAACTGAGTCATCCACATAGCTCGTGTCTGTTCCCGCAACTTTTGCGACGTTCCTGAATTTTTTACTTTTCAGTTGAACCTGCAACTGGTAGTACTGTACTCCTGCCTGCCAGTTGCGATAACTATTCCATTTCAGATACACTTTATCATTGGCTACATTCGCTTTAATCAATATGGATGTTCCATCATTGCTTATAGGGCCGAGGTATCCGCATTTGTCAATGGTGCGCACTGTATAAGTATAGCTGCTGTCTTCAATTAATGCCTTGTTATCAATATAACTATTGGACTTCGTGACGGCAAAATTATTCAACCAGCCGGCATTGCTCGAATATTTACTCACCTGGTATCCTACAAGACCTTTATAGGTTGAACTGTCCCATTTAATTTTTACAACACTGTTATTCAACACGGTGGCATATCGCAGATTCATGGGCGAATTGTCGTGAACATATTTGGCTTTTAAAACAATCCTGTTGCTGTTTGATACAAACCCGCTGCTGTCATTTTTTGCGGCTACATAATAGCTGTATGTCTCATCGCATAAACTGGTATCGGTCCATGTGAAAGTATTGCCGCGCACGGAGTCAATCTTTTTGTACGCGCCGCCGTCTGACCGGTAGATATAATACCAGTTTGTAGTCCAGCCGGAATAAGCGGTCCAGTTCAACAGGTTTGCAGGCCCCGCAGCGGCAGTACCCGATAGCAATATGGTACAATGGATAAAACTACCAAAAGACACTCTGCCACACTGGTTTAGCGTTTGAATGCTGAAACAATAACTTGATGCCGAAGTATGGATAGCCGTATCCCTGAAACTAAACATGGTATCAACAATCGAAGTCACGGTATCTGTCTTCACCGGAATGCCATTTGAAATCCAGTTGATTTTATAGGCATCAAAATGCTGGAGGTTGCTTTTGCTATATGTTACCTGTATGCCATCACTATCCTGAACCGAAACATACAGCAGGCTGGTATTTTTTGGAGGAATTGTATCTTCAACAAAAACAGCACGTTTTGCAATGAAACTGGAACAGCCCTGGTTATCAACTGCCTTAAGAGTTACAGTATGCCATCCTTTCTGATAAAATACAAATGTGGGATTTTTTACGGAGCTGGTATCATAAGGCGCTGCAGGGTCATTGAATTTCCATGACCAGCTAACGACAGAATCTGATGGTACGGTAAGATTGGTAAATTTCACACTATCCTTATAGCATACGTCCGAATCTGAAACACTGAAATCAGCCACCGGAGTAGTATTTGCTACTACAAGATTTACTTTAATAATGGAATCGACACATCCCTGGAGATTATATGCCCTCATTTTCACTGTGTATAAACCGGAGGGATATATCCAGTCCACACTCTTGCCAAATGCATCAAATACACCATCATTATCAAAATCCCATTCGGCCGCGAAATCATTCTTGCTCGTGTCCAAAAAACTTACTTTTAACGGCGCGCAACCCGTTGGTTTTGAATATGAGAACCCTGCAATGGGCAGGCGGTAAACGGTAAGGGTGTCAATCAATGTATCGGAACATCCGCCGGCATTAAAAGCAATCAATCTTGGATAAAAATAAGCGGCAAAACCGGTATCACGCTGGGTATCATAATAGTATTTATGTACTCCCATCTTGTTGCTGTCCGTCGGCGATCCATCCCCATAATTGAAGGCATATTTTACTGTGTACAGGCTTGTGTTTTGAAAAGAAATTTCCTGCTGTCCGCAAAATGTTTTCTGAGAAGGAATAAATCCCGGTACCGCATTCGGTGCAACTATTATGGAATCGCTGTAGACGATATAAGGGCAATGCCCATGATTCGTGATAATGACCATAGCCCTGTAAATCCCTGGTTTTCTGTACACAAAGTATGGATTTTGATGGGTAGAATCATCAATAATACCATCGCCGTCAAAGTCCCACCGCCAACCGTTACCTGCCTGTGCTGTTGCACTAAACTGCACTTTGAGGGGGGTGCAACCCGCTTTGACATTTGTGGTTACAGCTCCTGCGAATGGCGTCCGATACAATTTGACGGAATCCTGGAAAAAAGGATTACACCCGTTTGGGTCATCGCGCGAAAGTAATTGAGGGGTAAAAGTGATAGAATCCTTGACGTTAATGCCGGATGTATCGAAAGTATATTGATGCGTTGAGAGATTCAAAGAATCCGGCGTTGTAGCGTTGTCGCCATTTAAAAAATAGAATTTCTTAACATTCTTGCTGGTATTTGTAAAATGAACGGTTAGGGTATCGCATCCTACCCTTTTATCCATTGTAAATGAAGGTACCGGCCCTATCACATCAATAGAATTTTTTTCCGTGACGGTCGCATCACATCCGTATGGGTTCAAAGCGGTAAGGGATACATCATAAGCCCCTTTGATAAATTTCTGATATACATAAGACACGGATTCTGTATCGGCGACAAATAAGGTGTCTCCATTACCAAACCGCCAGATGTATCCTGAAGCATAAGCGTAATTCTGGGTGGTATTGAAAAACGTAGTTTGTTGAGGGGCACAGTATAAATTAGGCGTTTTGGTATAAAAACCGGGCTTGGGCAAGTGGAAACATTGGTATGATGTATCTATGTCGGAGCATGTTGTTCCATTTACGGTCCTTGATCCCTGCAATGTAATAAAATAGCATGTGTCTTTTTTAAATACAATGCTGATATCACGGGATGTATCCGACGGTAAAATCACGGCATCACCGGCTGGAATCACGTGCCATTTGAAGCCAAAATCTCCCGGTTTTGAATAATTGGTAACAGCCACAGTATCACCCGGGCAGGTTAATTGCCCTACGCCGAAACTAAGAGCTGGCCCCACACAAACGGTTGCACCCGCCCCGTTCGGAGGATATACTTTCATGCAGGTATCTGTATCTGTAACGGTTGTAACATTGACAAACATGGGATAGCATCCATCTTTGGTGAAAGTAACCCTCGTTGAAGGAGAGTCTGGATTATCGAAATGTATAAATGCATTGTTTTCAGAATTAGGGTCCAGGAACCAATGATAAAAAGTCTGGCTCCCCGGTGGATATATTTCCTGCCGGCCGACACTAACAGTAGTAGAATAATCAGGATTCAGGCATCCGGCATTGCTGCCTATTTTTACGGTTTTAACAATATCGCCGATAAACTTAAAAAATGCACGTTTAATAGTATCGGATGTGCAGTGACCATTAGAAACAGCCAGATAAACATCGTAAGTACCCAGGCTATCAGCAGAATATGAAAAATTCGCAGAGATACCTGAGTCCGGAGGGGCAATCGACGCCTGATTATATATTTTCCATTTGTATTTATAATTGACTGTTCCTCCTTCCGGGGGCGTCACCTTGGATATCAGGCTCGCAGTAGTTCCAAGACAGTACAAGGGGTTTTTTATAGAATCAAAATCTGCCTTTGGTTTGGCTGATATGATAAAATCAGGATAACCAACTGAATCATAACATCCATTAGAACTTCTGGCAATTAACGAAACCCCAAATTTCCCTTTTTGGCCGGGAATATAAGAAGTATCGTAATTAGAAGTCGGTCCGATTTTGTTATTTGTAGGTAGAAGTTTTTTGCTGGTAGAATCAAAAAAATACCAGGTGTACAGTACATTTTTGGCAAGTGTGGTATCAGAGCTGTTGATAAAATGAACGGTATCATTCGGATTGCATATCTGGTTGTCTGTAGATGAAAAACCTACTCTTGGCCCAAGGGCTGTAACAAAAGTTCGATAGTCAACCGTAATTAAGCAGCCCAGACCAGGATTATAAGAATAACTGATAGTTGCTCCATAACTTCCTCCACTATTATAGGACAAAACACCATATGTTGGATTGGGGTCACCCGCGGGTAGTGGTGCGAAATTGCCATTCGGAAAATTATAATTATACCCAACCCTGTTGCCGTCTGACACATCTGTATATACAGTAAAACCTGTTGCACAAACCGTCTGGAATAAAGGCGTTAAAAAAGGGCTTACAAATCCTTTACGTAATATGGTATAGGTACATCCTGTACTTGAAGTAATGGTCAGACTGACATCATATTTTTTAGTGATATCCGGGTAGGTTACCTGTGGCGGGAATTCTCTATTTGAGGAAGAAGGGCTGCCACCCGGGAATGACCATTTATAACTTGTAATGGTTGCGCCATGTGTATTCCCTACGCCCGGGGTAAAAGTACCCGTGGTATTGGATTTTGTTACTGTAAATGACGCGCATATATCTACCGGTATGGAATCAAGCAAATGCAGTGTGTCAAGTGCAAAGTTTGAACAATTGAATTTATTTTTAGACTTAAGATATATGGGATAATTTGCGGGCGTTTGAAAACTGTCTGTAAAACTTTTTGCGGTATCATTGAATCCATTAATGGTCCAGGACCTGCTCACAATTCCGGGTGTGTTATCGGTAAAAGTTATCTTTTTGTTTTTAATAAAATTACAATCTGTAAAACCGGTACTGGCACTCACGTTAAGAACGGGTACGGGCAAAACAGTTATGAATGTGTCTTTTTGAATAACAGGACATGGAGCATTGGCTCCCGATAATGTGGCCAGCATTTTGACCGTATATTGCCCCGGCGTGGAAAATCCTTTTGTGATGGTATCTAAACCTTTCACATAGCCATTGCCAAAATCCCATTGAAATATGGTTCCTGCCGCAGAAGAGGTTCCCGTTGCATTAAAATTTACGATTAACAACGGGCAGCTCTTTGTAGGGTTGCTTGCTTTAAAATTTATATTGCCGCACTGTGCCTTAGCGCTCTCAGGGGACAAACCCATTAAACATGATAATGCCAGAACGGAGATATAAATTTTACATTTATGCTTAAACATAATATATACCGGGAGTGAATTTTATAAACCTCTCAAATGATAATAATTACCTGTTACCATTACTTAACAATTTTCTGCCTGAAATCATTACATAAACCTTCGAAAGCCATTTGAGTGAAACAGTTTCCCGATTTATTTTACTACATCAATATTCATCACAAGCATCAGTAACTGATACCACCAAAAACTTAAAAATTAATATTTACCTCACTAAATCTGCTTTGTTAAAAACCTATTACCCATTCGAGCTGATTTAATCCTGTAAAGATAATAATAATTTCTTAATGTGGCGAACGATTTGAACACATGAAAGAATTATTTTTGTTTTTTTATGCCGTTTGAGCCTTTAACCGTAACTTTGTATTTAGAATGGTTCTAAATAATGACGAGGAATTTATAACGCTTGACAAACTGAAATCCGGTGGCAGAGCTGTTATTGTTGAGATTCTTGATACCAATATTTCCATCAAACTCATAGAAATGGGCTGCCTGCCCGGTGAAAAAGTATTGGTACGTATGACAGCCATTCACAAAGACCCTATAGCCATAGAAGTTTCAGGCAATCTTATTGCGCTCAGGAGGTCAGAAGCACGCTCTATTCGTGTAAAACAGATTGAAAATTGAGCCGCAAAATTCATATCGCTCTCATCGGCAATCCCAATACAGGGAAATCTACGCTTTTCAATGCACTTACGGGACTGAAACAAAAAGTTGGAAACTTTCCGGGGGTTACCATTGAAAAAAGTACCGGTTTTTTTGCGCTTGAAGATGGTACAATGGCAGAGCTTACAGATCTTCCGGGTTCCTATAGCCTCTTCCCAAAATCACTCGACGAAACGATACCCTTTAAAGTCCTGATAGACCCTGCGCATCCGCAACGCCCGGATCTGGTATTGTTTATTGCAGACGCATCTAACCTCAAGCGCAATCTGGTACTGCTATCCCAGCTCATAGACCTGAAAATACCCATCATACTTGCCCTGAATATGATAGACCAGGCGAAAGCCAAGGGCGTGCAGATTGATATCGCCTGCATGGAAGAAAAACTGGGCCTGCCCATAGTTCCGATCAGCGCACGAAAGAATATAGGCATAGACAAACTACTGCACCAGATATCATTGGGTGGTAAAATTTCGACACAATCATTCACATTTGACGGACAAACTGAGATTGAAGATCTGGCGGTACTGCAAAATTCACTGGGCGTTTCAACAAAGTATAATGCACTGCTTCATTTGCATCACGGCTTTACGAATAAAGTGACGAAACCGGATCATAAAGCGGCTCTCGACAAATTCAGGAGCAATAACCTTTTTGATTCGGGAACCCGCCAGAGAGATGATCTTTTGAACCGGTACAAACTTATTTCAGCTATACTATCAGGATGCATAAAAGAAGCCGACACTTCAGCTTTTAAAAGAAGACAGGAAAAAATTGATGCTATTCTAACCCATAAATTCTGGGGTTATATCATATTTTTTGCCGTATTATTCCTGATATTCCAATCCCTTTTCAGCCTGGCAGATTATCCGATGAAAGCCATCATCGCCTGCTTCAACTGGCTGTCTGAAAGACTGGAACAGGCCATACCCGGAGGAGCGCTTAACGATCTGGTAAGCAATGGCATTCTGCCCGGCCTTAGCGGCATCCTGGTCTTTATTCCCCAAATTGCTTTTTTATCAATGTTTATTGCCATTATGGAAGATACGGGGTATCTGGCCCGGGTGGCATTTATTATGGACCGCACCATGCGGCGTTTCGGGCTGAATGGCAAATCGGTTGTCCCTCTTATCAGCGGCACGGCCTGCGCAGTACCGGCTATCATGGCTACCCGAAATATCGAAAACAAAAAATCAAGACTGATCACCATTCTGGTCACACCATTAATGAGTTGCTCGGCAAGGCTACCTGTGTACATCTTACTTGTTGGGCTGGCCGTACCTTCCAAAACCGTTCTTGGTATATTAAACCTTCAGGGTCTGGCTCTTATGGGCTTGTATGTTCTTGGTTTCCTGGCTGCTATCGCTGCTGCTACTGTGTTTAAACTTATCATCAAAAGCAAAATAAAACAATATTTTATCCTGGAATTGCCTGTATACCGGCTGCCAAACCTGAATACGGTGGGCATTACAGTTGTGAATAAAGTCAAGGCATTCCTGTTCCAGGCCGGAAAAATCATTGTAGCTATATCTATCATTCTCTGGTTCCTGGCATCTTATGGTCCTCCGGGAGCATTCAAAAAAGTGGAAGACAAATATGCAGCCATGAAACCCGAAAACGAGGCACAAAAACATGCCTTCGCCCTGCAGGAAAAAACAGATAAACTCCAGAATTCTTTTGCCGGCGATCTGGGCAAAGCTATTGAACCGATAATCCGCCCACTGGGATACGACTGGAAAATCGGTATAGCGCTAATCACTTCATTTGCAGCCCGTGAAGTATTTGTAGGAACTATTTCTACTTTATATGGGCTTGAAGGGGAAGGCTCTGATTTTAACCAGCTCCGTGCCAACATGATGAAATCGCGCGACCCGGTCACCCATCAAAAAACCTACTCTTTTGCCACCATATTTTCATTGCTCATATTTTATGCCTTCGCCATGCAATGTATGAGTACCCTGGCCGTTACTTACAAAGAGACAGGGTCATTAAAATGGACACTCGTACAGCTGTTCTATATGACCGGTGCGGCCTATATCTTCAGCCTGCTTATATACCAGCTGCTGCCGGCAGGCACCCATTTATTTTGATAAGATTTTACGAAATTTGTACCAGTGATCACGAACAATACCATAAAAGAAAACAAAACTTTATATGCAGCGCTTGACCGGTTTCTTCCGGCAGGTACCTCCTCCTTGTTTCCAGAACTTCTTGAAGGTCATTCTGTTCTAATCAAACTAAAAGCGGCTCGTAAAAGCAAATTCGGGGATTATCGTCCTTTGAAAAATCACAGGTTCCAGCACCAGATCACCATCAACAACGACCTGAACCCTTATGCTTTTCTGGTAACATTGTTGCATGAAATTGCACACATGTATGCCTACGAACAATATAAGAATCGTGCAAAACCGCATGGCACGGAATGGAAAAATATATACGCCCAGATTCTTGTTCCCTTTATAAGTCTTGACTACCTGCCTGCAGATGTTTACAAAAGCCTGCTCGAACATATCAACGGACCTACGGCCTCGAGCTGCTCCGACCATGGCTTGTTTCAGGCCTTGAAAAAATACAATCCCGAAAGCAATGGCCTCATGGTATTGGAATCATTGCCACTGGGAAGTCATTTCAAATGGCGCAACGGTAAAGTTTTCCTTAAGGAGTCTAAACTTCGTAAAAGGTACAAATGCACTGAGTTGCAATCAAAACGCATCTGGTTTTTTCATCCGATGGCTGAAATAGAAAAACTTGACTAATCATATTGAAAACCATCAGCATGTCTCCGGACATCCGTGCACCAAAATCGGCATGAACCATTTTGCGGCAAGACTGATTTTTATGTTGGGTTTCTTGGTTTTAATCCTGAATTCTTCATCTCTTCTGGCCCAGGGTACCAGCAAAATAGACATCCTTCATGCCAACAACCTGCATGCAGAACGCAAAAATGGAGAAGACATCCAGCGGCTTAATGGCGCTGTCGTTTTCAAACAAAATGACGTGACCATGCACTGTGACAGTGCCATACTGTATTCCGTGAGAAATGCCCTTGAAGCTTACGGGCATATTGATATCAATCAGAATGATACATTGCATATTTATGGGGAACTTCTTAATTATAATGGTCAGACAAAATATGCCATCATGCAACAACATGTTAAAATGACCGACAGGCAGATGACGCTCACTACCGAAAGACTTGATTATGATTTTGCCAATAAAGAAGCATTGTACACAACAGGCGGAAATATTGTTGATGAACAGAACAAACTGACCAGTGTTATCGGGTATTATTTTTCAGAAACAAGAGACATGTTTTTTAAGAAAAACGTGGTGCTGATAAATCCGAAATTCGTGATGAAATGCGATACACTTCAGTACAATATCATTTCCCATAAATCAATATTTCACGGACCAACAACCATCAAAGGCGATAAGGATTTTATCTATTGCGAAAGAGGATGGTATAATACCGTCACCAACAAGGCAAAATTCGGCAAAAATGCCTACCTGGAAACGGATAAGCAACTGCTGTATGGCGATAGCATGTTCTATGACCGGAAAAACGGATTCGGCAGAGCGCTGTACAATGTGCGACTGATAGATACGACTGAAAAACTGATCATTACCGGGCAATATGCCGAGCATTACGGCAATATTAAAAAGACCTTTATTACCGACCAGGTTTTTGTAACCAAAGGCCTGAAAAAAGATTCGATATTTATGACTTCAGATACCATCTGGGCCATGTACGACAGCACCGGAAAATACAGGATTATCAAAGGATTTTACCACGCGAAAGTATATAACAAAGGGTTCCAGGCTTCGGCCGATTCTATGGTGTATTCAGCGGTAGATTCTACCCTCGATATGCGCACCAAACCGGTGATGTGGTTCGATAACAACCAGGCCTCGGGAAAAAGAATTTTGATCCATACCATTCATAATAAAATTGATAAAGTATATATCTACCAGGATGCCTTTCTTGCAAGCCAGGAAGACAGTGTAAGGTATAGCCAGATCAAAGGCCGCAACATGACAGGGTTCTTCTCAATGAATGAATTGTACCGTATAGATGTAGACGGAAATTCTGAAAGCATGTATTATGTACGCGATGAAAAAAAGGCGTTTGTTGGGATGAATAAAATTGTATCAAGCGATATTGTGATCCATGTGAAAAACAGGAAGATAACCCGCATCAATTTTATCAAAGACCCCGATGCCAACATGATCCCCATGAAAGATGTAAATCCCTATGAAGCAAGGCTTCCCGGTTTTGCATGGTATGGAAGCGACAGGCCAAACAGCAAGGAAGATCTCCTGAGACCCATGGAAAAAATTAAGATTAAAGCAGGGTCGGAAGTTTTTGGGGAATGAAGGTAGATGTTCCAGTTTTTAAAAAATTGGAACATATCGAAAATTATTTTCTGAATAGATTGATTTCCAGGCCAGCCGAAGCAAATAAAGGATCGTAAGAACTTCCGTAATCAAAATTTTCCAATATCGGAAACTCATGCCCCGATATCCTTGCAGAAAATCCAGCGCTTAATTTCAATTTAATTTTGTCCGCCCCAAATGAGAGCATGATACATGGTTCTAAAAATGCTGCGGAACCATTTAATGTCCCATTAGTAGTTGATACCAGATTGCCTTTATCAAAGGTGGAAAATGATGCAGTTCCACTGGTTAAGAGATCACTTAATCTGATACCGAAACCAAAATCAATATTCCTTTTTACAACCCCGATATCAGCTTGTGCAAATAAATGCGCAAACCGGCAGTTTGCTATCACGAGCGGGTCATTAGATAACCCTTCCCAAATATTGTGAGCATACGAATTTGTATATCCATAACCCGCTCCTCCAAGTAATTCAAATCGGCCATGGTGGGATATTTTAGTGTAGTATCCGGAAGAAATATCTCCAATATAATTCCCCATTTTATTTGGTGGATAATCAGCGGGCGCTCCTGCTTTATATGCTATAATATATGAATAGGAAATATTGGCACAAACAACAACATGGCTGTCAATACAATATGAACCTTGTATTTCACCTCCATCAGTTCCCAAAGCCAAGTTGCCTTTTATTTCTCCTTTATTCGATGCAAGTGGCATGTTCGGGTTATCAGGAAGATATAGGTAAGGTTGGACCGCACATCCAGTTAATAAAATCATAGTTATTAAAAATAAAAAATAACGCATAATGTGTGCTATAATTGCCTGAATATGTTGACTGTTATTCCGGTTGTTACATAAAATGTTGGAGAGTAGAGTCCATATAAACTAAGGTTATCAATGCTGTTTAATGCAAATGATCCTCCAACACTCAAATGTAGTTTAACACTACTAACCCCAACTGCCAACATAAAGCATGGTTCAAAATACAGAGGACTTCCTTCGATTTGATAAGCCATTTTATTAAGAACCTTGCCACTGTCCATATTCGTATACGAAGAATTTCCGCTGAAATTGAGATTGCTAACCCGAAGCCCAAAACCAAGTTCAATATTTTCTGTGACCATCCCGATATCAGCCTGACCGAAAAAATGAATCATGTTGCCTTGTACACTTATTTGCTGATAATTATTAAAATTACTTTCTTGATAAGTGACTCCATCACAGGACATACTCCCATAGCCCCCACCTCCTAATACCTCAAAACGACCATATTTTGAGATTTTCTGGTAATAGCCAGCGCCGATGTCACCATTTGTAAATACAATTGGTGGACCATCTGTATGAGTTTGACTCGTAGAAGCGTTTGCTAATACAACCAAATGACTATCTATGCAATATGAAGCATAAAGCCCAATTCCATCTATTCCAGCTAATAGGCTTGCTTTACCTTCGCCTTTATTTCCGGCCAGTGGCATGTTCAGGTGTCCTTCCGTCAATGCACAACCTGTTAAGGAAAACACGATTAATACAATAAATAATGTAAATATGCTATTTTTCATGTTTTCATTATTTTATTGCAATTACGGAATTTATATCCTCAAAAGCAATAAAAAAACGTAATAAAGAAAACTTTGACAACTTTCATAAAGTTGTCAAATCAGCATTATATTTCGCAATTTTTCCCTCATAAGAACGA
>Ga0207032_1108_pt1:7500-23830 | contig 23830 bp, 22 predicted proteins | sample Alteio_BWMinCont_38_FD_153308 | JGI IMG/M metagenome (GOLD analysis project Ga0207032, IMG submission 153308) | Enriched cells from forest soil in Barre Woods Harvard Forest LTER site, Petersham, Massachusetts, United States -... | ecosystem: Environmental > Terrestrial > Soil >... | reverse complement strand
AAGACCATAGGCCTGCCAGTAAACATATTCTATTTTAGCAACGTTGCAATCCGAACTCAGCATGTTGTTATAAGTATATAAACCCACAGACCATGTATGGGGCCCCGGGTCTTTGGCATCGAGGTCTCCGGTGAGTTCTAAAAAGACAGACTCAGGCTCCAGCAATGCGCCAGTTTCTGGATTGAGCACTACCTTGCCAATCTTGCTGATATCTACTTCTCCCATAGATACCAATCCGAGAAATTCTTCATCCATGGGTATATTGGGTTCAACCTGTCTTATGTCATAAGTCCTGAGCCATTCTGCGGCACAAGCACTGCAATTGTGCGCCGTATGAAGGGTGATGAGATTATCGGGGTTGTCATAGTTAGCAGAAAAGTGAACGGTTTCTTCCGGCAATACAGCTTTTACGGCCTTTACTGTTTCTACACCCGGAACAAGGTCGGCTCTTTTTACAATATAAAAACTGCTGTAATCATTCATGGGTCCAGTGAGAAGTTCCCTGGTAAACCTATCGATTTCGGCATCATTTACAAAAGGGAAATTCATCATCCCGTCAAGGGTAAATTTAAAATTAGTATCACCCAGGATCAGGTAATCGCGTGACAATGAAAGCTGGTGCATATTGTGCTGGATGAGGATGCCTTTGCCGTTTTCATCCACAATTCTCCATCGATGCAATTCTTTTGTTCCGTTCCATTTTATAACATATATATCATCGGTATTACTGATGTGTTTATAATACCATTTGTGAAAAATCCGTTTTATCAGGTTCATTAATTTCTGGAACCAGGTTTTATTGGCATTTGGTGCATTTAAATGAGCTGTTCCTAAAAAACGACCCAGCCGGGTTCGCTGCTCTTCCGGTCTTAGATCTTTAACATCGTCGATGAGCTTTTTAAGTTCTGATTTGAGCCAGTCAAGGTCTTTGAAAAGATCACCCATTATTGTTGTAGGCGCCATTAGTCCTTCAAGATCTTTGGTAAAATTGACTGTAAAAAGTTCCTCGGTATCCGGGTCAAAAACGGGATGCGCTGTAGTGAGTATCATAGGAAATGGCTGAACAAGCATCGGCGGAAGACCTGAATGCCACTTTTTATTTTCGCCTATGGCCGTGATCATCGAAAAGTTTTTCGGATCAAATTCATAGGGCCTCCCGGCATCAAAATTGGCAAGCAGCCGGTATTGATTGTCATTTTTAAATCGAACCGGTGTAATGGCTGTATTTAATTCATTGCGTGTACCCAAAGTGGATGACAAACGGGCGAGTCCATTACTTTCAAAATGGAATTTGTAATAGGGATTATCATTTTTACTATCATAAGTGGTGGCCAGATCGGCATAGTAACAGGGAGGTTTCATGAGCCCTGTCTTCACATGAATTTTCCCTGGTTGTGTCAGGTCGATACGGTAAACCATTCCGTCACCATTTATCAACGGCGTTGCATATTCCTGGTTTTCTGTTCCGTCCGCATTATTTTTCGGGAAAGGGACCCCATTAGAATTGACAGTGCCTGCGGCCGAGTTGATAAAAATAAAACCGCAAAGATCATTGGGTATTGCACCTTCCTTTAACTGGAGCTCAACATCAATTTCTTTTCGGGTAGTTGTTGAGAAATGTCTGATAGCCATGGTTTACTTTTTAAGTTTTTTTAATCCAGACACAGATATCCCCACTTTGAAATTCAAGGCAGTAGTTGTAAATAAATCAATTTCGGGTTCTGAATCCAAGACAAATGTATGCGAAATAAGCACATTGACAAAAATTTTAATTCCATGCGGAATTGCATAAGCATTTAATACACTTATTTTTTACCTGCAGAATTAGATTTTGAAAAGTCTTTTGCATAATAATCTGCAGTCAGCCTGATATAATCCTGTGTATAGGATTTATCATCATTATAGATCACCAATTCGGATATTCTGATATCTCTTTTGATTTTTGTTAATCCTAGAATCGAGCGGACAGGTTCCTGATTTTCTGTGCTTTTGATATTCAGCCGATCAAATAATGTCAATCCTTCCTTTTCGGCTTGTGTAAGGATTGATTCTGTTGAAACAAATGGGATGATAACATAAAAACTTCCATTTTCTTTCAACAATCTTTTGGAGTGAATTAATAAATCCTCAAAGCCAAGCGTATTCAAAGACCTGGAATGGCTTCTTTCTCTATATCTTGATGATTCTTTGTCAGCTTTGAGGTTGTGCTCAAAATATGGAGGATTGGATATGATCAGGTCATATTTCTCATTGTGCCCGGGGTCAAAATCCTGTATGGATGTATGGAATATTCTTATTCTGTTTTTCCAGGAACTGTTTTCAATATTTTCTTTGGCCTGATTATATGAATTCTCGTCAATTTCTACAGCATCAATCGCCTCACCCCCAATCCCTCCCGAAGAAGTCCCCGAAATGGTCGGGGCAGGCGGGACAGGTCTCCGCAAGGAGAGGGGAGAAAGCCTTTGTGCCAGTATTAATGCAAGTACCCCGGTCCCTGTTCCAATGTCAAGTATTTTATAGTTTTCACTCTCCCCGCCCTGGCTCTTCGCTCTTTCGCTCTCTGCACTTAGTTGGTTCTCCACTCTTTTCCATCCTCCGCTCTCCACACTATCGCTCTCCGCACTTCCATCGCTCTCCGTGCTTCGTTCCCCGGCCCATGCTCCCAAAATCATCGCATCAGTCCCGACTTTCATGGCAGTTTTATCCTGCTTTATTATGAAATGTTTGAATATGAAGATGTTTTGGGACATGGAAAGAAGTTAGAAAGTTTGCAAGTTAGTAAATCGGTAAGTTTACCCGGTCCCTGAGCTTGTCGAATGATGGTTCCTAAGCTTATTGAAGGACAAGGCAATAGTAAAAAATACGCAAAAATGCGTATTTCCTGATTTATTATCCCATTATACTTTTGTCTCATACAATAATAAAACAAAAACCATGAAAAACTTTACACTTGTATTTTGCTTAGCTGCAATCACTTTACTTACATGTACAAAGGGACATGCCCAAACATCTTATAGTTGTACTTATCGCCAGTACTGTGACTGGAATGCGGATGACAAAAAGTGAAACAAAATCAAAAATATTTTCGCTTGTATTGCATTGAAATATAAAGCAATAAAAAATATTTTTCAAATTCATCCACCCACTTGGGCAGTTCGCTATATATGTACTTAAAAACAATTACGAATTATGAACACGAAGTCTCGCGATAGCAATTACGAATTACGAATTGGCTTACACAAGAAAATCATGCGTCAGCCACTTACGCCTTACGCCTTATCCCTTACGCCTTATATTATGTTCACTCAAATAATTGATATTAAATATTTTACGAGAATAAGGAATACAAACTGTATACAATTGGTGCAAAATGTACACCCAAACGAACACTTAGAGTGTTCATTATTAATATTTTATCAAAAATATTAAAGAAAAAACGGGAAAATGTACACCCATATGAATTTTCAGATGGCTCATTATCTATAGGTTACTAAAATTAAAAACGGGAAAAATGCTGAAATATATGAACGATATGTCGCACTTTGTTCAACTTTTTTTGATCACCGGCATCATGCGCCAGCCAATTTTCAAATTGTCTTATTGCCTAATTGCCCAATTGTTTGGCACTTCTCAGGAAGTTATCATACGCCGAGATTACAGCAATAATAAACCCGTTGCGGCCATCGAGGAAACCGGCTTTGATAATGTAGAACTTTATGAAGGTGGCTATCGGGCCAAAGATCATTTTGAAAGCGGATCCTGTTCTGCCTTTCGACAGTCGCTCGGCGGCAATGAGGCTGCTATAATTGTTTACTTTTTCGACATGCTGCTCGATGCTATTGAAAGAATAATGAAGAAGATCGCCTTTGAGTTTTACAGGTTTTATATTGTCGCCATACACAAGTCGTTCATGCGCATAATCGCCTTCCCACCTGGCAATGTGACGGTCAAAAAGTCTCAGTTTGGTATCGGGGTACCAGCCCCCATGCCTGATCCATTGTCCGCAATAATTGGTGAGCCGGTTGAAGGAATAAAAATAATTCTGCGGACTGGTTTTTTTGATTTCCAGGATACTGTTGCGGAGTTCAGACGAGAGCGCTTCATCGGCATCAATGGATAATATCCAGTCGTTTGCAGCCTTATCATTCCCGAAGTTCTTGGCTTCGGAATAGCCGGTCCATGCTCTCTGTAAAAATAATGCGCCATATTTCAAACAAATTTCTTTGGTTTCATCTGTTGAAAATGAGTCGATTACAACAATTTCATCCACAATCCCTAAAAGAGATTCGATGCATATTGCAACATTTTTCGCCTCGTTCTTTGTTATGATGACAGCTGAAAGCAAAATATTTTTACCTTTGAGAGTTGCGGCACAGAAAATAAATCCATTGTTAATGAGGCACGAACTTAGTAAAAAAGAGAAAGACGAGCTGTTTGAAAAAGAATTTTTGCCCCATTTTGATTCGTTGTACAATTTTGCAACATACCTGCAAAACGATGAAGAAGTGGCAAAGGACCTGCTACAGGAGACTTATTTAAGAGCATATAAGTTTATAAATTATTATGAAAAAGGTACCAATGCGAAGGCCTGGCTGATCAGGATTCTCAAGAATACCTTCATAAATGAGTACCGGAAGAAAAGCAAGGCACCCCAACGGGTAGAGTTTGAAGAAACCTACCAGCAGGTTGACGACAGCGAAGATGAAATGCAGAATGTAGACCTCAGGCAGGAGGTTTACAAAAACCTGGTAGGGGATGAGATCACCAAAGCGGTAAATGCCCTGCCGGTAGATTATAGGTTAATTATTCTTCTTTGTGATGTGGAAGGATTTAAATATGATGAGATTGCCAGGATCATCGATGTGCCCATTGGAACAGTCAGAAGCAGATTGCACAGGGCTCGGAACATGCTGAAAGAACAACTGAAAGATTATGCAGAAAAGAGAGGTTATCATTCATAAACAAATTTTACAGAGATGGATTGCAACGAAGTAGCAGCAAACCTGCAGCTCCTGGTAGATGACGAGTTACCTGAAGAAACGATTCAGGAAATACGTGTACACCTGGAAAACTGTGGGGGATGCATTGAAAAGTTTGAAGCAGAGAAGGCATTTAAGGAGGTACTGCGAGAAAAGATCTGCAAGAAATGCGCCCCCGGTGCATGGCTTGAGGATGTTCGTTCTTCGGTTCTTCTAAAGGCTTATTAATTTTACCAACGCATTTGCTTCAAAATGGCTGAAATAAGCCCTGTATGGAAAGACATAGATCTATCCGATCCTAAAAGTCTTGCCCGTGTCATCACACGGGTTGAAAATAATGCAGATGGCAGCAGGCAATGGCTTGCTTCGCTTTTGCAACGCGATAAAACTCCGGTTGTTGGTATAACAGGTCCTCCCGGTGCCGGTAAAAGTACCCTTGTTAACGGACTGGTGCAATACTATTTATCCAAAGGCTTAAAAATTGCCGTACTTGCAGTAGATCCTACTTCGCCATTCAATATGGGTGCATTGCTAGGGGATAGGATACGTATGGCACAGCACTATACCAATCCTAACGTGTTTATTCGTTCTTTGGCTACTAGAGGGTCGCTTGGTGGCGTATCGGCCAAAACGATTGAAATAACGGATATACTTAAGGCAGCCGGATTTGATATTATCTTTATTGAAACAGTAGGGGTGGGGCAGTCGGAAATTGAGATAGCGGGCATTGCAGATACTACTGTGCTTGTCCTGGTTCCAGAGGCCGGTGATGATATCCAGAATATGAAATCGGGTATTATGGAGATCGCGGATATCTTTGTCGTAAACAAAGCAGACCGGCCGGGTAGTGATCTTTTTAAAGCCAATCTCGCCAAGATATTGCACCAAAAACCGGCATCCTCCTGGAATCCACCTATCATTGCAACAATAGCTTCAGAAAACACCGGTATAGAAGCGCTGGCCGAAGCTATAGAGGCACATCAGAAAAGTGATCACACCTCATCAAGAAAAATATATTTGATGGCAGAAAAAGCCTATCAGCTTATTCAATCAGGTCGTATGAAAGATATAGACCGGAAAAAGCTGGCAGAAGATATTAAAGCCGAAATGAAGGCAGGTAATTTTAATTTATACGCCTTTGTGGAAGAGGAAGAAGGGCGTGACCGTCACTGATATTTCTTTTAAATTCTGCTCAATATTTTTCTATCAGGGTTACAAAAACTTCGTTCGAACCATTGATCTTTAACACATATACCGCCTGGGGAAAAGGAGAAAGATTGATGTTGCCATTATTTTCCATAAATCCCGAAACAAGTATTTTGCCATTTATGTCCATGAGCGAATAACTGAATTTTCCTGTATTATTTGAGATAATACTTACCGTATTATGCGTAGGATTAGGAAAAACTTTGAATATGTTTTCGTGAGTATTGTTTTCATTAATACCTGAATTAGAGATGATTTTTACTGAATCTGATTGAAGATAAGCCATATGCTGAGATCCATTGGAAATAGAAGAATTAATGCCGGTCAATTTCAGATACCCTGTTTTTGCAGATTCAGGAATTACAAAACTCATCTCACCAATTTTACCATGCCCGGTTCTTTGTGAGTAGTCTATCCTTGTATTTACAAAGTATAGATTTCCGGAAGAAAAATCGGTATGAACGAAACCAATCATACGTGGTCCTGCAGTATCCAGCCAACTCTTGTTAAAATTTAGTTTAAAGCTGTTTGAATCAATATATTCAGGGTTATAACCAAATACAGCACCAATTCCGGCTATATAATTTTGCATAGAATCTTTATAACCATCCAAAACAATATCAGCCTTTAAAGTATCACCCGTTTTATAGCTGGTTTTGGAGAAAACAAAATGAAGTTTACGATCTAATGTTGAGTCTCCAGTCTCTATGGCATCAGTTTTTAAATGGGACTTTGAAAAATTTAAAGATATAGCCTTCAAATCAAGTGAATCCACAGTACCATCTCCGTTGCAATCAAACTGTTTATAATTGTCTGAAGTGCCATTGGTATAAAAATATGGCCAGTCGTAACAGAATTGTGCATCCCAGTTCATGGTGGCCTTTTGCCTTTTATTCCCGGTTTTTCCAATGAGTGTGGCCAGTTTCAAAACGTCATTGATATCCACTTTTTTATTCCGGTCTACATCGCCTGGCCAGGTACAGGTACTATCAGAAAATACCTGGTAAACTTCGGAGTCTTCACATCCTCCTGAAGTATATACATGCAATACTATATTCCGATATCCAAGCCAATTGCAAACGTGTACCGGGTTTGCCGAAGTATCTTTCGGGCTTCCATCATTAAAATTCCATGTCCTGCTTATTTTACCACAGTTCACAACCTTAGAACTATCTGCAAATTGCGTTGGCACGCCTAAGCAAACTATATTAGGGGTATTTAACGATGGCGTACCTATGCTACAAAATACATGAGGTGTAGTGTCAGGCAATTCGTCTGCGCCAATGGTGGGTCTGTTCACAGAGGGCCTTTTATTTCCATCAATATCTGTTGAAACATAATAAGTGTAGTAGTTGATGTCCGGATTGCCTTTTCCATAAAGTTTTGTATTGGAAACATGAAGATCTGAAGCGGATTTATATCCCGGGTTCAAAAAAGTGCTATGGATATCAAAGCCGGTCATTTTTGAATAGTTTGAAAGGTTAAAATAAGAACGGCAAGCTTTTACAGGTTGAAAATTATTAAATGCTTTTGCAGGATTGGATGAATAATAATTATTATAGTCGCAAAAGGTGGGATATGAATAAAATATGGATCCCCAGTATGGTGTGCCGAAAACGATCCTTCCGTATGGTGTGGCGTTCACAAAGTTATTATTTGTAATAACCACAGAATTATACTTACCACCTCCGTCGTCTTCCCACATGATGGCAAAGGCATTCGAGCTACAAGAAGCTGTATCACCATCCAGCATCAATACATTGTTATAAACAAACGAAACACCATCCCCGCCATACAAAAAAACACCCACGCCATGGCCTCCTGCTGAGATAAAATTATTTGCTATGTTGATATTAACCGACCGGGAATCTATAATCCCATTTCCTTTGGGCATATAAATTTTATTCTGAAATACATTAGTATTCTGTGCCCCCAAAGAAATAGCGGCAGAACTATCACCACCAATTGCCTGAAGTCTTTTGTCAAAAGAATTACTGATTTCGTTGCCTATAATGTAGGTAGAATCGGCATCGTCTTCTATGCCCGTTCCGGCAAAACTGTCAATGAGATTATTGGTGATGCTGATTCTTTTCATGTACGAACCATATCCTGCTCCATTACCTACAGAAATCCCATTAAAACCCCCTCGAATGAGATTGTTAGTAATGCTAATGAGTGAGTCCTTTGTGACAAGAGTATAGTTGGATGATCCATTTAAAGTCCATTCTACCATATATATCAGGGCGGCATCTGTAAAATCGCTTGCTCCATACAATGACACATGCCTGACACGGTTGTATCCGATTACCTGGTTATGTGCTAATGTAATATTGCCCAGGTTCTGCCCCATTTCTATAGCCTCGAGCTTATGGCTTCCCATTTGTATAAAGCTCAGGTTTTTAAAAGTCGTATAGCCCGTATTTTCAAGGAACAAGACATAACCAAAAGTAGAATCAGCCAGAACTACCTTGCTACTGTCTTTAGATTTAGATGTAAAACTAAGTGTATTTACTGCTGATGTGCCGGATACAGCCGATAGATGGAGGTGCGTATAGTAAATTCCGTCCTCGATTTCGATGGTTACGGCACTACTGATGCCGGGGCCGTTTGCTTTATACCCATCAGACCGTTTCCCCGAATCGAGATCCTGAACTGCTGACAATATATCCTTATAATTGGTTGCCGAGGCTGAAGCTGCAGGGTTTACTGTATATATACCTTTTAATTGGGCGAACAAATAGGAGTTACAGGTAATTAGTAATAGAAGAATGGCCAGGGTTTTGGATTTCATTTTTATTAATTATTGGGGTTATATTTCAAATATCGCAAATATTTATATAAAATTTATTTCTGACGCAATATTACTCCCGTGATTAAGAGTGTAAGCTGTTAAGCTTAAAAATTTGGATTTATCCTCATTTCTATCCATCTTTGGAATATGGACTTCGGGAAGCTTGATAATATTGATAATATAGATTTCACATTACCACCTGATGCATGGCAAACGGTGCAGCTCTTTAAAGAGCTGAAAAACAAACCAGCCAAAGGGGCTAAAATACATGTCGGTTGTGCCAAATGGGGCCGTAAAGACTGGATAGGGCAGGTGTATCCTCAGGGGACCAAAGAGAAAGATTTTTTCAGTATTTATGCCAAAAATTTCGACGCTATTGAGTTAAACGCGACGCATTACCGTATTCCAACTTCAAAAACTATCCTCGATTGGAAAAGTAAAGTGGATAAGAATTTCTTGTTTAGTCCGAAATTCCCGCAAGGGATAACCCATTTCCAAAGATTAAGGAATGCATATGATTCTACGATTTCTTTCTATGATGCTATAGCGCTATTTGAAGAAAACCTCGGTACGACATTTCTCCAGCTTCCTCCAAACTTTGCCCCAAAAAGCTTCGGTGATCTGGAGAAATTCGTGAATGAAATTCCGGGAGATGTTAAGATTTGTATAGAATTCAGGCATCATGGCTGGTTTGAAGATAAGTCGGTTGCAGACCAGACGTTTCAGCTTTTAAAAGAGAAAAATATAGGAACGGTGATAACTGATGCTGCCGGTGAACGTGAAGTGGTGCATCAGATTCTGACTTCAGATGAGGCATTTATCCGCTTTGTAGGTAATAGCCTGCATCCGACAGATTATAAACGAATTGATGACTGGGTTATAAGATTAAAATCCTGGCTTGACAATGGGCTGAAATCATTTTATTTTTATATGCATCAGCATGAAGAACAATACTCACCCGTACTCTGTGATTATTTCATTAACGAAATGAATAAAAGCTGCGGACTGAAGTTAAAAAGACCCCATTTGTTGAATGAGGAGATTGGCTTGTTTGGATAGAACTGTTACAATTTTCCCAATCAGATTTTGCAGCGTTGCTTTAGATTAGTAAACGATTCTATAGGCCCGGTTGTAGAAAACAGGTTTACAAGCCATGCTGGGACTGCACCACCTGCATCTACATTGGTAGTATAGACAACATGCAATGTAGATGAGTTAACTTCACTTGCTACCATATCAGAATGCAAATAGGGGATACGTACAATGCCATTCACAGGCGGTTTATAATTGGGAAGGCCTATAGCTGTGATGGTTATTGTTTTTGAGCTTGGATCCCGGGAGAGCTTTAATTTAGAATAAAAGTCGCGGTTAGAAAAAGGCCATGGTGCATTTACCTCTGAATAATAAACAATTTCTTCATTACTCACCCGCTCACAAAGCCTGCTCGTTTTAATGCCATAAGTCCAAAGTGGGTATTTGTCCACATCAAAAGTGACTGATATAAATTTAGCCATGCTGGTTTGAACATCGAACTCAGCCTTTATCTCATTGAACTTTGAAGTTTTGGATGGCCTGGTGTATACTTTGATGCCTTCTTTCTCTTTTTGGAATGTCCAGTTTGTCTGGGAAAATGCTTGATTACAGAGATGGATTGCTATCAACAAGAAGAGAAATGAAGTTTTTGATATGGGAGGTTTCATTCTTTAATATGACCTTTAATATGACCTGGAAAATACCAACAGTCAGCTATAACTTTCGTTTAGAAAATGGCTTACAATTTCTCCCAATCAGATTTTGAAATTCCTGCTTCCTTTAAAAGCTCATTTACTAATCTCATGCTTATATCTCCACTATGAGGATTAGGAATAGTAACTTTTAAACTGCCTTTTCGCATAAATTGATACTTACCTCCTGAGAAAGGACCTTCAAAACCTGCCTTTTTAAACGCACGAATGAGATCATTCCTTTTTATCGGACCGAAAAAAGGCATTAAGCGGCTTCTTTTATTTCAAGGGAAATACCATTTATAACAGGAATAGGATCATGGTGATAGATACCCACCAGCAACCAACCTTCTAACGCCTCTTCCAGTTCTTTAGGCATAGGTCAAGTGTATCACCGGTGGCCAAAACACCCCGGCAGGCGGGTATGTGTCCGTAGAAGACTTTATCGTCGTCCCAATACTCAAATTGGGCTGTTTCCATAGCGGCATTTATGTATTCAGTGAACATAGTATTGCAAATATATTACTTAACCGGAAAAAGAGATGAAAAGTTACGGAATGAAACCAAAGGTTCTGGCTTGGGAAGAAACAGGCCAGGGAAGGAGTTTGTAGAAAGTCAATAGACTTTTATCTATCCTTTTCACACACGAGTGACGCTACGCATAACATGCGCGAACAGGGTTGTTGGTTAACATTAAATATCCTTAATCATTTCGTCTAAATCATCAAATTGATGTAAGACATTTACAATTGTATTATTACTGCCCTTTCCTGAAAGTAACACATCTCTATATTTTTTCGCCCCCAGTTTCTTAATAATCTCTTGCGTCAGATATTTTTCACCATCATTGGTATTTCCAGTTATTACATACCTGAAGGCATAATTGGTTAAAATTTTCTTTACTATTTTTTTAATCCCCGGGTACGTATTAATTACAACATCAAGGCATTCAGGCACGTATAAGGTAGTACGTGGTATTGAATTTTTTATTATTCCAATCAAATCAAATACCCGATATGCTCCGCCCCTAAAGGAAACATAATGTTCAATAAATCTTGCAAAAACGTTTCCTGATTTACCAACATATAATGGATAGAAACTACCTTTATCATAGAATCCCCAAACATAAACTCCAGACCCACTTTGTTTGTTCAGATGGTGCTTCCCCCTTTTAAAAAAATCTGAAGTGGGATAATGTTTGACTTTTGAGACGACTTTTCCCTGATAATCTTTTTTTATTTCTATGACAATTTTTTGAGGAGATTCTATTCGTATTTCAGTGAAAGACATTTTTTTCATTGTGTTATTAGTATCTTTTTTATATCATCCATTGTTTCAGCCTGCTTACACTGCCTGTCAACATGATCTGTTTCCTGCGCTGCTTTCATGTTGAATCTTTTTTCAAAGATATGAGCGGGGGAAGTAAGCAAATGCTCATTGTGTTTTACAGACTTTTTATTTTTAGTTTTTATTTCAACAGTAGTCAATGCTGTTAGGGCTGTCTATTAGGGCTTGACTGTGCCCATAACTGTAAGGATAAAGGTTTCATCATTTATTTTTACAGAAACTGTTTTGTTGAAATATCCAACTATAGTACTGTCATAATAGATCCAAATAGCTGCATGGTTTCCGGGCATAATGAGGTATTCAGGATAATCAGTTCTTAAACAACTACAACTTGGCTTTACCTCCTTAATTTTTAATGGCGCAATACTGTTATTGGTGAAATGAAATCCATGGCTTACCTGAGACCCATATTTCACTTCGTTGAAATTAAAAACCGTATCCTCATCAAATGTATTGTTCTTAATCGTGTTTCTGTGGTTGCCCGATACTTTAATAACCTTTCCATCAGAAATGAATTGGTAATAATACCATCTTCCATCATAAACAGATAGTATTCCTGTTTTTACATCGTAAACCCGCTTCTCATTTTTCTTATTGGGATCTGGGGCTGACATATAGTATATATAGCCATTAGCGAAAGAGGTACTGTCTACTGGTTTTTTTTCTGGATTATTTTTATTTAAATATGACAAGTATATCTCATTGTAACCCCATCCTTCTACAAGGCTGTCCTTTTTATAAATATGAATGTCCGTAATGTGGCCACTATAAAAGTACTCAATATGCATCCCTATTGTGTCGTAATCCACTCTGTCAACTCCTGAAAGGTTCCCATCTTCGTCGATCCCGTATTGGTATATTTTCCCATCAACAGTTTTTACTGAAGGTTCTCCTGTTCTCGTGTAATGTATGTGCTTATAGCTGGCCGGTTCATCATCAATGTCCCATTCAATTTTCCCATTATCGTAATATGTCTTTTTCTTTATCTCCACACCATTTTTGTAAAAGTGATCTGCGCACAGGTAAATTTTGTCCTCACCGCACCACTGTTTGTAGACGCCATCCATGACGTCATCCTTGTAATTCTGTACAGCATAGACACGTCCCAATGCATCGTATGTTTTCCATGTGCCATTTTTCCTACCCATCTTGTAGAAGCCATCCTCGTATATGACGCCGTCAGTATTGTAAGATTTGTAGTACCCGTTCTTGACACCAGTCTTTGGGTCAACTTGATAATTGAACTTGACCCTGCCGCTAACCAGGTATTTTTCTACCACCACTTTTTGTGAAAAAAGATTGAATGTTAAGCATAAGAAAAGGGGAAATGCAATGAGTTTTTTCATGCCATAATTTTTTAAAAAGGTAGTAATGGAGTATTGCTGGCTTGAACTTTTGCGGTATTAGTGTGGGGAATTCCAAAAATTCTTTGGCCATTATTAAATTGAGCTGCCTCTTGGTCATTAAGGGCTATAAACGCCACATTACACGGACTTTGAAAACTCCATCTGCCACAAATTAATCCTGAATTTGGGAACCCTATCGGTTCTGCAGCATGATTGTGTCCTCTAACTGGATGATTTCTACATCTGACATATGCCATTTTTAAATTATTAGTTGCGCAAATATAAAGCTTTGTCAATATACCACAAGAGGATTGAGATTGATGTAAACTTATATTACAAAATCATTTGCTGCAACTTGATTTCTGAATATTTCACACAATTTATACAATGCTGTCTGCAATCCTTCAACTTTTTCTCCAGAAGCATTTGACCAGTATTCATTTCCATAACCACAATCGCCAGAGCTAATAAGATTTGCGATACTTGAAATAGCAATTGCGGCATTGAATCGTTTAGTAAGAATAGATGGAACGGCAAGCCATATATATGCCCGATTTTCAAATATGGTACCAATTACAACAGGAATGCCACTATTATCTTTTCGCATATTATGAAATGTTTCATGTACCTGATCGCGGCTCTGTCCAGTTAGGTTTTTACATATTATGTTAGGCATTGACGCAAAGTTATCTAATTTCCCAAAAATCCCATACATCCCTAAAATCACCGTTCAGACAATTTCAGACATAAAAAAACCCTTTCACGTTTCCATGAAAGGGTTGTATAAATAGAAGACGTTGATCCCGAATAAGTCGGCACAGGCTATACTCTCCCGGATTTACTCTCCAGAACACTCGGGACGCTGGCGGGCTTAACTTCTCTGTTCGAAATGGGAAGAGGTGATCCCCGCCGGTATAAATTGTCTGAACGGGGATTTATGGGGTTTTAGGGATTGAGGAGATATTACTGAAGTGTTCAATCCCATTTTGGGAAGTGACCACTTTCCAGTTTCCCAAAAATCCCATCCATCTCATAAATCACCGTTCAGACAATTTCTCATACATCTCTAAAATCCCCGTTCAGACATTATATTCGCAATATGAAATTTGAAGATATCACCAGAAGTATCCTTGCATCTGCCTTTAAAGTCCATTCCACTTTAGGAAACGGATTCCAGGAAGTAATTTACCAAAAGGCTATGGAACTCGAAATGCCCTTGCATGAACTCTCCTTTAAACGTGAAATGGAGATGCCAATTTTCTATTTAGAAAAGCAAATAGGCACAAGAAGGGTCGATTTTTTTGTTGAAGGTTTAATAATGGTTGAACTGAAAGCGCTGATAAAACTTGAAGATGTTCATCTCGCACAGGCCATAAATTATCTCGAAGCATATAATGTTGAAGTTGGGATGCTCTTGAATTTTGGGGCTGTGAGCCTGGAATATAGGAGACTAACTAACAAGAAATATAAAGAAGTCTGAACGGGGATTTGGGGGGATATTAGGGATTGCTGAGATATTATCGGAGTGTCTCACAGTGTGAGCATCAAACACTCTAACTATTTCCCAAAAATCCTATACATCTCTAAAATCCCCGTTCAGACAAATATACGCATAAAAAAACCCCTTCTGTGTTTCCACAAAAGGGGTTCTATAAATAAAAGGCGCTGACATACTCTCCCGGATTTACTCCAGTACCATCTGCGCTGGCGGGCTTAACTTCTCTGTTCGAAATGGGAAGAGGTGATCCCCGCCGCTAGAAACACCAATTAACTCGTCTCAATGTGCCAATGCGCGGATATGCAAATGTGCAAATCCAAAACAATGGACATCGTAAATTTTAATCTACTGGTGAAATCAAACAAAAATGAATAAAAATAGAAAGCATACGGGCAATTAGTATTGCTCAGCTGAGTACATTACTGCACTTGCACCTGCAACCTATCAACGTCGTGGTCTACGACGGCCCTGCGAAGTCTAATCTTGTGGCAAGCTTCGCGCTTAGATGCTTTCAGCGCTTATCTTAACCGAACGTAGCTACTCAGCGGTGCCCTTGGCAGGACAACTGATACACCAGAGGTTCGTCCGACTCGGTCCTCTCGTACTAGAGTCAGGCCCACTCAAACTTCAAACGCCCACAACAGATAGGGACCGAACTGTCTCACGACGTTCTGAACCCAGCTCGCGTGCCACTTTAATAGGCGAACAGCCTAACCCTTGGGACCTTCTCCAGCCCCAGGATGTGACGAGCCGACATCGAGGTGCCAAACCTTCCCGTCGATATGAGCTCTTGGGGAAGATCAGCCTGTTATCCCCGGAGTACCTTTTATCCTTTGAGCGATGGCCCTTCCATATGGAACCACCGGATCACTATACTCTACTTTCGTACCTGGTTGACTTGTCAGTCTCTCAGTCAAGCACCCTTATGCTATTGCACTCAACGCACGGTTACCAAGCGTGCTGAGGGTACCTTTAGAAGCCTCCGTTACTCTTTTGGAGGCGACCACCCCAGTCAAACTACCCACCAAACACTGTTCCCTTTTGGGGTTAGAAGCCAGACAAACGAAGGGTGGTATTTCAACGTTGGCTCCACGACAGCTAGCGCTGCCGCTTCAAAGCCTCCCACCTATCCTACACATCGTTTGCCCAGCATCAATGTTAAGCTATAGTGAAGGTTCACGGGGTCTTTCCGTCCCGTTGCGGGTAATCGGCATCTTCACCGATACTACAATTTCACCGAGCTCACGGCTGAGACAGTGCCCAGATCGTTACACCATTCGTGCAGGTCGGAACTTACCCGACAAGGAATTTCGCTACCTTAGGACCGTTATAGTTACGGCCGCCGTTTACTGGGGCTTCAATTCAATGCTTCGCCTTGCGGCTGACATCTCCTTTTAACCTTCCAGCACCGGGCAGGTGTCAGGCCATATACTTCATCT
>Ga0207032_1108_pt1:0-2500 | contig 23830 bp, 22 predicted proteins | sample Alteio_BWMinCont_38_FD_153308 | JGI IMG/M metagenome (GOLD analysis project Ga0207032, IMG submission 153308) | Enriched cells from forest soil in Barre Woods Harvard Forest LTER site, Petersham, Massachusetts, United States -... | ecosystem: Environmental > Terrestrial > Soil > Temperate... | reverse complement strand
CCCAACCGAAATAGATGCTTTTAATAAACCTGATTTAAAGGCACTTTTTGCCGCCAGTAAAACGGTCGGATCCGTTCTTAAAAATGGGGATTACGTTGTTTATGAATCCACAGTATATCCAGGATGTACAGAAGATGATTGCGTTCCTATATTAGAAAAGGAGTCTGGACTCAAATTCATTTCGGACTTCAAAGTTGGATATTCTCCGGAAAGGATTAATCCGGGTGATAAACAGCATACTTTAACGAAAATCACAAAAGTTGTTTCAGGTTGCGATGAAGAATCATTGGATACAATAGCCAAAGTTTATGGAGCCATAATTGAAGCAGGAATTTATAAAGCGAAAAGTATAAAGGTGGCTGAGGCCGCTAAGATTATTGAAAATACCCAGCGTGATCTTAACATTGCATTGATGAATGAATTATCTATGATCTTTAATAAGATGAATATCAATACATTTGATGTTCTTGAAGCCGCAGGTACAAAGTGGAATTTTCTTAAATTTGTTCCCGGCCTTGTGGGGGGGCATTGCATTAGTGTAGATCCATATTATCTGACATACAAATCTGAAAAAATCGGATATGTTTCAAAAGTTGTGACAGCGGGCAGGCAAACCAATGACGCTATGGGGGCCTATATTGCAAAAGAAACCGTCAGGCTATTATTATCAAAAGGTAAAATGCCGCAAAATTGCAAAGTGCTTATAATGGGCGCTACCTTTAAAGAAAATGTAACAGACATACGGAATTCTAAAGTTGCCGATGCTGTAAATGAACTGAAATTATTTTTAGTAGAGGTAGATTTGGTAGACCCGCATGCCTCATCTGTGGAATTTGAGCACGAATACGGAATTCCGCTCAGTGATAAACCGGAATCTAAATATGATGCCATTGTTCTTGCAGTGCCGCATAAAGAATATCTGAATCTGACCGAGAATGACTTTTTAGCATTGACTGATGAAAATGGCGTTTTTATAGATATTAAAGGCATTTTTAGAAATCAAATCCATAAGCTTGCTTATTGGAGTATGTAAGAATGGGTTATCTGATTTCTACTCAAACATCGTCACCGTCCCTTTAAAATAACTCTGTTTGCCGTTATAGTCTGTCACAGTGATCATATAGATATATATTCCTTGCTGAACGTATTGACCTCTGAATGTTCCATCCCATCCGGTAGCCTCACCCGCCCTCTCCAAAGGAGAGGAGTTGGTGTAAACCATCTCTCCCCACCTGTTATAAATCTTCATATCATAACTTTTGATATATAACCCTATTGGGCCAAAATAGTCGTTAAGACCATCCTGGTTATATGGCGTAAAAGAATTAGGAATAAATACTGTTGCATCCTGATGTATGCATTCAACCGTTGATCGTGAAAGCTGGTTATACTGTCCGGGGTTTTCAATGGCTTCCACCTGGTAGCAGAAATTTATGGTGCTATCGCCGAGTTTGCTGTCGTTAAAGGCCTCACCCCCGGCCCCTCTCCCAGGGAGAGGGGAGACGGTTCCGATCAATTGCCATCCTGTACTGTCTTCGTTTTTATAGACATTATAGCTTTGTACCCCATCATACCAGGTCTGGTAGCTATTCCAGGACAATGAATTATAACCTTGTTGATTTTTGGCATCCAGTATGATGATACAACCCTGGTTGCTGCCGTCGCTGATGTTGCCGCAGTGGTCGCGGGCAAAAACATAATAACAATCAGGATCACGGATTTGACGGATAGATGCAGGGATGTCACGGAATGAATCGGTGTATGTTAGATTTACGCTGCTGTCAACAAATTTCAAATTTCCAGTTTCAACGGATTTTCTATATACAAGATAATCCTTTACGTCATAAGAGGTTGAAGGACTCCATGTAATTGTTGTGGCCTTATTTGGTTTAGAAACAGTAACCGTTTTTATATATACTTTTTGTGGCAGGATATGATTGGCAGCTTTGGCGCTGTCGGTGTTAGATGCCGATATAATTGCATCGTTTACCGAATCAATGGCTTTGATAAGGTATCGATATACAGTATGACAAATGATGGCAGAGTCTTTATAAGCAAATTGATTATTCGCAAAAGAATTAATCAGAATCCCATCCCGATAGAGTAGGTATTTGTGAACCGGCCAGCCGATATAGCCGTTCCAGTTAATTTGATTATATCCATTACCTGACTTTGCTTTTAGATTGATTGTTTTATGGTAAATGGTAAATGGCCCAGTGTTTCCGCAACTGTCCAACGACTGAATTTTATAAAAATATTGATAATCATAGGTGTCCAATCCGCTATCTGTCAAAGAAGTTGAGGGATATCCGCCAACGATTAATTGCCAAAGAGACCCGTTTTCACTTCGGTACACATTGTACCCCAATAAATTATTATCGGTTGCGGCATTCCAGTTCAAATGAATCTTCCCATCTATAATTCCCGTTTTAGTAACAGATGCCAAAACAATCGGCTTAGTCACAGGCCTGATGCTATCATAGCTTTTCACAGGACAGTC
>Ga0207032_1106_pt1 | contig 24041 bp, 20 predicted proteins | sample Alteio_BWMinCont_38_FD_153308 | JGI IMG/M metagenome (GOLD analysis project Ga0207032, IMG submission 153308) | Enriched cells from forest soil in Barre Woods Harvard Forest LTER site, Petersham, Massachusetts, United States -... | ecosystem: Environmental > Terrestrial > Soil > Temperate forest >... | reverse complement strand
CCGGTATTTACATAGGTGAAAACTAATACGTTATCATAGTAACCCCGTATCGCATAGGGGGTCCAGTCTTCGCGGTACAGGTGAAAATCTGTTGACGCTGTCGGAATATTCATCGTACTGGTTTTGGCAGTTCCGGCATAATAGAGTTGGTTATGTACACTGAAATGCACGTTATTAGGGTCAAATCCTACCATTTCCATAATATCAACTTCGCCCGAATTGGGCCAGTTGCCATAAACATAATTATTAGGTAGCATCCATATGGCCGGCCATGTACCGGTTCCGGATGGTAGTTTGGCCCTGACTTCAATACGGCCGTAAAGTAAATTACCTGAACCCTTTGAAACCATCCTTGCCGAAGTATAGTTCATCCCACCCATACTTTCTTTACGGGCAGTAATGGTTAATAACCCATTGGCAACACTTACGTTGTTTAATGAGTTGGTATAATATTCCAGTTCACTGTTTCCCCATCCGCCGCCGCCCAGGTCATAGGTCCATTTGCTGGTATCGGGCGTGCCCGAATAGCTAAATTCGTCTCCCCAGGCGGGAGTCGCTTCAAAGCTCCAGTTTTTATCAACAGGGGCGGTTGGTACATAAACGTAAGGCTGAGAGCCTGTATTTTTTGAGCACGATAAAGCAGTTATACCAATCAATAAGATCACCACCACATTTGCTTTGCTTTTCATAGCGTATTTATTAAAAAAAAGCTGCCGGTTTAAAACCGGCAGCTTTAAGTAGATTATTATTTAGCGTATCCCGGATTTTGAACCAGCTTAGTGTTGCTAAGCTCATTCAACGGAATAGGTAACAATTCATTTGTTCCGGCTTTGAACCCTTTAAATGCAAGTGTAGTAGCCGCTTGTCCCCATCTTACCAGGTCAAACCAACGGTGGCCCTCAAGCGCTAACTCAAAACGGCGCTCATTATAAATATTTGCCAAAGTTGCAGGTACCGGCGCTAAACCAACCCTTGCACGTACAGCAGTAAGTAATGCCAGTGCACGGCCGGCATTACCCCCCGATTGTACCAATGCTTCTGCTTCCATCAGGTAAGTATCAGCCAGGCGTATCTCTATATAATCGTTAGGGTAATTTAATTCAACGGTGCCTGTAGCCGATTTAAACTTAGTCAACGGCGCATATTTTAACGAGAAGTAGCCGGTGTTTTGATAGCTTGGTGTATACGTTTTATGCTCCAACGCTGAAAGGCTGTCCAGGTTTAAGATGGTATAACCATAACGCGGATCGTTAGCGTTTTGCATGGCGTCATGCAATTGGGTAGTTATCGGGTTAAAGCCCCAACCACCTGCATAAGTCGCGTCTGAAAAATCACGCGGACCAGTCATTTGTACATAAACGTTTCCTTTAAACGAATCCCAGTTATTCCAGCTATAGTTTTGAGTAGAAGTGTGCGGTATTTCTAAAATAGCTTCGCTGTTGAACTTATTGTTAGGATTAAAGATAGCCGCAAAACTGGCCTGTAACTGGTAATTGTAAGTTGGCGTTACGCCACCCGGGGTAGTGCCATTTACAATGGCCAACTGTGTAGCCGCTTGTGCCCATTTTTGCTCATACAAATACACCTTTCCTAACAAAGCTACAGCGGCACCGCCGGTAACACGGCCATTTTCGGTAGTTACAACGGTAGCAGGCAGATCAGCTATAGCTGTAGTAAGATCAGACTCTATCTGTGCATAAACGGCAGTTGGTGCAGCCTGTGGCTGGTTGTATATGGTAGACGGATCAAGCGGTGTAGTTATTAACGGGATATTTTTAAACAACCTTACCAGGTCAAATAAATAATGCGCCCGTAAAAACAACGCCTCGCCGGTGTACCTTTTAGCGGTAGCCGGATCAAGTCCCGGTACATTTCCTAATTTTGATAAGATGGTATTTGTACGGCTTACGCCTAAAAAGTTGACCTTCCAAAAGCCAGCTTGCGGTCCCTGCGCTGGGTTAACGGTATAATTATTCCATACCTGCCAGTCAGGAGTATCGGTTGAACCACCGCCTCCGGCATAAGCATCATCCGAGGCCGAGTTAAGCGGCCCGAGCGGATTAATGTAGGTTTCATCAAGGCCGCCTGTTTCTGTAACCAGTGGGTCATAAGCTGCTACCAATCCTGAGAATGCCTGGGCTGGTGTCTGGTAATAGTTTGATTCCAGGAACTCTCCCTTGGGAGTAGTCTGGAGGAAGGATTTCTTACAGGAAATGACCCCCATTCCCAGTAAAACAATCAGTGTGTACTTTAAATAATTTCGTTTCATGGTGTTACTGTGTTTTAAAATTCGTTAACTATATCTTATAATGTTATATCTAAACCTACCATCAGTGTGCGGGCCTGCGGGTAAACACCACGCTCAATGCCGCCAGCTACTTCCGGATCGTACCCGTTATATTTTGTAATTGTTGCCAGGTTGTTGCTGCTCACATAAACCCGCAGTTTATTAACATCCCACTTATTTGCCATGCTGGTAGGCAACGTCCATCCCAGTTGTAAGGTTTTTATCCGGAAATAAGCGCCACTTTGTAAATAAAAGTCTGATGGATTTTTAAAGTTTCCATTAGGGTCAGCAACGGTTAATCTTGGATAATTACTATTTGGATTAGACGGTGTCCAGGCATTCAAAGCCTCAATTGGGTAATTGGCTGTTGAAAGATCAAGACGGCGGTATCCCTGGAATATTTTGTTACCCCATACCCCTTGTCCAAACAAGCTGATGTCAAATTGTTTGTAGTTAGCATGTGCGTTAACACCATAGATCCAGTTAGGAATTGGATTACCCAGGAAGGTACGGTCTTTCGGGCCAAGTGGTCCGGTTCCGCTAATGTCAGCAAACTTTAAATCACCTGGTTTTGCATTTGGCTGTATCAGGTTGCCGGCTGCGTCGGTGTAGGCGTTAATTTCTGCCTGTGAATGGAAAACGCCTTCTGTTTTAAATCCAAAGAATTCGTTTTGGGGCTCGCCCGGCATATTACGTTGTAAGCTGTAAGCGCTTGACTGGAATGATCCGAAATCCTGGAAAGGAAGGATACCTATACCTAATACCTTGTTGTTATTGTAGGATATGTTGCCATTGACACCAAATCCAAAATCTTTGCTTATTTTTTTGTTGTAACCTAATTCTAACTCAACACCTTTGTTTTCAATATCACCTGCATTGGCATAAGGCGCAGCTGACAAGCCTGCGTAAGCCGGAAGCGGTTGTTGTATTAACAGGTCATTAGTTTTCTTGTCATAGAAATCAAGTGTTACGCTGATATTCTTAAAAATGATCGCGTCAAAACCAATATCTGCAGATTTGGTTCTTTCCCATTGTAAAAGTGGGTTTGCTAACGTGTTAGGACCAAAGCCGGTAACCAGTTGTCCGTTTATAACATAGCTGCCACCGCCGGCGCTTCCAACAATTGGCGTAAATTGAAAGGCAGTTAATGCCAACTCATTACCTAACACACCGTAAGATGCGCGAACTTTTAGATAATCAACAAAATTGTTGCCACTTAAAAATTTCTCGCGCGTTGCAACCCATCCTAATGATGCAGAAGGGAATGTTCCGTACACACGGTCGCTACCAAATTTTGATGATCCGTCACGACGAACGATACCGGTGAAAAGGTATTTTTCATCATAGTTGTATTCTACACGACCAAAAGTAGATGCACGTGTTAATGGCTGGCTATCACCACCGCTGCCTATACGGCTTGCTGCCGGCAAAGCATAGTTAAACGAAGCAGTTTGCGAAGTAAAGGCGGGCTCGCCAATATAGCTTATGCTGGCCGATCTACCGCTTTCTTCTTCGGCACTTGTACCGGCTAAAATAGTGAAGTTATGCAAACCGATTGTTTTGGTGTAGGATACCGTGTTATCCCAGTTCCATTCTAAGTTTTGATTGCTTGAACGATTTTGAGTGGTATTTACCAAATTGCTGGTATTTGAATTTAAATAAAACAACGGCGTAAATGACTCTGTACCATAAAACGCTTGTTTACCGGCAATTTCTGTTTTAAATTTTAAACCTTTGATAGGTTCAATTTGCAGGTAAACGTCACCCACTAAGTTATGCGACCAGTTATAATTACCGTTTTGATTCGCTTCAGCGGCTAACGGGTTTGTTATTTCATTGGCTACATAATTTGAAATTCCGTAAGGGATACCTGCAGCGTTTCTTACCAGGAATGCAGATTCGCTGTTGTAGATTGCTGCGTTAGGTAATGAACTTATATTGGTGGCTAAAACAGGTGTAATAGGATCTATATTGATGGCATCACTTAACGGACCGCCAAACTCGCTGTTCGTATTAAAGAAGGTGGTGCTCCTGGTATAAGCATAGGTAAAGTTCTCGCCAAACACGATCCATTTTTTTGGTGTGAAAGTGGTGTTAACTTTAATGTTCATTCTTTTATAATCAGATGCATTGGGACTTACAATACCTTTCTGATCTAAATAACCTAAAGAGCTATAATAAGACGAGGTTTCGCTTGCACCACTCACCGCCAGCGTATGGCTTTGAATAGGCGCCGTATTAAATATTACATCCTGCCAGTTGGTACCTACGCCAAATGCTGCAGGGTTTGCAAAAGGTGCAGTACCACCGTCATTGGTTACCGCTTCATTTCTTAAAGTTGCATATTGGGTTGCATTGGCAAGCTGTAATTTTTTGGTAACATCCTGCGATCCGTAGTAAAAATCATAGGTAAGTTTGGGGGCACCCAGTTTACCTTTTTTGGTAGTGATCAATATAACACCGTTTGATGCACGTGAACCATAAATGGCTGCCGATGCATCTTTTAACACGTTAATTGACTCTACATCATTAGGATTTACCAGGTCATACCCGCCATTATCCCAAATAACACCGTCTATTACAAAAAGCGGGCTGTTGTTGGTTAAAGAGTTTGAACCACGTATAGCGATGCTTGGGCCTGCTCCCGGCGACCCGGAGCTTTGCGTTACAAAAACACCGGCTGCGCGACCCTCTAAAGCGTCGTCTATCCGGGTAATTTGCTGATCCTGCATGTCGGCCGAGCTTACTGTAGCAATAGCGCCGGTGACTACCGCTTTCTTTTGCGTTCCATAACCTACAACGATCACTTCGTCGAGGCCCGTGTTGTTGTAATCTAAAACAACGTTAATTACGCTTTGGTTAGCAATTGGTACATCTTTAGCGGCATAACCGACATACGAAAAGCTTAATGTGCCGTTTTGCGGACTGTTAATAGAAAAGTTACCGTTAACATCTGTTACGGTACCTGCCTGGCTTCCTTTAACCTTTACGGTTACACCCGGAAGGGCCAATCCTGTGTTATCGCTTACTTTACCTTTTACGGTAACATTTTGCGCAAAGGCAACCGAGATGCCAGATAACAGGATGACTAATAAAAAAGTAATCGTTTTTCTCATAATTGAAGTTTAAATTGGTTTATATATAGTTGTTGTTAGTATTCGTTAAAAAAGCATGGCATAGCCTTAGCCATCGGTAATAATTCGAGTGCAGTGTGTCATACTAATTTTTTTAATTAAAAAAATCACTATCAGGTTAAGTAAATGTTAAGCGCGGGGGCTTAAGTTTATTGTTTTGGTTGTCCAAACTTATGAAAGATTAAGATAGAAAAGCAAATTTATTTTACATAAATCATTGATATTTAGATATTTATGTGATTTTTGAAACGCTTGGTTCACAAGACGGTTTCACTCATTATGCCTGATAATCAGCCGGGAAACTGATTTTATAGTTTTAATTTAAAAAAAAGTGATACGCTTTGTTCCATATCACTTTTTTTTGCACATTTTGGGGTATAATTTATGTAATAAGGCTGTTCGAAAAAAAGCAATCGATTGCAAAAAAATGCAGAATTAAGCATTCAGACGCAATAATTTGAAAATCGGAGGTAATTTTAACAGTTGAATATTACTGTCTTTTAACAGCGCTGTTTTTTATGAAAATAAACGACATCAACGCGCCTAAAATACCAAGTGCAGCTGATATGCGCATAATGTTTGAATAGGCATGAATAAAGCTTTGATGATAGGCCCTTTCAACTATTGTTTTTTCGCCGCTATTGATAGTAGCTGGGGGTTTAGCGTTTCCCAGGTTAACAGCTTGTGCCATTACTGCCGTTTTTTCTGTTGGATTTAGGTTCATATGAGCTATTTGACCCTGCATAGCACCCGAGAAAAACAGAACAGCCAATGCGCCAAATATCGCGTTAGCAAAAACATTGGCTATACGTGTCATGGCATTATTGATACCTGAAGCAGTGCCCGAGAAATGATCGCTGACTGAGCCCATAACAGCCGCCGTAAGCGGTGCAACTGTAAATGACATACCTGTACCAAAAACCAATATCCCCGGAAAAAAGGTTGCCCAATAGTCTGATGGCCCATTAGTTTGCTCGACGAACGATAAGATCAACAAACCCAATCCTGCCATTGCTGGGCCGGCAACCAAAAACAGCCTTGGTCCCCATTTATCGGCAAGGCCGCCTGCAAACCGGGCTATAGAGATCATTAATACAGTAAACGGCAAAAAAGTAAGGCCCGACTGAAACTGGCTGTACCCCTGTACCTGTACCATATTTAACGACATAAATAACATACCGGCACCAAGCCCGGCATACAAAAAGAACGTAAGCAGGTTGGCCCCGCTAAACGTTTTATTGGCGAACAAACTCAAAGGCATCATAGGATGTTTGCTTTTGCTTTCAATTATAATAAAAGCGGTTAGCAATAATACACCGGCAATGAGCGAACCGTATGCCTGCCAGTTAGCCAGGCCTACAGCAGGTATCCGTAAAAAACCAAAAGTAAGCGCGGCCAGCCCTAACGCAATAGTAACGACACCCGGAAAATCGAGGGCACTATCGGCTTCGTCGCCACGGCTTTCTTTTACCTTGCGCCATAAGATTAACAGCGCGGCTATGCCGATGGGGACATTAATAAAAAATATATAGCGCCACAATCCGGCATCGGCAAATGCACCGCCAAGTACCGGTCCGCCCATGGTAACTACCGTTGTAAATGCCGACCAGGTGCCGATAGCTTTACCACGTTCTTTTTCGTTGATGGAAGATGAGATGAGGGATAAACTTCCGGGTATCATTAATGCACCGCCAATTCCCTGTAAGGCTCTGAATATGATTAATAATAAGACATCTGTAGAAAAGCCACAGGCTATTGAGCCGCATATAAAGATAAAAATACCGGCCATAAACACTTTTTTGCGACCCAGTTTATCACCTAACGAGCCGCCGATGAGTATAAGTGAGGCCAGCATGAGCAGATATGCATTTAAAATCCAAAACAGGTCCGTTCCTGATGCCTGTAAACTTTTTTGCAATGCCGGCAACACAACATTAAGTGCCGTACTATCAATAAAAGCCATTGATGAAGCTAATATGGCCGAAACCATTATCCATTTACCTGCGGGGCTGCTTAGCGATACGGTGGCCATCAGTTGTGTTTATTCTTTGTGTTTATGTTGGAAACGGATACTCAACATAACACTCATTGCTGTAACACCCAGGAAGAATAGTATCCATGTCCAGCAACAATCGGTGCTTATCTTTCCTGAGCGGAAAAGCAGAAAGCCGATTACAAGGTTTAATATCCCCCACAGTACGTTGATAGGAGCTGACGATAAGCCAACGCCCGGTGGTTTTGCAAAAGGTGTCGGGAACTTATCGCCGGATATACCATATATAAAATGCGGCACCGCATTTGACAAAAAAACGCCTGCAAAAAAACAGGCCAGGTAATTATACCATTCCATAAATTGATGAGATTATTGAGTATTTAAAGTTCGCGAAAAAGTTTGGTATAAATTTTACTTCTTTAATAAATACTCCTACATTAGCTTTAAATAAACAAGTGTTAAAAACACAATTATTAACCAACCCAATTGAAGCCATTATGAAGAGATTATCCGCTGCTATAATTGTCCTGCCGTGCTTTTTTATTTCATCCCATTTAAAGGCCCAAACCGCTAAATTGACGTTAGACCTGACAAAGCCGGGAGTTAATGTTAGTCCGAAATTATACGGGTTAATGACGGAAGAGATTAACTACTCTTATGACGGCGGCTTGTATGGTGAATTAATTCGCAACCGTATATTTAAAAATAATCCCACTACCTCGGAGGCCTGGAGCCTGGTACAAGACGGTGATGCAAAGGCCGACATTAAATTAATGATGGCCCAGGGAACTACCAATATTCCCAGAGATGAACATCATGCCATCAACGAGTCACTTACAACTTGTTTAAGACTTACGGTTGAAAAACCCGGCACCAGGGCGGGCATAGCCAATACCGGTTACTGGGGCATCCCGGTAAGACCGACAACTACTTATATCGCTTCTTTTTATATCAAAGGCGCAGGCAGGGCGGCTAACAACTTTGGCCGCCCGGGTGGCAATCGAAATGGTGCCCCCAATGTTACCCCACCACCAATTGTAGAAGACAACACCCCCGGGCCAATAACGGTAAGTATTGAAAGCAATGATGGAAAAATAACCTACGCTTCGGGCACCATCAACCTGGTAAAAAATCCGTACTGGAAAAAATACGAGCTAAAATTAACTACCCGGCCTGATTTCACTCCAACAAAAGATGCACATTTTGTTATTTCAACCAACCGGACCGGTCTTTATTATTTTAACCTCGTTTCCTTGTTCCCGCCAACCTATAAAAACCGTCCAAACGGCGACAGAATTGATATAACCAGGTTATTGGTTGATATGAAACCTACTTTCCTGCGTTTTCCGGGCGGTAACTTTTTGGAGGGCCCGAACCTGGGTGACAAATTTCCATGGAAAACCACCCTGGGCCCTTTGGAACAACGCCCGGGCCATGCCGGAAGCTGGTCTTACCGTGCAACTGACGGGATGGGGTTACTTGAATTTTTAGGCTGGTGCGAAGATGTGCATATGGAGCCTTTGCTCGCCGTGTACGCCGGGTATTCGCTTAACGGCGACCATGTTGATGCAGGCCCGCTTTTAGAACCCTATGTACAGGATGCTTTAGATGAAATTGAATATATCACCGGCGATATTAAAACCCATTGGGGAGCAATAAGAGCTGCAAACGGGCATCCGGCACCATTCAAATTATCATACATTGAAGTGGGTAATGAGGATTGGTTTGACCGTTCAAATAGTTACGACGGGCGCTTTAACCAGTTCCGCGCGGCTATCAACAAAAAATACCCGAACCTGCATATCATATCTACTGTGCCGGCTAACTATCCAAAAGCACAACAGGTAACAACCGGAAAAACACCTGATATGCTCGACGAACATTATTACCGTTCGGCATGGCAAATGGAAGAGGATGCGGCGCACTATGATAAATACGACCGTAAAGGACCTGAAATATTTGTAGGCGAGTGGGCAACCCGTGAAGGCGCTCCCACTACCAACCTGAACGCGGCTCTTGGCGACGCAGCATGGATGACAGGAATGGAACGCAACAGCGACATCGTGTTACGCTCTTGCTATGCTCCGCTTTTTGTAAATGTTAACCCGGCAAATCCAGCAACCGGTGCACCTTCCGGAATGCAGTGGGCCTCAGATTTAATTGGCTACGATGCGTTAAATAGTTATGGTTCGCCTTCTTATTACACACAAAAACTATTTAATACCAATATTGGAAATAAGGTTGTACCCACATCAGTGGAAAACCTGCCTATGCTGCATATTGATACGGCTGCAATCAACAGTGCAGCGCGTGCAGCACGTGCCGCGGGCAATGGTGGTGGCGGTGGTGGCGGTATGGGCCAGAAACCTGAAAGGCCATCAATCTACTACGTAGCTACCCAGGATACTAAAACGGAGATCCTATACCTGAAAGTAATAAACGTTGCGGGCACCCCGCAACCCATAACACTTGATTTAAAAGGAGCCGTTAAGGTGTTACCCGAAGGAACAATAACCGTATTGAAAGGCGACAAACCAGAGGACACCAATACCATTACCGAACCTACCAAGATCTTTCCTGTAACGTCAAAGCTGACAGGTATCAGCAAATCATTTACCCATACTTTTGACCCGTATTCGGTTAACATACTTAAAATAAATATGGTAAAAGCTAAATAGAATTTGGAAGCATAAAAAAGGCGGTCAATTGATAAAACTTTTTTGCGGGTCGATAGTTGTCTGTAAAAAAGAACGTTATGGAATTTTCAGTTGATCGCAGCCTTCGCCATTGGTGGGTATTTTTATTACGTGGAATACTATTTATCCTGGTAGGTATTTATATGATTTGTTCGCCGGCCAGCGGCTTTGTGGCTTTAGGTTTTATGTTCGGGCTCATTATTTTACTGGCGGGCATTGCCGAACTTTTACATGTGTACCGCAGCCCCCGTAACCGGGGAGGGCATTTATTCCTGGGGATTGTAGATGTAATATTAGGTATTGTGCTGATGGGTCATATCGCAGCAAGCGTTACTATTTTGCGCATTATTGTTGGGCTATGGTTCGTGTTTCGCGGCATATCGTTGTTGAGTTTTTCCGATTTTTTCCGGCGATCAGAGATGCTGGCGTTTGGCGGCATTATAACACTCGTCGTTGGAGCGCTGATTATATTCAACACCGCATTTGGCGGCATGACTATTATATTGATGACGGCAATAGCGTTTATTTTTACCGGGCTGTTTAATATTATATTAGCGTTGGGTATGAGGCGTAACGGTTAATCTCAATAAGATTCATTCGCTCTCCTTTTCCGTATTTTCCGTATCCTCTCTTTCCACCGTAATGGTACATTCGCCAATTAAAGCGGCAATGGCGCCAACTGCAGCCAGCATGGGTAACAGCAATGCGCCTACAACGCCAACGGTTAACGGAAAAGTAGCCAGTTCTCTGCCCGACTTGTCTGTAATGATGATCTTGGTTACATTACCTTCGGCAATCAGCTCTTTTACTTTTTTTAGCAGGTTTTCGCCGTTGATGTTAAATGATTCTTTTGTTGCCATAAGTTTATGATCTAATAAAAGTTTACTTCTTTTCAGGCAGCCATCCCAGGTGCGTATGTTTAAAGCTATCCGGGAATTTGAGGCCATAACCCATCATTCTATCGAACGAAGAATGGGCAAACAGTAAAATGCCAATTGCCGTCAGCAGCTCATTATGTAAATAATATCCCGTTACAGCTACAGCTAATGCCACCGCCCTATGATGAAATAAATTATAGATAACAGCCCCAATCCGTGTACCCAACAAATAACCCAGCATAGAAATATCCGGGCTTAAAAAGAGAGGTACCCATACCCAGATAGACAGCCCTAAGTTATGGTGTGATAAAAAGTAAATAGAAACCGCGGTTATGGCGGCTTCTTCCAGGCTGATCAAATATTTCATATGTATCTTTTAATTCATGCCGACATGCCCTTTAACCGAATCAAATATTTTTTGCGAATCGAAACCAACACCATTTTTAAATACGATCTCGGTTTTGCGGATGTTTTTAATATCCTGCGTCAGGTCGCCATCGGTCAATACGATGTCCGCCCTTTTACCTGTCGCTATGGTACCGATCTCCTTTTGGCGATCTAAATAAACAGCCCCATTCAGGGTACATATTTTTATGGCTTGTTCAACCGAAAATCCGCCTTCAACCAGCAGTTCAATTTCGCGGTGATTAGAATAACCACTTACTACACGCCCGGCTCCTGTAGGGTAGGTGCCTGCAACTAATAGCCCGCCCATATCATAGTATTGTTTTTCCCAGGCCTGCTCTTTTTTAAATAAAGCGACGGTTGACTGATCGCGGTTTTGCGCGGCCTGCCATTTCTTTTCTACCATATCCTTAACCTCGGGCAAAAGCGCCACTTCACCCCCACCGGGTATCATTTCGCGACCGGTTGATGGTTCAAAAACGGTTAGTGTAGAGGTAAGCGCTACATGTTTACTAATCATATACTGCTGCAAGCTTTTCATTTTTGGGCTGTTTACATCTAGCTTTAATAAGGATTGACGCTCTTCGTTATCATTTACTTTGTCTTCAGTTTTCAGACTATCAAAATCTGAACTCGCCATAAAACCATGTTCCAGGTCGTCAATGCCGGTTTCAGCAGCTTCGTGATAGGTAACAGCGCCGATATGCCCGGTTACTTTCATATGCCGTTTATGGGCCTCTTTCACCACTGCTGCCATATCTGCTTTAGTAGCGTGCACATACATTTTAAAAGAGGTACATCCCCTATCGGCCCAAAACTTTACGGTAGCGGCAGCATCTTCGGGGCCCTTAATCACATTTAAAGCGGGTATATCATAGCCTTGCTCCTCAATATAAGGCGCGGTCACATCCAAATCGGGACCGATCATCTTCCCGTCGGTTATCAATTTTTTAATGGCAAGGTCGGTTTGCGGTTCAATGCTGCCTGCTGTTCGTGCAGTAGTTACGCCTCCGGCCAAATATAAACGCGGAAAAGAATACGGCATTTCAGCAATATTAAAGAAGGTGCCGGCGGGCATGGTATAATACATATGCTCATGCAGCATCACTAAACCCGGAATAACGGTTTTCCCGGTACCATCTATAATTTGCGCGCCTGCCGGTGGTTTAATGGTGTTGGCATTTCCAACCATGGTTATCTTGCCGGCTTCAATAACAATGGTTTGATCTGTCCTTGCGGGGCTACCGGTGCCATCAATCAGCTTAACATGGGTTATAGCAATAATTGGCGCGTTAACTCTTATAAAAGGCGTTACCTGGGGTGTAAATTGCTGCGCAACGCTGGTTAACCCCAGGCAAACTAACAGCAAAGAGATATATAACCTACTTTTTTTCATGATGTTAAATTAGGTAATTTCTTCTGAATGTGTCAAAAAATTGATTTGATAAAACCATTTAGAAAATTCTTGGTTAACATTTTTATGGAAACCAACAGACTTTCACAAACACTTGAAAAGGCCTTAAATGGTCAAATGACCAACGAAGCACATAACTCGCAGATATACCTGGCCTATGCCTCATGGGCAAGCGATAAAGGATATGATGGTATTGCAAATTTTCTTTTCAGGCATGCCAATGAAGAGCGCAACCACATGATGAAGTTTCTGGAATACATTTTAAAAAGAGGTGGAAAAGTGACGGTAACTGTCATACCCGCTCCCGGACCGGACCCGGCGAGTGTGAATGATTGTTTTGAAAAGGTATTTAAGTCTGAAGTGGAAAACACCACCGCTATTTATAAGATTGTGGAGATGAGCATGGCCGAAAAAGACTGGGCCACATGGAATTTTATGCAATGGTTTGTAAAAGAACAAACGGAAGAAGAAACACTGGCATTAGACCTGTTATCAAAAATAAAGGTAGCCGGTGGTGAGAAAGCAGGCAACGACGCCTTATATGCACTGGATATTGACCTGGGTAAAACACCCGATGATGCAAAACTGGCGCAGGATGCTACAGCGGCTAATCCGTTGTAGGAATAGTGCAGGAATATTAAACAAAACAGCCCGCTGATAAAATCAACGGGCTTTTTCAATGCGGACTATTAGATTTGACAACTTTTAAAAGTTGTCAAATCTTTACCATCTATGAGTTTTTCCAAACTATGCGGCAACCCAATGCTTTTGATTCGGTTATTGTCGGTTTTTTATTGATTAGCAGGGCATCAACTGCATTTTCTACAAATTTTGAACGTGCCGGGTTTGATTGCTCCTGGTCGTTATCTATAGCACCAACATATTCTACAGTTAAACCCTTATCTGTTTTCCGTAAAACGTAAGCTGTAGGCGTAGCCTGAGCGCCGTAGGCACGGGTTATATTTTGTGTTTCGTCTATCAAATAGGGAAATGTGTATTTTCTTTCGGCAGCGCGTTTTTGCATATTGGCGTAAGAGTCAACGGGCTCTGCAACAGGATCATTTGGGCTAATGGCGATTACTGGGTAACCTTTTGCCGCATATTTTTGGTCAAGTGCCATTATGCGTTTTTCATAAGCCTGTGCCACCGGGCAATGGTTACAGGTAAATACAATAATAAAACCTTTGGCGCTTGAATAGTCGGCCATTGAAACCGTTTTACCGGTCACATTTTTCAACTTGAAATCGGTAGCCATATCACCGGCTTTGTAGCCATTGTCAGCAGTTTTAAATGCGAGCGCCGATGCAGCGGTCAACATTAAAAATAGGAGCTTTTTCATGGGGTTAATTATTTATTGGTTTGATAAATATTGTTTAATTCGGTATAAGAAAACGTCTTTTCATAAAACTTATGAATACCTTTTTTAGTATTAACTACCAAAGTTGCAGGCAACGCGCCCGACCAGCTTTTATCTATCTGGTCAATCAGTTCCTGGTCGCTTTTGCGGGTGATAAAATAAACGTCTGCCTGCATTTTATGTTTTTTAACAAACGGAATTAGAGCTGTTTTTAGCTTAGACTGAAAATCCATACTAACCAGCAATACCTTTAACGGTTTATTTTTATAAACGCGCTGCAGTTTATCAAAATTGGGCAGCTCGTTCACACACGGGCCGCACCAGGTGGCCCAAAAATTAACGATATACAATGTATCGGGCTTACTTATCTTTTCCTGTAATTCTGCGTTTGTAATTAATTTAACCTGTGCATTTACTTTTAATACCGATAAAGTTAATACCATTAAAAAAATCCCAATCCTAAGCTTTCTTTGCATACCGTTTTTTTATCAAAATTATAAAAAATTACAGGGGATTGAAAAAGTATTAATAAGGTACAAGTTTCTAATAGCGGCCATCATTTCTCAGTTTGCCAAAAACATAATAAATATTTAAATATCAACGAATTAAGCGCGAATTAAATAGGTTATACATTTGGATATTAAAATATTTTTTGGTAATATTATTTAATAATTCCTTTCACCTTAAAAATCGCAGCCATGCCTAATCATCTTTCCATACTGGGGATAATTCATACAGCCATCAGTATACTTGCGCTTTTAGCCGCCATTCTTGCTTTGTTTAACGATGGAAAAATTGACCCGAAACGCACCTGGGGGAAATCCTACATTTTATTAACCATTATTACCTGTGTTACCGCTTTCCCTATCATGAAAACCGGGCATCCCACTGCCGGCCATTATGTTGGCGCATTGATATTGGTATTATTACCTATCGGCATATACGCCAAGCAGTTGCGCATATTTGGGAAATTAGCAGATTATGTACAGGTTGTTGTGCTATCGACCACCATATTTTTCTCCTGCATCCCGGCTATTGTTGAGACATTAACACGTGTACCTATTTCACACCCCGTCGCGGATGGGCCAAATGCACCAATTATACAAACCGGGCTCAATATACTGGTTGTGTTATTTTTAGCCGGAGTTGCGTACCAAATTTTGAAGTTGAGGGCCAAAAGGAAATCGAACAAAACGTCGGAAGGTAGTGTTACATCGGGTTAATTGAGAACATTTTAGACTTACGAAGTTTCAATGATCGTTCAATGGCAAACCCAAACGCTGAAAATCTTTCCAATTTAAATAATCGTCACCTTTGCGCTGTTCAACCATGGTGATACAATTATCTACCGGGCATACCAGCGAACATAAATTACAGCCTACACACTCTTCTTCTTTTATGGTGTATTTGTTGTAAGGGTTACCATAATCAAGTGCGATGGACTGATGTGCCGCATCCTCGCAGGCGATATAACATAAACCGCAATGCACGCATTTGTCCTGGTTAATATTAGCTACTACATGGTAATTAATATCAAGGTCCTCCCAATTGGTTAATGTGGGTACAGATTTCCCTATAAAATCATTCAGCGTTTTAAAGCCTTTATCGTCCATCCAATAACTTAGCCCTTCACATAAATCTTCAATTATGCGGAAGCCGTACTTCATAACTGCTGTACATACCTGCACATTTGAAGCGCCCAACAGCATAAATTCTACCGCATCTTTCCATGTGGTGACACCACCGATGCCTGAGATTGGTACCTTGCGGGTGACCTCATTCTGGCTAATCGTAGCGAGCATTTTCAAGGCAATGGGCTTTACTGCCGGACCGCAATAGCCGCCAAAAGCCGATTTACCTCCGACGTTTGGATTAGGGATAAAAGTATCCAGGTCAATGCCGGTTACGGATTGTATGGTATTTATTAATGAAAGCGCGTTTGTCCCGCCTAAAACAGAAGCCAGTCCCGTTGGTACTACTGAGTGCACATTTGGGGTAAGCTTGGTTATTACCGGGATAGTCGCTGCTTCCATTACCCATTCAACCACCATGCGGGCTATCTCGGGGTCCTGCCCAACGGCGGCGCCCATGCCACGCTCGGTCATGCCGTGCGGGCAGCCAAAGTTCAGCTCCAAACCATGCGCGCCGGTGTCTTCTACCTGTTTGATGAGTTCATGCCAGCTTTCGCGGCTATTATCAGCCATTAACGAAACGATCATTGCCCTGTCGGGAAATTCTTTTAAAACCTCTTTTATCTCTGCCAGGTTGAGGGCAAGTGGCCGGTCGGATATCAGCTCGATATTATTGAAACCCATTACCCGGCTGCCATTATAATCAACGGCCGAATAGCGCGACGATACATTTTTTACCTGCGTACCCAGCGTTTTCCAAACGACGCCACCCCAGCCTGCTTCTAAAGCACGCAAAACGTTGATCTTTTTATCCGTAGGCGGGGCACTGGCCAGCCAAAACGGGTTCGGCGATTTAATGCCCAGGAAATTTGATGATATATCTGCCATTTTCTTTAAGTCTTGAGTCCTAAGTCTTGAGTCCTAAGTCGAATCCTTCTAAATTAAAAGACTTCTGACTTAAGACTCAGGACTTAAAACTATATTCAATTGTATTAAAATCTGACTTAAGACTCTCGACTCAAGACTTCAGACTTAAATACTCTAAAACTCCCTTCGCTCCTTCCTTACCTGCCTGTACTGCGTCAACCACTTCTTTGCCGCCATTTACGCAATCTCCCCCGGCAAAAATGCCGGCTATATTAGTTATTCCGTTTTCGTCGGTTATTATTTTGCCATAGTCGTTTTGCAGATTGTTATTGTTGACCAATCCTTCAAATGGCATTTGGCCCGCAGCTCTGATCACCATATCTACATCCAATATTATAGTTTCGCCGGTTTCGATGGGAGAACGGCGGCCACTGGCGTCAGGTTCGCCTAAAGCCATTACGCTGCAAACTAATTGGCTAACCTTACCATCAATGCCCAAAATCTCCTGCGGTGCTGCCAGCCAAATGATATTACAGCCATCCAGTTTAGCTATATCCAGTTCGGTTTGTGTACATGGCATCTCGGCTTGTGTCCGGCGGTAAACCATGGTTACCTGTTTGGCGCCCAGGCGCTTTGCCTGCGTTGCGGCATCAATAGCGGTCATACCCATGCCGATTACAGCTATATTATCGCCTACCCTAACCTCGCTGAAAGGCTTGCTGCGGATATCATAAATAAAGCTGATGGCATCCACTACCCCGTTCAATTCTTCGCCGGGAATATTTAAATGGCGTGCCAAGCCGACGCCTATCCCAATGTACACGGCGTCATACTGACTCTTTAAATCATCCAGCCATAAGTTATTGCCTAATTCCTGGTTGTATTTTATTTCGATACCGCCCAGGGATAAGATATAATCTACTTCCTCTTCGCAAAATTCGGGCGTTACTTTGTAAGCTGCGATGCCGTAGGTCATTAAGCCACCGCCTTTGGCTTCTTTTTCGAAGATGGTAACATCAACCCCTTCGCGCGAAAGTACATGGGCACAAGATAAGCCCGCCGGACCAGCGCCGATAATAGCTACCTTTTGGCCATTAGACGGCTTGCGCTCAAATAGCGGCCATTTTTCGCGGATAGCGATGTCTGTTGAATAGCGTTGCAAACGGGCAATCTGGATGGGTTCTTCTTCCATCAGGTTGTACACGCATGCGCCTTCACATAGTTTCTCTACCGGGCAAACCTTTGAGCAGCCACCGCCCATAATATTGGATGAAAATATAGTATGCGCCGAGCCTTTGATATTTTCTGTCGAGATCTGTTTGATAAACTTCGGCACGTCAATATGCGTCGGGCACGATTTCATGCAGGGCGCGTCATAACAATAGATACACCGGTTTGCCTCCACCAACGCCGCTGTCAAATTTTCAAACGGGGGATGTATATCCGAGAAATTTTCCTCGTATTGTTGGGATGTCAGCTTGAAATTGGTGATGGACATATATAATTACTAATTAAAGACACTAATAACACTTTCACCCGCCATGCCGGCTATTACTCACCCCGCCGACGCTGCGCTGGGCGACCCTCTCTTCCGCTGCGCGGGAAAGAGGGTTGGAGAACTTTTACCCGCCATAGTTCCCCCTTTAGGGGGTTAGGGGGCTACTATTTCCCCATAAGTCTCCGGTCTTCTGTCCCTGAAAAACTGCCAGGTGCTTCTTATCTCGTCGATCATATCTAAATCAAACTCCGATACCAGCAATTCATCCTTATCTTCTGATGCCTGCGCGAAGATCTGCCCGCGGGGATCAACAAAGTAGGATGTGCCATAAAACTTACCCAGGTTCCAGGGCTTTTCCTCACCAACGCGGTTGATGCAGCCCATAAAATACCCGTTGGCTGCCGCATGCGCCGGTTGTTCTAGTTTCCATAAGTATTGCGATAAGCCCGCTACTGTTGCTGACGGATTATATACAATCTCTGCACCGTTCAATCCCAAACAACGCGCACCGTCAGGAAAGTGGCGGTCATAACAAATATAAACCCCGACCTTGGCATACTTCGTTTCAAAAACCGGGTAGCCTAAATTACCGGGTTTAAAAAAGAACTTTTCCCAAAAACCATTGGTTTGCGGGATATGGTTCTTACGGTATTTACCCAGGTAAGTACCATCGGCATCAATAACCGCGGCGGTATTGTACAATACACCGGCCTGCTCTTTTTCATAGATGGGAACGATGATGACCATATTATACTTTTTGGCATACTCGGACATCAAGTCTGTGGTAGGGCCGGGCACGGTTTCGGCCGAGGCATACCATTTGGCATCCTGCCCGGGGCAGAAATACGGCGTAGTAAATATTTCCTGCAGGCATAGTATCTGCACGCCTTGTTTGCCGGCCGCTTCAATATAAGGGATATGCTTTTGCAGCATAGCGTCTTTTATTTCATCAATAGTCCCTTCGCCCTCCGTTTTGGGCAGGCTCATTTGTATTAATCCTGATTTGATGATTCTTGGCATATAGCTTATTTTTATCTGTAAGTAAATAATTCCCCTCTTGAGAGGGGGCGCGCCGGCCCTGCGTAATGGCAGGGGTGTGTTCGCCTCTGCGCTTCACTAACACTCCCCTTCACCCCTCTCAAGAGGGGAACCGCACAGGCCATTGCTTTATCTAACGCTTAAAACTTACGAAGTTTTGAAAACTTCGTAAGTTTGGCCAGGGACGTTTATTTGTACTTATTAGCAATTATTGCTTCTTGTGTAGCTTGTATCGCTAACTGTTTTGATGAAAAAAAAACTGTTCTATCTTGATCATCTTTAACGCTTCTGCCCAAACAAATTTCCGTTGGTTCTTTGTCATTAAAATAAGCTATATAACCTGGCCAACTATCAATACTATTAACTGCATCTTCTAGTAAGATCCAGTAATTAACTCCATTATCCTCAAAACGTTCCATTTATTTATTGTTAGATTTTAGATCAAATGTAAAACAATAAATATCTAAGTACATCAACAAAGTAGTACCTCAACTCGCCACAAAAAGTAATTCAGCTATAAAAAGGCGCCCTTTTATCGTGCTTTGATTTGTCATTTCGACGGTCAATCATTGATTGGAGTTTCTTTATAAACGGTTATAGCACTATCACTGAATTTCATCAAATACTTTTCATTTGAATATAAATTCAAATTTTGTTTTGTAGGGAATAGGTGTAATCTAGCTGCCAAGTTATGTTGACGAATTTTAGCTAATTCAAATTGCTTTTCTGACCTTCGGTAGTATATCACCTCACAACTAATTCCGTTTTTAAAAACGACTTCTTTTTGCACGCCTTCATTATATTTTATGTAAATAGTTCTTACGGTGATATTTTTGTCACGTCTGAAACCATAACCTTTCAGGTAAGTAATATCTTTATCTAACAGATCAAACGCTGACAACTCTTCGAGAACTATATTCTGTTTCTCTATTTGCTTATAATAGAGAATAATAATTATTCCAATAAATACAACAATATAAAATCCTAACATATAAAACCAATAACGTATTTCTCATACTTCCTAAATTATCCCCCTCACCTTCCCCCTCTTAATAAACTGCCCGTTCCCTTTCCCAACCTTACATTCCCCATCCGCAATAACCACCTTCCCCCTCAATAAAACTGTTTTCACTTTCCCGGTAACTTCCCATCCTTCATAAGCCGAATAATCCACATTCATGTGGTGCGTTTTGGCAGATAGGGTATGTTTTTCGTTAGGGTCAAACAGTATAACATCCGCATCGCTGCCAATCGCCAATGTTCCTTTACGCGGGAACATACCGAATATCTTAGCGGCGTTGGTACTGCTCACTTCCACAAACTTTTGCAGGCTAATCTTTCCTTTTTGTACCCCTTCCGAAAACAACAGCTCCACCCTGTTCTCGATAGCCGGGTGTCCGTTGGGGATCTTTGAAAAATCGTTTTTACCCATCAGCTTTTGTTCCCACATAAAGGGGCAATGGTCGGTAGCTACAATTTGCAGCAGGCCCTGATTGATGCCTGCCCATAAAGCGGCCTGGTCTTTTTTCTCACGCAGCGGCGGACTCATCACCCACTTCGCCCCTTCAAAATCTTTTTCGTAAAGCGAGGCATCTAATAGCAAATATTGAATGCAGGTTTCGCCAAATACCTTCTGGTTGCGTTTACCGGCATCGCGTATGGCATTTAAAGCGCCTTCGCAGGTCATATGTACAATATAGCCGGGGCAACCGGTATAATTTGCCATATCCGAGAAACGCGCCGATGCTTCCGCCTCGGTAACTTCAGGTTGTGACAAGTAATGATACAACGGAGATAGCTTTCCTTCCGACCGGTGTTTAGCCACCAAAAAATCGATCATATCGCCGTTGGTAGCATGGGTGGTCACCATCCCGCCTTGCTTTTTAACTTCCTCCATCAGACCCACCATCTGGCGGTCGTCTATCATTAACGCGCCTTTGTAGGCCATAAATGTTTTGAAAGAGGTAATGCCTTCTTCATTGATCATTTGACTAATCTCGGCTTTGGTATTTTCATTAAAATCGGTAACCGCCATGTGGAAGCTATAGTCGCCAACCGCGGTGCCGGTAGCGCGCGACTGCCAATCGGCTAATGCATTTTTTAAGGTATCGCCCTGAGTTTGCAGCACAAAATCAATAACAGTAGTGGTACCGCCATATAACGCGGCCCGGGTGCCGGTTTCGTAATCGTCGCTACTAAAGGTTCCCATAAACGGCATGGCCAAATGCACATGCGGGTCTATGCCGCCGGGGAAAACCATTAGTCCGGTGGCATCAATTTCTTTATCGGCCTTAAGTTGCAGATCCTTGCCGATGGCTTTAATGGCCTCGCCTTCAATATAAATATCGGCCACGCTATCGCTGGTAGCGGTAACAACACGCCCATTTTTAATTAATACTGACATTCAGATCCTCCATACTTTTATCATATCTTAAAAAATATCGAACACCGAATTTTGAATATCGAATAATGAAGTAACAACTTCGAAATTCGATATTCAAAATTCATTATTCGATATTACTTTCTTTCCGCCGCCTCTGCATCATTGCCAGGTAGGTTAATCCCGAAATGAAGAAGCCTACAAACCACGCATAATTATATAAATATACAACCCAGGCCCACATTGCGCCCTTATTAATTATACCAACAACAGTTAAAAAGCCGGGCACGTTGGGGATAATGCCTAATAGCAAAGCGACTATTGCAAAACGGTTAAATCCACCATTAAAGGTATATATACCTACGCGCTGATAAAGCGCATTGACATTCAGTTGTTGTTTGCGGATGAAGTAATAATCGGCTATCATGATCCCGCCTATCGGGCCAAGCAGGCCCGAATAGCCTACCAGCCAGGTAAAAATATAGCCTGATGGGTCGGCGATTAGTTTCCAGGGGAATATCAATATGCCGATAACCCCTGTAATATACCCGCCTGTTTTAAAGTTGATCCTTGATGGGGATAGGTTAGCAAAATCATTCGCCGGACTTACAATATTAGCAGCAATATTGGTTGCCAAAGTTGATAAGGCCACCGCGATCATAGCGATGCTGACCAGTAATTTGCTGTCAAATTTCCCGGCCAGTACCACCGGGTCCCAAATGGTTTTGCCATAGATGATAAAGGTAGCCGATGTTACGACTACGCCGATAAAGGAAAATAACGTCATGGATGTGGGTAAGCCTATGGCCTGTCCTACCACCTGCGCCTTCTGGCTTTTTGCATAGCGTGTAAAGTCGGGGATATTGAGTGATAAGGTGGCCCAAAAGCCTACCATACCAGTTAACGAGGGAAAGAAGAATGTCCAGAAATCAGATGACGATTTAAATTTTGAGGGTTGTGCTAATATCGGACCTAAACCATGCCCGGCAGAAATGGCCCAGGCCAGTAAAGCTAATGCGGCTGCAGGCAGGAAAAAGGCTTTAAATACCAATAGTTTTTTGATGCTGTCCACCCCTAAATAAACCACGTACATATTGATGAGCCAAAACAGGAAGAACATTAACGCCGGCCCGGTTTGTAATGACCAGGACACCGGGAAAATTTGAGGAAATGAATCTATAGTCGGTATCCATAATCTGACCATTTGATACATCGCAAAGCCGCCTATCCAGGTTTGTATGCCGAACCATCCGCAGGCAATAACCGCGCGCAGCATAGCGGGGATATTAGCGCCGGATACCCCGAAACTCGCCCGTGCAAACACCGGGAATGGTATTCCATATTTTGCGCCGGCCCGGCCATTCAATATCATCGGTATTAAAACGATGCTATTGCCGATTAATATGGTTAGGATAGCTTCCCACCAGTTCATCCCGCCCTCTATCAGCGAACTGGCCAGCATATAGGTGGGGATACACAAACTCATGCTGATCCACAACGCAGCATAGTTCCAGGTGCCCCAGGTACGCTTGTTTAGCGGTATGGGGGCGAGGTCCTCGCTGTAGAGTTGGTGATCTTTGGTTGTGGTTTCCTGCATTGTTTACTATAAAATCATGTCATTTCGAACGATAGTGAGAAATCTATACATTTACATGGCGGGCTATGCATGTGCATAGATTTCTCCCGTTGGTCGAAATGACATCGTATATTAATTATCGTTAGTATACATATTCATCTGCAATGCTTAATGCCTGCGAGATGATAGCCAGTCCTTCATCTACCTGTTCTTTGGTGATAGATAGCGGCGGAGCAATAAATACATAGTTCCAGCGTACAAAGGCGTACATCCCCAATTCCTTCAGTTTGCCAGCTACTTTATTCATGATCGCCATTTCATCAGGTTTGGCATTGAACGGAGCCATTGGTTCTTTGGTCGCACGATTTTTGACCAGCTCTAAACAGCCCAATAACCCTGTGTTTCTGAAATCGCCGATGCTTACATGTTGGCCCTTCATTTCCTCTACACGTTGCTCAATGTATTTACCCATTGCCCTGGCATTTTCAATCAAATGCTCGTCCTCATAAATTTTCAGCACTTCAACACCTGCCGCGCAGGTTACCGGGTGGGCCGAATAAGTTAAACCCAGCATCAATGGACGGTCGTCATAATGCGCGGCGATCTTATCCGACACGATTAAAGCACCCAACGGCAAATAGCCGGCAGTGATGCCTTTTGCCGTCGCGATCATATCCGGCACCACGCCATGTACATCCACCGCAAACCATTCGCCACAACGGCCAAAACCGCTCATTACCTCATCAGCAATTAGCAGTATGCCGTGTTTGTCGCATAATGCTCGTATTTTTTGTAAATAATCAGGCGGATATTTGATACAGCCCGATGAACCGCTTTCGCCTTCCATCAAAATGGCAGCAACATTTTCAGGACCTTCAAATTCAATC
>Ga0207032_1103_pt2 | contig 24181 bp, 15 predicted proteins | sample Alteio_BWMinCont_38_FD_153308 | JGI IMG/M metagenome (GOLD analysis project Ga0207032, IMG submission 153308) | Enriched cells from forest soil in Barre Woods Harvard Forest LTER site, Petersham, Massachusetts, United States -... | ecosystem: Environmental > Terrestrial > Soil > Temperate forest >... | reverse complement strand
TATATTGAGATACTCCTGGTCTTGTTCTCCATAATTCGAATCCGCACCAATCTCAATTAATTTTTCTAGAAGCGGAATACAAAATGAGGCCTTAAAGGTTAAATACATAAACAATCGATTTATTTCTAGATAATTTAATGATCTCAATGCTTCATTTGTTAAAATAGAATTTAAAGTAGCTAAAGCTATATCAATTTCATTTTTTCTTACTGAATCTGGTGATGCTAAATTAATTTCCTGAATGATTTGATCTAATGATTTTGCCATATTTTCACCTATAAATTATTTATTTAAGAAACCAACAAAAAATAGTAGTTATTGTTTAGGTATTATACTATAACCAATTCAAATAAATATAGGTTCAAGAGATAAGGCAAAGACTGGGCAAAAACTGGGCAAAAAAAATACATTCCTCTTGGAATGCGCTTAATGAAGTTTTCCTTATTTTAATGTTTATTTCTTAACAATTAGGAAAATCTTGTACAGCCCCGCAAGTCCTATTAAACAATAGACGACTCGGGCAGCCATACTTGCATCTCCTAATAGAAAGCCTACCGCATTAAAGTGGAAAGCACCTACTAAGCCCCAGTTAAGTGCACCTGCAATGATTAATGCCACTGCGATGTACTTTATTACTTTCATGATGTCCATAAAACCAACCTCTTTGAGATACAAATAGTTAGGTATCACATTGACTATTCTACCATTTGGTTTTCAAAATACTAGAGTAAATACCAAATAGATATCTTGTTTTAAAATTATTATTTAAGTGGGTGTAGTTACAATATTAAGGTAAACCGCCGATTCAATCTTAAAATAATAGATGAATAGATGTTAAAATAATAGATTGACATAGATAGTTACCTTGATATAATATTATTTTTTTTAACACTATAAATTTTAGGAAGTAGATTATGGCTATTACGGTCAAAGAAGCTGTTCAATCCACACTTTCAAATAATAACGATAAGGATAAGGATAAGGATAAAAAGATCCTTCAAGAGCCTAAGTATGTTGAAATTTATCAAAACTCAAGTAAACCGCCAAGTCATATTACGATCCTGGATCAGTTGCCCTCATTAAAAGGCAAACCCGTTAAAAAAACTAGGGATCAGTTTCTTAAAGAAAATAATTTCAATAGGTTGATAGATACAATTATAATAGATCCTGCTCTTTTATCGGATATAGAAAAAGCTTTTGCACTTAAATGGAGCCAAAATCCTCCAGAAGAGGGTCTCATACTTCCTCAACTGCTACTGCAACACTCTGCTTCTACCCAGGAAAAAATACAGTTAGTAAACATGGGGGAGACAGGAATTGGTGCTTTTGCCAAAGAAAAAATTAAAAAGGATTCTGTTCTTTTATATGCCGGTGTTCTTCGATTTGAAAAGGATTACAGTCTAGAACGCGGTAAACAATTTACAAGTCGAGTGCTTAAAGGAAATCCTGATATTTTTGTAGATGCAGAAAAATATCGGAATATAGCAGCTTTTCTTCAACATTTACCCAGTTCTGAATCTTTAGAACAACTCTATCAGATAGAGGAAAAGGATTGGTCCGAAAAAGTCGCACTGGGCAATTTTGTGTTGGAGATTCGAAAGGTAAAATACAAAGAATACTATATTTTATTGCCCATTTTAGTAGCAACGCGGGATATTTTAGCAGGTGAAATAATTGGTTTTGATTATAGGAACATCTATTGGTTAGGCGTATCTGTTGAACCGCATCTTTTTGCAAAAGACGGCAGCATTATTCCAAGAAATCATTACAAAGCTAAAAACTTGAATTTGAAAATTAACATAAAGCCCGAAATGAATAACGTGGCGGGTTATTCATCTTACGTTTACCTGGAAATGAATTTAGAGTGGCCAGTTATAAAAGATCTTACCCAACCACGAAATACAAAATATTTCTATTTATATGATCAACCAGGGACCGTTGCTTGCGGGTTAACACAGGCTGATTGCGATAAATTATTACAATTTAAGAACTTTCCTTATTTATCTCAAGATGTAAAGATGGATGCAGTCCAAACGGTGACGTCACAGGCACTGGAAGCGCTTGCTGTTAAACTAACGAATCTTTTAGCACACATTCTCAACATTTCAAACGTGAAAAAAACTTGGAAAGTTCAGTTACAGGGAGATTATCCATTACTATGTCACCAACAAATCACCACTAGACAGGCTGAGTTAATAGTATCATTCTTTAAAAACCTTGGCCTAGAAAATTTAGTGGTATTTGCAACAGAAAAATCACCAACAAATACCGAAACAATAGGGTTCATTGCATTTTCAAAAGAGAAAGTCTTTGATCTGGCTATTCGCTGGAATGAGATTATTAAGAAAAACTCCTATTTTCTGTATTTCCAGCAAAATAAGCTTTTATTACAACAATTTTCCATTAAGCATTATTTAAATCCTATTAAATATGATCCGAAGGATTTTGGTTGTAAAAAAACCGACAAATTGAAAAGTATACGCGACTCATAAATTATAACGATTTAATGCCTTTTAAGTAAGTCACCAAATTGGTAAAAATTATTTGCCAAGCGATTTGGCATCTGATATAATCCCACTCCTTATGACTCAAAATTTCCCTAAATCGTTGTCTGCATTTCTGGTGCATGCGATTAAACCGCAGTTTAAATGGTTTTTATTCATCGCTATTCTTCCACTGGCTTGGGCTTTTGATCAAATCATTTTTCCCTATTGCACCAAGCTATTAATTGATACAGTTACCAATTATTCAGCTGATAGGGCCGATATCTATACCCATATTTCTTATATTTTATATTTAGGCCTTGCCGCTTGGATGTTTTTACTGGTTGCTTGGCGCTTTTTAGATGTGGTTGATGTCTATTTTATTCCAAAACTGCAGGCCGACGTTCGTTTTAGAGTTTTTGAATATGTAGAACGCCACTCTCACAAGTACTTTTCGGACGAGTTTGCTGGGGCTCTGGGCAATAAGATTTCAGATATCACAAACGGAAGCTGGGAAATTTTACAGTTTTTATTTAAGGAATTTGTTCCCGCTTCGTTTGCCATCCTTGCTTCAATACTTATCTTGGCAACGGTTAGCCCTATCTTTTCGTATATATTTATCGCTTTCTATTTTGCTCATATGGGGATCTGTTACTATCTCTCTAAAGAATGCGAAAAATTATCCGATGTCCATTCGGAACAAAAGAGCGTATTACAGGGTAATATTGTAGATAGCTTAAGCAATATTATTAATGTTCGGTTATTCTCACGTAATCGTTACGAGTTAACCTATCTAAATCGTTTTCAAAATGCCGAAGTAAAGTCCCACCAAAAGCTTTTATGGAGCCTTTTTAAAGTACGACTACTTTTAGAAGTACCTTCTTTTATTATGATTGTTGGAGTCGTTTACGCTCTCATTAACGGCTGGCAACGCGGGGTTATTACGCCGGGTGATTTTGCTTTTGTCATTACCCTGACGTTTAATATTATGATGAGTATTTGGCGATTAGGCTTATCCTTACCTACTTTCTTTAAACAGATCGGTACATGCCAACAAGCTTTGGGCTTAATCCGAAAGCCTCATCAAATTACCGATGCAAAAAATGCACAGGAGTTAAAAGTAACGCACGGTGAGATTGTTTTTGATAAAGTTCATTTCCATTATTCTGCAAAACACGACTTATTCAAAAATAAAAGCATTAGGATTGCTCCTGGCGAAAAAGTGGGTTTGGTTGGATTTTCTGGGAGTGGTAAAAGTACTTTTGTGAATCTAATTTTAAGATATTTTGATATTGAAAGCGGTCAGATTTTAATCGATGGTCAAAATATTGCAAAAGTCACACAAGATAGTTTACGACAAAATATTGCGATGATCCCTCAAGATGTGACCTTATTTCATCGCTCGCTAAAAGAGAATATTCATTATGGTAATTTGGACGCGTCAGAGGCTGAAATTATAGAGGCTTCGAAAAAAGCACATTGCCATGAGTTTATCGAAAAATTAGAAGAAGGTTACGAGACGTTAGTCGGTGAACGCGGCATAAAACTCTCGGGCGGTCAGCGACAACGTATTGCCATTGCTAGGGCTATTTTAAAAGATGCCCCTATTCTTATTTTAGATGAAGCGACGAGTGCGCTCGATTCTATGACCGAAAAACACATTCAAGAAAGCTTAAAACACCTCATGAAAGGTCGAACCAATATTATTATTGCGCACAGGCTTTCTACTCTGTTGGGTATGGATAAAATATTAGTGTTCCATAAGGGTCAAATTATTGAACAAGGCAGTCATAACGAGTTGCTCAAGAAAAACGGTCATTACGCTGTTTTATGGCGCATGCAAATCGGTGGGTTTATTCCCGACGATCCTAAAGAAAGTCAGGTGTAATTAAAAAGCTCTCATACCCGTATTGATGACGCGCGTGCGCTATTTAAAGCTGAGACTACATTAGTTGAATCTAGCCCCTTAAGCGTCGGCGAAGGGAGCACGAGAGACGAAAAATAATTTAAACTCATATATAGCTGCAAAGCCATTGTATCTTTGGATTTCTGTCCATTATTGTCTTTTATTAGTTTAAGATGCTTTTCATGACTCTCTCTAATAGCTTCCGCAACCAATGAATCATCAAAAACTTCTTCCTTTATTGTTTCCAAGATAAATACTTTAAGTGTCGCTAAGTTTTCTTTAACAGCTTTTTTATCAATTTTTTGAAAGAAACTCGATTTAGGACTGTAGCTTTGAATTTCTGAAAGCAAATCAGAAAGATATTTTAGCTTTTTTACGACGACATCATAATTTTCTATCATCGGAACGATAGCATTCGCAAGCTTTTCAAAATCAGTCAGTTTGAATATTCCTCCATTATTTTCCGTAAGGTACGATGCATTCAGTTCCAAGAACATTTCACCAGAAGGAGATAAATATTTTGTATACAGATTGTATAATTTTGTTTGGAAATCATTAGAGAATTCAATTTCTTGTTTGGCAAAATTTGCTTCATTCATTTTTATATTGTTAAACCAATACGGCAAGGTTCGGCTACCATGCTTTACCTTAGGAATTAATTGTTGCAATGTCCTTGCTTTTTCTATGTCGAGACTTTCACGTAAATGTTTAACCTCTAAACGAAAACTTAAGAATTTTTCTAAAGAAGTATTTCTTTTGAGTTTAAATAAAAGCGTTAGAGCAGTTTGATAAACTTCGGGGTTTTGTTCCTCTTTTTCAAGCGAATCTTTACGGTCTCTATTTAATTCATCCTCGTCCTGCGAAATGATCGATAATCTTATTGAGCCCAGTGCTTCTGGTTGGCTCGGAGTGGGTGAAACCAAAGCTGCATCTTCAACTACATTGGGAAGATTAATTGAACAATAATTTTCAATGATGGGTGTTTCTGGTCTTGCACCCGCATTTTCTTCAGTAGGAGAAAATACTAGGATTTGTCCTTCTTCTAACAGGCTAGCCATCTAACCCTCCATTTATACAGGCTCTTTTTTATTGCTTAAATTGGGCATTGTCAGACACTATTGGTAATGGATCTGCTGCCGCAACACTCACTGCTGCATCCCTCACTGCTTCAAATCGAGTTGTTAAAGCAGGGGAAGGCTTGGGCTCAATTTTTTTAAGTGTAACAGAGTTTTTTTCAAAGCTAAACAATTCCGGATTAAAATGCTCAGAACTAAATAACGATGGTTTACTAATTGCAAGTCCTGCAAGCGAATTGAAATTGAGCGGATGTTCGGAATTAACATTTTCGGGGACACTTGCATACTGTCGACATAAGCGAGCAACACAAACGGCTCCCTCTAGCGCTCTCGTAATTTTATCTAATAAAGGCTCGCGTTGATCTTGAAATTTTCCAAGATTTAATAAAACGGCTGGAAGATAGGTGGGATTTCTTTTCCAAGTATTTATCCCAATTTCCTTAGTTTCTAACCCAAACTGTTCAATCAATAATAAACTATCTTCAATTGAAAGCTTTGCGGCGGCGGTTAATAAAACTTCCCCTTCAGCCTTGGAATATAAACGCATCATGCAACAAAGACGAATCATTACTCTATTAAGAGGTTCAAAAGACGAAATTCCTAATTGCTCTCCCCTCGCTTGAAGATACCATTGCAAAGCATCTTTTGCAGTTTTTCCAGCTTGAATTAACTTTAAGGATTCTCCGACAAGCTGATATCCGACACAGGGATTATTGACTAAAGATAAAGAACCGTCTTTGTCCACATGAGCGGCGGCAGCGGCAACATCAGACAATTGAATTAAAAATGCAAAATCCAAAACTTCTTTTGAGATTTTCCCTGCTAAAACTGCTTCTTCAAATTTGGCAAACAGTCGTTGTCCGCCTTCAATATGGAGCGCATGTCCTAAATGAACTTTCATGGCACTGGCAACTTTGGTGATAAAAGCTTGGGTATCCTCTGGAACTTCTGCAAAACTGGGGATAATATCGGTTATTATATCTTTTGATTGCGACAATAAAGTCTCGATAAAATCGTCGTGATCGAGCTGAACTAAGCGATGTTGCTTTGCCCTTTCTGTTGCAATTGGAGTTTTGCCGAGATCACTTACAATTAACATTAAAGCAACGGCGTAGTAGGATTGCTTATCTTTGGCGACCGATCTTGCCAATTGATTTAATTGTTTAAAAGCACTTTCTGATAATTGCTCTTCCTTTTTTTGGACAGAAGTCAATTTTTGATAAGCTGCAGGGGTTCCTTCATACAACAGATGGAAAAATGCGATGGAAGAAAGCATGCGCTCTAATTCGATATATTTCCCTGCAAACGGTTTAATCAAATCAAGCTTAACCAGTTCTTGAGTCCATCCAGCTTTTTGAGATTGACCGGGTGCTTCCTGAGTTACGGCAACATTCTTATCCGCAAACCATAAGATTTCTTTATGCTTGGTTAGAAGCGGCAATATTATTTTGTCTAGGATCTCTGTATCCGTATATTCTTTAAGTTCAGGGATTGTGGCAAAGACTTCCTTGCTTTCTTTTTTATCGGCTGATTTTGTTAATTCGGTAGTGGTTGCTGCAACAATTTCTGAAGCTGGTGAAGCCATGACATTCCTCTCTGTAAATAAAATAAGAATTAAATAATAAAAATACTTTCTATATGAGAAGGCTAACTTATTTAATAGCATTATCATTATCAGTCAATATTAACTCAATTTAATTGAAGTTGTAAAATCTGAAAGCGTCTGACACCCTGAAATGGGAATTTGACAACTCAACAGCAAAAAATGAATTAATACTATTGCAATCTTAGTATATTCCTAACCAATTATTATCTCAAAGAGGCCGCATCAATAGGAAATGTAGGTCCAATTGGTACACATCCCGTCAGCTGAACTTCTCCCCCTTTGGAAAAGGCATGAAAAAGAACTGCCGCACGCGTATCAAATGCTAATTCAACTGTGGTTTGATTAGTGGAATTAATGGTAAAATTTAAAGGTTCCTTTAAAACAATCGTACTTCCAGTACGACACGTTTTACTGGGATCATCAATATTGCTACAAAGTGGAATCGGGGTAGTATCATTCACATCGGCAGTAATATTTAATCCACCGGTCGTACATTGAGTACCATCCATAGTGGAAATACCCGCTTTAGTCGTTGAAACGGTAATTTTCGAGGAAACATGAGGTTCAACAGCGGTATAATCTCCGTCTGGCAGCGTTGCACTGGGTATGTAAGTTCCAACATCTTGATTTGCGTTAGCTTTCCCGGTATCAAAAGTTTCTGCTTTTCCAAGAATAATGATCTCACCAGTACTTTTTTTCACCCCCATATCCATGATGGTAAAGTCATAGGTATTAGCAGGGACAACACACAGTGTATCAACAAAGCCAACCAAATTTACTTGATCACAGCATTTAAGGCTTACAAAAGGATTATTCTCTATTCCTCCGCAAGCATCTGCTTGACAAATCGTTGGGCCGGTCAAGATTAAAGTCGAAAAACTGATTAATAATAAAAGTTTATTTTTTAGCATTCTTTTTTTACCTCTTTTAATCATCTTAATAATCATCCTAATCTTCTAATGATGACGGTAAACAAACCTGTGACAGGATTTTGGGTAGAGCTAACGGTAGCCCTTTCAACCACAATCGTATCAACACGTCTTACTTTGTCTAAAGTTCTTTCATTCATGGGGCAAAAAATGTAAGGATCCTGATTAAAGACTCCGGAATGATCATAATTGTCGGGTCCTAAGAATCCAAAACTTAATTCTCCTTTTATGAAATATTTATATTTAGTGGTGACATTATCTTTAAAAGCTCCCCCTTCAAATCTAACAAAAGGAACGGGGGTAACCTCGACGCTAAATCGATGACCATCGGTTTTTGCGAACAGTATATTATCCCAACGGTACTTACTGGCATATACTTTAATCCACGGAGTATAGGGCAATGGAACCCCTACTTCTATGTTCCACCCCCGTAAAGCCCTTTCAAAGGTATTATTAGAAACCCAAATTGTTTTAGAGTCTGGGAAATAAATGTTCGTATTGATTTCGCCTGCTGTTGTTCTTAATTCTAACCCTAAGCTCGACCGACGATGTTTATGTGGCGCTTCGTAATCATAGAATGCGTTCGCACCCAACATGACAGAATCATCCCAAAGTAATTTTCGATACCCTACCCCAACATTGTACGTAGTACGCCATAGAGATTCTCCAAAACGCGTTTGACGATTAATACGTCCTTGGAAGAATAAGGTATCGACATTACAATCGGATAAATAAAGCGGTTGAACCGTTAGAACAGAATATCCCTTGGATTTACCAAAGCTCCAGTAGTCATAATCAAGCTCTGTTCGTGTTAACCAATCTGGGATATCAAGCTCTTGTATTTTGCTTTGAAGCATAGAATGTGTTTCTGATTGCATTCTAGAATGAATATATCTTTTCATTTCCGGATAATTCATGGCCCTAGTGCTATGTTTCTTTTCTGGTCTTGGATCATATAATGCACTTCGGGGATCCATTTGTTTTTGATATTTTGATTTAGAATCGCTCGTTTTTGTTTCCGACTTCCCTTGAACTATCTTATCAGTCATATCCGTATTAGAATTTGAAATAGAATTAATTTTTGATGTAGATTTCTCTTTGAGTTTCTTTGTATTATTTTTTGTATTATTTTTCTTAGTCAAAGATTTTTCTTGAGATTTTTTTATCTTAGAAGGGCTCTTGAGTTTTGATTTGTTTTTTGCCATTAATTTTGATTTAGATCTGGATTTACGTTTTGCCTTTTTATGTTTGGATTTTTTTTTAGTACCCTTTGTCGTGGTAGTCGAAGTAGACGTATTAGTATCTTCTGAAGAAGGGACATTTTGGGCGGCTAGACCACTAACCCCAAAACAACAAAGGAAGCACAGTAAACATCTTAGTACCCTAAATACAAAAGCCTTTTTTATCATGTTAAATTTTTTCCATTACCCTTACATGCTTAACTTGATGTTAATACAGGTTTTACTAAAATTAATACTGTTTATTAATCCAGCTGTTTTAAAGTTAAATGTGTAAAAGCAAGGCTTTTTACTAAAATGAAAGTATTAAAGTATTGAAGTGTATTAATATTAAATTAATACGGTGAGAGTTCATCGTTATTTTATCAATTTAGGACCCCCGATGACTATTTTAGACAATGATAAGGAATTACTAGAACAAAATATTAAACGTCATCTAACCGATCTCTCTCTCACCAATGCATCCCGTTTAAGGATGGGGATTACCATCTTAATGAATTCAGGGACAGAGGCATTTAAATCAAATTGCTCTAATACTGTTCAAAACGAGTTGGCTGAATTTGCCGATATCATGTTACACCCAGAAAGTTTAGCGACACAAAGCTGTCAAACCCCAGAAGGACGCGAGGAAGTTCTACAATTTATTAAACAATTTTCCCTTGATAATTTGGCTCTTTTAGATAAGCGAACTTCTATTCTTCCGAATGTTCGCATGACCACCAATATTATTAAAGGGCAAGGACACTTAAAAGCAGTCGTTCATTCTAGTGCTCTTTTCAACGTAATAACCGCTGCTCATTTTGTCGATGCGATAGAAAAGAAATTAACTGAACAAAATATCGATCGTGCTTTAATACCTCGATATATTCAATCTGCAACTCAGAGTATGATCCGTCTTCATCAGGCGGTGATAGAAGGCGATATTACGACTATAAAACAGGAATTATCGATCCCTGGAGTCGATGTCAATTACCCAAACGAAGACGGTCTCTGTTTCTTACACCTTGCAGTTCGAGAGAATCACCTCGACGTTGTTAAATTATTACTCACAAAACCTGATATTCATGTCAATCAGGTGAGTAATAATGGCTGGACAGCGCTTCATATCGCTGCAAGACTGGGGAACAACGACATTATTAAAGAATTATTAAAAGTCCCAGGAATTAACGTAAACTTTGTTAATAGTGATGGATGGACAGCCTTACATTGGGCAGCCTGGAACGGTAATTTCCAAGTTGTGAATGCCCTTCTTTCTAACCCTGAGATCGACATTAACAAAACTGATAAAAATGGAACCACAGCCTTACACTGGGCTGCGCGGAATGGCCATGGTGATATTATCATTTCTCTCCTTGCACATCTCGAAACCCATGTAAATCCAGTTGACATAGAAGGAAAAACTCCACTTCACTATGCCTGCATGTATGATCATTTTCAAGCGGTATTAAGCTTAATTGCAAGCCCTAACATTGATCCAAATCCTTTAGATAATGATGGGATGACACCACTACACTGGGGAGCGCGAGGCGGCAATATAGACATAGTCAATGTATTATGTTCCTTGCCCAATATTGATGAAAATGTTCTCGATAGTAATCAAATGACCCCACTGGATTACGCCATCCGAGGTGGATTTACCAATATCGTTAGAAAATGGGCAAATCCAGATATAGTCCCGATAGATTCCGATCCTAAAAGTTCTTTATTAAATAAAATCAAAAGATTATTTAGAAGAAATTAATAAAAATAAGTCTTGTGACACATCATTAAACAGATAAAAATATTGACGTTAACTAAAATAATTTATCTCATTGGCTTTTCAAAATGCAATTCTTGTACTACGCTTAATTTCACTAACACGCAAAAAATAGTTAGATATCGATAGGTAAGGTTGTTTGTTAGATTTAAAGTAGATAGAAATTAAAGCAATCAAAGGGGTGTGTCGTGAACAATGCTTCTCTAGAACTCGATAATGCTAGAAAAATATTAAAGACTTATCGTCAGGTGAATGATACGCCCAATAATAAACCAAAGAAAGTTATACACTCCAGTTTGCAAAAAAGAAATAAAGAGCTTCAAGAAGAATTATCATCGATCAGAGCAAAATTTAACCAGCTAGAAATAGAATTCCAGCGCCGAGAAGAACGTCTTGCAAGATTGAATCGACAATTAATAGATAAAACTTCCGATATCGCACGATTACAAGAGGATTTCGAAAATGTGATTTATCAACTCACTAGCGCACCGCTGTCGCGTGAATAAGATATCCCCTTTTTCAAATGGTCTATACTTAAGGTTGTGTGTATATTAACTAGCGGAGAATAATTTATGAACAAAAATATTCTAGAAGGCGATTGGAATCAATTAAAAGGACAAGTAAAATCAAAATGGGGAAAACTAACGGAGGATGACCTTACGGAAATAAAAGGGAATATGCAAGTACTTTCTGGCAAAATACAAGAAAGATATGGATATGATCAACAAAGAATAGAAAAGGAATTAACTGAATTTCAGAAAAAACATGCCAGTGGTCATTAATTTTTTAATCCTTGATCCTCGATAGTTTGAGGATCAAGGAATTTCAGCCAAACTAGCCTTTTTTGTCGGCATTCCCACCAGAATTTGAAAGTCCCTTTAAACTTGTAGACAAACCTTGTCCTAAGCTTGTTGTAGCCATGTCTTCTGTGGCTTCAGCAATCAAAGTACCAATACTCTGATTGGGTAAAGTTGAATCAGGTACTTGCGCGGCTGCTGCTGCACTTCTTGAAAGAGAGAGCGAAGAAATCATTAATAGGCTGCCATCGAGTGCGAGCTCCCCTTCTCGACGCGCCCTTAACCGTTCAAATTCTTGGTTTAAATAGGCCAACCGAGCCATTCCATCAAAACCACATCCTAATCGGTCTAAGCGATCGGTCCAATCTTTTAAAATAATCTTGCTTAAATATTGTTGCTCATCAGAGGTTAATTGTTCTCCTTTCCAGGCCGCTAGAATATTTTCACAAATTCTGTGTCGCTGATACACAGTTGCTGATCCTCGATCGATGATATCATTAAAACGAGCGAATAAATCTGTAAAAGTCCTTTCGTCCATTAAAAGTTCCTGCTCATCACACCCGTCTTTCCTTTCCTTGCGTTCTCTCTCTTCAAAAGCATTTTTACCTTCTTTATCTGATTTAGGAGACTGTAATCCCAAGCCTGCACTTCCTGGCGTTTGACTATCCTCTAACAGACTAGAATGTAAAGTATGAGCTCGCTTAAAAAATCTAACCAATTCTAATGAGACTCGCTGTAACACGGTCGTATGAAATTCCCCTTTTAATAATGATTCTTTTGACATTTGCTTAAGAATAGTTCGTATCCCATATAATTCCTCTGACGATAATTTATTTTCTCGCCATTTTTTAAGCAAAGCTATTAAGGCTTCTTCATTAATTTCATCTTGTGTTGGAGATTTATCTTGCGATGTCATTTTTAGCATAATAACACGCACCTCTGCCCAAAATAGTTTACTCAAAGCAAATAGAGGCTCTGTCTTTTGTGGGGTAAAATTACGTTGAGCAAGAAATTTTAGTGCTTTTATAATTTCGAGATCAAAATTACCTATAGCATGTTCTTGTAAACAATTGAAAATAACTTGCTCTTGAATTACCTGTAATATAGCCGAAAAAGGGGTCCCTTCATCTTTAATAGCACTGGCCGACTGCCAAACATGTTCAGCAAGAAAGTTCTCAAAAAGAGTGTTTATGCTGGGTTCTAATTGTGAATTTAACCAAGCTCTAAAATCAACTCTTTTTTCTCGAGTTAACCCTTTCTTTATGCGTGCAGTCAAAGCATCATTGTCACAAACCTCAGCAGTACCACCGCTTCTTTCATCACCCACATTACTCCAAAAAGTTTCAATTAGCTGTTTTAAGGCTTTCTGATTTAGAGCTTCAATAGCAACCGAATTTTGAAGCGTCCCCGCTCGCCAATGTGACATTATAAAATTAATGTCAGAATAAAGTTGTTTTAAATAACGTTGGACCTCTAAGGATTGGGGCTTAACAAGATACTCTTCAACATCTTTTTCTAGCTGTTCTAGCGTAACAATCGCTCCGTGTCTTCTCAAATTTTCCTGTAAGCCTCTTATTTTATCGATAACATGAATAAAACTAAGGGCGCGTAGATCAAACGGTATCTTTGGTTTAATAAGACGAAGAACACTGGCTTGCTCCCTCTCATGTATTGCATCTGCCCAACTTTTTCTCTCTGGGTTGGCCGGACTGGGAAGAGGACTTTGCGGTGGACTCGAATATTTTCCCGATGGGCTAGAGTGTTTTTGTCCCGACGGACTAGCATGCCTTTGTCTTACGGGACTAGCAGGAACGCTTGCTACGACGGGCATTATATCCGGCATCGACTCCAACACCCTCTGTATCGTTTCCAAATCTCCCGATTGAATCACTCGATGCAAAGTTTCAGGATTAGCAGCCATGAGCATTAATATATCCCGTCCATGGGCCACTTTTTCTGCTTCTAGTTCACGTTTTTGTCTATGAAGCTCGCTCTCCAGCCGTTTTATTTTCGCCTGTAAAGTAAACTGAGTTCCTTGAACAATTTGTTGAAACAAAACAAAAGGAGAATTTCCTTGAGTAAAAATATTTAAAACTTTTCCATGGCCATTTCGAACTGCAAGATAAGCTGGCGTCTCCCCTTTTTTAGTTTGTACCGTCGTCTGTGCTTTAGACTGTATTAACAATTCAACAACGGCCTCGTGACCATTATTGGCTGCAAAATGCAGCGCAGTCCACCCTTCATAAGGCGAAACGACTGTCACTTGATTGATATCCACAACATTAGGCAATAACAAAGAAACTGTTTTTAACGATCCCTTATCTGCAGCATAATGCAAGGCAGTTTTGCCACTTTGGTCAGCCAAAGTCGGGTTAGCTTTGCCTTGTAGTAACAATCTAACAATCTCTTCATTATCCACCCCAGAAGCTGCCGTGGATAGCAAACAGGCTGAAATTTCTTTAATTTCTTTTGAGTGCTTTAAAAGGATGCTAAGTGCCGATGGTTTTTTGTGACGAATCGTATATTCTAAGATGTTACCGGTAATTTTCAATCCAGCTTCCAGCAAAATATGTAGCATAGTTACATCTTCTTTTAAAGACGCCACTTCTAAAACAGATAACCCATCTTCCTCTCGGCGCCAGTTAGGGTTTATGCCGGATTTTATAAAGGGTGCGAGTGCTTCAGACATTCCTTTTTCAAGCGCTTCAAAAAATTGTGCTTTTCTATCTGCCTCTTCTTTAATTATTTTTTGAATGTCGTCAGGAATGCAATGTTGTATAAAATTAACCGAATTTGTGGGTTTTTCTGAAACGCCAAGATGCACTGGATATTTTTCATACCTATCCCAATTGATTAAGGCTCCTTCGTTAAGCAGTAACTTTACGAGTTCGACATTCTTACTGTACGCCGCATACATCAATGCACTCGTCGAAATAGAATTATATTGATGTTGAAAAGCAGGTTTCACTAAGGATGCAAATAAAGGTTGGTAAACACCATGGCAGGGTAACGGGGGCAAATTCTGAACATTAATCGGGGTACTTTTAAAAATCCTGCCAACTTCTTGACTATTTCCTTTAACAATTGCATCAACTAATTGCAGGGTCAATTGCTCGGACAATTTTTCCGCCGACAAACTCATATCAATTCCTTCAGAGTGTATTTTAAAATTAACTTTATAGGATATTGTTTTAACATTAGTATTTTCGAACTGCAACTATCCTTTGACCAACTGTCTGCTAAATCAGTTTTTAAAACTCTAAATCTAATGAAATTGTCGTTTAATAACTATACTTAGTAAGTATCTAAACTGTGTTTTCAGTGATTTCAATTTATTAATGAAAGTAGGTCACTCAACCTTAATTCTTAATAACTATAGGGAATTAAAAATTAATGCCAAAGTCTTCAACAAGGAATAAATCTAAAGCTAATGCACCCACTAGTCTCTTTAGAGCGCTAAGGTCCAACGATTTAGCTTTTGTTTTTTCTGTACTCCTGATGCTATTAAGTTTGATCACGATGATCGGCTGGTGGACTAAAAGCCCCTCACTCGTGACTGTAATGCCTGAATGGCCCCCCATGTTTTTCAACACAGCAATTTGCACCCTTTTAGGAGGGGGTGGATTATTTCTCTACAGCCAAAAAGAAAGCATTAAAAATGAATTAGTTGTCATTATTATAGGGATATTAATGATCGTATTCCCTGCGTTAATTCTGTGTCAGGAAATTGTAGGTCTTAATTTTGGTATCGACGAACTCTTTAGTAAAGATTGGTTCACTAAAGAAGAACACCCTGGCAGAACACCAATCAATACAGCTATTTCGATTATTTTATTTGGTCTGTTTTTTCTACTTTTATCCATTAAAAAGAATATATACACTATAATTTTGATTCAAATATTGAGTGCAATTCTATTTTTTATTGGGTTTTTAGGATTTTCAGGATATCTTTTAGATTTAAAGGTACTTTATGATTGGGGTCCTTTTAAGCCTATGTCCCTGCAAACAAGCTTGTCAATTCTAATTTTAACCATTGGACTTTGGCTAGTTTGGCGCAAAAAAGAATGGACTAATCAACTTTATAAGGATAGGGAAGATCTTAGAATTATAATAATTACTTCAATAATATTATCTTCATTCATGTTATTCACTGTTTTACATGAGTTTTCGAACATTATAGAAAACAGAAAAGAAACCATTAGATCTATTTTACTTGACAAAACAGAGGACATGCAATCGATCATATCTAAAAACCTAAATGATATCGACAATTCCATAAAAAGTATGAAACAAGATCTCTTTACACAAAGTGCTACAAATCAACCACAAGATTTTAAAAATCTTCAAGATTTAATTAAATTTCATTTATATTCTTCAAATGTGACCGCCATTGAATGGAGGGACAAAAATAACAAAATAATATACTTATTTAACGAATTAACAGAAAAGCCAAAATTAATAATACCGCTACAAAATCAAAAAGAACTCTTATGGGATAATCAGATGATTTATCGACAAACTATCCCAATCAACATTGGTATAAATAGTTATGGTTATATAGTTGCTGAATGGATTCTAACAGCATTTAATTCAGAATATTTCAATTACAAACGACTAGGCACAACCGGAGAAACCATCCTATGCCAAACTAACAATAAAGAGGAAGCTCTATGTTTACCTTCTCGATTTAACTCAACTTTTTTCTTAATAAAATCCAAAAATACCCCAATATATTATGCGCCACAAGGCGCGCACGGAATAATGGAATCTATCGACTACAGGGGCAATATGGTCTTAGCATCCTATGGACCATTAGACCATTTACCATTAGGCATTGTTGTACAAAGAAGCGTTGATGAAATATACATTTCGATTAAAACAATTATCTCTAAATTTGTCCTTATGATTCTCATATTTATGTTTGTAGGGATTATAACACTTTATTGGCAAATACAGCCTCTGATTAAGCGTGTCATCTTGTCTAGAAAACAGGCAATAATAGCAAACAAAAACCTTGAAACAGTCAATCAAAAATTAATGAATAATTTAAAAACCCTGACTGAAATCCAAAAAGAGTCTGATCAATTAGCCGAAATAAGTACTTTTCTAGAGGTTTCTAATACTATAGAAGAAGCTACCAATATCTGCACTAAGTACTGCCTAAAATTATTTCCAAATAGTTCGGGTGCACTTTATTTAATGTCTACCGATAAAACGATGTTACAGTGTATTTCAACTTGGGGTCATCCTATTAATAATTTAAAAGATTTAACCCCTAATGCGTGTTGGGCAATTAGGAAGGGTGAATTACTCTTAGCGTTCCCTCCACATTTTGAAGTGCTTTGTGAACATATACGTATGACACAAAATGGATCTTTAAGTTTTTGCTGTCAACCATTAAAGGCTCATGGAACTATTATTGGATTATTATACTTAGAGTTACCTCAAATAAGTGAATATAATGAAAAAGATCTTTCAACACTGGAACGATTCATAACTCATTTTTCGGATACTATTGGAATATTGCTAGCAAACATTCGTTTACGAGAAGAATTACGTCTTCAAGCTATTCTGGATCCTTTAACTGGGTTATACAATCGTCGTCTTCTTGATGAAACCTTTAATCGTTATATTGAAATTGCAAAGCGTAAAGCCCTTTCTTTAGCTATCCTAATGATTGATATCGATAAGTTTAAAGATTTTAATGATCAGTATGGTCATGAAGCTGGGGATATTGTTCTTCAAAAAGTAAGCGCATTTTTACAAAAGAACATTCGCGAATACAATATCGCATGCCGCTTTGGTGGGGAGGAATTCTTAATTGTACTTTTAGATATCTCCCCACAAGATGTCCTTACACGTGCAGAATCTATACGAGAAGGGATCGAACAAATTCATATCATTCATCATGATCAAATCCTTCCAAAGATCACAGTTTCCATTGGCATATCGATGTATCCAGAGAATGGTCAAGAAGTCAAACAATTAATAGAAATAGCGGATAAAGCCTTATATCAAGCTAAAAAGGAAGGTCGAAATAAAGTAGTTATGACAACAAAAGAATAAATATGATACCGTGAATTAAAAAGCTTAAGAATTAATAGCAGATTTTGTATTTGAGTAAAGCCCTTTAAACTTGGTTAGAAACTCAATTAATTTAGTTCCTCGTAAGGCCTTCGAGATATAAAACCCCTGAATGGTATCACACCCCTTTTGTCGCAAAAATTCCAATTGTTCGATAGTTTCCACTCCTTCTGCAATAACACTAATTTTTAAGCTATGTGCCATAGCGATGATGGAAGTGACTAAAATAGAAGAATTAACATCATTGGGAAGCTCTTTTATAAAAGAACGATCAATTTTAACATTATCAACTTTTAAAAAGTGTAAATAAGATAAAGATGAATATCCTGTACCAAAATCATCAATGGCGATGTTTAATCCCATTTTCATAATCTGCTTCAGCACAGAGAGATTTTCTTCAAGATGTTGGAAAAATGCGCTTTCGGTTACTTCAATTTCTAACAAGGATGGATCGATATGATATTCCTCAAGTTTTGAAAGTAAATATTCCGGAAGTTCTTTGTCATCAAAATTGTAAGCCGAAAGGTTCAAGGCGGTTCTATAGATCGGAACAGATTCTTTTTTCCAGGTGGAAAATTGAATGCAAATTAAATCGATCACTTTTTTGGTAAGCTCTCGGATAAGGCCTGATTGTTCGGCTATGGGTATAAATTTATCAGGAGGAATGACTCCTTCAATTGGGTTATTCCAACGGGCAAGAGCTTCCAATCCTATAATTTTCCCAGTTTCAAGTGAAATTTGTGGTTGATATTCCAAATAAAATTCATCCATTTCGAGTGCTTTTCGCAACTGCTTTTCTAAGGAAGGGGTTTCCAATATTTTACTTCTTAAATTAAGCGAATAAAACTGATAAGTATTCCCACCACATTTTTTAGCTGCATGCATTGCTATATGAGCATTTTCTAGAAGATTTTTTTCATTATCACCGTCTTCTGGAAAAATGGCGATTCCTATACTTCCAGACGTTTGAATAGTTTTGGCTTCTATTGTATATACTTCATTAACAACCTGATTTATTTTTTCTGCTATTTTGGATAGTGTGGCAAGATCTTTTGAATACCCTCTCAATAAAATTAAATACTGATCACCTTCTGCTTTTGCCAGTATATCTGAATCTTGAACAAACTGTTTTAATCGTTGTGCAACTTCTTGAATTAATAAATCTCCAGACTTTAACCCGAAGGTATCATTAATAAACTTAAACCGATCTAAATTTATAAACAATACAATTATACCATAGCTTGGATCTTGAATTGAAAACGGGAGTGAAATTTTAATATTTTCTTCAAATAGTTGACGGTTGGCAAGCCCTGTCAATGGATCGTGAGAAGCTAAAAAGGTAATCTGTTTTTCGGCACGAATGAGTTTAGTAATATCATTTGCAATAATCAATATGGCAGGTTTATTTTTTAATTTGAAGAATGAAGAGGCAACTTCTAGTTTTTTAATTTCCCCATTCAATGCCACATAATCTTCTTCTATAAAGTCATTTTGTTTACGTGTTTTGTTAATTTTTGCTAACCTTTGCTTCATTAAATCATGATGTTTTGGATCTAAAATATCAAAGATACTTTTTCCTTTCAGATCGGCTTCAGTTTCTGCATTTAAGATATGGATCATTGCTTTATTTGCAAAATTAATTTTCTCATCTAACAGTAGGATGATACCAGATTGAGATAATTCTACGATAGCTCGATATTTTTCTTCGCTCTGTAATTTCTCTTCCATACTCTGTTTTAGTTCAGTAATCTCTATTATTTTTCCTAAAAATCGTATTTTTTGATTTTTTGTATCATATTCAGGTAAAGAAACCAAGTGTACCCAAATGGGATCTCCCTCTTTTTTAAATAATTTCAATTCGAATTGTTCAGCTTCTTTACTTTGAGTTTTATAACGCGTAAGAACACGCTCTAACGTCTGCATTCTACTGTCATTATCCATAAAATCAAGAACAGACCCTCCTAATACCTCATCCAAATTATACCCGACCATTTCCAGAAAACGCTTGTTCGCATAAATAATATTAAAATTTTCGTCTACATACCAAATACCTTCGATTCCGACATTTATTATTTTTTCTAATTCTGCTTTCGTATATAATATTTCTTCAGATAAATTTTGAATAGTAAGAAGCAGACTTTTTATAATTAATTTATTCATTCTATAACCTTGAGTCAGCAAGAATATCATATACGCAACTAAAGTAACCATTAACGACGTGTATATATAAGTTTCATGTCCTTCGATCATTCTACGAATAATAAAAATTCCTATCGGCCCTAATCCAAGTAAGACATATAAAAAACTCGCTAAATAACTCGGACTCAATGTTTGTACGCCACCTCCTACAACTCCGGTTATTATTAACATGGTAAAGATTTGCAAATATATTGGACTAGGTTCCAAAAAGAGAATAATCATTCCCCAGCACAACGCTGTTAAAGTCGATCCCAAAATATACAAATAATAATATTGCTTTGCAAAGTTTGTATAATTGATTGTTTTTCTATAGGTTAGATATAAAATTAACCGAGTAAATAAAATAAAATTAAAAACACTATACCAAAGCAACCCCGTATTAATTGCCATTAATTGAAAAGATTCGTATCTTAATGCGCCCCAATATACTACTGAGCTTGTAGCGACCAGGCCAAAAAAGCTTAGATAAAAATTATCAAATAATATTTTATTCACTTCATTTGTTAAATAGATTTTTTTTAGAGTAGAAACGGTATTGCTTTTATTGGTATTATTTAATGAGTCGTTGTTCTTTAGCGTATTCATTTGCATTTCTCATATCCTATCCCATTTTGCTTTATTTTATAAATCATGTTGCAACTGGCTCTTTTCAATGCAATATAAAATGACATTCGATAAATATTCTGAACTTAGTTTTGATTTCATAATATACTCTTGAGCGCCTTTTTTGAGAGTATATTCGATTAAATATTCATCTTTAAGTTCTGTTATAATTACGATGGGTTTGCTGCCCGCGATGAGAACAATAGCATTAAAAGTTTCCAAGCCACGGCTATCGGGTAGGTTAAAATCTAATAAAATGATATCTATATCGTCTTTTTTCAATAAATCAATAGCACTAGCAAGATTATTCACAATCTGTAAGTTAAAATTAAATTTAACTTCTTTTAACAGTTCTTGTATATACTTCTCATCCACCGGATTGTCTTCAACTAATAGTATATTAATTGGTTTTTTCTCTATTATTTTTGTTGTTCCTGTATTATTACTCATTGTACCTAACCTCTACGTCAGCTGATTTAGCATTGCCCTCCACCAGCGATTCTTTAATTAGACTGATATTACCCGGTTTCCTGTCTAGCATAGACGGCTTTCCCTAATATATTCAACTTTTTTCATCATTGAATTGGTATTCTGAGTATAGTAGGCTTGTTAAATATTTAAACTTCTGCCGTGTTAGTAAAAAAACCTTGTCTTTTCCAACAGTTAATTCTATATTGAAAAAAGTATAGAGGAAGTTGCGCATCAATTTAGCTAGGGAGAACACTAATATGACACGGATAAGATTTAACAAAAGTTTTGCATTTATACTTACTTTTCCTATAATTTCCTCGCTAAGTACTGTTGCGATAGCGGCGACAGAACCAAAACCCGCATTAGGTGTTCCCACTACGTATAATCTTTTGATCACAGGTGATGATGCCGCTTTAACAGGTCAAGGCGCTGAAGTAACATTGAATGTTCCTAATGGTTTTAATTTAGGTATTTCGGGTGGTGGAGATTCTGTCACCAGTCAGGCTGCCCCCAATATCGGAATAGTCACCTTTGCAGGAAATTCTACTGTAGGGGGAAGGATTGGTGGTGGCTTAAATTCACAAGTTTTCCATGAAATTAGAGGTGGAGCTGCTGGAACCACTGTGATATTTAATGGGCCGGTTGACACAGCCTCCACTACTTTTATCAACGATTCGAAAATGGTATTCAACGCTAATACTACGAGCGCTTTAACCGGATTACTTTTTGGTAATGCTAACGGCACGGTTGTTGTGGGTCCGGGGGCAACATTTACTGGTGCCGCAACACAAACTAGAGCAGGTATCGGTACCGGCAATATAACTCTTAATACCGGTAGTATCTACACCGGCGCTATCGGGAATTTGCCGAATTTTATAAACAATATTACTCTTAATGGCAATGCAGCTATCAATGGTGCTGTTTCGTCTTTTAGCACTGTTCTTGGACCAAATACTTTAGCACAAGGAGGCGCCGTTAATTTTCCTTCCGGTGCATCGATTACAGTAAGAGCTGTTAGCGATACTGCCTTTGGTAGAATAAATGCACCGGGTCAAGCAATATCTTTTGCGTCACCTCTTATGGTTCACATGCTGGTAGAGAATACCACAGTCCTGTCAGGTGTTCCCTTGCAGGTTATCACAGGAGCTGGCGCTGGCGGTACGCCAATTCTCACCACCAGCAACAACGTACGTTTCTCTTTCAGAGGTTTGAATCCATTAGGGACTGGTAATGTTTTAATATTTCCAACGGTTATACCCGCTGTATTGCCAGTAGGCGGAGGTGGTGCTGCAGGCGCGGCAGCTGCATTTGACGTTGCAGCTTTAGGAGCCACGGGAGATTTACTATTTGTACAACAACAAGTCAATGCGCTTAACGATTTAGCAGCCATTGGGGCTGCCGAAGCTCAGTTTGCACCTATCGCGAACGGTGGTGCTGCTGCTATGAGCTTCCAAGCTGTCAATCAGTTCCAAAATCTATGGCAAAATAATCTTGCAAGAGCACGGGCTGCCAATATGTGTTCGCCCATTTGCGGCCCCAGTGAATGTCTTGAACCTTGCCATTCTGAATGCGATCCCAGATCACGCAAAGAGACCGCCTGGAATGGTGAAGGACTCTGGATAGATGGATTTGGAGATTATGCCAAACAAACCACTCGAATGAACATCGCGGGTTATACCGCCAAGATGTTTGGGGGTATGATGGCAATGCAAAAACCCATTTCTTCACAGTGGGAATTGGGTCTCGGTGGCGGTTATGCCTACACGGATATTGATGGTAAGGGCATTCAAAACAACGGTACCAATATAGGTACTACCGACGCCACCATTTATCTTGGTTATAATTGTGGCCCCTGGTTCGTGGACAATTTCTTCAGCGCAGCTTGGAATCATTACACAGGTTTTCGTCATATCCAATTTCCCGGTTTAGATCGTACGGCGAATGCGGATTACTACGGACGTGAATATAGCGCTCTCTTTTCAGTGGGATATAACTCCTACTACAGATCAGGGTTAACGGTAACACCGCTTGCGTCATTGGAACTGTCGAAACTAGATATCGATGACTACACGGAAACTGGCGCAAATTCTCTGGATCTTATGGAGCTAGGACAAAAATATGATCTCGTACAATCCAGCGTAGGATTATCGGTTGGATACCCTTTTATGTATGATTGCGGCATTGTGTGGGCTGAAGTGCATTCAAATTGGCTTTATGACATCCACCAATACCAAATTAATAAAACTTCCACTTTCTCTGGAGGCGGACCTTCATTTAACACAATTGGTGTAAAGCCTGCCCGTAATCAGGTGAATGCTGGGGTGAGTGCAACCTTCTATACAGCAGGGAATTTATCACTCGTCGCTTCTTATGACTTTAACTACAGAAAGAATTTTATCTCTAATGTAGGAAAAGCGGTAGTATCATTCAAGTTTTAACGCCCCTCATCCCCGCTCCGATAGTCTTGTAATTAACAGGACGATTGAAAGCGGGGATCCAAAAGAAGATAAAAATTTATATAAGACATCTTAAGGGGTTTAGTTTGTCTTACTTATTTTGTTAGGACTATCAAAAACAGTGACTCGATTTCTGCCATTATTTTTCGATTGATACAATGCTGCATCGGCTGCTTTGATTAAACTTTCGGCATCTTCTCCGTCTTTAGGGAATTCGGATATTCCAAAAGACGCCGTAACAGAAAACAGTTCGACAAAACTAAATTTCAAATTAGCGATGTTCTTGCGAAACAGTTCAATTTTATCCAATGCATTGTCAATATTAGAATCATATAAAATAATCAGCATTTCTTCTCCACCATATCGACAACATATGTCAGTTTTGCGAAAAAAATTAAGCATTAGATTAGCAATGTCTTTTAATACAATATCTCCTGCTTCATGTCCATATTTATCATTTACATCTTTAAAATGATCTATATCCATCATGACAACTGAAAAAGAAATTTCACCCTATTTTTGTGTCCCTTTACTTGCTATGAATGAAATTATTGGAATGTTATATATTCAGTTTATG
>Ga0207032_1078_pt1 | contig 24264 bp, 22 predicted proteins | sample Alteio_BWMinCont_38_FD_153308 | JGI IMG/M metagenome (GOLD analysis project Ga0207032, IMG submission 153308) | Enriched cells from forest soil in Barre Woods Harvard Forest LTER site, Petersham, Massachusetts, United States -... | ecosystem: Environmental > Terrestrial > Soil > Temperate forest >... | reverse complement strand
GCCGATGCCGATTTATCTGCTAGCGTTTGTAGGTGGCGTTCTCACGATTTTGAGTCCGTGCATTCTGCCGGTTCTGCCCTTTGTATTCGCGCGTGCGGACCAACCCTTCCGCCGTTCTGGCTTGCCTTTGCTGGTGGGAATGGCGCTTACGTTTTCCGTTGTGGCCATCGCAGCTGCATTCGGTGGCCATTGGGTAGTGCGATTGAATCAAGGCGGGCGCTACGTAGCCATGCTGGTCTTCCTGGTGTTGGGTGCGAGTCTTCTCTTCCCTTCAATCGCCGAAGCGTTGACCCGTCCGCTAGTGAGTGCAGGCAGCAAACTGCAGAGTGGCCCGTCTGTGGAAGGTGGGATCGGAAAATCCTTTGTGTTGGGAATTTCGACGGGCCTACTTTGGGCTCCCTGTGCGGGCCCGATTCTCGGCTTGATCCTGACTGGAGCGGCGATTCAGGGACCGGGCGCCAGATCTTCGTTCTTGCTATTGTCCTTCGCTCTCGGTGCTGCGACTTCCCTGGGAATTGCACTCTTCGCTGGCAACAAAGTTTTCTCCGCCCTGAAACGCTCCCTCTCGTTTGAGGTCTGGATCCGTCGTGGATTAGGCGTCGCGGTGATCATGGGAGTCGTCGCCATCGGCCTGGGCTGGGACACAAACCTGCTCACGAAGTTTTCGTTTGTGAACACGGCAAAGGCGGAAGAGCATTTGATCGATCGTTTGCGTCCAGAGAGGCCTGCGTCGGTTTTAGCAGCGAGCGCGCCAGATACTCAACCGAAGCTTGACGATGAAGGCCCCATGCCAGAACTTGACGGCGCAGTCGCATGGCTCAACTCGCCGCCCCTCAGTCGCAAGTCCCTCCGCGGCAAAGTAGTGCTGTTCGATTTCTGGACGTACTCCTGTATCAACTGCCTGCGAGCTCTGCCCTATGTGGAAGCGTGGGCCGCCAAATATAAGGATGCAGGCCTCGTCGTCATCGGCGTTCACACACCTGAGTTCGCCTTCGAAAAAGAACGCAGCAACGTCGAGAAAGCCGTTCGCGACTTGAAGGTCAGCTATCCCGTTGCTGTAGACAGCGACTACGCGATTTGGAAGGCCTTCAACAATGAATACTGGCCCGCGCATTACTTCGTCGACGGCAAAGGGCGAATTCGATATCACCACTTCGGCGAGGGCGAATACGATGAATCGGAGCAAGTGATCCGGGAGCTCTTGAAGGAAAACGGTGCGCAGCTGGCGACGTCGGAGCCCATCTCTGTATCCAACGAAGGAGCAGAGGCCGCTCCCGACACTGCCGACCGGCATTCACCGGAGACCTACGTCGGCTACCATCGCGCAGAACACTTTGCTTCCACGGAAAAGATCGCTCAAGATTCCAAGCGTGTGTATACCCCACAACCGAGACTTTCGCTCAATCAATGGGCTCTCGCTGGGAGTTGGAAGGTCGGTGAGGAAAGCGCGGTGCTTCAGACAGCCCCCGGAAAAATTGTCTTCCGTTTTCATGCCCGCGATCTTCACTTGGTTCTGGGAACTAACAAAGATGGCAAGCCAGTCCGCTTCACCGTGAAACTGGACGGTACGGCACCAGGTGACGATCACGGAGCGGATGTCGACAACAACGGTTCAGGCACTGTGCAAGACCACCGGCTTTATCAGCTCATCCGGCAAAAAGGGCCCGTGGAAGATAGAACATTCGAGATCGAGTTCCTTGATCCAGGCGTGCAGGCATTCGCGTTCACGTTTGGCTGATCTTGTTTGTGGGCAATCAGTTTGTGGAACTCAGTTGCGTTAGTATTTCGGTGTGCGAGATTCCTCATTGCATTTGAACTTGTGGAAGAAGCGACTCGGGCGTGTGCCAGATTCTGTCTGGGAACAAAACGAGCTCGAAACCCTAGTGTTAGCTGAAAACGAACTATCTGAAGTGCCCGAGCAGATTGGTTGCCTGAAGAGGCTTCGCATGCTCGATCTCGGGCACAACAAATTGACGTCTGTGCCTGATGCTCTTGCCGACCTCGATGGCCTCACCGATTTCTTGTATCTTCACGACAATCGATTGACTTCGCTGCCGTTAGCTCTTGAGAGACTGACAAAGCTGCGCTACCTAAACCTAAGTGAAAACGCTCTTGAAGTGTTCCCGAAATGTGTCTCCAGTATGTCGAGCCTGGTCGAGCTTAGGATCTCTGACAACTGCTTGGCGTCGCTCCCGGATTCGATTGGCCATTTGTTGCAGCTGCGAGAACTACACCTGAGAAACAATCGGCTGATCACGCTGCCAGTATCGATCGGGATGCTTCAGGACCTACGGCATATCGATCTTCGCGGTAACCCACTGATTGACTTGCCTGTCACGATTGCGGCACTGCCTCGGTTAGAGAAATTGGACTTGCGGTGGGTTGCTACGCTGATATCACCAGTTTGGATTGAACCACTCGAAGCCCGCGGATGTACGGTCTATCGTTAATGCTTCTCGTTGAAACCGTGGCAGCGTAAGTCTGCATGATTGTTGCGTTTAAATAGCTACCGCGTGCCTTGACCCAGCAACTCACGCCGGGTGCCACTGTGGCCCTCGGCGGAGTTCAAAGACCTCAGGAGAACTCCATGAATCGGAAAACTCTCAAGACGATCGTGCTACGAAGCATGGCGCTGGTTGTCGCGCTCGCCGCAGCGTGGCAGGCTTCAGCACAGGATGCCAAAGTAGCGTATCCGGGCATGGCTCCGCTTGACCAATACCTGATGGAGCGAAACGCCGAGATAACACTGGCGCGGAGTGCTGCTCCGCAATCCATCTCACAGGATGCAGAGATCCTGGTCCTTGGACAGCGGAGTTACGAAACAGCGATCAAAGGCAAGAACGGTTTCGTATGCATAGTAGAACGATCATGGACCGCCGGAACCGACGATCCCGATTTTTGGAATCCCAAAGTGCGATCTCCGATCTGCTTCAACCCGCCGGCCGCGCGATCCCAGATTCCAGTTACTCTCAAGAAAACCGAGGTGATATTGGCTTCGCGATCCAAAGAGCAGATGTCCGAGGCCGTCAACGCCGCTTTCGACAGGAAGGAGTTGTCACCGCCGGAAGCCGGCGCGATGTGCTACATGCTTTCAAAGCAACAGTACTTGAGCGACCGTGCCGAGCACTGGCATCCCCACCTGATGTTTTTCCTTCCACTCACAGACCCTGCAAGCTGGGGGGCAAACGTGCCGGGCTCCCCGGTTATCGGAATTAAAGACCTCCCGGGGCAGCTGACCTTGTTTCTGATTCCGGTCGGTCACTGGTCGGACGGCACCGCTGCTGCCGTGGATGAACACTGACGTGCCAGTCGCTTGACGATCAAAATGGCATGCACGATGCCGAACTCAGGAAATTCGAAACCCTCACGCCGCATTCTTTCGCCGCGCGAACAAGCTTTGAAACCAACTCACCGTAAAACACTCATGCCGCAATCGTCCGTGGAAGCTCAGCAAACTTGTCTTTTTGCTTCGCCATGTCCTTTGAGGAAAACGCTAGCCTGCCGCGGAAGGATCAGAAGGTGAAACGGCCACCGATTGTCGGAGCAAGATTGTTGTTGTAGTTGAAGGGGACGCCGGGCTTATGAGGAATGGCAATGGCCAGACCGCCGCTTACCCAGGAATAGGCAATACCGGCAAAACCGTCGAAACGCTTGGTGAAGTGATGATCCGCATAGAGCGAGCCCTGGTTGAGGGTGCCCGCGCAGGAGGCGCGGAAACTTGAGGGCGTGCAGGCCGGCGGAACACGGAAGTCGTTCTGCCGCTGTTGATACCAGGAGAAAGTGAAGTCGGTTTTGCTGCGGTAGGTGTACTTCACGCCCGTCCACCAGATATTCACTAACTTTTCAGAATCAAGATTGTTGTCTTCCACCCCGCTCATGTTGTAACCGCCCTGGTCCGAGGCGCCAACTCCCAACGAGTGCTTCGGGTTGTTCTGCCAGATGTACTCGTAGCCGGCAAAAAACTTGAACGGATCCCACGCATACTTGGCCGCCACCATAATCCCGTAGTTGTCGGTCACGATGCCATAGACGGTGTCGTTCGGGTCGATCAGATTGACCCCGCCGGTGATGGGGTTTGTATTGATGCTGTCCGTGGTTGACTGAAATGACTGCGTCGGACTCTGAGGCCCCAGCAATGGGTTCAATACGCTGATCGCCTCGTTGTAATGTTGGGGAACGACGTCGACCGAGAACTTGCCGTACTCTGCACCGAGGTCAAATCCATAGGCGTTGTTATGCACCGATTCAGCCGTACAAGTCGTCGCAGTCCAGGTTGCAGAGGCCGAGTAACAGCCGCCAGAACCGTCGGCGAATTTGTACATTGCGCCGAAATGGACCGGGCCAACGGTCAGGCGATACTTCAGGGCGTCATCCCAGCGGCTGTTTTCGGTGTCGCCGCCGCCTGCCATGGTGCCGTTGTATCCGATGTACGAAAAAGCGTAGCTGCCACCGGCTGGATCGTAACGGAGCATCGCATCTGTACCAAGAGAGCGCTGACGACCGAAGGTCAATGTACCGAAACGCGTGGACGATACACCGGCATAGATTTCGTCATTGAAGGGCTGGCCGGCGCGGGCGCCGTCGATGGCGTACGAATAACTGGCCCTGGGAAGGCCGTTGTTGATGATGTCAGTCTTTGATGCGTTGGCGAGCAGGCCGGACTGCGGATTGATGCCAGAGGAAGCGTTGAACACAACAGACCAGCCGGGCAGAAACTCTTCCTTGCCCCTGATGCCCAGACCCGTCTGCTGCAGGTTGTTCGGCGCGACGAGGAATCGATGTTGATAGCCGTTTCGGTTTACCAGGGAGGCGCCTTCATAGTTGTAGCCGTTTTCCGGTAAGCCGTGACTGACCCAGCCAACGCCAATGTCATACGCACCGTAAAGCGTGATGCCGTGCCAGGTCAGCGTGCAATCGGTGGTGGCGAACTCGTGGCCACTCTCGCATGGGTCGGGGATCTTCTGACCAAAGGTCAAGGATGACGAAATTAAGAAAGCAACCGCAGCGATAAACAGGTATCCCTTGCGCATTTCTACCTCGAAGAAATCAATCGGTTGGGAATGAACGCGCAAGTGTACATTACATACGATTCCCCTGTCTAGAACTGCACCATTTTGTCCGTTTTGCGATGAGCCTCGTGAGCTAGACTCATGCCGGTGCGACTGAGTTGACCTCGAACCTCGTTGTAGCTACGATTGCGTCCCGATGCAGAAGAACCGCAAATCCGTACGGAATATTGAGGGACTGCTGAAACTTCGAGATGCAGCTTTGCAGCTAGGGATCAGCTTCCCGACGATTAAGCAGTGGATTTACAAGAAGAAGATTCGAAGCAATCAGACGGTTGGAGGCCATCATCGTATCCCGCAGAGCGAAGTGGACAGATTGCTTTTCAGAACGCGTGGCAAGACCGAGCAGGAACGAAGAGAAGAACTCCGGCGCGTGAGTGGCCGTAATCAGCTAGTGGGACGAATTGAGTCCGTGCAGATTAGCGGCTTGATGGCGGAGGTCAGGCTTTCAATCGGTGGTCAGGTAATCACGTCGATTATCACGGCACGCTCGGCGAGAGAAATGCAGCTAAAGCGGGGGCAGACTGCCGCAGCCCTCATAAAGGCTACTGAAGTAATGATCTTGCGAGTTTGACTTATGTCCGGAGCTTCGGTGCTGCCCGTAATGAATTATCATGAATGCCGAAAATCGTCTCTGAGGAGATTTGACCATGTATCTTTCATACACGCGACTTCTCGCTGCCTGCACTGTTCTCGTCTTTAGTATGAGCTTTGCGCAAGCTACGTTCGCCGCGGACATCTTGATTGGTGATGCGAAATCACAGCCGGAAAGTTTGACCATGGCGCCGGGTGGCGTGCTGATTGTCGGCAGCGCCAGTTCGCCATTCGTCTACAAGGTGCGTCCGGGTTCCTCTACTGCCGAAAAGTTTATCGACGTCAGCTCAGAACCCGCGGGAACATTCTTCTTCGGAATGTTGGCGGACGCCTCCAGCAACACGTTGTGGACGTGTCAACTAACGCCGGTGCCGAACACCACTCCGGCACAGCGGCATACCGCGCTGAGAAGTTTTGATCTCACGACTGGCGCGCCGAAAATTCGCTGGAATCTGCCCGGGGACAACAATGTCTGCAACGATTTTACGATCGGACCGGATAAGGCGCTCTACATCACCGACACCATACCTGGCAGAATCTTCAGGCTGCCAGCGGGAGCGTCCACCGCGGAACTTTACCTGAAGGACCGGACGCTTTTCGGCGTCGATGGCATTACCTTCCTCAATGGCACGCTCTATGTGAACAACGTGTTCTTCAACAAGCTCTACCGCATCCCCGTCGATGCCGCAGGCAAACCGGGGACACCTGTCGATATCTGGATGGACCAGCCTGTCAAAGGGCCTGATGGCATGCGTGCAGCGAACGGCAAGCTCATCGTCGCCGAGAATGGCAGCGGCAAAATCTCCGCTCTCACCGTAAATGGCGACAAGGCAAGCGTGACCGTGATCAAAGACGGACTCAACACACCCACCGGAGTCGAACCCGTAGGCGACACAATCTGGATTGCCGAGCGTGGAGCGGGCAAGGCCCTGTCGGTGCCGATGCCGAAATAGTTGGCTGAGGCCGGCAGCTTCCGACGAGTCGGACTGCACCACTCAAGCCAAAGGCGCGCTCGAATAGGCCATCCGTCTTACAATATATCGGCGCGGAACAGCAACGTGAAGGAGCGGCCGGTGAGAGTATTCTTGATTGTAGGTTTGTTTAGCGTGGCCTGCTATGCACAGACCGCGCGTCAATACTATGACGAACTCTACAAGGCCGGTGGGCTCGACCGCATGGCGGATAAATACGTTTGCTTCGATGATGAAGATGAGCTGAAGACGTTCTTCATTTTCGCCGAGAGTAAGGATCTCAGAGAATTCCTAACCGCTGATGGAACGATGAACAAGTTCCCGAAGGCTGAGCAAGAGAGGCTGAAAAAGAACTTCTTAATCGTTCGGGGTTATGACAAAGGTGTTCTCGTTGGGGATGAGCAGTTTTACGATGCTGATGGGGCTTCATGGACAAGCGAAGACTTCTTCCTAGATAAAGTCAAGAAAACAAAAGCGCGGATGCGGCTCACGGTGGCCTGGGAGACGCTGCGCTACAAACGGTCCGTCGAAATACTTAACAGCGACTCTAGTCTCAAGCAAGAAGTTTCGCGATACGGCCGCTGCGAGAGAGTCTCAGCTCAAGTAGCGCAGCACGGAAATCCTTAGCCAGCGGCGGGCGGGTGGCCCACTCAGGCCCGGTTTTGGCTTGAGTGGGGATGTTCAGATGTCACAGACTTGGGCCAACGAACAAACGAGATTGTTTTCATGCCATGGGGCTAGCGCGTTTTCACCATAGCGGCCAAAGTCATTTCGTCGAATTTCTGCTGTTACCGTCGCCGTCGGTTATTTACCACGGACCCAAGCTGCCGAATCTTCGAGTCAGCCTTGGAGCGGATGCGGCATAATTAGTCCAAGGAGGATCGCTCCTCTTGTACGACCTGTTCATCTCGCACGCAAGTGAGGACAAGGAGGAACTCGTTCAGCCGTTGGCGGAAGCACTTCAGCGCGCCGGCGTCAGAGTTTGGTATGACCGCTTCGTTATCGGGTGGGGCGATAGCATTCGAAAATTAATCGACGACGGACTATCTACCTCTCGGTTTGGCGTCGTCGTGCTTTCCACCGCGTTTTTCTCGAAGAATTGGTCGTGTTATGAACTCGATGGGATTGTTGCGCGGCAGATGACGGGCCAAAAGGTGTTGCTTCCAATTTGGCACAAGGTTTCGCATGCAGATGTCCTGCGATTCAGTCCCTCGCTTGCCGGCGTGTTGGCCCTCAACACCAGCATCGGCATTCCGGCACTTTCAGAAGCCATCATACGCAAAGTCTTGCTCCCGATTTCCTGGGAGCAGTATAAAACGTCACTTTTGGATGGTGGTTACCCTCAGTTCTCGTACATTACCTGCCCAACGTGCGGTCGCGAAGTTAGCGAGCACGCGGAGGCAGGGTATGATATGGCGACCTACGAAGGCGAGTGCGCCTGCGGTTGGAAGGGCTATTTCCACGTGACCGACTAGCTTCTGCTGGAACGCAGTTCAGCTCAGAACGACGCACCGCAGCTGGCTTATCTTGCGTGCACTTCGATGAGTGGGAGAATAGTGGCTCAAATACTGGAGAGACGATGCGTCACCGAATTCTGCACCTGATGTGTGTTGTAACGTGCGTCGTAGTCCTTGTGACCGCCGCCTTTGCCCAGCAAGCTCAGCAAAGCCACTGGGCCACATCCGACGACAAGACCGCGAAGTTCATGATCGACATGGAGCGCAAGTGGGCGGAGGGCGCTTGCGCGAATAATGGAGTTGTCGCTGAATTGCTGGCCGAGGATTTCCAGGGTACCAGCACTGGCGGCGAGCGCTATAGCAAGGCGGATGAGCTACGCGATGAGAAAGGGCCACACTCGGCGCACGGCTGCGGGCTTGACGATGCCAAGGTGCGCTTCTTCTCCCTCTCTTCATCGTCTCCATCTTCTTCTCTCGGAGGCGAAGACGTGGCGATCCTTTACGGCAGCGAGCACGCCATCGGGAAAGACAAAACGCATCCCGAGGCGAAGGTGTGCCAGGTCTGGACCGATACATGGTTGAAGCGCGATGGTAAGTGGCAGATCATCGCCGCGATGGACAACAAAGTCGATTGCAAGTAGCTAGATTGTTCTGGCTAGACCCTTAGCAAGCCCCGGAACGCCCTGGCGGCATAGTAAGATTCCGCACCGTTGTGATACGTGAAAACAGTGTCGAAGCGGCGATCACAAAAGAGGGCGCCGCCGAGTTTTCTGATCGCAGAAGGTGTCTTTACCCAGCTCGATGTTTTCGCATCGAAATTGCCAAGTTGCTGCAACTCTCGATACTGTTCTTCCGTCAGAAGCTCAACGCCAATGGCATCTGCCATTTCAACAGCATTACCTTTTGGTTTATTTTCTTTCCTTGAGTCCAGCGCTTCGCGGTCGTAGCAAAGACTTCTGCGGCCTTCGGGGCTTTCCGCCGAGCAATCATAAAAAATGTATTCGCCCGTCTTTTTGTCATGGCCAACAACGTTCGGTTCACCGCCGGTTCGTTCCATTTCGCTGAGTGACCAGAGTTTGTCAGCACTAATTTCCAGCTTGGCTTTTACTTCAGCCCATTCCAGGCCCTTATGAAGGTTCATGTTTTTCTCAAAGCGGGCTTTCAATGTTCCGAGTAATTGTTCACACTGTTCGCGTGTGAACTCCTTCTTAGTGCTCTTCAAAGGTTTGGGCATAGTCTCCTGATTCCTCGATCTTATGATTCACGATGCTTGAATCGCCTGAAGCGGGCGATGGACATTCCGTTAGTGAGTGTGCGTCACTTGGTACCAGATCGGAATATAACCCACGAGAGCCAGCGCTCCGAGAGCCACGATCCCTGTAACTATATGGAGGGTGCTAGTCGACCGCGCCGCAATAGGCCTAGTCATCAACCGCCCATATGCGATGAATGCGGCGACCCCTCCCAGCACGAGATTCATGGGCACGAAAAAGCTGTACTCGCCGCGCACGATGTGAAATGCCGCCGCGAGAATCATGACCAGCGTCAGGCCGATGGCAGCAAATGGCACGAGTTTCGGTTTGATGCCAGTTATCGCCGGCAAGATCAGGCCGACGCCTCCAAGAAACTCACAGACACCGATGAAGACGAACAGGCCTTGCGGCACGGCGGAGAACCAAGCCACGGGTTGATGGAGGGTATGGTTCCACACGTCCAGCCTGTAACACATGATTTTGCCGAAACCAGTGAAACAAAAAAAGACGCCCCACAGCACTTGCAAGATCCAAAGCGCAATATTCACAGTCTTCGCTTTGAGGGTAGTCCTGGGGGCGACGCGGGTAGCCTGGTGCAAGGGCGTGGTTACTGAATTTAGGTAAGACATTTTCTTCTCCTTTGTCGGCCCATTTTCAGGCCACGAATCCTGCTCATCTTTTTCGCACTTCAAGTTTTCACGCTTCAACGCTTCGGTGTATTCGGCGGCCAGTTAGGCGCTTTCACGCCGAACTGCTCGGCGTACTCGGCGTTCAGCCGCTGCCAGCCGGCGAACTTCGTGGCATCGCCACCCGCGATGCGACCGATGGGAGTTCCGCTGAGCAGGTGATCCAGAACATCGAAAGAAATGTGCCACCCAGCAGCACCCATGGAGACGAAACCGCGATTGATCTTGGTCCACAGCGTCAGGCGCGTCCCCCGGCCAGAGGCCTCTAGCTCCCACTTCATATCACCGTACTCAAGCGCCTTGGGAGCTTCGACTCGCGTCACTTTTGTCTCGATCGGCGTGGGTGCTCCCACCCAGGTAAGGTTCACCGTTCCAAGCGCACCCAGGCTCGCATCGACCACAAAGGGAGCCCACTCGCGCACCTGCGCCGGGTCGATGAGCGCCTGCCAGACTTTTTCCGGCGAGTGGCGCAATTCTTTCACGAGAATGAGCGTCCACTTCTCTCCGTCTTTCAGTACCCGCGCCAGGTTGGCGGGACCCGGTTCATACAGCTGAGGTTCGGTCATCTTCTTCTCCCCCTAAGAGTCTTATGGCCCCAGTCCCAATAGCCTGCGACCACGCGAACGGAACTCACGACGATCCTCCCGAGCGATCGCGATGTGGGTCCGAATTCTTGCAGTAGTGCCCAAGTCGCACTCAGATCAACTTGAGCACGGTCCGAACCACATCGGGCACAATGTCATGGGCCACAATGTCATGGAGTATGGCGGGAATCACAATCCGTGCAATCGGATACGCGATCATCACCACAGTGACGGCCGCCAGCGCCCATCTGTTGACCGAGAGGTGGCGATCGAGAGCATCCACGTGAGCGGACCAGAACCGGCACAACTGCCCGGCATTGGCCGGACCCGGTGTGTACTGCTTACTATTACGCATCTCTCTCCTCCTCTGAAGATCCGCCCTACCAGCGTTTCAGCTGGGTGAGCTGAATGAGGTTGCCGCAGGTGTCGTTCAGCATCGCAATGGTCGAGCCGGTTACGTCGGTGGGCGGCATGGTGAACTCGGCGCCGCGGGCCTTGATCCGCTCATAGTCGCCCTTGACGTCGTCGGTGAAAAACATGGACGCAGGCTGGCTCTGTTCAAAAATCGCCTGCTGATACGCTTTCGCTGCGGGGTTGTTGTTCAGCGCCAGTTGCAGCTCAGTGCCGTCCGGCTCCTCGGGCGAGGCCACGGTCAGCCAGCGAAATGGGCCCTGACTGAAGTCGGATTTCTTGGTGAAGCCCAGCACGTCCGTGTAGAAGCGCAGTGCCTTGTCCTGGTTGTCCACCAATACGCTGGTCACTTTGATTTTCATTTTCGTTTCTCCTTGATCACGATCGCGGTTTGGGCCGCGTCGGCTTCTCCTTAGGTTTCCTTTTGGTTCGAGTTGATGATCCATCCTGCTGACAATCCATGCGATCGAGGTGGCGCTCGAGAGCGTCGATGTGAGCGGACCAGAACCGGCGGAACTGAGCCAGCCAGGTCTCCAGCTCCTGAAATGGTTCGGGTCTCAGGCGGTAGAGTCGGCGCTGCGCGTCCACCGTCGATTCCACGAAACCGGCGTCGCGCAGCACGCGCAGATGCTTGGACACAGCCGGCTGCGACATACGAAGCTGACGCTCGATCTCTCCCACCGACTGTTGTGACGAGACCAGAAGGCTCAATATCGCGCGGCGGTTCGGCTCGGCAATGATTTCGAAGGATTCCACCCTCTTCATATACTCCACAGCGCATATACGTGTCAAGGTATATTTACGACCCATGCGTACCTGGATAGACCAGAACTTGACGTGTTGGCGATATCACTCCCGAGAATGGAATCAGCGTCACTTCGTCGGGTTGGTCCACGTGATACATTGCATGGAAACCAAGAAGCCCTTCCTGGAGATTTCTGTCGTCGAAGTTGCGGCGCTTCTCGGCCACCTTGTCGAAAAGGATAGCTAAGACATGAGACAGCGTCGTGTGGCTTCGCTCTCGATATTCGCATTCGGATTTGTCCTCGGGTTACTTGCGCTCTGCTGGCCGCATTCCCTTGATGCTCAGGAAGCACTACCCCCCACACCCGCCGACATCGTTACTCAACACGATGTTTCGATGAAGACACGCGACGGTATTGCGCTCTACGCGGACATTTATCGCCCAAGATCCGCAGGCAAGTTCCCAGTCGTCCTTATGCGCACGCCGTACGACAAGAACGTCAACTGGGCGGTCTCACCAGCCTACAGAATAGTTCCGCGCGGCTATGTGGTCATCATTCAGGACGTGCGCGGACGCTACACTTCGGAGGGAGAATGGTATCCGTTCAGGCACGAGCAGGCTGACGGCTTCGATGCGGTCGAGTGGGCCGCCGCGCTTCCGTATTGCGATGGCAAAGTTGGCATGATGGGCGCCTCTTATGTGGGCGCGACGCAGATGCTCGCCGCCATTGCCCAACCTCCGCATCTGGCGGCGATCGCACCCAACATGACGGCCAGCAATTACCACGATGGTTGGACATATCAGAGCGGCGCCTTCGAACAATGGTTCGACCAGAACTGGACGTCTCAGCTCGCACAGAACACACTGCAGCGCCGGATCGACGAAAACACAAACGCGCTCGTGGGTTCGCCCACGCTCCCGCTCGCCGACTATCCCGTGTTTAATTTCGGCCAGTTGCCCGCCGACTCCAAACTCACGTCCGCTCTCGCGCCCTATTATGCGGACTGGCTCGCGCATCCCGACTACGACGATTACTGGAAGCAATGGTCCATCGAGGAGCATTTTTCAAACATTGCGGTTCCCATGCTCCAGGTCGGCGGATGGTATGACATCTTCAACGGCGGAACTCTGCGCAACTATATGGGCGCCAAAGCGCACGGATCCACCGAAGCGGCGCGCACACGGCAGCATCTGCTGATCGAAATTGGCGGCCACGCCGGTTTCGGTCGCCGCATCGGCGATGTCGACTTCGGTCCTCATGCCACCGAAAACGTATACACCGACGTCATTCTCGATTGGTACGATTTTCTCTTCAAGGGTATCCAGAATGAATTCGCTACCGATAAGCCCGTCAAGCTCTTCGTGATGGGTGCGAATGAATACCGCCAGGAGGACGATTGGCCTCCGCCGCAAGCCCAGCCTACAAAATATTTCCTGCATTCCGCCGGCAAGGCGAACTCGCTCCGTGGTGACGGCTCTCTCTCTACAATTGCGCCCAAGTCCGAAACGCCTGACGCCTATGTGTACAATCCCGCCAACCCCGTGCCCACCTTCGGCGGCCCACTCTGCTGCGACGAAAGACACATGGAGCCTGGACCGCGCGACCAGCGTTCGGTCGAAAATCGCGACGACGTGCTGGTTTACTCGACCGGTCCGCTGCCACGCGACTTGGAAGTCACTGGCCCGGTCACTGCCGATCTCTTCGTCAAATCCTCGGCCGTGGACACCGACTTCACCGCAAAGCTGGTCGATGTCGCGCCCGACGGGTTCGCGCAGGATCTAACTGAAGGCATTCTTCGCATGCGTTACCATGTTTCCCCCGAGCATGCCGCTCTGATCAACCCTGGGCAGATCTACGAAATCTCAGTTGATCTCTGGGCCACGAGCAACGTCTTTCTGCGCGGTCACTCGCTGCGCCTGGAAATTTCCAGCAGCAATTTTCCGCGCTTCGATCGCAATCTCAATACCGGCGAAGAAATCAAGTTTGCGCGCAGCTTGGTCTCCGCCACCAACACCATTCTCCACGACGGGCAACATCCTTCCGCGCTCGTGCTTCCAGTGATGCCGTCGAAATAGCGTAGCGATGCGGCCACCGTGTGCCAATTTTTCTTATGGGCAAGGAAACCAAGAGCGCCGGATAACCAGAATGATCTCGAATTCAGGTGGGAAACAACTTCGGCGTTCGTCGGCGAGCAGACGTTTTGTCGGGACGCTCCTGATTGTTCTGATGCTCAACTCTTCAAGCTTCATTCCGGAAGCTCATGCGCAAGACTCCCGGCCTCCGATCCAGTTCACAAATGTAACTTCCGCGGCTGGAATCAAGTTTGTGCACTTTAAGGGGAACAAAGGCATCTCGATCAATCGCGAGGAATTTGGCCCGGGAGTCTGCGTCGCTGATTTCGATGGGGATGGCTGGCAAGATATTTATTTCGTCAATGGACGTGATCTCTACAATCGAGGCATTTCCGCCAGCAACGCGCTCTATCACAATAACCGTGACGGCACTTTCACCGACGTCACTGAAAAAGCTGGTGTACCTGGAACCGGATACGGGCTCGGTTGCGTATGGGGAGATTTCAACAACGACTTCTGATTTTCAATACGAGACAGTGATTCATCCGCCGCGTCGCCTTCCGAAAATGTTGCTTCCTAACGAAACCTACGGATCAAAAGGGTATGGCGATCCGAGCGGTAGAGACCCAACACATAGAGCGCAGTCTTGCCTTTGGTGGAGTAGATGACCTGGCGAATCCGGAGGACTGGCGCGCCGTTCGTAATACCCAGAAGGCGAGCGGTATGGGGATCGGCGGTCGTGGCATCGATTTCTTCATCCGCGTGTGCGATTTCCAGTCCGTAATCGTGTTCCAGGATGGAAAAAAGGGAGACACGGTCCAACGGCTTTTGCGTCAGGCCAACAAAGTCCTCGGCTGACAGGTAGCAGGTCTCGATGGCAAACGGTTCATCTACGCCCAAACGGAGTCGTTCGATCTTAATGAGCGGAGTGGTAGCAGGCAGCGCAAGGCGCGCCGCGATTTCCTGCTCAGTATCAATCATGCCTAGAAATAGCAATTTCGAGGAAACCGCGAGGCTACGGCCCGACATCTGCTCGGTGTAGCTCATCAGTTTGTTGAAGTGGATTTTTGGCGGAGCTACGAAGGTGCCTGCCCCCCGGCGACGCACGACCATGCCTTCGTTTTCGAGTCCCGCCAAGGCATGACGGGCCGTCATGAGACTGACGCCATGAATCTTTGCCAGTTCCCGTTCAGAGTGGACCGCATCGCCAGGCTTCAATTGCCCGGATTCGAGCCTTTTCAGGATCGCACCCTGAATTCTCTTGTACGCTGGCAGCCCGTTTCCCCGGGATTTTAGCATGAACACTCCACTCGGCACGTGCACCATACTACAGGAGTGCTACATAGCTCAAACGAAATTGTGAAGAATCTATTTGCAAACTCAAGTCCTCAGCAACCAGACCACCTCGTAGCGAAGTCTGAATGGAAGTTCCTGACAAGAGCTTGCGGAAACAGGCATGGGTGATGAACCTTCGAATCGAGCAGCGAATTCTTCAATATTACGCAGCAAATTCTTGGATACTCCAGGTTAAGTAAAGCCTGGGTTTGTTCCGTTTCTCATAGAACACCGGAGCCCAGAGGATGGCGCGTCGGGGGTAGATAGTTCAAATCTAAAATAAAAGTACTACCTTCTGCATTTTTTTCTTGACCTAGGCGAGCGATGTGCTATATAGCATGACCCGACGCAGTTTCTGGGGAAAAGTGTACTGAGGAGGGTCTGTGATGACGGGACGACGGTCAGTTGTATTTTGCTACCTGCTGTTTCTCTTGATGGCGCTTGTGGGCGCCGTTCAGTCTGCCTGGAGCCAGGAAGTTACGGCCGCGATTGTCGGAACCGTAACCGACCCGAGCGGCGCGCCGATCAAAGGTGCGACGGTCACGGCCACCGACACCGACCGAGGCACCGTCTGGACGGCGCAGACCAACGAGTCGGGTTCTTATAACCTGCTGCGCCTCCCCATCAGCACCTATGGCGTGAAGGTCACTGCTACCGGTTTTCAGACCACGGTAGAAAAGCCGTTTACCCTGGTGCTGAACCAGACGGCGCGTGTGAATGTGCAGTTGAGTGTCGGCAAAGTCAGTGAGACCATCGAGGTTTCGAGTTCGGCGCCGGTCTTGCAGACAGAGGATGCGCAGGTGGGCGCGGTAATGGACGCCAACAGCATCAGTAATCTCTCCATTACGGGCCGCAACTATATTCAGTTGACCCTGCTCCAGCCGGGCGTGGTGACCACCGATCCCTCGACGTTTTCATTGGGCTCAACCACCACGCAAAATGCTACTAATGGTGGCGGACGCCCCTACATTAACGGGAACCGCGAGGAAGATAACAACTTCCTGCTGGACGGTGTGGACAACAATCAGGCCTCCGACAATCTCGTGGGATATACGCCCTCGCCCGACGCGATTGGCGAGTTCAACCTGATTACGCAGAATGCCTCGTCAGAGTTTGGTAACTATGCCGGCGGCATCGTCAACGCCACCATCAAGTCCGGCACCAACAAATTCCACGGCGATGTGTTTGAATTCCTTCGCAACGATTTTTTCAACGCTAACAAATGGGAGAACAGCCCGTTTATAACGAATTCGGTGAAGGGCAATCCCACGCCAAAACTGCGCTGGAACGTCTTCGGGAGTACGGCTGGGGGACCGATCATTAAGAACAAGCTCTTCTTCTTTGGCGATTACCAGGGCGCACGCCGCGATACACCAGCTTCTACCCAAACGATCACAGTCCTCACACAGGCCGAAACCAAGGGTGATTTTTCTCTTTTTCCAACGCAACTGGTGAACCCTTGTGCCGCGGGAACCGGCGGCGCTACCGGCGTAGCATGCAACGTTCTCCCGGCGGCGTCGAGGGTCCCTTTCACCGGCAATAACCTGGCCGGCATGCTGGATCCGGCCTTCACCGCTTTGGTTACAAGTCCGCTCTATCCCGTGGCTGTTGGGGCTCCATTGGGGAACGGTTTTGGCACGGCGACCAATACAATCTTTCAGCGATACAATACTGACCAGGGCGACATTAAGATTGACTACAACATTTCGGAAAAGGATCACATCAATGCCCGATATTCAAAAATGGATGAGTACGATCCGGGCACAAATAGTCAGCCTTTGTTGGGCAATTCTCTAAGCGTGGACTGGATCAATTCCGGAAGTATCAACTGGAGCCACACCTTTACGCCGAATCTGCTCAACGAAGTTCGCTTCGGAAAGAATGGGATTAAACTCATCGCTCCGACGGTGACGTTCGATTCCTCGGTTGGCAACTTGGCCAACACCATCGGCATTATCGATGGCAATCCAACCGGTATCTCAGGCTTGCCCACATTCGGGTTTGGGGGCGGCACTGCAAGCTCAGTGGCCGGTGGCGTGCTGCAGAGCTTGGGCTCGGCCATCATCACACAACATTTCTCCTCCACCATCACTCAATTCGACGATTCGTTGATCTACACGCACGAGCGCCATGTGATTAAGACCGGCTTTCAGCTGCAACGCATTAACGCGAACGTTTTCTATCCTGGCAACGCCGGCGAACTGGGAGCAGTGGTCTTTGGACCAGGACCGCAAGGGAGCGCATATACCGGAGATCCTTCTGGCGACTTCGCACTTGGCTTGCCCGAGAGCGTCGGCCGAGGCGTAAGTACCGGCGGCTGGCACGCACGCGACTGGCTCTTTGCCGGCTTTGTGCAGGATGACTGGCGCGTAAAAGACAACCTGACGGTGAACCTGGGACTGCGCTATGAAAATCGGACTCCTTGGACTGAGCTCCACAACCGCCAGGTGAACGTTAACATTAACACCGGTGCGCTGGAGTTTGCTGGGAACTATGCCGTTCCCAACGGGATTGTTGGAACAAACGGCGCCTCAGCTGGGTTATATCCGGCCACAAATGGTCTGCTCGACTTCCAACCTCGCATTGGCTTCGCCTGGAGTCCAACGATGTTCGGTGGCAAAACTGTCGTCCGCGGCGGCTTCTCCATCTCATCGTTCCTGGAAGGCACGGGTACCAATCTGCGCCCGACCCAGAATCCGCCTTTCACGCCAGCTCAATCGGCGGGTGCCAATGTGGCTACTGGCACGGCAGCATTTAACACCGAGACGGGATTCCAGGCCGCAGCCCCTCCCACGGGGGACCCCTTCATCAATTCAACCATGCTGACCTGGTGGAATGTGAAGCCGGCGGTTGCAGATCAGTACAACCTTACTGTCCAACGCGAAATTGCTCGCAACACCACGGTCCAGGTCGGTTACGTGGGCCAGCGCACTACTCACCTGATGGTCCCGATTGATCTCGATCAGGGCGATCTGCAGTCGAACGGGACGGTAACCTATCCCTACCTCGGAGGTCTGAACCCGGCCGGGACGGTCATAAATGGCATCACGACGACGACCCCGACGTACGGGCCAAATGGACTCGGTCTAGTGAAAGAGAGCGCTTCCGTAGGCAACATGAACTACAACGCCCTGCAAGCCGTCCTGCAGAAGCGGGCCAGCAACGGCCTCGAAGCTCAAATTTCCTACACCTACCAGAAGTGCATGGCCAACAGCGCCGGCTACTACGGAAGCTGGGGCGGTCAATCACAGAACGCCGACAGCTACTGGCAGAATATCTTCAAACCCAACGGCGACTATGCCCAGTGCTACTGGGACACAAAGCATGTATTGAACGGCTATGCCGTTTACGATCTCCCGTTCGGCCGCGGGAAGCAGTTTGGTCACAACATGTCGACGGTTGCGAATGCTGTGGCGGGAAATTGGACCATCAGTCCATCTGTCACCTGGCACGGCGGTTTCCCACTGAACCTCCGTGCTGGCGATAATTCGGGGACGGGTGACATTTTCTCGCCTCGTCCCAACTGCAACGGCGCCGTGTCTTACCCAAAGAATAACGTTCAGGGAGTAGGCAAGGTATGGTTTGATGCCAGCTCCTTTAGTCAGCCAACCTCCGGGTTCGGGAACTGTCCCTCGCAGGGGCCAGTCGTCGGCCCGGGATATTTCAACACCGATGTCAGCCTGCAAAAGAATTTCCCAATTTCGGAGTCGATGAGATTCCAGTTCCGTGCAGATTTCCTGAATGTATTTAACCATCCAAACTTCAACGCACCTGGCACAAGCTGCGGAAGCACTGCAACTGATAACAGCTGTGGTGCGACTCCTTACGCGATGGGAGTGCTCAACACAACTCAGGCGGCGCGCGAGATGGAGTTCGCTCTGAAGTTCTACTTCTGAGCGATGACACACTTATCACAACGGCAGGCGTGCTTTAGCGCCTGCCGTTTTCATTTATGATTGCACTAATATGCTGCGGCTTCGCTATCTGCTCTGCCTGGGGTTCGTGACGGTTGTCGCTGGATCGATCGGCGTGGCTCAATCCGTTGGGAAGCCGGCTCCGGATATTTCTGTCACGGCGGAGAAGGCCACCAAGCTCGCCGAAGATGGCCATTGCGGCGACGCCCTGCCCACACTTAGAAGGAGTCTGGGTCACGTGAAGGACAAAGAACTCGGGCGCAAAGTGAGCGTTGACGGAGCGCGCTGCGCGATGACGCTGCATCAGAGCGACGCTGCCCTCGCATTCCTTACCGTGCTACAGCGCGAATTTCCAGATGATCCTGATGCGCTTTACGTAGCGGTGCACGCCTATTCCGATCTCTCCACGCAGGCATCGCAAACGCTCGCCAAGAGCGCTCCTGCGTCGCCTCAGGCTCACGAACTGCTCGCTGAGTCCTACGAGATGCAGAGCAAGTGGGACGACGCGGAGAAAGAGTACCGCGGGATCGTTGCTCAGAATCCGCGGATGCCCGGTATTCATTTTCTGCTTGGACGGCTGATGCTCTCGAAGCCTGATCCCGGTCCGACGGCCGCCGAAGACGCGAAAAAAGAATTTCAGGCGGAACTTGAGATCGATCCTTCGAACGCTGGCGCAGAGTATGTGTTGGGAGAGTTAGCGCGCCAGGAGGGGCAGTGGCCCGATGCCATTAAACATTTTTCTCGCGCTACTGAACTGGATGCCGGTTTTGGGGAAGCGTTTCTGGGGCTGGGCAATGCGTTGCTATCGGCCAAGCAATTCTCTGACGCGATCGCGCCGCTGGAGACGGCGGTCAAGCTTGAGCCCAGGAATCCGGCTACACACTATAGCCTGGCGACTGCCTTGACGCGGGCAGGTCGCAAACAGGATGCAGAAAAGGAATTTGCGATCCACCGTCAAATGACCGAGAAAGGCACGCCGGGACAGCCGCAAACTGCCGAGCCACAAAATCCCAACTGATCTCAATCAATGGACGTGTTCTCTGCGTAGAATCATTGTCAGGAAACAGTGATCAGGCCTCTCTCTCAACGCAACTGTAGTCGCTGGAGAGCTTCCCGGCGAAACTTTCTTCGTGGAATGGCCGGGGCTCTCGCTCTCGGCGCACTGCCGCGTGTTGCTCGCGCGCTGCCCGATCCACCGTATCCCTTTGAAGAGATTTCCCCGGCAATGAGCGGCATCACGTGGATGCATAACGCCGGCAAATCCGCGGCGCGATACCTGCCCGAAACCACCGGACCCGGTTGCGCATTTCTCGATTACGACAACGATGGCTGGATGGACATCTATCTGGTGAACAGCGGGCAGTGCGATTTCTTGAACCCCAACCCGCCTTTACGAAACGCGCTCTATCGCAATAACCGCGACGGGACTTTCACCGACGTCACGGAAAAAGCCCGCGTAGCCGGCGGTGGATACGGCCAAGGAGTGGCCGTGGGCGACTACGACGGCGACGGATTTCCAGACCTTTACGTTACGCAATACGGCAAGAGCATCCTGTATCGCAACAACGGTGACGGCACTTTCACCGACGTCACAGAGAAAGCCGGTGTGGCCGCCCCAGGATGGTCATCCAGCGCTGTTTGGTTCGATTACGATAACGATGGCCGGCTCGATCTGTTTGTCTGCCAATTTGTGGAGTTTTCCAAAGCTCTCAATAAGTCCTGTGGTCCGGGCGAAGAAGGCAAACACGGCTACTGCATTCCGCGTCTCTATCAGCCCATGCCGAACTGGCTCTTTCACAACAACGGCGACGGCACCTTCACCGATGTAAGCAAGGCGTCGGGCATTGCTAATTTTCCTGGTAAGGCATGGGGAGTCGTCGCGACCGACGTGAACAACGACGGCCGTCTCGATCTGTTTGTCGGCAATGACACGGTCCCGAACTCTCTCTTCATGAATCGAGGCAACGGCAAGTTCGAAGACATTGCTACTTCAGCAGGCGTGGCATACAGCTCCGAAGGGCGGGCTCGCTCCGGCATGGGAGTAGATTCCGCCGACTTCAACCAGGATGGGTGGATGGATTTATTCGTGGCCAATATAGACCGTGAAATGTTCGCCATCTATCAGAACAACCACGACGAAACATTCGACGATCAGGCAGGACCGACTGGTATCGGATCTGCAACCCGGCTGATGAGCGGCTGGGGATTGAAGTTTTTTGATTATGACAATGACGGTAATCTCGATCTGTTTCTCGCCAACGGCAATCCCGACGATCTGATCGAGAGTCTCCACAGCCAGGTCAAGTATGAGGAGCCGTTGATGCTTTTTCACGGCACTGAGAAGGGATTCCAAAACGTCAGTCCGCAGAGCGGTCCAGCTTTCGCGAAGCCACTGTCAGCGCGCGGTTTGGCCATTGGAGACTTCAACAATGACGGGGCTGTGGACGTTCTGGTTTCGGTAAACGACGCCGCGCCGGTCCTGCTGCGCAACAATGCCGGCAAGCAGAATCACTGGCTGGGAGTTAAGCTCGTGGGAAAAAAGTCAAATCCTGACGCCGTGGGCGCGCGTATCACCTATCAGGCACAAGATTTGAAAAGAAGCCGGACGAAAGTTGGAGGGGGCAGTTTTCTATCTTCGCATGACCCTCGTCTAGTACTCGGCCTTGGGAAACGAACCAAGATAGACTGGCTGGAGATAAAATGGCCGCAACCCAGTGGCGCCATAGAACGATTCACGGAGCTACCGATCGATCGTTACATCACGATTGTCGAAGGCAAAGGCAAATGGGCGTAAGGGCCTGCGTCCTGGCTCGGGCGGATCCGCAGGTAGGCCGATGCGGGTTGAACTCTACGACGGCTTGTCCAATCAATAAAGTGCAGCTAAGCCATCTGCACCATCGAGTTTCCTGTTGCCCACAACAAAGGTCGGGGTTCCTGCGATGCCGCGACGCTTAGCCTCCGAGAGGTCACGAGAAATGATGGGAGCATACTTGTGACCATCCACTTCTTCCCAGAGCTTTTTCTGGTCAAGCTGCGCTTGCGATGCAATGGCTTTCAGTTCCGCACGGGTTTTCGGTTCCGGATCTGCCAGTAGCAAGGACTCTACTTCCCAGAACTTTCCCTGTACCGCTGCGGCGAGGGCGAATTCATGGACGACCATTGCATCAGGATGTGTTGGCAGTGGAAAGTTTCTGAATTCCACGGCAGCCCTTCCTTGATGTGCAGCCATGAATTTCTCGAGCGCCACCGCAGATTCGGCAGTTAACGGGCTCGTCAGATCTACATACCATTCGATCCTCACCTGCGCGTCTCGCGGTCCAAGCGATAAGTTTTCGGATGGGATCCCGACGGCGGTTTGTGCCGTGAACTCCGTCATCGATACAGAAGCAAATGCCGGCCCCTGCGAGGCCGCGGTTGAAGCATCAACATTGATCCGCGCTTTCGTTGGCCAGGGCTCGTCATGAATCTCGGCGTCGATAACCTGCTTCAATTGCGCATAGCTTTGCCGCCCGACCAGCTTGTGACCATCCACAACAAGGGTAGGAGTGGCAGTGACACCGAGTTGCTGGCCTTCGGCGATGTCTTTATCGATGAGCTTCGACTCGGGCGAACCTGCGATCGCCTTTCGGAATTCTTCCATGCGCAGACCCAATCTCGCCGCGTAGCCCTCGAAGTCCTTAGGGGCGAGGTGGTGTGATCAGCGAAGATGAGATCATGCATCTCCCAGAATTTTCCCTGCTCGGCTGCGGCAATGGCAGCCAGGTGCGCGGCCCTGGATTGCTTATGAAATGACAGGAGAAAGTTCTTGAAGACGAAGGTGACCCGGCCGGAATACTCGGTTCTCAGCCGGCTCAGATCGGGCGCCTGGCGCGCGCAGAAAGGACATTGGAAATCGCCGAACTCGATCACGGTGACTTCTCGTTGTGGTTGAGAACTGTTCTTGCTATTGCTCTGACCGAGACATGCAAGAACAGCGAGTACAAGAAAACCAGTGAGTGTAACGGGGTTTCTCACTTCGTTGTTCCAGTCACTCGCGGTTGAAATAGGATTGTCGGTCGAGGGCTCATAAAAACTCGTGGACTATGACACCGTCAGAAACGCGATTGGAACTGCTTGGACGCGGGCACTGATGACCGAAGTGCCCCCGTTAGTGAACAAACCGATCTCAGCCCGGCCGTTGGACAACTCCACCACACGCGATCCCCTGGTGGTCCCTAAGTTATCGAGTAGCGCCCCGTCTCCGGTCATTCCGAAGCGGAGTCGATCGCGTGAATTGAGGCACTGGCCGCCCCGCACATCGAGGAGCCGGGCCTCGACCTGAGCCCTGTTCTTGTCTCGCGAAATCTCTCGGAGCGCGAGTTGCTTAGGTGGCCCCCAAGGCTCGCTTTGATATTGCAGCGTGATTTCATCCTGAACAGAGTTGCCCTTCGTTTGACCGACCGCCCTGAGTCGGTTGACGCCGGGCTTGAATCTTACGAGCCAATGGAGTCCGGCAGCTGGAAAATCTTTGCTATTCCGTTTCTTGATTCCTTGCGAGGCCCCGTTGACAAACAGCTCCGCCATTCCGCAATTCGAATACACCTTCACGAGTTTTAGCTCGTCGGCCTTTCCCCACCGAATAGGCCAGGAATGGCCGTAGATGTGAATCGTTGGTCTCTCTGCCCAATACGACTGGAAGACATAGTATCCCTCCTTGGGCGTTAGGTCTCGCTCCATTAGCCCCTTCTGATTGACATGCGGAATCGGGTTTTCGGGGCGCAAGGGGGTGGAGAAATCCTTAAAAATCCACTGTGCCGAACCCGGTAATTGCGGCATCCCTTCCAGTTCCTTAAGATGCCAGTCGAAAAGATTGCAGGCATACGTCTCGGACCAATCGCCGTCGCGCGAAACCATCGTCTCCCCGCCGTTGACGAGATGCTCGCTGTCTTTCTCCTCGAACTTTCCTGAAACGAAGGTCGCAAGCAGCCCATCCACGTCTTCGGAGTGGCGACCGGCGTGGCTTTCGGCGCCCCACTCAACGTGCAAGAAATGCGGCACTCCTTTACTCTCTTTTTCGATCTTTTCGCGGTACTGTGTATAGGGGCCGTGATACCAGCCTGCCCAGAGTGAAGGCGAATAGACGTCGACCAGGTCTTTGCAAAAATCGCATCGTCGCAAAAACGTTTGCCGCCTGGG
>Ga0207032_1104_pt1 | contig 24441 bp, 21 predicted proteins | sample Alteio_BWMinCont_38_FD_153308 | JGI IMG/M metagenome (GOLD analysis project Ga0207032, IMG submission 153308) | Enriched cells from forest soil in Barre Woods Harvard Forest LTER site, Petersham, Massachusetts, United States -... | ecosystem: Environmental > Terrestrial > Soil > Temperate forest >... | reverse complement strand
ATCTTATATCCCTAATATTGCCTTATGGTTTTCAACAGTTTCCAGCTGCATGACCTTTTGATATTAATTCCTTCACTGGTATGCCTGGTTATAAGTATATACTATTATGTTTATCCGCTAAAAGACAAAATGTGGCCGGCCATTTTATTCCTTGCTCTGGCGGCACTTGGTTTAAGGGTGTTTATGGCCCATCTTGATCCTTTTTTATGGGACTGGGACGAACGATATCATGCTCTGGTTGCTAAAAACCTTGTACACCACCCATTTATGCCTACATTATACGAAAATCCTGTACTTCCATACGACTATTTTTTATGGAACAAGAACCATGTCTGGCTTCATAAACAACCATTGGGATTGTGGCAGATGGCGCTTAGTTTTTACCTTTTTGGCGTCAGCCAGTTCACGGCCAGATTTCCGATTATTTTAGAAAGTGTTTTGCTGGTTTTGATCATTTACAGAACAGGAACTTTAATGATCAATAAAAGAGCCGGATATCTTTCGGCTTTCTTTTTTACTGTAAGCTTTTATGCGCTTGATTTCGCGACTGGCGGACAGGCAACAGATAATGTAGACTTTGCTTTGCTTTTTTATTCTTCTGCCGCAATATGGGCATGGCTTGAATATAAAAAATCGGACAAAATTATGTGGCTCATAATGATAGGCATATTTGCAGGACTTGCCGTTTTAAGCAAATGGCTTACAGGGCTTCTGGTTTATATTGCCTGGGGCATTGCCATCCTCAGTGACCCAAAAGAACGTAAACAACTCAAATCCTATTTTCGGATAACATCTGCCTTTATCATCAGTCTTATCATTTTTATTCCCTGGCAGTTATATGCCCTTTCGCATTATGCGACAGAATACCGTTATGAGATGAGTTATAACAATCAGCATATATTTCATGCGATTGAAGGTCACAGCGATACGCCCTGGTATTACCTGGCAAGCATGGATCATGTTTTTGGAACATTTGTCCCATATATATTGATTTTTGGAATTATCATTATGTGGAAATATATTAAGCGGAAAGATTACAGGGTTTTTATGATTTGTTTTATGATAATCCCATATTTATTTTTCTCCCTTGTTGTGGCGACCAAAATGCCGGCTTATTGCTATTTTGCCTGCGTACCTGTTTTTATAGCCTTGGGCTGTTTATCTATTTATATTCAACAATTCATCGAAAAACTGAAATGGAAATTGTCCGGTTATTTCATTACTATTACTCTTTTAATTATTTCATGGTTCTCTATCAATTTTCTTCAGATCGCAAGGCTTCATACAGGTTATGATAGCAATAACGGGTATAGGATCAACAAAGTGCTTTTCACGGATTATTTCAGAAAAATAAACAAAACCGTCCCTAAAGATTATGTTATTTTTGGCTTGATTTATGATTCCGAAATTGACATGATGTTTTATACCGGAAATACCTGCTATAACAATTATCCGACACTGGATGAATACCGAAATCTGAAAAAATCAGGCGTAAAAATAGCTGCAATTGCGTGGAAAAACATCCCGGATTACCTGCAGAATGACCCGGAAGTATTGAAAATAAAATGGTTGTAAAAAACGAAAAAAACTTAATTTCGCTTTAACTAACCAACAGGTTTCTCATGCTCGTAAAAACATTCGGTTCTGCCGTTCACGGTGTTGATGCCCAAACGATTACCATAGAAGTAAATGTAGGTGGGGGCTCCGGGTACTTTATTGTCGGGCTACCCGATAATGCCGTAAAAGAGAGCCAGACCCGGGTAGATGCCGCCATTATCAATAACGAATATTCGGCCACACGCAAAAAAGTAGTGGTAAATATGGCGCCGGCAGATATCCGCAAAGAAGGCTCTGCCTATGACCTCCCGATTGCCATTGGATTGCTGGCAGCAACCGACCAGGTAAACCCCGAAGAACTTGACAAATATATTATCATGGGTGAGCTTTCACTTGATGGTGGATTGATGCCGATTCGTGGTGCGTTGCCCATTGCCATACAGGCACGGAAAGAAGGCTATAAAGGAATCATATTACCCAAACAAAATGCACGGGAAGCAGGGATCGTAGATAAGTTGGAAGTATATGGAATAGAGACCCTTAAACAGGCTGTTGATTTTTTGAACGGTGAAGGTGATGTGGAACGAACTACGGTAAATACCCGTGAGGAATTTTTCGACCGGATAAATTTATTTGACATTGATTTTTCGGATGTGAAAGGACAGGAAAATATCAAAAGATCACTCGAGATTGCTGCCGCTGGCGGACATAACGTGATCCTGATCGGTCCTCCCGGAGCTGGTAAAACCATGCTTGCCAAAAGACTGCCAACCATTCTTCCGCCACTCAATCTATTTGAAGCGCTGGAAAGCACTAAAATACATTCCGTCGCCGGTCAGCTGGGTATCAATTCTTCCCTGATCAGTGTACGTCCGTTCCGTTCACCCCATCATACGGTGAGCGATGTAGCCCTGGTAGGAGGTGGTAGTTTTCCCCAACCGGGCGAAATTTCCCTGGCACATAATGGGGTTTTGTTTTTAGATGAATTACCTGAATTCAAACGCGCGGTTTTAGAAGTACTTCGCCAACCCCTTGAAGAACGAAGGATAACCATTTCCAGGGCAAAGTTTTCTGTCGAGTACCCCGCCTCATTCATGCTGGTGGCAAGTATGAATCCCTGCCCCTGTGGCTATTACAACCACCCCGACAAAGAATGTGTCTGCGGACCGGGAATTGTACAGCGATATTTAAATAAAATAAGCGGCCCCCTTTTAGACCGAATAGATATTCATGTAGAAGTGGTACCGGTTGCGTTTACAGAACTTACCAATACACGAACATCCGAAACCAGTGATAAGATCAGAGAACGGGTTATACAAGCCCGGCTGATACAGGAAAAAAGATTTGAAGGACAGGAAGGCATCTACAACAACGCGCAGATGAGCAGCCGCCAGGTGCGTGAGATCTGCGTGATCACCACGGCTGGACAGAATCTTCTCAAGACCGCCATGGAACGCCTGAGCCTTTCCGCAAGGGCTTATGACAGAATATTGAAGGTGTCGCGTACAATAGCTGATCTTGCGGCTACCGAAGATATAAAAATCGAGCATCTGGCGGAGGCAATTCAATACAGGAGTTTAGATCGGGAGAATTGGGCAGGATAGAGAATTTTCAAAAAGAGCCTTTGATCCCAAACTTCGCATTTTACTTATTTACTGAAAGTAAGTATTTCGGTTTAAATAATGACAAATGTTATTTTTTAAACTGACAAAGATCATTCTTACAAGGAAGATCTTAAACAAAACTTTGTAGCATAGTTTTTTTTGCTTGCAAATAAATGTATAAAGTCATGAAAGTGATCCATTTATTTATGCAGCTGTACACCTCTAAAACGACAGAAATTCATCCAAAAAATTAATGGAAATGAAACAAAATAATAGCCAAAATCTCAAACAAACCATGAATCGGCGCACGGTGCTTTTTGTCGTTTCATCGTCTATTGCCCTGCTTGTCATAGCCATTTTATTTATTTTTAATATTGGCAATATCCGCATTGGATTCGCTACTCCGGTCAAAAGGACTATAACTACTATTAAAAACGGGAATTGGACAGACGCAACTGTTTGGAGTACAGGTACTATACCCACCAGCTCCTCAAGTGATTCGATTGTGATTTTGAATACCGTAACCCTGAATACAGCATATACAGTAGGAAATAAAACCTATTCAGGGATAACGATAGCCGCCGGAGGAACCCTTACCTCCACAAGTAGTTTTACACTTACACTCGAAAAATCGGCAAGCCTCAAAAATATGGGTACCGTGAGCGGGATAAAAATTGCCTTTAACGGCAATGGCGCCTCTGACCCTATAAGCAATGTAACCAACAGTGGTTCATTATCTTTGGTCAGTGGTATTACTTCAACGAATCCGAATACTGTGATCACAAATTCAGGCACATTTACTGCAAATGGATATAGCAAAGTAAATAGCAAGCTGATCAATTCAGGAACATTTTCTGTACTTGGGGGCTTTGATTCTGACTACGGCACCTTTACCAATAGCGGTACGATGAGCGGCACCGGAACCACCACCTTTACGGGGACATCACTTGCCAATTGCGCCGCTGCCAGCAGCTTTTCAACTGGCGGCGATTTTACGCTGAACTATGGCGCCAATAACGGCAGTATGTCTTCGGTCACAAATACCGGGCGCATAAATGTAGGAACCACAGGAGCTGGAAACCTTAACATACATGATGGCAATATAACCAATGGCAAGGCGTATGTAGCGAATAATGGCCCGAAAATATCGGTAACCGGAAGCTTTAATATCTACCCCGGAAGCTATAGCGATACCAATAAGATTGTAAATAATGGCCTAATAGCAGTAAATGCCAATATAGTAGCTTACAGTTCAATTATTACCAACAACGACAGTATGACCATTGGCGGTAGTTTTACAACATACGCTAATACTACCAATACTAAAATGGCCTATATAGGAATTTCGGGAGATTTGACCAACAATTCAGGCACTGGTGCCGGTGGATATGTCAAAGTAAACGGCAATTTTTTAAATAACTGGAGTGCAATATATACGGGCAATGGCGGGGGGCTTTCTGTAGCCAATAACCTTGTAAACCATGGGACGGAAAACGGTAATACGGATATATGCGACCAGACGCCAAACACAACAAATGATGTGGCTGGCACAAAAGGAAGTTCGGTTACCACATGTACTTTTACCCCACCAACCAGTGGCCCTTCTGCACTTCCTGTGACCCTGACAAAATTTGAGGCACGCAAAGAAGGCGCGATAAATGTGCTGAACTGGGTCACTGCAAGTGAAATAAACAATAGCCGTTTTGAAATAGAAAGGAGCGGAGATGGTGCTTCTTTTTCCGTATTGGGTACAGTGAAGGGAAATGGTACCAAACTTACCGTTACCGACTATGACTATACTGACGAAAACCCTTTGCTGGTATCAACTATTATCGCCTTCACCAGATTGATTTCAATGGCAAATCAGACTATTCGATGTTGGCAGTTGTAAATGCCAATCAAATGGCTCAGGCTGCGCTGAACATAAAGGTATACCCAAACCCCATAAAGGCAGGCAATGCATTAAACCTGGAAATGGATATACCCAGCTCTGAGGAACTGGTGATTAATTTGGTAAACATGAGTGGCGCGAATGTGTATCACAATGAATCTCATGTTGGCAGCGGTATACAAACCAAAGAAATAAACCTGGCAGGCAACCTCAAACCTGGCATTTATGTTTTAAATGTGATATACCAGGGCAAAGCAACCAGCGAAAAAATTTATATACAATAGGCACGGGATGCAGGCCAACGCAATCACCCGGAGGTAACATTACCTGAAATCGGTATAATCATTACCGGATGATTCTTAAGCCTTGTGAAAACGGAGAAGCTGAGGAAAATGTAAGTTCAACGCCCGTGCTCAACCATTTCTTCTTCCGTTTCATCTGAAATGATATCCGGTTTTGAATATGATATCCTACGGCCGGTAAGAAATTTAATAAATACCAGCGCCAGGATAATTGCAATAATCCCCTGGGCAATAACAGTTATGGGCGCCCCGATGCGCTGAGATATAGCCCCGGTTATGACAGAACCGAGTGGTGTCATTCCAAAAATGGCCATGAGCAAAATACTGATGACACGGCCACGCATATGCGGTTCAGATTCTGACTGAACAATGATGTTGGATATCGTGAATTGGGCAATAGATCCGAAGCCTGCCAAGGCAGCAAAGAACATGGCAAGGGGGAAATTCTTTAGCAATCCAAAACAGATTAACCCAATGCCGAACATAATGGTACTCACAAATAAAATCTGCTTCAGGTTTGACCCCGTTTTGCGAGAAGCAAGATATATGGTACCGGCCACGCACCCTGCACCGATAAAGCCGTTTATATATCCGAAGGTAGATGCGTCGCCATGGAATATCACTTTGGCAAAAACCGGCAATACCGTGTTATAAGGGAGAACAAACAAACTCACCAGGGATAGCATCAATATCGTAAGGCGGATGACCCTGGCTTTTTTGAGATAGACAAATCCTTCCCTGAATTCATTGATGATCTTTTTTTCATATTTTTTAGTTTTGGGAGATGGCAGTTTCATAAGCATTAACGACACCATGACAGCACCAAAACTTGCAGCATTGATCAAAAAACAAACCGCGGCGCCAAACGCACTCAAAACAATTCCGGATAAAGCGGGCCCTAACATTTGTGCAAGGCTTGCCATGGCTGTAGTAAGGGAAACGGCATTGGGCAAGTCAGCCTGATCTTCTACCACCTCGTGTATTAAAGATTGCCGGGCAGGGATATCAAAAGCATTGATGAGGCCCAGTATCACACTCAATACAAAGATCATCCAGATGATCATATGACCGGTAATGACAAGGGCGGCAAGCAAAACGGACTGGATGATGGACAAGATCTGCGTGATGCGAATGATCCGGTAACGGTTGTAGCGGTCGGCAGCCACACCGCCCACAAATGAAAACAGGAAAGACGGAAACTGTTCTGCAAAAATGGTGACCCCGATTAAAAAAGCAGAATGGGTCATGGTATATACCACCCATATTACTGCTGTCCGCTGCATCCAGGTACCAAACTGGGATACCGACCTGCCGACAAAGTACAGGCTATAGTTAGAACTCCTGAAGGCTCTGAAAATATTTAATTCCGTTGGTTTTTTCATGTATCTGCCCGCCCGCAAAATTCCATAAAATATAGTGGCGGTGGGTAAAAGGGTCATTAATAAATCTTTGTTTTAGCCCACGGATTCATCCATGGGATTTTAGATATTCTTCCCTACAAACCGTTTCAACGGGTTCAGGCAACAACAAGTAGAAGCTTACATGTATTATTTTTAAATGTCAAGTTTTCTGCTGCCCATCCATTTTATTATTTCAGGGTCGCGGTGGTCAAAAAATAAACTTGTCTTTGTGTCTAAACTTTTGATTGCCTCCATATCGTCCGTATCCAGGTCAAAATCAAAAATGCTGAAGTTCTCAACCATTCTTTCTTTGCGAACTGATTTTGGAATAGCAATCACACCCCGTTGTGTGAGCCAGCGAAGAATGACCTGAGCAACAGTTTTCTTATATTTTGTGGCCAGTGAAACCAGCAGTTCATTGGTAAAAATATTGTTCTTCCCTTCGGCAAAGGGTCCCCAGGATTCTATCTGAACTTGGAGATGCCAATTCTGGGATTTGGCGTTTTCCAGGTCCCCGATGCCGCGGAGTGTGAAAGATGTGTCATAGATGCTATTGCAGTTGGCTAACGTCTTATTGATACTGCTGCTGCTTATATGAATGAACAGGCCGTTGGCAACGCCATAAAAAAATGTTGTATTGCCAGGAATGCGATGCCGTTATTCAATTTTATTTTTTGCACTCTTGTTTAGTAACCTCGCGGGCTGCAAACTCCATCAAAACAACAGCATTCCCCTTACGCTTTCTGATCCATTTGCTTTAGGTTTACGGCATACATTACAATAAAAATAACTCCTATAAAGCCGAGGATGGAAGCGCCTATGGCACCTACCAGTTTACCCATGGCTAAAGGTCCTGCTACCAAAACGATAATTCCCAATATATACAGGTAAAATCCGAATTTTTTCAGGTTCCACATAAGTATCGCACCCGATAGGGTGAGCAGGTTGGCTATAAATGAAAAAATGGCTAATTTTCTCAAAAAATCAGGGGTCATATCTCTGGCAACCGAACCCATGATCTGTTGTACAAAATCAGGAACATTTTTTTCCTGTTGGTTTACCTGATCCTTGACATCATTTATAACTTCGCTGCCAATGTGAGCAGCATAATCAGCTGTAACATATTGACGAACAGCTTTAATAATACCCCAGCTACTGCCAAGGAATGTGAGGATACAAATTACGGTAAGAAAATTGTTCCTTATGCCCCCTGTTGCAGTTGATGATGTAGAAGATTCCATTTCCATGTTTGTGTTTATTTATTGAAACCAAAATTAGACAAAATCGATCAAACAGAACTAATCTGTAATTTTATATCTCCGGAATATATCTACGATAAGGACATTAGTTTTCAAAATATAATGAATACTCTGTCTTTCTATTATTTGTCTGTTTGCAATGGTGTGCATTTTCGGGTTTTTCTTTTGGTTTTAATATGTTATCTGCTGATATCAAAGGCGTTTGCTATAACGCTTGGGTGTGCATTTGTGTTAAAAGGTCCACCATTTTCAATTTGAGAAGCTACAATAATATGGTTTACAGGGTTTAAAGCGAACGCGAACTTAGGCATACCAGCGACGCTTTGGGAATGGTTTTTGGTGGAAGTTTGCAATGGCTTTAAGTTGGCAATGACAAAATAGTTGTCATATTGGCAAAAATCGTGCCAAAAAATCGATTTGCATCAGAGTCCCTCGCAGAGGTTCTTTTGTCGTATTAGAGCAAAGGATGATTGCTTGTCAACGGGTGAGCAAACGTTCAGAATTCCCGTCGGGATTGGATGGTTCAGTTACATTGTACTCTGGGAGACCCTTAGGAAAGTTTTATTTTCTAAAATTGTGAGAATAAACTACTTTTGGCTCATATTAAGGGAATACCGCTGATTCTGAATCCTTAATTATCGATTCGAACCATTTAATACCCCTGAAATGAAAACTAATCTCATAAAACATGTTTTCTTTTTTCTGATATTATCAGGCTTCGCCATTTTGTATTCATGCAGCATGCAGCACGGATTGGCCATGCAAACCCGTCATGGCGCTGATGAGGATTGGGATAAATGGAACAAATGGCAAACAGCCATGCTTGCCGATCCTGCAACGGGAAAAATACCGGAGAATATACGGGCAAAAGAGCTGGCTTTTGCAGCAACATTGCCAAAACAGCCTGCCCCGGAAACCAAGTCCGGATCTTTCTGGCAAAACCGCGGTCCCTGGAATATAGGGGGGCGTACCCGTGCGGTTGCCATAGATGTCACGAATGAAAACACGATCATCATCGGCGGTGCATGTGGTGGTTTGTGGCGCAGTGACAATGCTGGGGTCTCCTGGAAGAAAATTACCGGTCCTGCACAGGACTTTTCCATTAGCTGCCTGGTTCAGGATACCCGGCCCGGCAAAACCAATACCTGGTATGCTGGTACCGGAGAATTTTTAGGGGACAATGGCGGCATAGAAGGGGATGGCATCCTGAAATCAACAGATGGTGGCCATAACTTCTCCAAACTTGCTTCTACCAGTCATACTGCATTTCAAATGGATTATCCTTTTGCCTGTGTCAATAATATTGCCATAAACGAGGCAGATACCGGCAATGTGATATATGCAGCTTTGGGTTCGGGTATTACAAACGGGAATGTCTACATGTCTCCCGATGGCGGAGTCAGCTGGGTTTCTATCTATAAGCCGGGAATTTTTGTCAGCAATTCAGATGTTGCCATCTCAAAAAAAGGAGTCGTGTATTTTACGGTGGGAACCAATGGTTCCAAAGGTGGATTGTTCCGCACTACCGACGGCAAAACAATTACCAGAATTACACCTTCAGGGTTTGCAATGACTATTGAAAGGATGGTTATCGGGATTGATCCTAATGATGAAAATACGGTCTATTTTTTGGGGTACACCCCCGGCAGCGGACAGCTCGGTACGAGTCTGTGGAAATACACTTATATCAGCGGAAACGGGACGGGGAAGGGCGGTTTATGGAAGAACCTGTCTGCAAATATACCCAATTGGGGAGGTTATGTGGGACAACCGGATGCACAGGGAGGCTATAACCTGGTTGTAAAAGTAAAACCCGGTGACTCCCAGACCGTATTTCTCGGATTCACAAACCTGATAAGGTCAACAGATGCGTTTTCTTCATCGAAAAATGTTTCCTGGGTTGGCGGATACCCCATCAACTATACCCTTGCGACTTTCGATATTGATTATCCAAACCACCATCCTGACCAGCACGGACTGATTTTTTATCCTTCCGATCCCAATAAAATGCTCTCAACAAACGACGGCGGGATATTCATGACAACAGACAACAGGGCCACACCGATCGTTTATTCTTCGCTAAATAACGGTTATTTAACGACCCAGTTTTACGGTATTGCAATAGATCATGGAACGCCCGGGAGCAACAGTCTGATTGGAGGCATGCAGGATAATGGCACGTACACAACCTGGTCGGCAGACCCGCAAACATCCTGGTTCCTTTCCTTTACCGGAGATGGAGGGTACTGTGCAATTGTTGACGGGGGCAAAGAATATTATTTGTCGTGCCAGTTGGGATGGACTTTCAGAGTGAAGCTGGATTCTACCGGTTATCCATATGAGTATAAAAGAATTGATCCTGCAGGTGCTTATAATCCCTGGTTTTTGGAACCTTATATCCTTGACCCGAACGATCAGAAAAGGATGTTTTATCTGGACGGTGAGCGTATCTTTCGATGTGATGACTTGACCCAGATTCCTTTGGAAAATGTGAACATTAACTATGACACACTTCCGGTAACAATGGGTTGGTACCCAATACCATCAACACTTGATACCTTTGATACCTATTCTGCCCTGGCCATGGCCCACAGCCCTTCTCAGCGGCTGGTATTTGGTACAACTTCTTCCCATTTATACAAAGTGGATTCGGCATACGCATCCAATCCCGGGATGGTAGATATTTCAGCCAATGGCATCTTCCCTAAAGGTGGTTATGTCAACTGCATTGCTATCAATCCTGTAAATGCCGATCAAATGATCGTGGTATTTTCAAATTATACTGTAAAAAGCCTTTTTACTACTTCTGATGGTGGGAATACCTGGAAGGATATATCAGCAAACCTGGAACAGTTTCCTGATGGAACCGGTAATGGCCCTTCCTGCCGATGGGCGTCAATAATGCCGGTGGGGCACCATTTTGCCTATTTTATTGGGACCAGCACGGGTCTGTTTTCTACAGATACCCTTATGGGTGACAGCACAGTATGGACCCAGCAAAGCCCGGATGGAATAGGAAACGATATCGTGTCAATCCTTGACACACGGCCCTCAGACGGACTCTTAGCCGTGGGAACCTATGGTAATGGTATTTATACAGCCAATATCAGCTATGCATACCAGATCTCGGGCATTCATGATAACAACAATATAAATGCATCCGCATTTCAATGCTATCCGAACCCGGTTGCCCATTCCAATATTCTGATGGTTGGTATTGAATCTGAATCGCCGGGCAAAATGATGACCCTTTCCATTTTAAATGAAGAAGGCCAAATGGTGCAAAATCCGGTTGACTTAAAAAGCGTTTCCGGTAAACAAACCATTCCATTTTCAATGGAAGGATTAAAACCCGGAGTCTACTACATAAGACTAGAGCAAGGCGGAAATGAGGTCTCCAAAACTTTTGTAGTCGAGTAATTTTACTTGTTAACTTTCCCTCAGAGCCTCCACTTTCACAATGTATCAGGACCTATACTGATCAAGGGACTCTAAGGATTTGCTCTGGGCTAGACCATCATTATCCTCTGCGAGAGACTCCTCGCTCCTCGATCTGTCTCCTGACAGGCCGGAGAAATGGAAAACAGGCCTAAATCCAGCTTAAGTTAAAAGACAACTGGTCTGTTATAAGACGGACCAGGGAGATAAAAGGATCATTCAGAAAATTTTTCTCTATATTTGCCCTAAGATATATGAACTCAAGTTTTAACAATCACACGTCCTATTATTATTACGGCCCTGCTTCCGGGAGGCTGTTACTTGTGTTGTTATAAAATCTAAATAGGTATAAAATACAAAGCAAAACCAGCCCCAGGGCTGGTTTTTTGCGTTTATGCCTCTCCCTCAAAAAACACCGATAAACAAAAAAAATTAATAACAAAAAAAATGGCTGATCGTAACATCGAAAACCTTGAAGAAATATCGAAAGGATATTTCAACCTCCCTATTAAAAATAATCCGGATGCACTTGAGGTGTGGACAAAGCTTTACGATCGCCAGTATTATAACTTAAAAGACAAGGCGTATTCATTATTCTTCTACGGGCTCAACCAGTTATCCATCAATGGACTATCTATCCCAAAACTTAGCGAACTGAATTGCATCATCAACAAAAAAACAAGCTGGACGCTCTCTCCTACCCATGTCGAATATACAGGCGCCGATGATTGGTTCCGGCACCTGGAAGAAAAGAATTTTGTGATCACCGAAGTGATACGGAGCAAAGAAAATATTGACTATACCCCCTACCCCGAAGCATTTCATGACATATTCGGGCATCTGGCTTTGATGTGCTTCCAGGAATATGCGAAAATAGTTCATCGATTCGGGATGATCTACAACAGGTTGCAAACCCAAAAGGAAAAAAAAGAATTTGCCGGTTTCTGGTGGTATGTCATTGAATTTGGGTTGATAATGGAAGACAATCAAATGAAAGCTTTTGGAGCAGGACTTTTGTCTTCATTTGGCGAGTGCAACAATGCATTTTCTGACAATGTCATCCTGCGTCCTTTTGATGTAAATGAAATGAAAAACACACCCGTAAGCGCACATGAATTTCATCAAAAACTATTCATTATAGAATCATTTGATCAGATCAATGAGGCTTTGGATGGGTGGAAGTAAGGGAATCTGAAATTTTCTATGTCAAGCACGACACGCCGGCATACCGTGCGTTTGCGTATCTGAGACACACCGCCGCTATATTGCCGGGAGCCCGGGGTATGAAGGTCATAAAATAAAACCGGTGAATTTTTTTGCCAAATCAGCAATTCGTTTTTCATTGCGGCTGTTCCCTCAGCGGCGGCAACAGCAACATCTACAAATACTATTCTGCATAGCGAATGATGCCGTTGGCGATGCTTGTTTTTAATTCGTGGCTATTTGTTTTTCCCTTTATTAAATAATCTATTGCCCCGCTTTTAAGGGCTTCGGTTTTTACCAGTTCATTATCAAGGCCGGTATAAATAATTACAGGTATGTTATAGGAGTCGCGAATGTTTTTAAAACTATCAAGACCCTTGCTGTCGGGTAATGAAAGGTCAAGAATGATGATGTCAAAAGACTGTATTTGCAATAGCCGCAGCGCTTTCGAAAAATAATCAGCAACATCAACGCTGTGTTTGCTGCCAAATATTTGCTTCAACTGGATTTGCGCGAAGCGGATATCCTCCGGTACATCTTCAATGAGCAGGATCCTGACTCCCTTTTCTATCAGCGTCATTTTACAGGTAATCCGGGAAATACTGGTTCAAAATTTCCTCCATCATATTTTTACTCAATGGTTTTGTTTCAAAGCCTGTTACCTCCTCTATTTCTTTTGCTTTTTTAATATCATCAGGGTTTGCGGAAGTTGTCAAAATCATGATGACCACTCTCGCTCGTTGTTTGACATCCAGATGTTTGTATTGTTCCAGAAACTCCCAACCGTTCATTTTTGGCATGTTAATGTCGAGGAAAATTAATTCAGGTGGCGATTGATTTTCTCTTTTAAGATACGCCAAAGCTTCCAACCCATTTAAAACAACCTCAATGCGGTTGACGATATCCATTTTGTTGATAATGATTTGATGGAAAAAATTGTCATCTGAGTTATCGTCAACCAATAAAATGCAGTCTAATTTTTTTTTCATGACCTTTTTATTTTAAGTTTTTGGTATCGTGAAATTAAATATACTTCCTTTTCCCGGCTCAGATTCAACCCATATTTTCCCTCCGTGAAGTTCAATTGTTTTTTTGCATTGGGAGAGGCCTATTCCGGTACCATCATATTCTGCCCGGGTATGCAGGCGTTGAAAAATGAGAAAAATTCTTTCGTAATATATTTCTTCAATTCCAATGCCGTTGTCTTTTATAGAGAAAAGAAATTCTTTTCCCTTATCCGTTGCTGAAATAGTAATAACGGGATGCGTTCCGGCATTTCGGAATTTGATGGCATTGCTTATCAGATTTTGAAAAACAGATTTCAGGTAGGTATAACCGTTCACAACAGGTAATTTCTGAACCTGAATTTCTGCTAAGCTTTCTTCAATGTCTGCCGACAAGTCGGTTAAAATTTCTTCAACCAGTATATTACAATCCATCCTCTCTTTGCCCATGTTTTTTCCAATCCGCGAATACTCAAGCAGGTCAAAAATGAGGCCCGACATGCGCTTTGCTCCGCCATTTATATAGCTTAGAAACTCCCTGGTTTCTTTATCAGGATGTGTTTCCAGTTTTTCGGTTAATAGCGTTGAGAAATTGGAAATGGTTCTGAGCGGTTCCTGCAAGTCATGCGAAGCAACATAAGCAAACTGCTCTATTTCTTTGTTTTGCCTTTCCAGTTCTATGGAATAAGCGACTATTTTATTCTCAGCCTTTTTTTGTTCGTTTACGTCCTGGTAGGACGTTACCGTATATTTTTTATGATCTATTTCTATAATGTCGTAAGACAGAATAGCATAAAAAGGTTCCCCGTTTTTCCTTGTGTATAAAACAATCAGGCCATTATTCCCCATGGCTTCTTTTAACCTGATAACTAATTTTTCACTTTCTTCTTGTGACAATGCCTGCAATTCGGCAATAGAACGCGTCTCGTTGAGCAGGCCAAGTAAGATTGGAAATAACCTGGCTTCTTCCTCGGGCGATACCAATTTTAAGGCTTCTGCCTTTTGACCAATAACTTCTTCACTGCTGTAGCCAAAATATTCATAAAAACGGTTGTTGGCAAAAAGGATTTTGCTATCCCCAACTTCCGCAATGGTCATAGCAACCGGGTTTTCGGTAAATATTTTCAAAAACCGTTCGCTGGAAATGGCCAGGTCCTTTTCTGTTTTTTTGCGTCTGTTAAGCTCTCTTATAATGATGAATGCCAGGATAATAGTTATCAGCAACGAAAATACACCTTCAATGACAAAAATAAATTGAGCATTCTCAATGCTCCTACTTGTAAGGAAAGTTCGTTCTCTATAAAGTCTTAATTCTTCGGCCCCCATAGATTGATTGACAAGCCTGATCTCGTCCATTATTCGCTTTCCTTCTCCGGAACTGGCAAGCATCATTTTTATCGCCTCATTATCACCTTGTTTTTTTAATAAAATAGATTTTTCAATGAGCGAAAATTTCCGATTTATATAATTTTCAAGCGTATCCAGGTTTTTCTGCTGAACAGGATTGTCAATTGTAAGTGATCTTAGCCCACTTATATTGCCGGCAATATTCTGGCGGCCTTTTTTATATGGCTCCAGATAGCTGGTATCTGCAGTAATAATAAAGCCACGCTCTCCGGTTTCCGCATTAAGCAAAGAGATCAGGTTATCGTTCAAAACCAACATTATCGAAGAAGTATGAACCTGAGCGGCGAGATTGTTCTTCAGACGGCCAATACTGTACATCGAAAACAGCATGGTACCAATCAACAATAGCAATATGATGCTGATCAGCCAATAGATTGATGATTTGATTTTTAGGGAAATCATTGATTACTTCTATACTAAGGTGAGCAAAAATAAAAATATAATTGCAACAACACTTATTAATGGCGGTAAAATTACCACTCGATCCCTGGCATGTGCTACATTAGTGTTTTAACAGACCGATATTTTGGCTGCTTAAAAGACTTCCAGCCCGGGGATAGCGGGACATTGAGCGTAGGAAAATCGCTTGTTTTATCAAAAAACAACCCGTTGAAAATAAAAAATCTTTTAGCTTTGTCATGACATAAAAAATCTATAAATCTTATACAATATCAATTTAAACCTGGCTAATGGAATCGTTCGGACATTATTTCTTTGAATTTTTTATGATGTTCCTTGCGGTATTTCTGGGTTTTGTTGCAGAGAACCTGAGAGAACGTCTGGCAGAAAAAAAACAAGAGCGGGTTTACATGAAAAATATGCTTGAAGATTTAAGAGCAGATCTTGTTCTTTATCGAAAGTATTCGGAAAATAACAAAGTGGTTTTTGAATTGATTGACACACTTGTGCAGCTAATTAAAAGCCCGGAAAGAAAACAACATATTACCAAACTTGCCTATACTGCCCGAATGATATTACCGACATTTAAGCAGTTGGTGCCAACGGAACGCACCTATGAACAAATGAAAAGTTCCGGAAACCTGCGGCTTATAACCAACCAGGTGGTAGCAAACAGTACTTCATATTATTATTATTCAGTAAGCGAACTCAAAAAATATAACGAATCCATTATGGTATGGGCTGCGGATTATGAAAATGAGATGGGGAAAATATTTGATGGGGAATTGCTGCTTAAAATTATCAAAGAAAAGAAAGAAATACCTGCCGATGCCGCTGCGCTGCTGACAGATGACCCGGTTGTATTAAATGCACTGATTAACAGTGCACAATACGTATATGGTGCACTGGTCCTGGGAGAAACAATTGGAAATGAAAGAAGCATTGCTGCACAAAAACTTATAGAATTGATCAAAAAAGAATATCGGTTGGAATTGTAGTGAAATGCGCAGCAAAAGAAAAAACATGAAATTAAAAATCCCGGCTTGAAGATTACAAGCCGGGATTAGGATTGGCAGGATCGTTTCCGGTTAGTGTATAGCAAGTCCTATCGTCGAAACCCCTGTAGAGAGGTCAAGAAATACACCTAATTTTCTGCTGATATGGTATTCTGTGCCAATATGTAAATCAAGGAATAATGGGCTTGGTGCCTGGTAGTAATTCCGGTCACCATAATAGCCGTCCTGCCAGGATGAGGAAACAATAGCAAAACCTAAAGATCCTGCCAGGTAAAAGTCCCATGCCGGACCGGCATGTAATAATCTGTCGAAATAATAGGTTCCTTTCACCCCAATAGGAACAACTGTTTCATGATATGCATAATACTGGTAAGGATTGTTTTTGTCTCCCCAGTAATATTCATCTGTGAAAGAATAATAGTCAATAAAAGGAGCGAGCGTAAAACTCCTCGCAACATCAAATTCATAGTCAAGGTGAATTACGGGCAATGTATGCCCTATGTATCCGTAATAACCTGCATAGCCTCCTATACCCACACCTACATTCAGGGTATGTCCATATTGTTCGGTATAGTCTTTATCCTGTGCTACTGCATTAAAGCTTAAAGCAGTAAAAAGGAAAAGTGAAAATAGTATCTGTTTTTTCATAAAGTAGATTTTAAATGGTGAAAAGAATTCAACGTCACAAAGTTGCAATGGTTGCTACACCATCCTTTTACACAACTTTTAGAAAATGTTATATAATTCACACATTACTGAAATGGAATATTTTGTGTATTCAGGTTAATTCCCGCATCACCTTTGCTACGATGTATGTGGGAATAATATAATTCTTAACCTGAATTGTATAACAGTTCCAATGACAAAGACAAAGACCTTTGTAAATACCTCACCATAATAACAAAACCCCACATTGTTTCACATAACCTAATACATTGCTTTGGACTGAGCCATGGCGTATAAATATGATAGAAGTTAAAAAGCAAGGAATTGTACTTTCAAAGACGGAATTAAGCTTTGAAAATGAGGGAGTCCTGAACCCTGCGGCAATAAGAGAAAATGGAATTATTCACCTCTTTTACAGAGCCGTGAACACTGGAAATAATTCCACTATCGGATATTGTAAAATGAGTGACCCGTTGACAGTAAATGAAAGAGACCTTACGCCCTTCCTTGTTCCGGAATCCGATTATGAATCAAAGGGCATAGAAGATCCGCGGATTGTAAAAATAGAAGATATCTATTATCTTACTTACACAGCGTATGATGGTGTAAATGCATTGGGTTCTTTGGCTGTTTCAAAGGACCTGGTTCATTTTGAAAAAAAAGGATTGATTGTACCACTGTTTTCATACGATGAGTTTTGCCTTCTCACTGAATCATTAACCGGATTAAATGAAAAATACCGGCGCTTCAACGAACATGAACAGGTAAGAGAAAAACAAGGGAAGAAAATTTACATGTGGGATAAGAACGTTATTTTCTTCCCGAGAAGAATCAACGGGAAATTACATTTTCTGCATCGTATAAGACCTGATATACAAATTGTTGCCGTAAATGACTTATCAGAACTTACCCCGGAATACTGGCAAAACTATATGCATCATCTTGATGAACATATTGTATTATCATCAAAATATAAGCACGAAGTAAGTTATATAGGAGGCGGATGCCCACCAATAGAAACAGAACATGGATGGTTATTAATATATCATGGTGTGCACGATACAGTATCGGGATATATCTATTCAGCCTGCGCGGCTCTGCTTGACCTGGATAATCCTTCAAAAGAAATTGCAAGGCTACCGGTCCCATTGTTCAAACCTGAACTCGATTGGGAATTGATTGGTGAAGTGAACAATGTCTGCTTCCCTACCGGCGCTGTACGCATAGAAGATTCCCTTTATATCTATTACGGAGCCGCCGATGCCCGCATAGCATGTGCCTCAGTTAGCATATCTGCCTTAGTGAAAGAACTATTGGATAATAAAACAGAAAATGATAAATAACAGCAATTTAAGTCATATCCTAAACCTTAATGTTAATTGTGAAAACCCCGGGGAAAGATTGCCCGTCCCGTGCGTTGATAAAAATTTACCTGAAGTACTGTTTATTACATCCTATCCGCCACGCGAGTGTGGTATCGCAACCTATTCAAATGATCTGATCAGCACATTAAAAAGTAAATTCGATCATTCCTTTAAAATAAACATCTGTGCATTAGAATCTGAGAGCGAACTGCACAATTATATTCATGAGGTAAAATACATATTGAATACAGATCATCCTGATGAATTCCAGAGTCTTGCAAATACTATTAATGATGATCCGAATTGCAAAATCTTACTTATTCAACATGAGTTCGGTTTCTTCGCAAAAGCAGAGGAGGAATTTTATCAATTTTTAAAGACCATCACAAAACCTATTGTTATTGTTTTTCATACTGTATTGCCCGGTCCGGATGAGACTTTGAAAATAAAAGTGCAGCAGCTTGCCGGTATTGCAAAATACGTCATTGTGATGACCCGGAATTCTGGCCGCATCCTGATTCACGAATATGAAGTACCTAAGGCTAAAATCGTTAAAATTGCTCACGGTACCCATCTGGTTCCGCATTTAGATAAGGAGATTCTTAAAGTAAAGTATCATTTAAGCGGTAGAAAAGTTTTGTCCACTTTTGGCTTATTGAATTCAGGGAAAAGCATTGAAACAACTCTTGAAGCATTGCCTGAGATTGTAAAAAATCATCCCGAAGTCCTGTTCCTTATTATTGGGAAAACACATCCGTCGGTAATAAAACATGAAGGAGAAGATTACAGGGAAAAGCTTCAGAAAATGGTGGAAACCTTAGAGTTGCAACATTATGTTCAGTTTATTAACAACTTTTTGCCGACTCAGGAATTACTTGAATACCTGCAGCTTACTGATATCTATTTGTTTACATCAAAAGACCCCAACCAGGCGGTAAGCGGAACATTTTCGTATGCCATAAGTTGTGGTTGCCCCATTATTTCTACCCCCATACCTCATGCCGTGGAAGTATTGAAAAAAGACGGTGGGATCATTTTCGATTTTGGCAATTCGAAACAACTCGCCGAAGCTACTGTCAACTTATTGAATGATGTGAATCTACGGCAAAATATCAGCTCCAATGGATTGCATAGAATGGCCTCTACAGCATGGGAAAATACGGCAATCGGACATGCTGCTTTGTTTGAGAAGATCGGTAAAGGCGAAATATCACTGCGCTATAACATCCCTCCGCTAAACCTGGACCATATAAAAAAGATGACTACCGATTTTGGAATCATCCAGTTTTCCACCATCAATCATCCTGATCTCAATTCTGGTTATACCCTCGATGATAATGCACGTGCATTGATCGCTTTGTGCCAGCATTATGAACTCACTAAAGCCGAAGAGGATCTCAAATACATTAAAATCTACTTCAATTTCATCAAGTATTGTCAGCAGGATGATGGGGTCTTTGTGAACTATATAGACAAAGAAAAAAATATTACAGACCAGAATAATTCAGACAACCTTGCTGATGCAAACGGAAGGGCTATCTGGGCTTTGGGGTATATGACGCATTTGGCAACTGTGTTGCCAAAAGCGCTTGTAGCAGATGCGGAATTAACCCTGCAAAGAGCTTTGAATGGTGTGCATGAGATTCATTCTACACGTGCTATGGCATTTGCCATCAAAGGTTTGTATTTCAATAATAAAAAGCAAAAGATCAAACAAAATATCTTACTTATAAAAACACTTGCAGACAGGCTGGTACAGATGTACAGGCATGAAGCTGATGAAAACTGGCTCTGGTTTGAATCTTACCTAACATATGCAAACAGTATTTTGCCGGAAGCCTTGCTTTGTGCCTGGCTTGCAACGGATGAACCGGTATATAAAGAAACCGCAAAAGCCTCATTTGATTTTCTGTTATCTAAAATATTCAGGAACAATAAAATAAAAGTAATATCCAACAAAACCTGGCTGCATAAAAGCGATGAGTTAATTCCATTAGCAATCGGAGGTGAGCAGCCCATTGATGTTGCGTATACCATACTTGCATTAAACAAGTTTTACAAAACATTTGGCGAAGCTGGCTACAGGCGAAAGTTGAATACATCGTTTAACTGGTTTTTAGGCAGCAACCACTTGAACCAGATTATTTACAATCCCTGTACCGGCGGATGCTATGACGGATTGGAAGAGAACTATGTAAATCTCAATCAGGGCGCTGAGTCCACCATCAGTTATCTGATGGCCAGATTAACTGTTGCACAATTCCTGATAAAGGAAAGCAGGAAAAAGCGTCAAAGGGAACACTATTTGAAATCTGTAAAAAGAGCTCAAATAGCTAAAACTGTGTCAGCACTCTAGAGCCATTTAATTTCAGAATTAATACCAGAAAAATTCCAGTACCCATTTCGGCAATCATCAATTGAAACAAAAAAACAAGTCTTTAATTTCTCAAACAATAAATCATGAAAGCATTAGTCTATCACGGCCCGGGTAAAAAATCCTGGGAAGAAAAACCAAAACCAGGCATCAATAAACCAACAGATGCTATTGTCAAAATTTTGAAAACCACCATTTGCGGAACCGACCTTCACATTATGAAAGGCGACCTGCCGGATGTAACAGAAGGACGAATTATCGGCCATGAAGGCGTCGGTATTGTTGAAGAAACTGGAACTGCTGTAAGCAATTTCAAAAAAGGCGAGCACGTTATCATCTCATGCATTACCTCTTGCGGCAAGTGTGAGTTCTGTAAGAAAGGCATGTATTCACATTGCGAAGACGGCGGATGGATACTCGGGAACCTGATTGATGGCTGTCAGGCTGAATACGTGCGGATCCCTTATGCTGACAATAGTTTGTACCACATCCCGGCGGGTGCTGATGAAGAAGCCCTGGTGATGCTAAGCGATATCTTGCCTACAGGTTTTGAGTGTGGTGTCTTGAACGGACAAGTGAAACCAGGTGATACACTGGCCATTATTGGCGCAGGGCCTATCGGTATGGCAGCCCTGCTGACCTCACAGTTTTATACACCTGCTGAAATTATTGTAATTGATACAGATGAAAACCGCCTGGCCGTTGCTAAGACCTTCGGGGCTACGCATACCATTAACAATACAGATGGGAAAGCAGAAGAAGCCGTAATGAAAATTACAAATGGTAAAGGCGTAGACGTGGCTATAGAAGCTGTAGGGGTATCAGCTACATTTGAATTGTGTGAGGCTATAATTGGTGCCGGTGGACACATTGCCAATATAGGAGTCCATGGTAAAAGCGTAACCCTGCACATGGAAACATTATGGTCGAGAAACATTACCATTACCACCCGTTTGGTAGATACGATTACCACACCGATGCTTTTTAAGACGGTACAATCCAAAAAACTTGAGCCAAAAAAACTTATTACACATCATTTTAAACTGGATCAGATCGTAGAAGCTTATGAAACCTTTGGCAATGCCGCCAAAGAAAAGGCGCTCAAAGTGATATTAACCAATGAATAGGAGGTTTTAAATTGAACGAAAATAAAAATTCAACTGATATAGTTCAAACTATCAGGAACGCCATGGCAAGCGGCGACATCGAATCAATCGTAAACCTTTTTGCCATTGATTCGGAGTGGGTATTAATTCCAACAGGAGAAATGTATGCAGGGAAGGATAAAATCACAGAAATAATAGCAGGAAGTATGAAAATGGATTTCCAATTCATTGACAGTTTCTATAATATAGATGGGACAAAACTTTGTATAGAATTTTTACATAATATGATAGTCAATGATAATTGGAAAACACGATTCCCTTTTGAAAAAACCGGTTCCTGGTACGAAGTTCCAATTGAAAGTTGTTTGGATTTGTGATACAATTCATGGAAAGATCGTTAAGATAAACGAGTATTTTGATATGTTCACCTTAATGAACGGTGGAACAAGGCCAAATCCATTTTGATACCATCCGTGGTGGAAAAGACTTTGTCAGATTTTCTAATCATTAAGTCCTAATTTTGAAACTATCAATCTCTTAATAATTGATGAAAATAGATGCTTACGTACCGAACGAATTATTAAGCCCGTTTATCCTCACTTATCTGATTATAGAAAGTGAGGGTGAAGGGGTAAACAAGGTATTACCGGATACGTCTCTTGTGCTGGCTTTCAGGTATAAAGGAATACTGAGTTATATAGCTGATAACGAAGAGACCAACCTGCCATTTGCAACGGTTTCAGGTTTGAGAAAGACGATGCGGTTGTTCAATTATTCAAAAAACACGGGTAATATCCTGGTATTGTTTAAAGAAGCTGGTGCGGCTGCATTTTTTAAAAATCCTCTTCATAATTTATATGATGAAACAGTTTCAATTGACAATTTTATCAGCCATCAATACGTATCAATAATTGAAGAACAATTAGCTGAATCAAAGGACAATACCCAAAGAATAGCATTGATTGAAAAGTTCCTTTTATCAATCATATCGCCCGATAAACCTGATCCGTTAATTTTATCAGTCCTTGAAAAAATTCATATCGCCAATGGCGTTATCAATATAAAAAATCTTGCAAACAGTCACTACATAAGCCATGATGCTTTTGAAAAGCGCTTCAGGCGGGTAGTAGGTACCACGCCAAAACAATTTTCCTCTATTGTAAGAATGAAAACCATAACCGAAGCGGGAATGCAAAAACGAAATTTTGTTGATCTGGCCTTTGATGCAGGGTATTTTGACCAGCCACATTTCAATAAAGGGTTCAAATCATTTACAGGACAGACGCCAAAGGACTTTTTTAATTCTCCGTCCTTCCTTAAAATCAATGATTTTATACAATAACCGGGTTGCGGCTGTGTATAATTTTGAACTTTCAAAAACGAAACAAAATGAAAGGCAAATTATTAAATAACTTACTGTTATTCTCCCTCTTCGGTATCAGTCTCGGGCTTTTTGGTGTCCTTTATGAAGGATTGGTATATGGCCCGAAAATGTTGGACTTCTCTATGGAAAGAATGCTTTTCTGGAAAAATTTTACTTCTGTTATAAGTCCGCTGGTTTATTATACTCCATGGGATCCATTGGCGACTCTGATATTGGTGGTCCTTTATTTTATCGCGCCCAAAGCAAATACATTGCAGAAAAAACGCCTGCAATGGGCCAGTATCTTCCAGGTACTTTCTTTAGGGTTGACATTTTACATCTTAACACAGATCAATTTTAAGCGCAGTTTCGGCAATCTGGATCTGTATGCCGATACCATCCCGGGCAAAGTGCTTCTTTTTAATATTCTAAGCTTTATAAGGATAATCCTTGCCGCATTAGCTGTAAGCATTGTTTTCAGGGCATATATACAAACTCAAAAAGACCTGCCCATCTCCAAATTGTAGGAATAATGTAACTTATTTTGAAAATCTTGTAATGCTGGCATCGGCGAAGTGGCTCACCTTTGCATTGTAATCATACAATAAAACTAAAACAAGATGAGAACAGCCACAACAATCCCAAGCAAATCAGTGAAAAGAAATTTCTCCCGGATTCAAAGCCTGCCAGCAAAAGAAAATCTCAATCCCACTGTTTCTCATTTGGAGACAACGGTGAAACATTATTTGCTTTACAATTTAGATATTTTGTTAGAAGTGTCTAAACATGAAAAACTCAACAGCAACCTTGAATCTGCTGCGAGCATCATAAGGGAGTATGAGTTCCTGAGCCTTTTAAACAATATGAATCAGCAAGGTTTATAACATTTTTGAAAAATACTGAAATGCTACCTGACCAACTCTTTCCTGTTTTAAAATGCACCACCAAACAATGGTATATTGGTTTTCTTTTGGCAACTACAGCTATTGTTACTTTCCTTATTTTCAAGGCCTGTATCTTTGTCATACTACATAATTGGAAATCAGAAATTTACTCCGCTCTCCTAAAACTGGCAATACAAACTGCCT
>Ga0207032_1101_pt1 | contig 24774 bp, 22 predicted proteins | sample Alteio_BWMinCont_38_FD_153308 | JGI IMG/M metagenome (GOLD analysis project Ga0207032, IMG submission 153308) | Enriched cells from forest soil in Barre Woods Harvard Forest LTER site, Petersham, Massachusetts, United States -... | ecosystem: Environmental > Terrestrial > Soil > Temperate forest >... | reverse complement strand
CCTTGAAAGCAAATACTTTTTAGGCTAACAAGTAATCTTCAAATAGAAAATAAAAAATATTATGTAAGTCATTGATTATGATATTTATTAATAGATTTACATTAATAGAATATTAATTTCTTATTGCCTAACCTTTAGCGACTTATTTATGTCTTTTGATGCGAAAGTTTTCAGAGTTTTAGTAGCCTCACCTGGAGATGTTGGAGAAGAGAGAAATGTAATTCCAGAAATAATTAATGAATGGAATGCAGTAAACGCTATCAACGCTAAGTTGATTTTAATGCCGATAAAATGGGAAACGCACTCTGCGCCTCTGCTTGGTGACCGACCTCAAGCAATTATCAACGAACAATTGGTGAAAGACTGTGATTTACTTGTTGGTGTATTTTGGACGAGAATTGGTACCAATACAGGTATTTCGATTAGTGGTACCGCGGAAGAAATTGAACAATTTGTGGAATTAAAAAAGCCAGTAATGCTCTACTTTTCACAAAACCCAGTTGATCCAGATAAAATTGAAATTGATCAATTTACAATATTGAGGGCTTTCAAAGAAAAAATGCGATTAAAGGGACTGACCGAATCTTATTCAAGTATACCGGATTTTAGGCAAAAATTTTCCAGACAATTAAGCATTAACATAGGAAGTATTATCATTTCAAGCACTACGATTACAACTACGACAAGTACAACCACGACAACTACTACTGCACCGCCGCCGGCTAAACCTAAAAAAAACATAGTTTCTAAAGCTGCATTAGTTAGTGTAAATCCTTTAGAAGTTTCTAAAGAGAAACTAACTCCAGAGAAAGTTGATGAATATATTTTTAAAGCCATCGACAATGTAAAGTACAAAAATGGTTGGGCTGATATGGCTGCGGTCGGAATATATTTGAAAACTTATACACCAATAGATTATCATGATTTTGGATTTGATAAGCTTAAAGCTTTTTTAAAATCAAGAAAAATACTTGAAATAAAAGAAGAGCAAAAGTCATTAAATGCCAAGAACATCGATAGTGCGCTTATTAGAGTTAATTCTCAGTCAAAATGATAACTGTGCTTATAATTCAACAAAATAAACCTAAAGGTTATGGCCTTACCTACTACTTACACACAAGAGTTTAAACTTCTTGGAGATTTTTTTAATAAAATAAGAGACGCACAAGCGCCAGATAAATTCACCCAACAGCTTTTAAAGGATTGGGGATATAAATCTAATAACCATAGGGCATTTATTCCTATTCTAAAGGCATTAGGTTTTTTGACAGCAGATGGTACTCCAACTAATAGATATCATGAGTATCGAAACCATTCTGCTTCCAAATCAATAATGGGAGATGCAATCAAACAAGCTTACTCAGATATTTTCCTAATAAAAGAAAAGCCTTCGGCGAGTGATAAGCCTTTGATCGAAGGAAAATTTAAAAGCTATCACAATGTAAGTGATACAGTGGCCGGTTTAATGTCAAAAACTTTTTTTGCTTTATTGGATTTAGCTGACTTAAATTCTGGTACTACCAACACCAAAAAGACGAAAGATGTGGAAGAGGATCATAGCCATAAAGAGAAGGCCGACTTAACCGATACAATATCCAAAGTACATCCTAATTTAGGTCTTCATTATAATATTCAAATTCATTTACCTGCCACAAAAGATGTTGAAGTATATAATGCTATTTTCAAATCACTAAAAGATCATTTAATTGGATAAGAAAAAAGACATAAGAGATTTCTTTTTTAGAGGACTCATGTTTGAGTCGGAAGCTACTCGTTTTCAAAATGCAGGTATACAAATTGGTGCAGATGCTTCACATGTTGAAAAACAGCTTCTAAGTGAATCACTGGCTCCATTTAATATAGGGCTTAGAAATAATGCATTAGAAATGGCAAGGCTATATTCGGTTTTATTTTGTTTTGAGAATGAAATTAGAGGATATATTAGAGATACCTTAAACGAAAATGAGGGTGTTGATTGGTGGACAAAGCTTCCCCAAAAAATAAAAACCCATGCCGAATCTAGACAAGAAACGGCTTTAAAAGACTCTTGGTTGGAAGGTGAGAAAACTGATTTACTTGGTTTCATAGATTTCGGTATGCTTGCAGGGATTATTACTGAAAAATGGTCTTTTTTTAGTAACGTTATCCCTTCACAACATTGGCTAAAACAGCGAATGGATGAACTTGAGAAAACACGAAACTTTATCGCTCATAATAGAATGTTGTTACCTTCAGAGTTTCAAAGGGTTTATATGTATATAGCTGACTGGAATAGAGTAATAGGATTGTAGTAAGCTCCATATAAGAAATAATGAATATCAAAAATGCCAAAAAGGTAACTCCTGAAAGAGTTATTGAGATTTTGACAAAGCATAAGATCAAGGCAACATTCGAGCAAGCAGAACAGATTTTAGAATTTATGGAGAAGCTTGCTCAGATAGCTATCGATGTATATGTTAAAGACGATATCGAATACTATAAGGAATGATTGATATTGAATTATTTATTGATTTTCAATTACTTATAAACTTATCAATCAAAACATTGTGATAATTATGACTTTATCTCTTTGGGTTAACCCAAAGAGGTTCGAACTCAAAAAGTGGCTCTATTGCGCAGAAATACAATATCTGAAAATAGCCTAAAAACAAAAACCGCCTCTAATTGCATTAGAAGCGGTTTTTGAAATTCTGTGACCTGGGAGAGGCTCGAACTCTCGACCCACTGATTAAGAGTCAGTTGCTCTACCGACTGAGCTACCAAGTCATTTTATCCATTTTTATTGGGGACGGCAAAGAAACGAATTTTTTTTTGATTTCGAATATCAGATATGCTTAAATCCGAAATTGAACATCCGAAATCCGATATTATTAAGCCATCGCATACATTTCATCGCGCTGCTTTTGCACGGCATCGCTTTCAATGTATTCGTCATAGGTCATTAACTTATCTATCACACCGCCCGGGGTTAATTCAATAATGCGGTTGGCAACAGTTTGTATCAGCTCATGATCCCGCGAGGTAAACAGCATGGTGCCTCTAAAGTCCTTCATGCCATTATTTAACGCGGTGATTGATTCCAGGTCGAGGTGATTGGTTGGCTCGTCAAATAGTAGCAGGTTAGCTTGTTGCAGCATCATACGGCTAAACATACAACGCATTTTTTCGCCGCCCGATAGTACATTGCTTTTCTTCAATACTTCCTCGCCGCTAAACAGCATACGGCCCAAAAAGCCACGGATAAACTGATCATCCTTTTCACCAGGAGAATATTCACGCAACCAATCGATCAGGTTCTCGTCTTTCCCTTTAAAATATTCGGCATTATCAATCGGTATATCAGCTGGGTTTATCGTAACGCCCCATTTAAATTCACCTTTATAGGCTTTATCACGTCCTGTTAAGATATTATAAAAGGCAGTAGTGGCTAAGCTATTTTGTGATAATACGGCAATTTTATCACCTTTATTAACCATTAGCCTTACGTTACCAAATAATAGTTCGCCGTTTAAGGTTTTGCTTAAATTTTCAATCTGCAATATCTGGTCGCCTGCTTCGCGGCCCTGGTTGTTAAATATAATGCCCGGATATTTACGGTTTGAAGGCTGTATCTCGTCCAGGTTAATCTTATCCAGCGCTTTTTTACGGCTGGTTGCCTGTTTTGATTTGGATGCGTTGGCGCTAAAGCGACGGATAAATTCCTGCAATTCCTTAACCCGGTCCTCTGTCTTTTTATTTTGATCAGAACGTTGTTTTAAAGCTAACTGGCTCGACTCATACCAGAAGGTGTAGTTGCCGGTGTAAATGGTCATCTTAGCAAAGTCAATATCAACCACGTGTGTACAAACGGTATCTAAAAAGTGCCTGTCGTGTGATACCACTAATACAATCGCTTCATAGCTTGCCAAAAAGTCTTCCAGCCAGCTTACGGTATGGATATCAAGGTCATTGGTAGGCTCATCCAGTAATAAAATATCAGGTTTGCCAAAAAGCGCCTGGGCCAATAGTACACGCACTTTTTGTGTATTGTCCAGGTCCTTAACAAGGCTATAGTGAAATTCTTCTTTTATGCCTAAGTTGCTTAGTAGGGTAGCGGCGTTACTCTCTGCGTTCCAGCCATCCATTTCTGCAAAAAGATTTTCCAGTTCCCCGGCACGCTCACCATCAGCATCGCTAAAATCTTCTTTAAGGTAAATGGCATCTTTCTCTTTCATCACGGCATACATTTCTTTATGCCCCATCATCACTGTTTCAATTACTGTAAAATCATCAAACGCATAATGGTTTTGACTCAATACGGCCATACGCTCGCCGGGTGTAAAGCTTACCGACCCGCTGCTGGGGTCAATTTCGCCTGAAAGAATTTTTAGAAAAGTTGATTTTCCCGCGCCATTGGCACCTATAATGCCGTAGCAGTTGCCCTGTGTAAATTTAAGGTTAACGTCTTCAAATAATGTACGTTTACCATAGCGTAAGGATAGATTGGATACCGTTATCATACTGCACTTGTAATTTTCTGCAAAAGTACGCTAAATGCCCCTATAAACGTAATATTATTAATAGTAGGGCGTTATACTTGCTTATCTTTCGTCTTAAATTAACATAATATTAATTTAAATGCTCATAGTTGAAACCTTATTACCCGTTCAAGCGTAGAAGAAACAAATACATCTGCTTACCATCTTTGGAGTAACATTTGTATCTATGAAAAACATCCTTTAAAGAAGTAGTTATGACAGCACTAATTGTTAGTTTGATTGCCATCAATGCGGTAATATTGATTTTGAAAAATACCAGCCACAAACACGAGAGAATTTACTAAGCCTTTAGCTTAATATCTTGCTCAGTGCTTCCATCTCATGATCGGCTAATTTTTGTAGCGGACCAGATGCCATCATTTTCATCATCATATTCAGATCAGCCGAAATAGTAAGGTTAACATTTGTTTGACCACCGCTGGAGGATAGTACCCACTTTAACTCCAGATCAAACGGGGGCTTTTCAGAAGGAACTATTCTTATTTCCCGATTCTCGATACGATCTTCAATTTTTACAACTAATTTAATCATCCCCTGTACATTAAAACTGGCACCGTCAGTAGTCGACGACCAATTTGTAACCCCTTCGGGCATTAGTTGTTGATGATTATTCATATCAGCTAAAAACGAATAAACATCATTTATAGCTTTATTAACTGTGGCTGTACTTTTAAATATAGTCATTGGAAATAGAAAATTGAACGTAATGTTAAAGGCTAAGTAATTTCACTGCAAACTAAATTATTGTCCCCAGGTAGAAGGGCTTTGCCGCCATTCTCTTAACATTTCAGCATCTTTAGGCAAAATATACTGGTTCTCTTCGGCATATTTTATTAAAGCACCATAGTTGGACAAGGTGACAAACGGGCAATTAGCTTTGGCAAAATTTTCGGTTGCTACATCAAAACCATAAGTAAATATGGCAGCAAGGCCGGCTACATCATATCCGGCATCGCGTAAGGCATTAACCGCCTGTAAGCTGCTTTTGCCGGTTGATATAAGGTCCTCAATAACCACAACCCTTTTACCGGTTAATATGTCGCCTTCAATCAGGCTGCCGGTGCCGTGTTCTTTAGCTTTGGCTCTTACATAAATAAAAGGCAAACCTAATTCCTGCGCAACTAATGTGCCCTGGGGAATGCCAGCAGTCGCCACACCGGCTATACAACCAACTGCGCCAAACTTTTCTGTTATAATTTCTGTTAATTGTTGACGAATATAGGTGCGGATGGTAGGGTGCGAAAGCGTTATGCGATTATCGCAGTAAATAGGCGATTTCCAACCAGATGCCCATGTAAATGGATTATTAGGTTGTAATTTTATTGCTTTAATTTGCAGCAGGAATTCAGCTACTTGTTGTTCTGTCTCACTATTATTAAACATGGCTCAAAAATACAGAATTTATATTAATGATAAGGTTATCCTGCTTACAGAATCAGAGCCTAAGTTAAAAGAGCAATATCAAAAGATTGATGCTCAGGCATTTGATCTGAAAATAATTTACACCTGGGTCTTAGCACATAAAAATGATTTCTTTTATGTTATATGTAATAATACCCGTGAATATCTGAAAGAAATAATAGAAAATATTACGCTTATTGAAGCTGCGGGTGGTATAGTTAAAAATGAAAACGGCGAATACCTGTTCATTTATCGTAATGATCGATGGGACTTGCCTAAAGGAAAAATAGAGAAGGGCGAAAAAGTTAAACAGGCCGCAGTGCGAGAGGTAGAGGAGGAGTGTGGAATAGAGGTAAGTAAGCTCGGTAAAAAATTATGCAAAACTTATCATGTTTATATCAGCAGGGAAGAGGTGGTGCTTAAAAAAACACATTGGTTTAAAATGCGGAGCGTGGGCCAGGATAAGCTAAAGCCTCAGAAAGAAGAAGGGATTACAGATGTACGCTGGTTTCAAAAAGGAAAAATAGCTACTATTGTCGAAAATACTTTTCCTTCTATTATGGATGTGTTGGTAAAAATGGATTTGGCTAAAGATACTGTAATGCCGCTGCCGGAATAAACTGGCTCACATCGCCGTTATACTTCATTATTTCGCGTACAATAGTTGAGCTGATAGACGAATAGCCCGGTTTGCTCACGATAAAAATACTCTCGATTTCAGGGTCAAGCGAATGGTTCATTTGGGCTATCGCTTTTTCATATTCAAAATCAGACACCGTACGTATGCCCCGTATCATATAACCGGCGCCGATGCTTCTGCAAAAATTAATTGTTAAACCTTCATAAGCGACAATATGAATTTTGCTCTCGTTTTCAAAAACGGCACGCAGCATTTGTTCGCGGGTTTCAATACTCAAAAAGCTGGCTTTATTACTATTTGCACCTATACCGATATAAACCTTATCGAACAGCCCTAACGACCTTTTAACAATGTCAACATGAGCCTTGGTAACTGGATCGAACGAACCGGGGAAAAGGGCTATCTTCATAATACAAAGCTATAATTTTTTATTTCGAATGTTTGATTTAGGATTTAAGTTTTATGCCTTAAAAAACGAAAAGGAAGAATGCCCATATTTTCGCTGCTCAACAAACGCCGGATGCTGGCTAAGGTTTTGCATCGATTGATGTTCAACTATCAACAAACCGCCGGGCGCTACCAGGTTTTTCTCGAAAATTATTTTCGGAATCTCAGGTATCTGGTTCAAATCATAAGGCGGGTCGGCAAATATCAAATCATATTGATTGGTTTCCAGCTGCAGATATTTAAAAACGTCAGCCTTATAGGTTTTTATTTGTTCCAACTTGTGTTGGCGTGCCGTATCATTTAAATAATGAACACACTGTACACTTCTATCCACCGATATAACTTTTACAGCGCCCCTGGACGCAAACTCCAACGATATATTACCGGTACCACTAAAAAGGTCAAGTACGGTTAGTGTATCAAATTCTACCTGGTTTTGCAGGATATTAAACAAGGCTTCTTTCGCCAGGTCGGTTGTGGGGCGTACAGGTAAGTTTTTGGGCGGATTAAGACGTAACCCTTTTAAACCGCCTCCAATGATTCGCATAACGATAGCGCTGCCAGTTGTAATACCTGGTGTGAAGAAAGTTGGACGGGCAGTTCCAGTAACGGAACTTCGTTCAGGATAACTTCCGAGAAGAATTCGGCTAAATTAGTATAGAGCTCGTCATCTATGTTGATATTACCACTTACAACCAGCACCGCATAATTAGGCAGCATCTCTATTTCCTGCGCTACCAGTGCCGAATAATAAACTACATCATTAGCGTTTTTAAACTCGAAAGTATTATAAAAGCGCAGGTTATTATGTTTGAAATAGATAAACTCGGCCCTGTTGCCGGTTAAATGCAAATAAAGGTTTTTATTTATTGGGTTGTTTTGAGCGATAACTTTAATCAATCCCTGCACGCCAAACACCAGGTTTTTGTTAATAAATTGGGTGGTGGCAGCCAATCGTTGTTCATCGACTTTATAAACCACGTAGTTTTTTTCATCAAGCACCTGTGCTAAAACTCTTTCATTAGATTTTACGTCCAGCAGGCGCGCAAAATCTTTGACATGACCCGCACTGAATAGGGGTTGAGGTACTAACGTGAACGCATTCCCGACTAAGCCAACGGTTATCTTTTTATAAGACACTGTTAGCAATTCCCTCAATTGCGCTGGTTCTGTCAATTCGCTCAGGGCACAATTTGTACCGTAGGCCAATAGTTGAGTTTTGAAAGTTACGGCGTACGAGAAGGAGTCGGCATCAACCAATAACAATAGGGCATAATAATAGGCCTGGTCAAGGTTAAGCGTATCGTCGCGGAAGGTGTTTGTTTGTTCGCTCATGCTAATTAACAAAAGTAATATTTTTTGAATTACTTAATTAGGTTAGTTATCAGCATTTTTGCAAGGTGTCAACAGATCATATACAACAGGCCTTTCCGCACGAACCAACCGCACAGCAAACCGAGCTGTTTGGCTTGCTGCATAATTTTTTATTAAAAGAGGATGGTGATGAGTGTTTTATACTAAAAGGCTATGCCGGTACAGGCAAAACCACGGTATTGGGGGCGTTGGTAAAGGCGCTTAAAAATTATAATTATAAATCGGTATTGCTAGCGCCAACCGGGCGAGCGGCTAAGGTGGTTACCAGCTATTCGGGTCGTAAGGCCTATACTATTCATAAGCGCATCTATCGTAAAAAATCGGCGTTGAACGTGGATGAATCATTCAGCATTGCCGATAATTTAGCTGTAAATACCTTATTCATTATCGATGAGGCATCCATGGTATCCGATCAGTTAAGCGGAAACAACCGCGATACTTTATTGCACGACCTGGTTAAATACGTTTACAATAAGAAAAACTGTAAGCTGATGCTGGTAGGCGATACGGCCCAGCTTCCGCCAGTTGGTTCGGATGAGAGTCCGGCGTTGGATGAGCAATTGATGAAGGCGTCTTTCAGCTTAAAAATATACAGCTATGAGTTAACCGATGTTTTGCGCCAGCAAAAAGATTCGGGGATATTATATAATGTAACGCGGGTTAGGGATATGATCCGCGACGGCAGGGAAGCTATGCCTAAAATAGTAACCAAAGGCTATAAAGATGTTTACCGCATGACAGGCGAAAGACTGGAAGAGGGCCTGGAATATGCTTATAACAAACATGGCCACGAAAACACGCTCATTATTTGCCGATCGAACAAAAATGCCAACCTATATAACCGCCAGATACGTGCAAGGTTGTTATGGCGCGAAGAAGAGCTTACCGGCGGCGACCAGGTAATGGTCGTAAAAAACAATTATTTCTGGCTGCAGGAGCAGGAAGAGGGTAGTACCGGCTTTATTGCCAATGGCGACATTGCTAAAATCAGAAAAGTGCGTAAAATTGAAGACATGTATGGCTTCAGGTTTGCCGATGTCCAACTGGAATTCACGGATTATGCCGAGGACCCGGTGCTGGATTGTAAGATCTTACTGGATACTTTATATTCAGAATCGCCAGCCTTATTACCTACCGATCAAAAACGTTTGTACCTGGAAGCCATGAAAGATTACGATCATATTGCCAATAAGCGTGCGAAGCATAATGAGCTCAAGCTAAATCCTTATTATAACGCCTTACAGATAAAATTTGCCTATGCTATTACCTGCCACAAAGCGCAGGGCGGTCAATGGAATGCCGTGTTTGTAGACCAGGGTTATTTAACAGAAGAAATGGTAAATACCGATTTTCTGCGATGGTTCTACACCGCCTGCACCCGCGCAACAGAGGAATTGTTCCTGGTGAATTTTAATGAGAAGTTTTTTGTGTAATGTAATTACGCTATCTGTGGCAAAGTGATAGTAAATATAGTTCCTTTTCCCTCTACACTTTCAACCTTAATAGTACCCCGGTGGCTTTCTACAATTTGCTTTACAATGCTTAATCCTAACCCGGTTGATTTTTCGCCCCTTAAACCTTCACGCCCGGCCTTTGAAAACGATTCAAAAAGATGGGGCAACATATCCTGCGGTATACCCATACCCTGATCCTGTATTTTTATGGAGATTTCACTTCGGGTTTGATCCAAATTAACCAACACTTTATCGGTATCCTTCGAAAATTTAAGCGCATTGCTGATTAAATTATCTATTACCCGCTGAAATTTTTCGCTATTGATCAATGCGTATACCTTATGGCTTGTGCTGGTAAATACTACATTACTTTTAAAATCCTTTTGTATCTTCCATACATCCACCAGGTTTTTCAGGAACACATTAAGTTCAATTTTCTCAGTTTCAACAACGTTCCTGTTTTCATTACGGGCCGCTTCCAGCAGGTCGCCAATAATACTCCTTGCCTTAACGCACGATTCTTTGATCATGCTTATATTATCCAGGGTATCTTCATTCACTTCTTCAAGTTCCATCATCATGGCTATCGACTCGACCGCCCCTATAGGGTTACGCAGATCATGCGCCACCATGCCCAGTACCTGGTTTTTAAATACAGTTGCTTTTTCAATTTCAATATTCTGCACCCTGATCTCTACTATCTGCTGGTAGTAGCTGGCTTTGTACGAAAAGAAATAGCGTGATATCATATAAAACCCACACAAAAGAATAACTGAAATGATTTGGTTATACAACATTTCGGTAGCATCTGCCCGGCTGTAAAATAGGAGTGCGGTAAAAACGGCTTCCGTTAAAATGAGCAGGATGATTGCCTCGTCATACTCAAAAACACAAAGCACGCTGATAACACATAGTGCGCTTAAATAAATGGTCAGCGCATTGCGCGGATCAGAGGTGGCTATAAAACTGGAGTACATGCCACACATAATGATATAAAACGAAAACAGGAACACGAAAAATATCATGACCATATCTGCTTTCCGTTTTTTCTTCAAACGCTTAATAAGCAAAATACTGCCCCAGTAAAAAAAAGGAGTTATGATTAAATATATCCAGTTGGTAAAGCTAAATTCCGGGAAATTATCGGCCTTTGTCAAGCTTTCAGGAATGATCCAGGCAAGTATTCTTAATGCGATATTAATGACAAAAAAAATAAGGCTGCATGTACGCACAGCAAACAAGTTTTGCTTTGTATAATAATCGCGATAAGCTATCTTGTATTTGCCGGGCAGGCTTCTAAGAAAATGGGTTTCCAAAATGTGCGTTATAAGGTTATCAAAAATATAAAAATACACTTGTGCTAACCATGCAAAACTTAATAAAGTTATAAATGTTACGTTTATTTAACGCTTATTAATCAATAAGTTATGCTTTACTAATTAATAAACAAAAGTTAATTTTTAGATAACTTGCAAGACAAAAAGACATATTAAATTAGAGAAAAATGACATTTTTTCATTATGTAACTATTGGCAAGTAAATTGACCATTATTAAGCACTATGAATTTCAACAATTTTACCATAAAAGCACAGGAGGCCGTTCAAAAGGCTTCAGAAATTACAACCGGCAACCAGCAGCAGGCTATCGAGCCTGCACACTTGCTTAAAGGCTTGTTATTGGTTGATGAAAATGTAATAACCTACTTATTAAAGAAATTAAATGTCAACATTAACCGCTTAAACGAAATACTCGATCAGCAGATCGCGGCATTTCCAAAAGTAAGCGGTAGCGATGTATATTTATCGTCCAGCTCAAATACAGTGCTTCAAAAAGCACAGGGGTATCTTAAAGAATTTAAGGACGAATTTGTATCAGTAGAGCATATTTTGTTAGGCATATTAGCGGTGAATGATAAAACAAGCTCGGCTCTGAAAGATTTTGGTGTAAACGAAAAAGACTTAAAGAAAGCCATTATCAGCTTGCGCGGCGATAGTAAAGTAACCGATCAAAATGCAGAGGCCACTTATAATGCATTGAATAAATATGCACGTAATCTGAACGAATATGCAGAATCGGGTAAGCTTGACCCGGTTATTGGCCGTGATGATGAGATACGCCGGGTGATACAGATCTTATCGCGCCGTACCAAAAACAACCCGATTTTAGTGGGCGAACCTGGTGTTGGTAAAACTGCCATTGCCGAAGGTATTGCCTTTCGTATCATTAAAGGGGATGTGCCTGAAAGCCTGAAAACCAAAACTGTTTTCTCTTTGGATATGGGCGCGCTTATAGCAGGCGCCAAATATAAAGGCGAGTTTGAAGAACGTTTAAAAGCGGTATTGAAAGAAGTTACGCAAAGCGATGGCGAGATCATCCTGTTTATAGACGAGATACATACCCTTGTAGGTGCAGGTGGTGGCGAAGGCGCTATGGATGCTGCCAATATTTTAAAACCGGCCCTTGCACGTGGCGAATTAAGAGCCATTGGTGCAACTACCTTAAATGAATACCAGAAATATTTAGAAAAGGATAAGGCCCTTGAGCGCCGTTTTCAAAAAGTAATGGTTGATGAACCCGATGCTGCTGATGCGATATCCATTCTGCGTGGATTAAAAGAACGCTATGAAACACATCATAAGGTGCGTATCAGGGACGAAGCCATTATCGCTTCTGTCGAGATGTCACAACGTTATATCTCTGATCGGTTTTTACCCGATAAGGCTATCGATCTTATGGACGAAGCAGCTTCTAAACTGCGTTTAGAGATGGATTCGGTGCCCGAAGTGGTAGATGAATTGGATCGCAGGATAATGCAGTTAGAGATCGAACGTGAGGCCATTAAACGCGAAAAAGACGACAAGAAGGTAAAAGAACTGAGCGAGGAGATCGCCAACCTCTCATCTGAACGGGATTCGCTGCGCGCCAAATGGCAGGGCGAAAAAGACCTGGTTGACGGCGTAAATATTAAAATCGAACAAATTGAAAACTACAAGCTGGAAGCCGAACAGGCTGAAAGAGCAGGGGATTATGGAAAAGTGGCTGAATTACGCTACGGAACCATCGTTAAGGCACAGCAGGAGGTTGAGGACCTGAAAAAAGCATTGCTCGAAAACCAAAGCGACAGCCGCATGCTGAAGGAAGAAGTTACCGCCGAAGATATTGCCGGCGTAGTTTCGCGGTGGACAGGTATCCCGGTTTCTAAAATGATTCAAAGCGAACGCGAAAAATTACTAAGCCTGGAGGAAGAATTGCACAAGCGTGTAGCAGGGCAGGAGGAGGCGATAGAAGCCATCAGCGATGCTATACGCCGTAGCCGTGCAGGTTTGCAGGATAAACGCAAACCGATAGGCTCATTTATCTTTTTAGGTACTACCGGTGTAGGTAAAACAGAATTAGCCAAGGCATTGGCCGAATACCTGTTTAACGATGAAGCTGCCCTGATACGTATCGATATGTCTGAATACCAGGAACGCCATTCTGTTTCCAGGTTAATTGGTGCGCCTCCGGGATATGTGGGTTATGATGAAGGCGGCCAACTAACCGAAGCTGTGCGCCGTAAACCTTATAGCGTAGTGTTGCTGGATGAAATTGAAAAAGCGCATCCTGACGTATTTAATATTTTATTGCAGGTGTTGGATGATGGTCGGTTAACTGATAATAAAGGTCGCGTGGTAAACTTTAAAAATACCATTATCATCATGACCTCCAATATTGGTTCAAACCTGATACAGGAAAATTTCCAGGAAATAGAAGACGATAATCGCGACAGTATTATCGCTAAAACCAAAAATGAGATCTTCGAATTGTTGCGTAAAACCATACGGCCGGAGTTTTTAAACCGGATCGATGAGATCATCATGTTCACTCCGCTTAGCCGTGACGAGATAGGCGATATTGTAAAGCTCCAGTTCAAACATGTGCAACAAACGCTTGCCGAAATGGGAATTACCATCGAGGCATCCGAGGAGGCTTTGGATTGGCTGGCACAATTGGGTTATGATCCGCAGTTTGGTGCAAGACCGTTAAAACGGGTAATACAAAAGAAGATCCTGAACGAGCTGTCCAAACAAATATTAGCCGGTAAAGTAGATAAAGACAGCAAGATAAAACTGGATATGTTCGACAACCAGTTTGTCTTCCTAAATGAAGATCATCAAACGGCTTAATAGAAAATTATTAACTCCATATATATTAAAGAGCCCTGGCTGGTATTACTAACCGGGGCTCTTTTTGATTATTCTACGGTATATCTAAACACTTGCCGACCCAGGTGTCCCTCATCATCAATGCCTTCAACTACCACTCTATAAGTCCCTTTTCCGGCATTATAAAATTCCAGGTTGGCTTTGCCGTTTTTATCGGTTAAAATATCAGGTTTCCAGTAAATGGCTGACCGGGCATCCTGTTTAGGCGCATCAGTTGGTGAATTATATTTTGGTGTATAAAAGCTACCTGCTTTATAATACCCATTAAATTCATAGTTAACTAATCCGGGCGTTTTTTCCGGAGGTATTCGCTCATTGTCAGGTATGCCGCGCTTGGTGGTTATCAACAATAAACCGTGAGCGGCATCGTGTCCATAAATAGCTTTATAATGAACGCTGGTGAGTACCTCTATGCTGTAAATGTCACCTGCAGAAATGCCGTTCAACGATCCTATAGTACCGTTTATAAATACGGTCATCGGCCCACCGCCGCCTCTTCCTACATAGGAAACGTTATTACCCCTAACACTCACCATTGATAATTTACTGGCTAAACATTCAGCTATAGTAACACAACCCATTGTAGCCAGGTCTGCACCCATAACCACCTGGTCGGCATTTCCACCGCCGTTTAAGTTAGCCGAATAGGAGAGATCCGGCGCGCTGTTTTTAACACGTTGATTAACATTTACTTCTTTTAATAGCTTACTATCGTTGGATGGTTTTTCATCATTCGGATTGCTATTTTTTAATGTACCTGAAGTTATAGATGTGAGCTTTTTATTAAACGTTATTGAATTAGGGATTTTTTCTGGCTGGTCAATAACAATATTTACATTATTGCTGTTATTTGCACTCTTTGCTTTTATTATTATCCTTACGGCGTCATCTATATCAAGCCCGGCAAACACAAATTTTCCATCGATATCTGTTAATGTATCCAATGTAAACTGCTTGCTGGCTATAAATAATGTAACCTTTGCGTTTGGCAGCGGCTTATTATTGTTTATTGAAGCAACCCGGCCACTGATACTAAGCCCCGAAGAGGCAGCATATTTCGGCATCTTATTTACAGAATCCAAAAGTCTTTTCCATTCCAGTTTTCGATATCCCTGGGTTAACATCAGCATATCCAGGTCGGCTATTGTTTTGTCATCCTGGTTTGCCAGGTAATAACCCGGATCGTTGATCGTTCCATGTATTTCTGAACTAAGCAGCAACTGGCTAAAAATGGTAGGTTCTGTAGCTCCATTAACGGGCACTTTACTTTCACTAATGACAGCTGTTGAAAAACTGCCAATAACCGGTTGATTTGTTGGACTGCTTCCCGTTAATTCTAAATTTATTTTTTCACCGGGAGCGAAGGTGCTCTTGCCCGAATTGATCTTTAAATTTAAATTATCAGGCTGTTGAATAAATACAACACGTTCATTCATGGGCTCACCTATTCCTGAAAATAAGGTAAATCTTATAACACCGGTAGGAAAATGGTTTTTAGCTATCCTGATACTGTAAACGGATTCATTTAATTTACTGGAAGTAGTATAATATACTTTCCCTCCGGATTGTGCAATGACGTAAAAACCAGTGCCGGCTTTGCTCTTTAATAGCGGTGTATTAGCTGCTATTTTAACAACCAACGTATCTTTTCCACGGTTATTGATAGTAAAGGTATAACCCTCTGTTAGGGCCTGTGGCAATGCAATGGTTTGAACCGAACTATTGCTAAAGTGTATATTTGCTTTATAACTCTTATCTTCCTGTGGGGTAAAAGCAAAAATACCCATACCTTCATGACCACTTTCTGCAACAGCTACATCATTACCATCCGGATCGGTGATATTAACACTTACTATTGCAGGGCTGCCATCGGGATTGGTGGCTTTAAAAGCTACAACGCTACGTAATCCAATTACCAGGTAACCTCCTTCAGGAAAAAATTGCACATCCGCTTCAGCAGGTGTATTAGTTAAAGGAGCGGTGATTTTTTTTGTGCTTACTATCGTCGCCTTGCCAATAAGGGGGCCGTCGCCAATTTTTAAGGGTTGATCATAAAACCCTGACGGCCCCTCATTTTTCATCCAATCAGTATAAGCCCGGATATGATAAATACCGGATTCTATGTTTGGCGGCAGGATAAAATTACTAGCTGCTGTGCCTGATTCTAATTTTAAATTAAGATGTCGTATTACTGAGTCATCTTTCATTAACTCTGCATACGCTACTCCGCTAACTGCGCTTAGCTGGTGAGCGCTTCCTATCACCGTATAAACTTTAAACCAAATCGTATCCATCCGCTCATAAGACGGTTTATTTAGCTGGAGATATATTTTTTCTATTGGATGATTAGCCGTATAAACAGTGAGCTTGCTTACTGTTTTGCCCATGTTACTATCGACTTCCATTTTACCGGGAAGCTGCTGCGAATTTGCAACAGCCGAAATCCCAAATAGGAAAAATAGTTGTAAAAAAATTTTGAGGCGCGGTATTAGGTTTTCCATATTTCGAGGTAAATAAAACTTGTTCATGACCAGGTATTTGTAGTCACACAGCTTTTCACCTGCTCTAATATATGAAAAAGAAAATTATTTATTAAGCTGGGCTTTGATTAATGCCGCTGCAAAATCTCCTGTTCTCCTAAACTCGTACCCATTTGACTGTGCCCAAACAATGAATTGTTTGATCCTGTCTAAAAACGCATCGCCCGAATTTTTTGAAACATAAGAAGGAAATCCAAATTTGGCTGATTGCTTAAGATCGGTAAATTCCCAGGGATGAAAATAAAGATTGAGGTAGCCGTCTTTTCGATGTGCAGCCACACTCATTTTTTTTATGAAATACAGCGGGAGGTTATGAAAAGTAATCCAGAAAAGTGGAAAACGTATGATAGGAGATACCGATGCGGGTATTTGCAAAACTCCCTGGTCAAAAAACCACGAACGGGGTTTGTTAAAATTATTATATCGGCCCGGTATCCAGGTGGGATTAAGTGATGAATTATAAAGATAGCCGGCCTTTTTTATTTCAGCCTCGTCTACCGGCATCATTCGGGCCATACGATAGCCGGTTATTTTGGTGCCTGATATTTTTTCAAGCACAATTTTCGATTGTTCTAAATGTTGTGGTTTAAAATCAGAGTGATAATAACCATGTGAGGCGATTTCGTGCCCCTCGTTTATCATTTTTAAAATAATATCAGGCTGATGCATGGCATAATGAGCGGTACAGAAAAATGTAGCTTTTATGCCCGTTTCTTTCAATAGGTTTAATATTAAAAGTGTACCTTTTGTTGAAATAGATATCTGCTCATCAAAGGGTAACGTTTTGCCATATTCATATGGCATATCAAACTCCTCAACGTCAAACCCTAATATAATCATTTTTTACAACATTCAGGTTTGTGGAACGGATAATGTAATTAGGACGGTGCTTGGTTTGCAGGAATATTTTGCCGAGATACATACCAATAATACCTAAAACCAATAATTGAATGCCCCCAAAAAATGAAATGGTAGCAATTAATGATGCCCAGCCCGAAAGTGCATCATAGCCGGCAAAATAGCTGATAGCTATGTAGGGTATATATAACAATGAAGCTAACGAAAAGAATAACCCTAACCCGGTGGCGATATATAAGGGCCGCACACTAAAAGCCATAATACTACCTATCGCCAGTTTAGCCAGGTTTAAAAAAGAATAGCTTGCCTCGCCTGTATGCCGCTTAGCGGGAGTGTATGGAATACCTTTTTGTAAAAAGCCCACCCATTTAACCATTCCCCTAAAGAAGATTTCGTATTCGTCTATTTTCCTTAATTCCCTGATAACTTTTTCATCCAGCAAACGAAAATCCGATATCCCATTTTCAAGCGTTATGTCTGATAATGCGTTTATTCCTTTGTAAAAAAGTTTAGAGGCCATCTTTTGGTAGCCTTTAACATGAGGGTTTGCATCTTCACGATAAGTGTAAATGATATCAAATCCATTTTCCCAAAATTTTAACATTGTTGGCAATAGGTGAGGAGGGTGCTGCAAATCAGCGTCCATGGTTATCACTGCATTACCGGTAGCCATATCTATGCCCGATTTGAGTGCATAATCCTTACCAAAGTTTTTTGATAATTCAATATAAAATACATTGTGATGAATTTCTGACTGGATTTTTATCTCATTAAGCGTATTATCCTTGCTGCCATCATCAACTAAAATAAACTCAAAATCATATTCGGATGATTTTAAAGTCTTTACCAACTCTGAAATAAGAAAACTAATATTTTTTTCTTCATTATAAGCTGGTATTACAACACTAAGTTTCTTTTTCATGCGGCTACTAAATTTCGGGGTATTAAACTCTCTTTTGTTAGAGTGAATCTTCTTGTTAATGTTTCATAAATAATTTTAATCCATATAATAAAACAAGGTAATGCCTTCAATGCGTAAGGCTCAACGTAGTTCACTCTTAAATATCTTGGGAAAAGGTCAGATGGAGAAAGACTTGTTAAAAGCAATGCAAAAACAAGTAAAACCACATCAAACCATTGTGTTGGTTTGACAGTATTTATATACCAAATAGCAACACCGATAAAGGCAATTATGTAAGTCGGCGATTCGGAACCGGTGCTGAATATTACCGGGAAGATGAGCGTTGATGAAACGATCAATAACTGGTAATTTAAGTTATGAAAGTATTTGGTTCTGATATAGGTTAAACCGAATAAAATAACAGCAGGAATAAGTACCATTATATTTAAAAGGTTTGGAAATATCATCTTCCGGATCATACCCATAACCGACACATCTTCACGAGTAGATATAATATTGGTTGCATTTTTATGGATCAAATCGGCATACCAATCCTGGTAGGTCTGCACAATAAATGCAGGCGACGAAATAAGCATGGGGAGTATAAAAAGCACTATCGACCAAAAGATCATTCCGCCAATAAGTTTTAATTTATTGTCAGAAAAGAAGAAAAATGCCAGTCCAACTACGCCATATAGTTTTATAAAAACGCCTAAAGTGATCATTAATGCCGCCCAAAAATCTTGCTTGTTTCGTATAAAGACGTAACTAAATAAAATTAGTGCGGCGATGATCGGATTGCTTTGAACGTTTGCTGCCGAGGTCATTAATTCGTGAGCGCATAGCAATAAGACTAACAGGTATTGATTTTCTTTTATTGGAAGTAAAGAAATTGCCTTAAGTAACACCCAGGCGTTAAACATTACCCAAAGAATAACGCCAAAACCATCAGGCAATAAAGCAAAAGGAGCTATAACAAGAGAGAAGACGGGGCCATAATGATTCAGGTCGAAATAATACGCGGGCTGATGAACGTAAAGATTATGTTGATGTATAACATTGAGGAAGTTATACTTGTATACGAAGTAATTATTGTGGATATGGCTATGCCCAAGCACAACGCTTTTGCCAACGGCAAAAAGGCTTAAACCGAACCATAGCACATACACAAATGGCTTTGCTTTTGAGAATTCAAAAAATTTATACACAATTAGGGTTATGTAATTTAATCGTTACAAATATAATTGAAAACCTTTGACATTAGAATAGCATTAGAGAGAAATTGTGGTAAGTATTAAAAATATTACAAAAGATGACATTAAGAACAAAAAAAGCTCCTTAATTGGAGCTTTTTTATGACCTGTATAAGCTTTATTAGCTAATCGCTGCAAGGTTTACGCCGGATAATTGATCAGCAAAAGCTACAAAAGCTTTATCATTAGTAATTAAATGTTGGTTATTAATAATGGATTGAAGATTTGTTTTCCCGATAACATACTTATAACCATCCGAATGATAGCTTTCGTGAATATGAATAAATTTCAGTGCCTTAACCAGCTTATCGTCCGTATACCTAAGGTAAATATTGAGTTCAATATCATTGGTGAATTTTAGCCCTTTATTTTCTTTTGCCTTTTTGTATTCATATTGATAATCGTAACGCAAAGCGGCGATATCAGATAATACAGCCGAGCCTGTTGGGTGACCGCCTGCGCCTTTACCAAAAAAGAATTGCTGATCGGCAAAAGCCGCCTGTACAATTACGCCGTTATATTCATATTCCACATTATATAAAAACTCCTTATCATTCACCAGTTTGGGTAATACAAATAAGGTTACGTGGCCGTTGTCCAACTCCTTGGCTACCGGTACCAGCTTGATTTTCAAATTCTTCTCGCGGGCGTATTGCAAATCATTTGCGGATAGATTTTGAATCCCTATATTTAATACTTCTTCATGTTTAACAACCACACCATAAGCATGTGCTGCTGCGATGATCAGCTTAAATTTAGCATCAAAACCACCAACATCCATAGTCGGGTCCGTTTCGGCGAAGCCCAGATCCTGCGCCTGTTTTAATGCGGTATCATAATCCATACCTTCTATAAAACCTTTCGACAGGATATAATTTGATGATCCGTTAAATATGCCGCTGATGGAATGCAATAATTCATTGTCATAATACTCTTCCAGGTTACGGATAATAGGGATACTGCCGCAAACTGCGCCCTCATAAAGTAGTGAGGTGCCATGTTTGTGCTGCAAGGCTATTAGCTCATCCAGGTGAAGGGCTATCATCTTTTTACTGGCTGATACTACGTTTTTACCGGAGCTTAATGCTCTCGAAACTATTTCAAATGCTGCTTCGGTATCATTTATTAACTCGACAATGGTATTTATGTTGGGATTGTTTAATAATTCATCCCGGTCATCAGTAAATAAATGCGCCGGTAGTGAGCGTTCTTTATCCTTATTCTTTATAGCGATCTTAACGATCTCAAGGTTCAGATTTTTTGTTTTAATGATGTCGTATAATCCCTGGCCAACTACACCAAAGCCAAACAGGCCGATATTTAATTTTTTACTCATTATGCTATTTGCTGTAACTGGATGATCTTTCCTTTCACATCCGTTTTTAAAAATGATTTGATAATATTTGTTAATGCTTCTGTTTCAATTAAAAAGCCGTCATGACCATAAAATGATTCAAATTCGGCAAAAACGGATTGCGGTATATGCCTGGAAAGATATTGCTGTTCCTCAATAGGGAAGAGAACGTCCGATTTAATCCCAATAACTAAGGTTCGCGCCTTAATCAGGCTCAATGCTTTTTCAATACCCTTGCGGTTACGGCCCACATTATGCGAGTCCATCGATTTGGTTAAATACCAATAACTGTAAGCGTTAAAGCGGTTAACTAATTTTTCGCCCTGGTAATTTTGATAGCTTGATGCCCGGTAATTGTCCGTTAAGTTATCTTGTTCTTCCTGCTGACTGATATTATAAGCCTTATAACTACGATAGGAGAGCAGGGCTATGCTGCGGGCCGCTTTTAGGCCCTTTTTTCCACCATCAGGTGTGCCGGCATAAAATGTACGATCTGCGCTAATGGCTAATCGCTGCGACTCATTAAATGCGATCCCCCACGGAGAATGACGCGCATTGGAAGCTATTAATACCAGATTTTTAACAAAATCAGGCTCGGTTATGGCCCACTCAACGGCCTGCTGTCCGCCTAAAGAACCACCTATCAAAACATCAATTTTTGAGATTTCAAGATGGTTGGCCAACAGTTGATGCGCTTTAACCATATCCCTTACCGTAATTTGCGGGAATGACAAGTAGTAAGGTTGACCAGTTATCGGATTAATACTTAACGGACTGGTTGTACCATAAGCAGATCCTAAAATATTGGCACATACGATAAACTGTTCATCCGGTTTAAAGAAGTTTTCTTTACCAAATAATCCCTTCCACCAATCCAGCACATCTGAATTTGCGGTAAGCGCATGGCATACCCAAACTACATTGTCGCGGTTTTTATTTAAACGGCCATAGGTATGAAAGCCTATTTCCAGCTCACGTAGTTCATGACCTGATTCAAGTTCAAATGGTTGTGTGTATTTAAATGTTTGTGTATTCATTGTTTTCTCTTTCAAGAGTGCTTTACTAAATTGTTTTGATTGGGCCTGTGGGTTTTAAGCAATAGATACAGCGTAAACTAAATCCATTAACTAAGAACACGTATTTTCTGTAATAGAAAGAAGACGTATTACTGGTGATCAGCAACAGCAACACATACAGCAGGCAGTAAAGCTGTAAGATGATAAATGGCCGTTAAAAGGCGTAATAGAGTTCTTGGGCGTGGTGTTTGCTAAATTTTCCATATTTATAAATTTATATTTCCCGGGATATTTACCGGGCCAGGAATTGGCACCTTCTTCAAAATTGAAGGGTTGCCAGCGGGTGATTGAGCCTGATCTCTCGCCGCTTCTTTATAAATCAAAATACGCTTAGTGCGGATATTGATCGATTAGTATTGCTACCAAATAATGTTGCAAATGTAGTACGATAATTTTGAATAAACCAAATTTAATTTTCAATATTTTGATTTTGAGAAATAAAGAAGTGTTTAGTCCAGATTACGTGCCGCTTTTCTACTTTTCGTTTATAAAATTTTAGATCATTTAATAAATTTTTATCTTATTTGTAATCGATTACCGAAAACTAAAATGAGAACATACTTTTTAAACACACTGTGCATAGTATCGCTGTTTTGCAGCAGTTTATTTGCGCAAACACCGGGCGTCAATCAATGGAAAAAAGCAGTTGTTAAAATTGAAAGTGTGCAGCAGCGCTATAGCCCGGATCAATTGGATGCATTGTTGCAAAAAAAACTCGATTCTATAGGACATGTAATATCTCAGCATGAAACCGCTGATATTCGCGGTGAACTGGCTGCTATCAAGGATACCCTTCGTGGGACAGGCTTGCTAATTGTTGATGGCTCTAAAATTTACCTGGTTACCGTAAAGCATTTGATAAAAGCAACAGAGCTAAGTAACGGCCTGGAGACATTAACTGATCAGTTAACCATAAGAACGGATGCGACAGAAAAACAAACAAACACTATTTCTTTATTGAGCCTAACTACCGGATTAAGTAAGTTTAAACCCTTTGTTTTATCAAGCGATAAAAATGACCTGGGCATAATTTCTTTTCAGAAAAATGATTATAAATCGACGGTAGCTTATTTAAAACAAATCGGAGTAATGCCGATTCCTTTACAAGCCATTGCCAATATTGATGATACCCGTACCGGTGATGACGTATTTACCATCGGCTTTCCTACTCTGCGTGGCAGTAAAAGGGCGGAAACAGCAAATGGTAAGGTAACAGCAATTACTAAAACGGCTTCAAATTTTACAGTTGCTTTAGCTGTTTACCCCGGTAACAGCGGTGGCCCGGTAATTAAAAACAATAAATTAGTTGGTATTTTAAGCTACCCGTCCGGTATTGCAACAAATGTTGATGCGGCCGTACATCCGTTTGCTAAAGCAAATGCTGCAACAGCAACCAAAGCATCTGTTATAGTTACTCTTTTAAAAAAATTGCAAGAGAACGAGAAGAGCCCGACTTTTAATAAATGAAAATTTTGTAAAAGTATTTATTATTACAGAATAACTACGTTAATAGACCTTCTTTCAATGAAACTTGCAGCGATCACGATAATATTCTTTTTCTCTTTTAATTTTACTAGTAAGGCTCAAATTTCAGATACGGCTCTTATTAAAAAGTTGAGTGTAAATGGCGTTTGCTTATGTAACACGCCCTTATCTGCGCTTAAGCAAACAGGATTTGATTTAAAGGAAACCAATGTTGAAGAAATGGATTCGCCGCCGAACTGCTTTGGACAGGATTCGAGGTATATATCTGGAAAAGGCTATTATTCAGAAAAAATCCCGGGTTTAATATTTCAAAAAGATCAGGAAACAGATTATATAAGCAAAATCAGGTTAACAAAACAATTCAAAGGAAAACTCCCAGACGGCAATGTTGTAAATATGGATAAATTAGTCTTGAAAGATTTATTCAAATTATATCCTAAATTTAAAGATAAATGGGGTTCGAGAGGATGCTCTGATTATTGGAATTTTTCGAACGATACTATCTCATTTTATGTAAAGATTGATAAAACAAAACAGCCACAGTTCCCAATTGACGAAAAATATTATTTAGATAAGCCAATTGAAGGTGTTGATTTGGTGATGTCATGTTATAGCCTTAAAAAAGACAAGCCGAAGTTTGAGTTAGCGGAAGTAGATACCGATCCAATTTTTTTCATTGACAGTATTAAGGTAAACAGGGCTGTATTAATGCATTATAAACCTAACGAAATAGCCAGTATTACTGTTTATAAGGACACGGATGCGATAAAGCGAGACGGATCTGAAGCAAAAAACGGACTGATCTATATTGAAACTAAAGAATTTGCAAAGAATAAATATTGGTCTTACTTTAAATCAAAATCAACAGCATATGAGAAATTGGTTGTATCTCCTGACATGGATTTGTCGATACAGTATATACTCAATAATCGGATTTTGAAAGAGAATTATGAAGGAGATCTTTCAGCAATAAATGATAAAATATTTAAGAGTATTATAATTATAAATAAAGCCCAATTAGCTAAAGACTATGGTATCACCGATAAAGAATACGGAGTGATTATAAAATCAGATGTTCCTTCTAACTTGCACAACGCAAAAGAAAAATTTTAGCCTATCCCAGGGCCTGCGTTAGATCTTCTACCAAATCATCAATATGCTCTAAGCCCACTGAAACCCGTAGTAAATTAAAAGGGGTTTTGGTATCAGGTCCTTCTATTGACGCCCGGTGTTCAATTAAGCTTTCA
>Ga0207032_1099_pt1 | contig 24995 bp, 22 predicted proteins | sample Alteio_BWMinCont_38_FD_153308 | JGI IMG/M metagenome (GOLD analysis project Ga0207032, IMG submission 153308) | Enriched cells from forest soil in Barre Woods Harvard Forest LTER site, Petersham, Massachusetts, United States -... | ecosystem: Environmental > Terrestrial > Soil > Temperate forest >... | reverse complement strand
TTCGGTTAAAGAAAAAGAAGAGCCAGCAAGAAAAGAGCACTCTAAAGTTGAATTTGAAAAAAATGAATTAAGAGAGGTGTCCGTACACCTTAAATTTGATTCTATGCAATCTTTTCACCCCGAAAAAATTGTACAACAAGTGCCAGAACTTAGAAAATTATTGGCCATGCGAAATCTCTTGAAAGATTTACGTTCCAATATTATGGATAATGCTCGATTTAGGAAAGAATTAGAAAAAATCACCAAGGAGAAAGCAGCACTCGAAGCATTAAAATGTGAAATCACTCATTCAATGGAAGGAAAATTAATATGATTGCAAGTGTGAATAAAGTTGCAGAGCCCTTTTATCAAAGACTGTGCGATTTAGTGGAAATCCAACCGATCTCCGGAGCTATTACTTTAGTCCCTTTTAGTGAAGCACATAAAATGGCAGAAAGAAATAAAAGCGAACGGCTAACGGCGGCTATTCAAGTTTTTGTAGACAAAGTTATCCATTCTCCTACCGTAATAGAGAGAGTTGATAAAACTTTAATCGACCGATTTATTTCAGAAATTGATGAAGCCATGAGTAATATATTGGATGGAATTTTACATCATGCCGAATTCCAAAAGCTAGAATCTACTTGGCGTGGTTTGCAGTATTTAGTTGAGCGTACTGATTTTCAAGCTAACACTCGTATCCAACTGCTGGACGTTGATAAAGAGACTCTGCGAGAGGATTTTGAAGAAGTTCCTGGCATAACGCAGTCTGGACTTTATAAACATGTATACGAGGAAGAGTATGATACACCGGGCGGAAAACCTGTTTCTGCTATTCTTTCGGACTATGAATTTGATTCCGATCATGCTGACATTAGTTTATTAAATCAAATTGCTGAGGTCGCAGCAGTAAGTCATAGCCCTTTTTTAGGGACGGTAGGACCAAAATTCTTTTATAAGCAATCCATGGAAGAGGTATCCCGGATTTTAGATTTAAAAGATCATATGGAAAGACCGGAATTTATTCGTTGGAATTGCTTTCGCGATAATGAAGATTCTCGGTATATTGGGCTCTTACTACCCAATTTTTTATTACGTCTGCCCTATGGTGAATCCAATATCGTAAGAGGATTTTGTTATCAAGAAAATGTGATTGCACAGGATGGAAGCAATTTTTGTTGGGGAAAGCCTATATTTCCTTTTGGCGTTAATTTAATACGAAGCTTTAAAAATCATGGTTGGACGGTTAGCATTCGTGGACCTGAAGCGGGGGGGAAAGTTGAAAATCTTCCTTTGCATCAATATGATGCAGGAAGAGGTATTGAATTTAAAATCCCTACCGAAATATTAATTCCTGAGACTCGAGAATTAGAGCTTTCAGAGTTAGGTTTTATTCCCTTTAGTTATTATAAAGACAGTAATTTTGCTTGTTTTTTCTCAGCTAATTCGGTACATAGACCTAAAGCATACGATTCTAAAGAAGCAACTGCCAATAGTCGTATTAATAGCAGATTGCCCTATATATTCTTAGCGGCTAGGCTAGGCCATTATTTAAAAGTTTTGCAACGTGAGAATATTGGTGGTGCTAAAGATAAAGTCACTTTAGAGAGGGAACTTAACCTTTGGCTTAGCTCTTTAATAACGCAAATGCCAAATCCCGGATTGGATTTATTAGCAAATAGACCTTTAAGAGACGGAAAAGTGACAGTCGAAATGGTGCCTGATAATCCGGGTTTTTATCGAGTAAACCTTTTTGCGATACCGCATTTTCAAGTTGAAGGAATAGATGTTCGATTGTCGTTGGTATCACAAATGCCGGCAGCATCGAATACCTAGTGGTTTAACAATTGTACAGGGACTGACAATATTTAGCGGACGACTATCCTACGAGCTGGATTTTGTAAGGATAGTCACTTAATTTATGGAGAGAAACTATGGCAACTCGTTTATCGTTTGAGTTAAAAGATGAAACCGGTATGATTATTCCCATGGAAGAGGCAGTACTCGGTAGGCATGCAGAGATTTATCAATACAATTTTTGCATTGAGATTCCAGTTGATAAAGGCACTGGAAAAGTCACAGGGATCCGAGAATATAGTCCCTTAGAAATTACAAAACCTATTGATAAATCGAGTCCGGTAATTTATCAAAAATTAACCGATGGTATTAAGTTAAAAGAAGCGACCATTCGTTTTTATAGACATGATCCCATGCAAGGTGTTGAAAAGGAGTTTTATAATATTAAATTTGAAGATCTTACCGTTATTCGGCAAAAACAATGTGTCTTGGATACTCAAAGTGAGCCAGGGCGATCAATGCCACCCATCGAGAAAATATCGATGGTCGCAGAGAGAGTAACAAAAACCATAATGGATGGTCATATTGCTCATACGGATGAGTATCGTAAAAAGGAAAGAAGAGTAGTCGCCAGTGCTGCTTAAATTCTTTGAAAAATTGATCCTGAAAGATCTTGGATCCCCTTTTCCCATTGGGAGGAGGGGAAGCCCTATTGATCGAAGAATATTAATCCGACAGGAAGAAATGATAGAAGATATCAGATCCCATTTAAATTTCTTATTATTATGCCGACAGGGTTCGCACAAACATCTTCCAGACTATGGGCTACCTGATATCACGCAAGTCTACCAAAACCTTCCAGATTCTATAAATGATTTCATAAAGGCTATTCAAACGACAATAACTCGATATGAACCAAGGCTTAATGATGTGACCGTTCAATTTAAACCAGAAACGGAAGAGGATTGTGTGATCTCTGTTCAAATATTGGGAAAATTAGTGTCTGATTGTGCGAACGACGTTCAATTTAGAGGGTTATTTACAAGCGGTGGAGGGGTTAATATTAGAAATGCTTAAACACCACTTTGAATCTGAAATGCGGATCCTCTATGAAGAAGCTGAGCAATTTGGGAGTGCGTATCCCGAAGAAGCTGGATATCTTAACTTTAAGTCATTGAAGGATAAAGATCCTCATATAGAGAGATTATTAGAAGGAATGGCATTCTTGAGTGCCAATGTAAAAGCAAAACTAGAAGATGATTTGCCAGAGATTGCAGAAACTTTTATAAGACAAATGTGCCCCGAGTTATTGCAGCCTTTTCCCAGTTGTTTTATTGCACAATTTAGCAATTTATCCTCTCACCTGGAATCTTATTTGTTCCCAAAGGGAACAGAAATTAAATCGCAAAAATTAGGTCCTGAGGATACAGAATGCTGTTTTAAAACGCTTGCCGATTTTGAGTTTTTACCGGTACAATTAAACGAAGTGTCACAAGAGGTTGTTAATCAAAAGCAACCTTTTGTCCAGCTCCATTTTGAGATGCTGACAACGAGCGATCTTAAAAAGAGCGCGATCAACCAAATTCCCATCTATATTAATGCTGATCTGGCCTTAAGTTATAAACTGATGTATCTTTTTTTAAAAAAGGTTAAATCTGTCACGCTAAAATGGCAACAAGAAAAAAATCAACATCAAATTGTATTAGGTGGGCAAGCAATCATACAACCTTGTTATTTAGAAAGTAGTTTTTCTCAAAATGATATCCATGGATTTCATAATATTATAGACTATTTTGCATTTCGTGAAAAACAATTTTTTATAAAAATATTAAACCTTAATTTTAATTCTTTACCCTCGGGTGTAAAAGACTTTCAAATTGAAATTGAACTAGAAGGTTTAGAATCTGGTGCCCAATCTTTTATGTTGCAAAAGAATATGTTGCGAAAAGAACAATTTCAATTAAACTGTGTTCCTGTGATTAATTTATATCAATTTACGGCAGAACCCATAAAAGTGTCCCATTTTCAGTATGAATACCCGATTATTCCTTGTATCTCTAACCCAAAAAGTATACAGGTAAACTCAGTTAGTTCTGTTCAGAGTATTCTAAAAAATCAAAATGGAAATCAAGCAATATCTGAATACCCTTCATTATATAGTTTTAAAACCGGAAAGGATTCTCCCCAATATTACGCGTTAAGAGAAAAATATTTAACTCCAGATCTTTTCCCGCATTATGTTCTCTCTCTAGGTGGAACTGTAAAAATAAATGAGAGATTATCTTGTACTATTACTGTTAATAATGGAAATTACCCTAGAGATTATTTGCCAGAATATACGTTACAAGGCCATTCTCCCAAGATCCCAAAATCTTTTAAAATAACCAATTTAACAAGGCCCAGTTCTTGGGTTATGGCCTCTCGAACTTCTGGCTATTTATGGAATTTTTTGTCCTATTTGTCAATCAATATGGAGTCACTGTCAGATATTGTAACTCTCAAAAATTGCTTATCACTTCTGGATTGGAGTTCGGAAAAAGATAACTTAAAAAGACGAAACGCAGTCAAAGAAATTAAAATCCATGCCTTTGATACCCTGTATCGCGGGGCATTTTGGAGAGGGATAGAATATCATTTAACAGTAGAAGAGTCTGGTTTTGTCAGTATGGGGGATATATTATTATTTGGGGAGGCACTTCATCGTCTATTAGCTCATAGGATTTCTTTTAATCAATTACTGAAAACTAAAATTCATTGTGATCCGTCCAAACACATTTTATCTTGGGAGCCTACTGTTGGTAAACAATGTCCTCTTTAAAAAAAAAGACCCTAAGATTGAAAAGCGCACTGTTTATAGATCAGAGTGTTTTCAATACATTGTTAATAATATCCAACAATTTAACTTGTTTAACGCCGTACGCTTATTACAAAATCAATTATCCACCGTTAAAGAGCTAAAGATTAACATAGTACCCCACGAGAGTATTGCATTTCCGGTGAGTGATATCAAAAATATCCATCTACAGCTGCTACCCAAAAACCCACAAATTATTTTAGAAACAACCTATTTTGGATTATACGGGGTACATGCACCTCTCCCGTTCTATTTATTGCAAGAAACGTTGAGAGAGGATAAATCAGGAGAAATTTTCCGTGCATTATTAAATATTTTTAATCATCGCTTTTATCAACTTTTGTTTAACGCATGGAAACGCGGTAAAAGCGCACTGTATCTGGAAAATGTTAATAATAACGGTCATTACACACGTTATTTACGAGCACTATCTGGAAATCTTCTTACGGATTTTCAAACCTTAGCCTATACAGGCTTATTTAACAGTCAGGTTCATCATGCTGCGGGTTTAAAAACTATTTTACAGCACTTTATCCGAATGCCAGTTGTAGTAGAACAATTTATTCCTATGTGGGTACCATTAGAAGCGCCCGAAAATTATGTTCTAGGCCATAATACGGTTCTTGGTAATTCAGTTTTAGAGACCGCTCAGAAAATCGTTATCACCTTTGGTCCAATTTTAGAGAGCAAAGCGATGATTTGGATAAGCAATAACAATGAGAACTTACTTCAGCGTCATCAATTATATAATTTAATTCGACGATATGCTGGCTTCAACCTTCAATTTGATATTTATCTTAAAATAAAAACCAAAAGACATCACAAAACTTTTAAATTAGGTTGGTCAGCCTGGTTAGGAAAATCAGGTCATTTTTTCTGTATACGTTTGCAAGACTACAATTAAATAATGCACCATGTCTTCTAGGGTTAAATTATCATCTGCAAAATGAACCGCATGTTGAATAATTTTTTTAGCTTCTTCCGGATGGCTTTCTGCCCAAGCGATTTGATTTAAAAGAGATCCTTCGTCTGTAACTGGAATATAATCAACATAGGGTTCAATACCCTTATAAAACCATTGTACGTGATTGCTTTGATGTTTTAAAACTAAACTATTGGACTGCAATTGCCAAACGAGTCGCTCCCAAGTTCCACGAACCCCATCAACGGTAAGTTGGTATTTATATTGAACGTGTTTTTCTTCCGAAACATACTCTTTAGGATTATCTTGAGAGAATTTTGCGTTGATAAGAGTCGGATATTTATCTGCCATTGCGATGAGTTTTCGACGAAATCCGCTTTTATCTGCAAAACCTCCTCGCCAAAACAGGATCGGTTGCTTTTTCTCCCATGGATATAAATGACTTGCATATTTAATGCGAGGTCTTAGATCAGCCCAGTTTCGTAAATTCATCCAATCGGGAATAAGAATAAGATCTTGTTCGTAAGGGACAGAAACGTCTTTTGCAAATACAAGAATAGGCAATTTTTTGGGGTTCTCTAAAATGAGATAATCCTGCAGACTCATCACAAAGTCAGTATCTTGAACATAGCCCTTTTTTGCTAAAAATTCTAATACATTTTTCATTATTTTATAGGATCTGCGCTTATGTGTTTCCGAGTCTTTGGTTTCAATATGGACTGTTTTATTCTTAATGGTGATACGAGCAAGACTATTGTGCGCACTATTCTCTGCTTGATAAATAGAATCTAATTCAGCTTTGCTTATTTTTGGAAAATGCGATAAATCTTCTTCAATTTGTTTTTTAGCCCATTCAGGTAGACCCTTTTTTAGTTTTGCTTGTAAAATATCTTCTTGAATAAAACTGCCGGGTTTAGAAGGACGGATCCTCGCCCACGGTTTTTCTATGGAGGTAAAAATACTTAACTTAGAAGATTCTGGAAGGAATTGAAAGCCAAAACCTAAAACCCCGATCAATATAAAAAGAGTTGATATTTTTTTAATCATTTTTCCTGTTTTCCTGTACTCTGTAAAATAATTCAAATAAATTTAAATTAAATAATTCTACGCATGTGATTCATAATTTCCAGAATAATTCCAATAAGTCCACCAAAAACACCACCCCAAATAACAAGCCAGCCCAGATGGTCTTTTATCATTTCTTGAATTAAAGATTTTACCATATCAGGCGTTAGTTCATCGAGGCGCTGATCGACAATTTTTTCAATTTTTTGATGAACTGCATCTGAAAGGCCTTCTTTTACCCAAGCTTTTCGAAATTTTGGACTTTCAATAATTTCTCGTACAACGCTATGAAGTTTTTCTGTGATGGGTTCTTTTAATGGTTCTAAAATCTTTGCCCCTCCTACCATTGAAAGAACAGAGCCCATTTTACTATTTAAGATAGTATCTAATAATCCCGCATAAATTAAATCAAAATCGATGCCTTCGAGGATCGGTTCTGTTGGCAATAATTCGTGATCTTCGGTACCAAAAAAGCGCCTTAAACTTTCTTCTGTAAAAAATTGTTGCATGATTAAGCGCTTGATAGCAATTTTGAATTCCATAAAATGAAGGGGAATGATACCGGAGCCATAGAGAAAAGGAACTCGCTCAAATAGCATGTGGACGGCTATCCAATTGGTAAACGCACCCGACAGGGCAAAAAACCCCGCTGTGGTAACCATATAGCCATAAGTAGGGATCGTGTACCCAAGGCCAATAATGCCTAGGGCTGTGACGTTTGTTATTAAGCTTTTGTTATCCATATTACATACAATTGGTTTTCTGTCTTCGGTTGACAGTAACAGATTCTTTTCACATAATCCATAGGTCGGTTGCGAATTGTTACGTCTTGAATCGCTTACCACAAGGTTCACAAATATTTTATGCAGAAAAATCTGTTACAGCATCTCTTTATTTTTTCTTCTGTGTGGCTTTCTGCTTGCGCTATGCCACCCCCTGCCGATATTCTTTCCGATCCCTGCGATACCATTGTTGTAAAAGATCCCTGCATTCCCGAAAATGATTGTTGTAAAAAATTACATAAGCAAGAAGAAATAGACGAATTACGCTGCTTAGCAGAAGCCGGAGATATGCATGCTGCGGCTTGTTTGGGGCAAATATATCTAACCGGTGATGGCGTCCCACCAGATGGCGAAAAAGCCGCCTATTGGTTTCGACAAGCTGCAGATTGCGGTTTAGTCCATGCCCAAGTACAAATGGGGAATTTTTATCGAGATGGGATAGGAGTTTGTAGAAGTACGCAAACAGCAATTTGTTGGTATGAGCGAGCTGCGTGTCAGGGAGATATCTCCGCCATGTTATCCTTAGGAGAAATGTATAAAGGTTGGCATGGAATGAGGCCTAATTATAACAAAGCAATGCAATGGTATCAGCGTGCAGCGGATTTAGGATCGCAAGATGCCGAATTTCAAATGGGAGAATTATTAGTTCACGATCTTCACGGTAAAAAGGGACGCTGTCTTGGGGTAGAATTGTTAACCGCTCAAGCAGAAAATGGCAATCCTTCGGGTTTAATTGCCTTGGGAGATTTATTTTACGAAGGTAAAATGGGTCCCAGAAATATAAAAGCCGCAAAAGATTATTACCTATCCGCCGCAGAACAAGGCAGTCATGACGCAGAACTTAGATTGGCGATGCTTTATATTACTGGCGTTGGATTTGTCAACAACAGCTATTGTAAAGGCGTAGAATGGCTCACCAAAGCTGCAGACGCGCATCTTGGGGCTGCAGAAATGGTATTAGCAAATATGTATCGGGATGGCCGTGGTGTTGATAAAAGTTATAAATTAGCGGCTCACTGGTATTGGCGAGCCTCACAAGATGGTATTGGCCCTGCAGATTATGAATTAGCCGATTTATATCTGGCTGGAAAAGGCGTCCCTCGATACTTAGAAAAAGCAGCTATTTTATACGAAAGAGCCGCTTGTGAAACCAGCCAGCCTTATCCTGAACTGATGTTGAGCGTGTTGTATGAACAAGGCTATGGGGTTGTTTTAAGCCTAGATAAAAGCGTTGAATGGTACAAACGTGCCAGTAAACATGTAGGCTTTGCCAATGCTGAATATAAAGTCGGCAGACATTTTCAACTGGGATTTGGGTTACCAAGAGATATCGTGAGAGCTCGCAAATGGTACACGTATGCTGCCAATCGGGGGTTACCGATCGCACAAGTTGAATTAGGCGATATGTATTACAACGGAGATGATGAGCTGCTTCCCGATTTTTGTAAAGCCTTCCATTGGTATCGAAAAGCTGCAACGCTCGGGCATACTTATGCACAATATATGGTTGGCATTATGCTATTAGAGGGTAAAGGCGTGAATAAAAATATCCCCGAAGCAATAGCCTATATTCGAAAAGCTGCGTACAAAGGGGCTCGTCAAGCGCAATATCAAATGGGCTTACTTTACTTGCGAGGCCGTCATCTCAAACAGAACGATTCGGTTGCTTATGGGTGGTTTAAAGTGGCGTTACAAGATGTCAACGATGTCACCCCAATGGTAATAAGACAATTGATTGAAAAAATGGATCCTTCTGCGCGAGAAAAGGCGGTAAAACTAGCCCATGAATATGAACGAAGATATCATTATCCTAAAACCTTAATTCCTACGCGTTGACTTCTAACCCTGTCCTCGCCCTATCTAGCGGCAAAATTCCGGTTATCATCATTTTGTGCATTTTGTTTTGCCTGTAGCTTAATTAAATTTGCCATGATAGGTTTAAAGTAATCATGTTCGCGCTTTACTTGTTCGGCTAATTCTTTCGCTTTATCAAAGGCCTGTTTACTGGCAAGCTGGCGTCCTGTTTCAATTAGTTTTTGAAAATGATCTAATTCAACCTTTTCGACACCTTCTTTTATAATCATCTCTAATTGAAAAAGATGATCTTGAAATATTTTGACTTGTTTTAAACAGAACTCTCCTTTGTCAAGAGCATATAAAGCGTTATCATCTTCGTCGATTCTTTCCAGCATCTGCGAAAGCGTAGTAAAAGAATCGGTTAAATCATTATAATATTTTTTTAGGTTTTCGAAAGAATCTAATTGAATTTTTAATTCACCTCGAAGCTTATCTCTTTTTTGTTTGTTTTGTTCTTCTGCTACCAGGTTAGCGAGTGCAAGAGAAAGTTCCCAATCTTCTGCTTCGAGTTTAGGCGTTGGTGCAAATATAGATTTATGAACATTTAAAAGTGCCATTAAATCGTGTAGAGGACCGTTTTCTGCATTGAGCTTAGAATTTGGAAGTTTATGAACGGCCAGTATGAAATCTCGGAGATTCTTGATTTGGGGAGAAATTTTGGTTATGGCTTCTTGATCATTAAAATTTAATATCCAATGTAAAACAACACAAGCTTTGCCCTCAGGGGTCACGACAACAGAATAAAGACTTTCGGAAGTGATAAAATCAATACCCTGGATTATACCTTTATCGTCCGGAGAGCATACCACCATGCTGCCAGGATTAACATTATCTTCCGCATGAGAATGAACCGGAATAGGCTTAGGAAGCATCTTATTTTTAACATTATCACAGGTGATATTAACTTCCTGATGGGGGAAAACACCCACATGACAGGGGGTTGTTTCATTAAAAACACCTGCTTTTACCAAAATATCCGTATCAGATTCGAGCTCGGGTGTTTCATCATACGATCCATGCACCCAGTAATGAGGTCTAATTAACAATGTGCCTTCTAGCGGAAGCCAGGGTAAATTTTGCGTGGAGAAATAGCACTCTACATTTTGGGGTTCTACTTTGGATTCGGCCAACGCTTTTTTAATGTGTTCCGGTAAAAATTGAGCTGTTTCTTCAGGGCATTTTGCGGCTAACACCGTTGCCGGAATGCCGCTATACGCTTCAGGATATTGATTAGAATTGGGGTTATAAGGGTGAAATAAGGTAACTCGAGGAACGGGGAATTCGCCTTTATAATGCACCGTTTGAGCGACGTTATGACGCAACGGCGTGTAACCGTATAAAGCTTCTTTTTCTGCTTTTGGAAATTCTAAATTTACAAACTTTTCCAGCACTTGTTCAGGTGTTTTTGTATCGGCTGCAACTTTTTGATCAGCCTTTACGCCTTCCTCAGCACGATTAGTTTCAATTTTCTCCGCCGGTGTTGCCATATTAAACCCTTTATATTGTAATAAATAATGTATGAGAATCTAATTGTATAAAAATCAATTATATAACTTAAACGACTAAATTGTCATCTGGTATAATACCCAGTCTTTTTACTCTATTTAATTAACTGGTCTTGACTGGGTCGACAACAATCCTAAAAAGGGCATACCTACACCTGCTAATAAAAACCCAAACAGTGCATGACCAATATTTTGCCCAGCATTTGCACCTAAATAGAGGGGAAATACAATGTTTCCAGCACCGAAGAACATTGCAAATAAGGCCATGCCGGTTGCGAGGATAATCTTGCTTTCGCCTTTTTGGCAGATTGAATTGTACTCATTCTTTTGTGCATCCTCTCGGTAATGAAGAATGTAATAAAATAATAATTAAAATTGATTCACCTACCTTACAATTTTTGATCTATAAATACAAGCACTTAGGAGTATTTCCCCTATTTTTCTTTTTTAATTCTTATTGAAAAATTAATTTTAAGCTGAAAAACCGTGTAATGCCCTTCTTTTTTAAGTTAAAAACTAAGATAACAGTAAACAATATCATAAAGAACTTTATTTAAAGAACAAGGTCAAAATAATAGCAAGAATTACATACAATTGGAGTGGAAAAATGGCCGATACACCTGAAAAAGATGAATCTAAAGACATGAAAGAGGGGCAGGATGCCTCTAATGCACCCCCTTTTGATGCACCGCCGATGGCGCCGGGATTTGATGCGCCGCCAATGGCGCCGGGATTTGATGCGCCGCCAATGGCGCCGGGATTTGATGCGCCGCCAATGGCACCGGGATTTGATGCGCCACCAATGGCCCCACCTGCTCCTGATGATGCCGCCCCCCCGCTAGCTCAGGGAATGGATAATGCTCCCGTGATGAAACCTGCAGTTCGTGCAGGAGCTGCAAAATTACCTAGTACATCTCCAAGACCTAAATCACCTCAAGAAAAGGCTGCTGAAGAACAAGCTTTGGAAGTAGAAAATATACTTTCAGGGTTTCATGATTTCGAAGAACTCAAACTTATTAAAGATAGCATTCCTGTTTCTGGAATTGCGAATATTGATGATTTTGGTCAGGCTTTACAAAGTAAGAATTTAATATTCAATTTAAAAAAGAAATATCTAGGAGATATTAAAGATATAAAAGAAGAACAAGTTAATGAAAAATCTACTGAAAAAAAAGCTAAAAACAATGATGTTAGAAAAAGATTAGAAAGCTTGAGGGCGAAAATTAAAGAAGCTGAAACAGAATTAAACGAAGTATCTCAGCAAAAAGCTAAAATTTTCGCAATGAAGGATATACAATCTAAATTGGATAGATTAAACTTAGATAAGTATAAGATTCCAAAGGAGAATGACCCGGATTGGTTAAAAGACATGCGGAACGATGTTAAGTTGTATGCCGAAAAAGATAAGTTTTTAGAGCAGCAACAAAAATTAGAAAAGAAAATAATCGCTCTAAAAATCTCTGAGAAATATGTTGCTACAACCTTCACAGTGATTAATGACCGTGTTCTAGTTATTGAAGGCTTAATTAAGAATATAAAACAAGAAAAACTTGACCGAGAAGAAAAAGAATTCAGTGAGCTTTTAGCAAAGTCAGACACGCCTACGCTGCAAAATATATTCAGAAAGAAAATTTTGGAGTTGAAGGTAGAGAAAGAAAATTTAGAGCTTTTTCAAACCAGGGGCGACACTATTGCAGGTGTGAAGGAAAAAACAGCTTCAACTAAGGAAAAAATTAAAAACTTAAACAAACAAATTAAAAAATTCCCAATGTCTGTTGTAGAAGAAGAAATAGCAGCCTCGCAAAAATCTAAAATTAAAATTCCAGTATTAAGATCTGAAAATAAAATTTTAACTGATCAGTTGACGGCGGTAAGTGAGTCGATTCGGACGCTTGGAGAATTACCAGCAAAAATAGGTGAACTTCAAGCTACTTTAGAATTAAATAGAGATAAGTTAAAAAGAATGGAAGAAGATGATGCATTGTTTAAAACTACTAATGCCTTAATAAGAAAAGGTCTTGAATCGATTGAGAACATTAGCAATAGAATATCTCAAAATGTAGCTAAATTACGTGCTCAGCATGATATACATGAGGACGAACCAATAGGGAAAGGTCTGGAGCGAGTTAAACTTGAACTTAATAAAAAAATATCAGCTAAAAGTTCCGATGTTAAACAAGCTGTTAATCATGCATCGTGTTTACCAATCCTTCAGGAAACTCAGGTGATAATAAGGGAAATTGAAGAAAAAAAAGAAAAGGAATTAGCCAAGAAAAAACCTGAAGCCCCAGATAAAAAGGATCAGAAGGGACATGTAACAAGATCTAAAAAAACAGAGGAAGATACCGAGCCAAAGGAGATTGATCCTATGGCAGTAGATAAAGCCAAAATTTTAGCTCAAAAGGTTTTATCAAAATATCAGAATGTTGGGTACTATATGTTTGATAAGGATGATGATTATGACCCGAACATCTTAATTGCAGTTAAATTCGACGCGCTTGAGCTAAAGGATGATAATCAAGAGACGTTTAATAAAACGATTATTCAAAGGTTTACTAAAGGTAATGGCGTTATAAATTTTTTTAAAGACATCCAGGCAAAAGTAGGTTTTGATATAAGAGAGGCACTTGCAAAAAGAAAACTCGAAAATTCAAAACACATGAAGGAATATTCAGACCCAAAGTATTATTGTAATTATGATTCTAATGGAAACATTGATAAGAGTAGCCCCGCACCAATAGATTCTTTAAAAAGATATTTTGGTGACCCAGAAATGAGTGATAAAAAGTTTCAACTTGAGATGATCGAAAGGTTGAGAAATGGTTTAATTAATGCCAAAGCAATAAACCGAATCGTTGGAGGTAATTTTCCTCCGGACCCTCCCAAATTTGATATTGATGCAAATATTACCAATATAGATGCATTGGAAAAAGCTAAAGAAAATGATATACCCAATACTATTGCCCGAGAAGTCGAGACAAAGGCTAATGAATCTGGAGCAAATGCTGATGCTGATATTCATAAGGTTGCCACACCAGGAATACAACCTGCAGCAGTTGTTACTGGATCTTCCAAACCAGTAACTTTTGATGCTGCACCACCAGCTCCCCCATTTGAGAGTGATGATTCGGCTACAAACTCTGCTACACCAAATACTTTAGCTACAGATATACCTGTTGTTCCTGTGGTGGCTCCACTGAGAACATCGATAAGAGAGGCACCTACAGCACCCCCACTGGATGTAAAAGCTGAGGCTTCGCGAGTTGCAGCAAAATCTGTTTCACCTCAGGATGACAAGGCCCAGACTCCATCTCCAGTTGTAGCATCTTCTAATTTGAGTGTTCCTGTAACACCTCCGAGCCAGGCTGTTTCAAATGTAGCTTCACCACCGGCACCTGTCAGTGCAAATGTTGATACATCGCTAGTAGAGAGACGGCCTTCTGCAAAATCAGTACACGAAGGTCCCAAGCCGCCGGTAAGGGAATCCATAGCTGTTCCAGCAGTTCCTCAACAACAAGCTGCAAATGTTGCACAAGGACCAGAGCCATCTCGTAAATCAACTGTTAGAGCAAGACAATCTACTGTCAGCGCTCCATCTTTATCTGCCCCTCCCGCATCAGATCAAGCTAAGAATACACTTGTTAATTCAGATACTTCTCAAGACGAAGCAGCAGATCGGCGGCGTTCGGAAAGTCGGGAAGCAGCAAAGAGTTTGAGAAAATCAACGATGACTCCTATTTTAAGGGTAAGAGGGATGGCAATTTCATCAAATGAAACAAAACCTTCAGTAGAAGCAAAGGAAGCAATGAAAGCAAAGGAAAGTGAACAACGGGAACAAAAAGAACAAAAACATATGCTAAGAGTAAAAGAAAAAGCATATCAAACTGAAGTCCAGGAATTTGTAAATTCAAACATTAGAAAATTAGAAGCATACCGTGACGATGGAAGCATAAAACAAGAAAACAAAGTATCTTTCTTTAAAAAGAATAACGAATCTAAAATTATAGAGCAAGTTAACTCATTAATAAACCTTCTCAAATATTTTCAGAAAGTAGGTGGGTTTAAACAGGAGGGGGTTGAAAAAGACTTTACTAATGGGCTAGCCTTATTGAAATCTGGTAACCAAGCTGCGAAATCAAAGTCAAGAAAGACGGAGGATAATGGATTAGATAAAATTATTCGCGAAGTTGAAGTAACAGCCAAAAATTTAAAAGACACATTGCCGAAACGTCACCAAGACAAGGCTAGCCTATAAGAGCGTATGCACGTAATATGCCTAAAATACTCACTAATCATGTCTGAAAAGAGTTGGTTCCAAAAGTCCGGTTCTTTTCTAAAAAATCCACTTCCTAATATTATTTTTTATTCAAATGATATTTTGCACAAAAAAACACTAACCTGTGCCTTAAAAAACTAAGTATTCGGCACTTAACAACTCAATGATCAAGCAGTAACTGTTTCTTCAAAGATTTCTTCTAAATGTTTAGCATCTAAAACTCGTTCAGCCCATATCAATAAAGTATTTGCGTCAGCTTGCTCAATTTTATTACGATAATAGGGAGGGAGGTTACCGTACTTACGCTGCAATTGTCTAAGAAGCATGGTGGATTCTCCTTCTTGTCGACCTTCACCTCTAAGATATTCAGCTAGTGTCATCATGATTTTCTCCTTGCTTTTTGGGGGTACTAAATTTGATTCCGCTACTTGAAGCATTTCTTTGGGATTTTCCCACACCCCTACTACTGATTGATATTTTAGCAAAAGTTCTACCAAAGGAACAGCTCTCTCACCCTCTTTACCTAACAATATCCCCGCTTTCTTACAAAATTCAATAAAAGCTGTTTTAAATTCTCTATCCCGAGAATGTTTAAAGGCAAACGTAAGAATGCCTGACCATAATTGTTCTTTTAAAGCTTCATCTTGGATGAGATTAGTATCAATCAGGTGAAAGTCTTTGAATAATATTTCGTCAATTATGTCAGGGGGGCCTTCAATTATTTTACTTAAATGTCTGGGTTTATCATAAGGCTTGGTGCCATTATAAAAAACCATCGGAACTATCAGTGGAAGTTTCTTAACCTTTTTTGGTTGTGCTTTGATGAAGTCATTCCAGATGCCAACTTTATACTGCAACAGGGCAAAAGGCGTTAATTCTTTGGCCGAGCTGAAATGCTCAATTAATAAATATAGAAAGCCAGGATTATTATTAATATTTGCCTAATAAAGTATATCAGACTGATATTCTCTTAAGTCAGGGTCGATATACGTACTATCCTTTAAAGTTAATGTTTTAAGATCCACCCTGGGTCGGATATTTTCTGGTAAATAATGATGAAAAAATTCCATTGCAACTTGAATATCCTTCATTGCGCTTCTGAAAGTTTTATCGTGGGGATGATAAATGCTCATCTGACGTCCTGGTACATACTTCAATAGGTGCGTCATTATACAATTTATTAATTAAAAAACAAGCGGGGGATAATTATTTTTTTCAGATTCAAGTTGTAAAGTTTCAAGGTGCCTGGCGCCCAATGGGGTAAGCTTAAAGGAAAAATAAAAGGGATAATTTAACTACTGCTGAATGTAATGAATTAAAGCTTATTATCAAAGAATTGGTATCGATAGATAGAGAGGATAATTAATATTATGAGTAATGTAGGTTCTAGTATTTTAAAAGGTGCTCGTCAAGCTCTTGCTCATGCTAAAGGTAAAAAACTAAAAGCCAGAGTACATAAAGTTATGGTTCCAATGGAAGTTGACGTTAAGGCGATTCGAAATGATTTGGATATGAATAGCAAGGAATTTTGCGAGAATTTCGGATTTAGCTTACGCACCTTAGAAAAATGGGAACAAGGTATAAGACAACCAGAGGGCCCTGCCCGCGCTTATTTAATGGTTATCGCACATAACCCCAACGCCGTAGTGAGGGCTTTATCTGAACAAAGGTAATAGACTAGAGATCTTGTTCTATTTGTTCATCAAGGATCCAGGAAACCTGTTTACGCCAAGCGATAATTGCATTTTGTGGAATCATACTTCTACCTCAACAACATCATTTATAACAATACACCATTTTTGATCTATATTACCAGTTTTTTGAATACTATGGGAATTTAAAAGTGTATTTCTAAAAGAATAAATTTTCTTGGATACCTCATAAATTTCTTTTGCTAATTTTTGACCGCCAATCTCTTTTTGATCAAATAAAAATCCGAGTCTTTGCACATCTGCTCTGTCATAAAGGAAACTGTTAATAATATTTGTCAATTCCTTTGGTTTAATGCTTTCTATTAATTCGCTTAAAACGGTTGGCACATTAGATAAGCCACCTGAGGAAGACATGTATTTGATAAGATCGAATGCTGTTGCAGCGGGCGTTGATACTTTAATGTCTCCAGTAGGCGTCCTTTTCATTAGAGTTGGAACTTGTGTTACCCATTTATTCCTATAAAAATGGATGGACATATTTTTTATTTCAATTCTTTTTAAGGTTCTTTCTGTTATGATTTGGAATATTTGAGGCGCTTGGTGAGCTGCACCATGAAAGGAAGCGGCTGAGAGTAACCCAACATAATAATCGTAATTTAAGTATTTCATTAAATCATGCATGAACCAGGTAGGAGGCAATGTTCCCTGATAACTATATTCTATTGGTACAATGACATAAAAGCCGGATTTAATATTCATTACCCGATTCTTTTGGACCAATCTATAGATGCTCATAGAAATCGTTTTTTTTGAATATTGTAAAACAGACAAGGCCTGATCTTGAGTAAACCAATATCTACCGCTTTGTTGTAATTCATTAATCCATTTTTCTAGAGATTTGTCTTTCTTCATACATTCTGATCACCAATATCTACATTTAGTGTAGATATTGGTGATCGAAATGTCAATTAAAAGATCAGGGGTTCGAACTGTTTCTTCAAAGATTTCTTCCTACCCGAGCTTCACCTCTTATCTATAAAGTTTATCTTGATAATGCAAACATCAGCCTTATAGTTATTTCTGTGAATATAAATTCGCATATTAAATACAAAAACTGATAATACATATAGTTATAGGTTTTGCAAAACTTCTTTCATTGATTTAAGATCGAGCAACATATTATTTTGAATAAATGTGTTAGATGATTAATTTGCTTGGGTTTTTTGGGATGCAAAATAATTTTAAGTTGTTAAACTTGGATTCTATTAGAAAGGCTACTCTTTATGAAGAGCCTTATCCCTATATGACTATTGATAACCTATTGCAACCTGACACGATTACCCGTATTGTTAATGACTTTCCAGCCATCGAGAGGCGTGGGAGTTTTCCGCTCAGTGCCTTAAAGTATTCAGGGTATTTTGAAACGCTCATCAAAGAGCTGGAGCGTTCTGAATTAAGAGATGTCATTAGTGATAGATTTGAGTTAGACTTGGCCGAAAAAGCGACCATGATTACCGTGCGTGGGGTTACAAACGAGCGGGACGGGAAAATTCACATTGATTCAAAGTCAAAGTTAATCACTGTTTTATTGTATTTAAACCCAAATTGGGAAGTTTCAAAAGAGGGTTGTTTAAGAGTGCTTTATAATCAACAAGATTTAAAACATTATGCTGCGGAAGTTCCGCCGATTGCAGGTCGTTGTATTATATTTAAAGTAACGCCTAATTGTTGGCATGGACACGAACCTTTTATAGGGGTGCGCCGTTCTCTTCAATTAAATTACGTGACTTCCGAAGAGGCGCGCGAAAGTCATCTTAAACGACATCGGATTTCTGCTTTTTTCAAGAATTTATTTTTTAAAAACGATGCGTATTCTACTTATTAAATTAACCTCTCTCGGTGATCTTATTCACGCTTTACCCGCGTTGACTGACGCTCGCGCTGCTTATCCTGACATAGAATTTGATTGGGTTATTGATGAGAGTTTTCAGGAAGTCGCTTTGTGGCATCCTGCTGTCAAAAATCATTTTACGACTAATCATCGAAAATGGCGTAAGAATTTAAGAAGTTTATCAACCTATGCTTCTATGTTTAAATTGTTCCAGAATATTCGAAAAAATAAATATGATAGGGTGATAGACGGACAAGGGAATCATAAAAGTGGATTTTTAAGTTTATTTACTCGGGGCATTCGAGCAGGATTCGATAAAAATTCGGTGAGAGAAAAAATTGCACATTTGGCTTATCAAAAAAAATATCAAGTTTCTAAAGAGCAACATGCCATTGCCAGATTACGCGTCCTATTTGCACAAGCACTAGAATATCCCTTACCAGAAACAGAGCCTAATTTTGGGATAAATACTGAACGATTTATTAAACCTAATTTTGAATTACCCGAAAATTTTGTGGTTTTTGTTCATAATGCCAGCTGGATCACAAAACTTTGGCCAGAAGATCATTGGCTAAGTTTGATTAAAAAGACACTTGAGGCAGGACACACCATTTTGTTGCCTTGGGGAAATAAGGAAGAAGAAGCCCGCGCTCATCGATTAGCGATTTCATCCAATGTAAAAGTGTTGCCTAGATTATCCCTGTCAGAAATTGGGTATGTTTTAGCGCGTGCTAAGGGTTGTGTTTGCATGGATACCGGGTTAAGCCACTTAACAGCCGCCTTAAATATCCCTTCGTTGACGCTTTATGGTGCAACGGATTCTGGGTTAATTGGGGCAAGTGGGGGAGGACAACAACATATACAGTCGACTTTGCCGTGCGCGCCATGTCAAAAGAAATCGTGTCGTTATCCCAATCAGACAAATTTGAATTTAAATCCGCCGTGTCTTGCCGAAATTACACCTGAAAGGGTTTTTCAAGCGTTGATCGGGGTCGTGTCTTAACAATTAACAACTATAGACTTCTTTGAAATTTAGGAATGTGATAAATTACAGTTGTTAATTGTTAAGACACGACCCCGTCAACGCAACCGCGGAAGCGTTTCCTTAATAAAAAAGCATAAAAATAAAGCCATTGCTGCTCCGACAACCAGCATACTCATCGCAATTTTTAATTCACTGGGTAAATAATCTGAAGCCCCTAAGCCGACCCGTTCTTCTCGAAGAGAATCGATGATGATCCCAACCCATTGTTGGCAAAAAGCACCGACAATGACGGACATGCCGTTGGCAAATCCTAAGGCAATTCCAGCGACTTCTTTGGGATTAATTTCTGCAACGGCGGTATAAGTGGCAATCATCCCACTATTAGCGAGTCCATAAATACCAAGTAAAACATAGAGTGTTGGAACGTTAAGGTTGGGTAAATATAAAATGAGTGAAATTAAAATGACGGTGAAAATGGCAGAAAACATCATTATTTTTTTTCTGCCGAATCGATTGGCCGCGGCGCCCGAGAGGGGGCCCCCTATCGCCCAGCCGATAAAAATAATACCAATACCGTCGTTAGCCGCGGTTAGATTGAAATTGCTATTGGTGGTTATTAAATAAAAACTACCCCACAGCTCCGCAAAAACCGCAGTAGGCATAAATAATAAACCGCTAAAAATAGAGATTAACCAGGTTTGTGGACTTTTAAATACGATTTTCAAACTGGATAAAATAGGTGGAGGGGCAGTTTTGGTTTTTTGGGGTCCATTTTTTACCAGGAGCATAATGAGTAGAGCTATAATGGAAAGCACAATGGCAAAAAATAGCGTACTCTTTTTCCAACCATAATTTTGGACCATTCTTCCCATGACACCCGCCCCAAAGGCACCGCCGACCATCCCTAAAGCTTGGGTAGTCCCCACTATGATGCTAAATTTTTCGGGTCTAAACCAAGCCGATGCCAATTTTAAAGTTCCCACTAAGGCAAAGGAAGCACCTAAGCCTAATAATAAACGGGAAATTTGTGCAACGACTAAAAGATCGGTAGATGCAAATAAATAGGTACTAAGGGCGCACACGAGGGTTGATAAAGCAAGGCAGAGGTAAGCACCAAAACGATCGATTAAAATTCCAACGGGGATTTGCATACCCACATAGGCATACAGAAAAAAAGCAGCGAGTGTCCCAATATCAGAAGAGGATGCGTCAAAAGATTCCATTAAATTTGGAACCATGGCCGTGGGGGAAACGCGAACTAAATATTCGACGAAGAAAGTGATTGCTCCGAGGCCCCAAATGACCCAAGGAGTAAAGTAAGAAAACTTACGAGCTTCTGTGACATATGACATAGATGACGACATTATACGTATCCTTTGTATAAACAGATAGACTATGATTAATAGGTATTCAATTTTAATTGGAAATGGTATTCGACTATCTAGTATTTGACAATACGTGGACAAGGACGAGATCGGTCAAGTATGCTATTTATGTATTACTTTTATTCACCCTAAATATTGATTTCTTTCTATTTTTAAGTTATGAAACAAAATTCACAAGACAAAAATTCAGAAGACATTGTTGAAATAAACGATTTATATTTTAGTCGAGGAACTCGTATCATTTTTGATGGCGTTAATCTTAAAGTTAAACGAGGGAAAATCACCGCGGTTCTCGGACCGAGTGGTGCAGGTAAAACCACTTTATTGCGATTAATCGGTGGACAAATTTATCCGGGGGCGGGCACGGTAAAAGTAGAAGGGAAAAATATTCCAGATCTATCTCGGGACGAGTTATATCAGGTCCGACGTCGTATGGGGATGTTATTTCAAAGTGGTGCGTTGTTTTCCGATTTAAATGTTTTCGAAAATGTTGCTTTTCCACTTCGAGAGCATACTCTGTTACCAGATACCATGATCCGCGATTTAGTGCTCATGAAACTTCAAGCGGTTGGTTTAAGAGGAGCAAGAGATTTAATGCCTTCACAATTATCTGGAGGGATGGCAAGACGAGTGGCCTTAGCCAGAGCCTTGGCGTTAGATCCCGCTTTAATTATGTTTGATGAACCCTTTGCGGGACAAGATCCCATTACGATGGGTGTTTTGGTTAAATTAATTCGTTTGCTTAACGATTTGCTGAATATGACAACGATTATTGTCTCCCATGATGTCAATGAAACACTCACCATTGCAGATTATGTTTATGTTATCGCAGAGGGTAAAATTATTGGTTCAGGGACTCCTCAGAAACTGGTTGAAAATGCGACGGGCTGGGTAAAACAATTTATCGAAGGATTACCGGATGGGCCTGTGCCGTTTCATTATCCTGCAGTAGATTATACGATCGATTTATTAGGAATATCCGCATGATAAATCTAATAATGAATCGACTCCAAGCGTTAGGCAGATCGGGAATCGATGTGGTACAGAATGCGGGTCATACCTCACTCTTTTTATTTTATTCTTTGGTTGGGAAACCGGATTTTAGATATGGCGCACAGCGTTTAATTCAACAACTCTATTTTGTTGGGGTTTTATCGGTTTTAATTATTTCCGTTTCCGGTTTATTTATAGGAATGGTCTTAGGGCTACAAGGCTATACCACGCTGGTTAAATTTGGTGCCGAACAAGCTTTAGGCCAATTAATTGCATTAAGTTTGGTCAGAGAATTAGGGCCAGTTGTGGGTGCATTGCTTTTTGCAGGACGCGCGGGTTCTGCGTTAACGGCAGAGATCGGATTAATGAAGATTAGTGAACAACTATCGTCCATGGAAATGATGGGGGTTGATCCTTTGCGACGCATTATTGCACCGCGATTTTGGGCAGGACAAATTGCCATGCCTATCTTGTCTCTTATTTTTACCTGTGTTGCTATTTGGGGCGGTTACATGGTGGGTGTACAATGGTTAGGAGTTGATGAAGGTGCTTTTTGGTCTAACATGCAAGCTTCTGTCGATTTTGATGGTGATGTTGTCAATGGAATTATTAAGAGTATCGTTTTTGGTACCGTCGTGACTTGGATTGCGGTTTATCAAGGGGTAGAGTGTGCACCTACCGCAGAGGGAATTGGGACCGCCACCACACGAACCGTTGTTTATTCTTCTTTGGCCATTTTAGGCCTGGATTTTTTCTTAACCGCAGTGATGTTTGGGAATACTTAGTCTATGAACAGAAAAACCGTTGAGATAGAAATAGCCGTTGGTTTATTCTTAATTGCAGGCATTGTTTCTTTATTAGTACTAGCCTTACAAGTAAGTGGTTTAAGCCATTTTTTTAAAGAAGAAGGTGGATATAAAATCCAAGCAGATTTTTCCAATATTGGGGGGTTAAAAATTCGGGGTAAAGTTTCGGTAGCCGGGGTAGTTATCGGAAGGGTAGTAAAAATTCAATTAGATCCCACAACTTTTAATGCGACCGTGACAATGGCTATTAATCCAAATCGTTCGGGTCATTTGCCGACAGATTCTCGCGCCAGCATACAAACGGCAGGTTTATTGGGTGATAATTATATTAGCTTAACGCCGGGTTTTGATATAACTTATTTAAAAGAAGGCGATAGGATTCCGGTAGAAAATACCGATTCTGCCTTGGTTTTAGAACAACTGGTTTCACAATTTTTAGCAAATCAGGCAAGCAAATCAGCCCCCCCCGTCACGGATGAGAATACAAAAGAAGAAAATACAACCAAAGGAAATGTAAAAGAAGAGAATGCAAAAGATCACAGTGACACTGCAAAACAACCAGTCCATTAACAGGGAGAATATTGTATGCGCATGGTAAAAAGAATAGCAAGAACCTCGGTTTTTCTAGGGATAATGATGTTGATTTTTTCGCAAAACGTCATTGGACAAGAAGATCCACAAGGGATGATGAAAAGTCTGACAGACAAAGTGATGAATGCCTTGCGCACAAATCGTGAAGCATTAAAAAGTAATCCTGGCAAAATTTATTCTTTGGTTGACACAATTATTATCCCGCATGCAGATTTCGCCGAGATGGGGCGCTGGGTTGTTGGACGTAATGCGTGGCAAGCATCCAGTGATGCGTTAAAGCAAGAATTTATCAAAGAATTTAAAACGCTAGTGGTCAGAACCTATGCCAGCGCTTTACTGGGATATACCGATCAAACTGTAGAATTTTTACCGCTTCGAGGGGGAGCAGGGGGAGAAAGGGTACAGGTTTCTTCTTTGGTAAGACAAGCTGGCAAAAAACCTTTGAGATTAGATTATCGTTTAATAAAACAAGGTGGCAATTGGAAACTATACGATATTATCATTGAAGGGATTAGTATTGTTCAAGGGTACCGTGCTCAATTTGCAAATGATGCACGATCGGGCGGATTACAGGCAGTCATTGATAAAATCCGAATTCATAATCGTGGCAGAGGGGGTAAAAAATGAACTATATAACTGGGATGAAGATGAATGGGTAATGCTTAATATGGTTAAGCTACAGTTAACAGGAGACGTCATTTTTGTGAAGGGTCACATTAACTATGACACGGTAATGCTTGTCTACCAACAAGGACTTACTTTAATGAGTTCTATGAAACATATCGAAGTCGATTTGCAGGGGGTAGAAAAAAGTGATAGCAGTAGTCTCGCACTTTTGATTGAATGGATTCGCAACTCAAAAGCTCGACAACAAAGCATCACCTTTTTAAATATTCCTAAATTTGTGCAAGATTTAGCAAAGGCTTGTGGGGTCAACTTAATTATTTCAGGAGTTACACATGGATAAATTTTATGGGTAAATTAATTATTACAGGTGGGGAACCTTTAAATGGAGAAGTACGCATTTCAGGCGCTAAAAATTCTGTTTTGCCAATATTAGCAGCGTCCTTGATTGCCGAAGAGCCGGTCATTATTGGGAATGTCCCTCATTTAAATGATGTGACGACCATGATGGAACTCCTTGGACAGCTGGGTGTAAAATTAATGGTCGATGAACGCATGACCATCGAAGTCGATGCGCGAACCTTAGGCCAATATAATGCACCCTACGAATTAGTGCGCACCATGCGTGCTTCGGTGTTAGTCTTGGGGCCCTTGCTAGCAAGATTTGGCCAAGCGAATGTTTCTCTACCGGGAGGATGTGCTATTGGCCCAAGACCGGTTGATTTACATGTTCGTGGGTTGCAGGCCATGGGTGCGACAGTTCAAGTCGAAAATGGTTATATTAAAGCCCGAACACATGAACGATTAAAAGGTGCTTCCATCTTTTTTGAAACAGTGACTGTCACTGGAACCGAAAATTTGATGATGGCGGGTGCTCTGGCCAAAGGAACAACGGTCTTAAAAAATGCGGCACGAGAACCAGAAGTGCAAGATCTAGCCAATTTTTTAAATATGTTGGGTGCCAATATTCGGGGAGCTGGCAGTGATACGATCACCATAGAGGGTGTCGATAAATTAGGGGGTGGGGAATA
>Ga0207032_1098_pt1 | contig 25078 bp, 12 predicted proteins | sample Alteio_BWMinCont_38_FD_153308 | JGI IMG/M metagenome (GOLD analysis project Ga0207032, IMG submission 153308) | Enriched cells from forest soil in Barre Woods Harvard Forest LTER site, Petersham, Massachusetts, United States -... | ecosystem: Environmental > Terrestrial > Soil > Temperate forest >... | reverse complement strand
AATGTTATCAACGCCCACGCCGGCGCGGCCTACCGCGCGCAACTTGGGCGCGCGGTCCAATAATTCCGCCGTAACTTTCGTCGCGCTGCGCACGATCAGCGCGTCTGCGTCGGCGATTTCCGCTTCCAGCGTTTCTTTTGTCGTCAGAACAATCTTCCAGCCCGGCTGCTCCTTCAGCAGCTGCACTCCCCGTTCGCTGATTTTGTCCGCTACGATGACTTTCATGAGCTCCTTACTCTTCTTCTGCAGGTTTTCCCCGCACTCTACAAGAGATCCAAACTAGCGAGCCCACCGCGCTCTGTCAAATGCTCGCGACAAGTCTGCGCGGCCGCTTTCTCCGACCATTCTTACACGCGTGCTTTAGCGGTCTGCTATATTCAATGAAGTGAGGAACTGGCGATGAGCCTTGCGAAAAAAATTCAGAAGGACCTGGTCGACGCCATGCGCGCAAAAGAAGAACTGCGCCTGAGCGTGCTGCGCGGAATAAAAGCGGCCATCAAGCACAAGGAAGTTGAAAAGATTCGCACACTCGACGAACCCGAGTGCGTCCAGATTCTACAGACGCTTGTAAAACAGCGCAAGGAATCCATCGACCAATTCACTAAAGGCAACCGCCCGGAGCTCGCGGAAGTCGGCACGCATTTGCTGCGCAGCGCGGTGCTGGCCGGCGTGCTCAATGCCGTGCTGGACGAAAAAGTGAACGTCGTGAACGCACCGGCAGTGGCGGCGGCAAGAGGCTTGACCGTTGAAGAGGAGACGCGGAGGCGCGAGCACGGATTTCCAAATACGCTGGAGGTTTCCGCGCTGCCGGAAAAAACAGGTTCCGCGCCAGGGTTCACGGCCGAAGGCACCGTCCTGCACGACGGCTCGCCGCGCGTCCTGCAGATTGATGGGATTCCCCTGGAGGCAGAACTGGAGGGCACGATTCTCTATTTGCGAAACCGCGATGAGCCCGGAGTCATCGGGCAGATCGGGATGACGCTCGGCAAGCTCGGAGTTAATATCGCAACATTCGCTTTAGGGCGGCGTGAAGCCCAGCGCGGCGCGGATGCCGTCTCGCTTGTCCGGCTGGATGGCGAAGCGCCCGTATCGATACTAGTACCGATACGGGCTATCTCCGCTATCACCGAGGCGAAACTGGTGCGGCTGGGTTAAGCTTTGCTCTTCAAACTCCCGGAGCTAACATCGTTCTAATCGATTTAAACCTTGAATAAACCAGATTTGATAAATGATTTAGAATAACTTGTCTTGACATCTCCCCTCACTCTGGTCTAAAAGCTACCTCAACGGTAGATTGAGTCGAGTGGCGGTAAAGGTTGTCCGGGGAAAATTTCCATTTCGGTTTCATGATCTTGCTTCGGCAGAGTCCCGAGGCTTTCCGTGCCTGCCCGGCTTCCCGCTTGAAGTATCACGTCCCCCGAATGAAGGTGCGCGAAAGGAGTAGTTTATGAGGTCTTCTAATTTTGGGAAGGCGTTTTTCGCAATCCTGGCGGTTTGTTTGCTTGCCACAGTCGGTGCGTATGCGCAGGTCGGCACTACTTCCTTGCGCGGCACGGTGATAGACAAGTCCGGAGCCAGCGTGAGCGATGCCAAAGTGTCGCTGGACAATGTGGGGCAGGCGTTCCATCGCGAGATGCAGACGAACGACCGCGGCGAGTACGAGTTCGTGGCACTGCCACCGGGCACCTATGTGTTGACCGTGGATAAGGCCGGGTTCCGGAAGTATGAGCAGAAGAGCGTGCAATTGCTGGTGAACTCGCCGGCGACGCACAATATTACGCTCGAAGTGGGAGCGCAGTCGCAAACGATTGAAGTTTCGGCGCAAGCGGTGACCTTGAACACCACGGACGCGTCGCTGGGCAATGCGTTCAACGAGAACCAGATCAAACAACTGCCGCTGGAAGGCCGCAACGTTCCGGACCTGCTCAGTTTGCAGGCGGGCGTGGTGTATACGAGCAACCGTCCCGACGTGCCGGACTTTGATACTCGCAGTGGAGCGGTCAACGGGGCGCGAAGCGATCAGAGCAACGTGACGCTGGACGGCGTGCCGGTCAACAATGCGGGAGGGAGCGCGTTTACTTCGGTGCTGCCGGTCACGCTGGATTCCGTGCAGGAGTTTCGCACGACGACATCAAACTACAACGCGGACCAGGGTGGATCTTCTGGCGCTCAAGTGTCCATGGTTTACAAGAGCGGAACGGATAGTTTTCACGGTTCGGCTTACGAATACCTGCGCAACACCTACACCAGCGCCAACGATTACTTTGTCAAGAAAGCGCAGCAAAACAACTGCGTGGCCAACAACATTGCGTTGAGTTCTTCCCAATGCAATACGCCACCCGAACTCATCCGCAACGTTTTCGGCGGATCCCTCGGCGGGCCGATTCGCAAGAAGCGCGCGTATTTCTTCCTGAACTATGAAGGGACGCGGCGCGCGGAAGCACAGAGCGCGGTCAGGGAAGTTCCGACCGACGCGTTGCGTGCGGGGTATATTCAATACCTATGTGCGCCGATCCTGGACGCAAGCGGAAACGTGCTTCAGACCGGCGCCCAGGTTTGCCCAGGGGGACAGTCAATCCCACTCACGAGCGCCGGCGGTAAAAACTACAATTACACTGTACCGGTGGGATATATGGCTCTCAGTCCCGCCCAGATTACCGCAATGGATCCGCTTTCCAAGAACCCACCTGCAGGCTATACAGGGCCCGTCGGACCCAATCCGACGATGCTCACGTACTTCCAGAAATACCCGAGCCCGAACGACACGAGCGTAGGGGACGGCGTGAATTTCTCTGGCTACCGGTTCGCCGCACCGATCCATGACACGGTGAACTGGTACATCGCGAAAGTGGATTACAACATCAGTCAGGATGGCAAGCAACGCCTTTCGGTGAGCGCAGCGCTGGATAATGAAGGTAACCCACAAGCACCATTCCTTTTAGGGACACCGCCCGAAAATACTTTCTTGGACTTCAACAAGGGTATCATCGTCAACTACTCCGGGGTGCTTTCGAATACGCTGGTCAACAACCTGCGGTACGGGTTTGTGCGGCAGAGCTATGGAAACATCGGCGATTCCACCCAACCTTACATCATCATCCGCAGCTTGGATCAGGGGGTTACGCGTTCGTCGGTGGATAAAATCCCGTCCCACACAGTTTCGGATGACCTCTCGTGGACGCGCCGGACGCACATATTTACATTTGGCACCTCGATCGGGTATACCTCCAATCCGCGGAATAATACGTCGAACTCCTATAGCGATGGCGTTGCCAACGCTTCGTGGCTAGATACATCGGGCATGCTTGTGAAGAGTAATTCGCCCTTCAATCCCTCGAATAACGGTTACCCGGCGGGGGACGGTAGCTTTGCCAACGCTTACGATTTCCCGTTGATAGGCCTTCTCGGAATGGTGACTGAGGACGACGCTACCTACAACTATCTAAAGAATGGAAGCGTTCTACCGCAAGGCGCAGCAGTTACCCGGCATTTCGCTTTCAAAAGCTACGCCTGGTATGCGCAGGATTCGTGGAAGGTCAAGCCGAATCTAACCTTTACCTATGGTGTGCGATACCAGATCGAACCCGCGCCGTACGAAACGAACGGCTTGCAGGTCACGACCACGGATGCTTCCGGTAAACCTTTGTCTCTGTCGAACTGGTTCGGGCAGCGCTTCGCAAACATGAACAATGCGATTCCTTCTAACCAGGATCCCTTGATCTCGTTCGACCTTGGGGGTCCTGCCAATGGCAAACCGGGACTTTACAAGACGGACTTCCACAACTTTGCTCCGCGGCTGGCCCTTGCATGGTCGCCCAAAGCGAGCGGCGGTTTGCTAAAGAGTCTCTTCGGAGAAGGGGGCAAGACCACCGTCCGGGCGGGCTTCGGCGTGGCATATGACAGCATCAGGTCGGGCCTGCTGGATACGTTTAACTCGGCGGGTTCTTTTGGTCTCTCCTCCACCTTGTCGAACCCGGCGGGAGTCGAAACAGCCGCCTGCTCTCCCCGGTTGACGGATATACACGTCATTCCGACAACGGACCTCGGGTGCCCGAACGACACTCCCGCAAACGTCCCGGCCCAAATGTTCATTTCAGCGCCGCCAGGCCAATTCCCACAGACGTTTCCGAGCAGTCTGAGCGACGGGGGTTTCTGTATTTGCTGGGGCCTGGATACCAACCTCAAGACTCCCTATTCCTACACGCTTGATTTTTCCGTTGGCCGCGAATTGCCGGGCGGCTTCTCACTGGAAGTTTCCTACGTAGGCCGGCTGGCACACCGCCTCTTGGCGCAACAAGATATGGCCATGCCGCTAGACTTGTACGATAAGAACTCCGGGCTGGACTACTTCAAGGCGCTCACCGCCCTTGCAAAAATCTATCGACCCGGCGAATCAACGCAGACTTTCATGAGCCAGCTTTCTTCTGTTCCCGCGAACGTCCAACAGTACTGGAAGGATATGATCCAGCCGCTTGAGGGTCCCAACGCGGGTAACGGTGGGCTTGGTGGCGCATACCAACTCAGCAATTGCACCGGTGTTGACTCGCAGGGAAATGCCAACATTTTAAGTACGAACAGTCCGACAGTAGCAATCTACGACCTCTTTTGCGGCTTCAATTTGAATGAAACCACCGGACTGTTCGTATTGGATTACTTCGGTATATCCGATTTCAACAATGTGGCGAACTGCGGGCAGCCTCCGACGCCGCCCTCGACGACGCCGAACCCGCCTTGCAATCCGTCCTATCTTCCAGCCGGAGGTTCGAACTCGTTTTTTAATCCCCAGTTCTCATCGTTGTACGGCTGGCGATCGAACTCGAATGCCAACTACCACGCCATGCAAGTAAGTTTCCGTCATCCCATGAGCCATGGCTTGCAGTTTGACTTCAACTATACGTTCTCCAAATCCATCGACCTATTCTCGGACGCGACGCGGGTGGGCGCATGGGGAGGTCTGGGAGGCCAGATGATCAACGCCTGGACTCCGAACGCGATGCGCGCCGTTTCCGACTATGACGCTACTCATCAATTCAATGCTAACTGGGTTGCAGAACTTCCTTTTGGAAAGAACAAGATGATCGCCGGTAACGCCAACAGGGCATTGGATGCCATCGTTGGTGGCTGGCAACTCTCGGGACTTTTCCGCATGACTAGCGGTTTCCCGGTCAATGTCTCTAACGGATTCGACTGGCCGACCAACTGGCAACTCGGAGGGCAATCATATTTGATTTCGCCGGTAAAAACCGGAACGTATTACATCAATTCCGGCCAAAATGCCGGCAACGTCAATCTGTTTTCCAATGGCACTGCGGCAATCAGCGCGTTCCAGAATCCATTTCCCGGCCAGGGCGGAGCACGAAACCAGATCCGCGGTCCGGGCTACTTCGGTGTTGACATGGGGCTCTCGAAGCGTTGGAGGATGCCTTACTCCGAACGGCACAGCATGCAGTTCCGCTGGGAGGTCTTCAACGTCCCTAACTCGAAGCGCTTTGACGCAATATCCGCGGCCCCCGAGCTGGATATCTCGTCCACGTTTGGCAACTACACCAGGTTGCTGACCAACCCGCGCGTGATGCAGTTCGCATTGCGGTACGAATTCTAGGAGTGGGCCAAACATCTGGCGGGATAACCCGTCGGTACACTGGCCGCCGGGGAGCAATGCTTCCCGGCGGTTTTGTTTTTTGTCATGAATCGCGCGATTCCCAGGAGGTTTCCAGTTTTTCGTTGTTAGTTTCCAGCCGGAGAAGAGTGGTAGGAGAGTGGGCTTCCCTTCCCACATCACATCGGGCGACCCAAAGGTCGCCCCTACACTTCCCAGAGGGAGGAAAAGGGCGGTCTGGCCGCAAGTACAGAGCTATGTTAATCTGAGGGTCCCGCTCGGGACGGAAGGTTCGGCCTGAGCTTATCGGTCGGGGCGTAGCGCAGCCTGGCTAGCGCGCCTGGTTCGGGACCAGGAGGTCGATGGTTCAAATCCATTCGCCCCGACCATTCTTTCCAAGAGTGTCCAAAGGAAAATTCCGCTTAGCGCTGAGATTTGTCCGCGGTGGGGACTGAAAAGTCCCAGACGGCGTAGAAAAGTTGCTGCATGCCGGCGGCTTGAACGCTCAGGTTAGCTTGTGCGTTTTGTGATGGCAGAGCTTGCGGCATTTGCGGCGTCTGCACTGCTTGTGCCGACTGCGCGGCCTGCGCTGCGACCGGACGAAGCACGATGGCATATTCGCCGGGAGCGAGAGGCATCGTGGGTTCAAGGCGCACGTGGCCGGGAGCCAGGCGCGTGGATTTCACCGGAGTGCGGTCTTCGGTAATTTTGGGCAGTGCCGTTGCGCCATTCGCACCAACAATCATGCTGCCCGCGCCGACGAGGCGCCAATTGCTGGAGGTGGGCGTGAGCTTGACGAGGACAGGCTCGAAGGCATCCGGAGCAATCCCAGCGACCGCCGCGTACTGAACGTCGAACGCCGGGCTGGAAGAAGGCGCAACGAACGAGGAGTTGTGGCTCGGCAAACCCCAAACAAAAGTGGGAGATTGCGATTGCTGACTTTTCCCGACGCTGCTGAAAAGCTTGCCGGCCATGGTGGCCATGCGCACCATGGGAATAAGATTGGCCGCAGTCGATAAAGCGGCGAAGGTCATGTTCTGTGAAGCGAGACTGCCGAGCGGGTTGCCTCCTGAAAGAGGATTTGCCGCGGAGAGGCCCTGGGGCGCGCTGGCCTTGGCAATTTGCGCGATGGAAGGCTGCATCGGGGATGTGCTTCCACCGGAGAGCAAAGAGACAGTGGGCAATTGCGGAATCGTGACGCCAGCGATCGCGTTGGCACCAGAAGCTGCGGGGGCGGCGGTTGTTGCAATCGCGGGCGGGTTGGCCGAAGGTGCGGCCGGAGCTGGAGGAGCAAGTTTGCGGGCGACGGCGTCCTGCATGGCCGCGATGACTTTGTCGCTCACGCCGCCTTTTTTCAGCGCGATCAAGGCAGTGGGAGAGACGTCGAAATGGTTGTCGCTCTTGTCGATGATTTTCAGAAGCAGGTCATCTCCAAAATGACTTGCAGTAAGCTTGATGACGTCGGAGTTTTCAAGCGGCGCGTTCTTTTCCTGTGCGTTGAGGGAAGCGGTGCAGAGGAGAAGTGCCGCGGCCAGGAACAGGAAAACGTTCTTGCTGTTTCGCATCAAGTTTTGCAACGAAAAGATCGCCAGAGTATTCGCGCTCATGTTGTGCTCCCGAGACTGACTTGTGAATTCTTTACTCAACTGCATTCAAACTCGCCGCTTACTTCACGGAAAACGGCCAGGCGTAGTTGAAGAGCAAGCCTTCACCCTGGTTCTTGCCTACGTCTTCGCCAGAAAACTTTTTCGACTTGTCCACCGGCCGCAAGGCGATGGCGTATTCACCGGCGCCCATGGATGCCGACGGGGTGATCTGCGCGTGCCCGGAACCAAGTTTTTGCACCTTGGAGGCGATGCGGTCCTCGGTGAAGGAGGAATAAATCGGCCAATCCTGCTGCGCGCTTTGCTCAGCGGTGGTCGCTGCTTCCGTCGCGCCGACCAGCCGGTAATTGGCTTGCGGAGTATCCGCGAGCTTCACGATGACGGGCTCGAATTGATCGGCGTTCACACCGGGAATGCCAGCGTAGTTGACTTCGAAAGTTGGGGGGTTGCCGCCGGAATTCGCCTGCGAGCTGCCACCGGAGAGCGCCCATACATAGGTCACCTTGGTTTGCTTGGGACGGTGGCTGAGGATATTGGAAATAACCGATGAGCTGGAAGAGACGACGGAGTTGCCCATCATCGAACCGGACTTCATCAGCGCCATTTGAGCAGCTTGCGTGCCGACGTTCAGGGCTTCGGTAAGGGCCTGGTCTGCCGCCAAGCTGGACAGAGAAGTGGGTTTCGCTTTCGTCTGGATAATCTGCGTGGGCTCGGCGGCCAAACTGACTTTGGCGCTGCCTTGGAGAGACAGAACGGAGGGCTGACCGGAAGGTGCGGCGACGGCCGGCGCCGCAGAGGTTGCAGGCGCGGGGTTTGAAGCAACGGCAGCGGCTGGAGAAGCGTTCTTTTTATTTCCCACGGCGTCCAACATGGCTTCCATCACTTTTGAAGAGACGGCGGCTTTCTTCAAAGAAATCAGGCCGGTGGACGAGATGTCGAAATCCGTGTCGTTAGCCTTGATGGCGCTCAAGATGACGCTGTCCGGCAGGGCGCTCTTCACCATGGAGATGACGTCCTGGTTCGTCAACGGCTTGCCGTTTTGCTGCGCCACAACGGTTGAAGTTGCGAAGAGCGCGCCGACGAGCAGCATCGAGATGAATTTAATTCTGCGCATGGGATTCCTCCTGAGATGATTCACAATCGACGGGTTTCCCGTCTGAACTCTTACCGCTTCGCGTTCGGCGTTCCTTCGCATCGCTGATTCCTATCGCCTCGGCAACTGCGCCGGCACGTTAAAGAAAACGGTGGCTTGGTTGTTCGCGGGATTCAGATCGCCATTGGCGTTGACGAAAACCACGAGCTGCATCTTCTGGCCGGCGGGAATCATGGCCGTCCACGAGGCTTGGAAAGCGCCGCGACCGGGGATGCTGAAAATTGCGGGAGCAGAAGATGCGGTCTGGCCACTGTCCGCGATGAGCTTGAAAGTTACGGAAGCGCTCTGCGTCCCAGCCGTGCCAAGATTTCGCACGATAGCCGTGAAAGTTGTTGGCTGGCCGGGCATTGGCACAGCGGGATTGAGAGCGATGTCCGGCACGCTGACGCTGAGGTCGAGGCCCGTTACTGTGTTGGCAGGCGGAACCGCGCCGCCCTGGGAACCCGAAAATGTGCCTAGCGCTCCACCAGGGCCGGGGCGAACCGGGGCGCCGCCGGCGGGTGCGGCAAAGGCGGTCACCGCGCCATTCGGCCCAGGCCTAACCGGAGCACCGTTGGACGCCGCCGCAGGCGCCCCGGTAGAGCCCGGCCGGGGGGGAAGTGGGGTGATGGATCTGACCGATGTAGTTCCAGAGGAAGGCGGTTGGGTCGGCGCGGTTTGCTTTATTGGTGCGGGGCTTGACGAGGCCAGCGCCGCTGTAGAGCCGTTGTTCCCGTTGGTTGCCGCGAGCGCGCCGCCCGGAAGAGGACCGGGCCTGCTGGGAAGGACCATGCGCCCGATCTGAAAGGATTGCGGCACAACAGATCGCACGGAAGCTGAGGGACTTACGGAATTGACAGTTCCGGTTGTGTTACCTGTTGTCGAGGGCGCGCCCGAGTTGCCCGCAGTGCTGCTGCCGGTTGCAGTGGTCGCGCTGCTTGCAGCGGCCACGGTGACGGGCTGAGAGGCGGTGCTCGTCAACGCAGAAGAGGCGGGCCGCTGGCTGCTCACGCTAACCGAAATCTGATGTTGGCCGGAAGACGAGAAGTTCACCCCCTGAAAAATAACGGTGTGGCTCTGCTGCGGAAGCAACGTGGAGATGGATTGTGTTTGCAGGTCCTGTCCATCGAGCGACAGCGTGGCGTTGATGTTACTCAGCGGGACCAGGTACGAGTCCAGCAAGGGAACCAGAACGGAAGTTGCCTGCCCCGTGACGATAGGCTGTCCGGGAACCCCTACTTGTATCGCCGTAATCGTTGCGGAGCCGACCGGGCTGGTGGTGACTGGAGAAGTTCCAAAGCCACCCGTTGTGCCGCCAGAAGTGCTGCTGCCGGAAGTCGTTCCTCCGGTTGTGGACGAACTGCCGCCAGAGGTGCCCGTTGTGCCAGTCGCCCCGGTGCCCGTCGATCCGGACGAAGCACTACTGGAACCTGAATTGCTGTTAGCCGGCGCGGTTACAGTGAACGGGCCTACTTGTGTCGAAGCGAGTTGGTTGCCTGATCCGTCGGCAACGGTGAACGTGATTCCATAAGATGACGAAGCTGCCGACGGTGACCATTGCAGTTGCACGGGGAAGGTGGAGTTTGGTGCAACGTGCACGCTCGCCTGCTGGGCAAGCGTGGCGCCGTCGCTGCCTGTCGCTTGCACGACGAGACCAGTTCCGTTCGCGGAGCTTAGATTGTGGAGATTCACATTGATAATTGCGGACGTCCCGACCTGCGGGCTCACGGGTTGAAGCGAAACATCCTGAGGTCCGACCTGAATCGTCGGGGGAACGGTTCCCGAAGGTTGAGAATAGCCGGTTGAGACTCCCGGGCTGTTGAAGTTGCTCGCGTTCGTGTTTGGGTAGCCGCTATTAAAGGCGGAACCGGGCATTCCTGGGGCTGTGCCCGCGAGGCGCAGCAGTACACCATTCAACAAGCCCATCATGGTTTGTTGTGCGACCCCCTGGAAAGACTGGGCGCCACCAAGTCCCGGGAGCGCTCCCGCTGGAGAACAAGCCGTGGCGGATTGTTGTCCAAACATGGTTGCTGCAGGCTGCTGCCCGTACACTCCCGTCCCGGGTTGCTGCCCATACAATCCTGGCGCGGGTTGCTGTCCGTACATTCCCGTCGCTGGTTGCTGTCCGTAGAGTTGCTGTGCATAGGGGTTTGGTGAAGATTGCATGCCTTGAACATTCGGCGTGCAGCCGACCTGTGCGTAGGGGTTTGCCGAGGCCGCACCATAAGGATTCGGGGCACCCTGTGGCAGCTGAGCGCCAAAGTTCGAGACTGCGCCGTAGGGATTGGCCGCGGACGCCGGCGGCAGGCTCCCTTGCTGAACTTGGGCGTAGGCGGTTGCATTTGTGCCGGCAGGGGAATTGGCATTCGCGTCGGGGCTGAGGCCAGGAGTGGATGCCATTTGCAAGCTCACGGCGCCGACCGCGTTTGCAACTTGAGTCATTCCTTGCTGAGCGGGCACCGGATTCACCGAGACTAATTTCCCCCCGGCATCACTCTGCAGAGTAACCAGGCCCATATTGTTTTCCACGCGGCTTAGCCACCAGGTCATGTCTGGGGAGTCCTTCTTTTGCGTCCACATCGCGGTGAGTTCCGCCGCGCGCGCGGTCCAGTCCCATTTGTCCATTTCGGCAGGAAGAGTGGCTCGTGGAGCCGTTGGGTTCGGAGTGCTGCCATTCAGCGCTTCGCGGAAGATGGTCCCAATGAACGGACTGTCTGCCCCGTTGCTGGCGCGGAAGTCGCTCAGATTGGCGAACGCAGTGGTGAAGAGGCGCTTTTGTTCATCCGTGGAGCGGAATGCGGAGGAAAAACCTGTTCCCAGAATGAATTGCTTGCCGGTTATATCGGCGAGAAGGCTCTTGAGCAACGCGGGAGCTCTCTCCACGCCGCCGCCACCGACGCTTCCGGCAAACCAATCCACAACCATAACATCAAGGTCGGCGGAACCGGCGAGGCCCGAGAGAAATTTCTTAAGGGATTGATAAGCTTGGTTGTAGTTTGCGTCGCTCATGGTGCCGCCGGCAATGGCGCCGGCAGAGATCAGGTCAAAATCGAAAGAAGCGCTGGCCATAACCGGGGTAGCCGCGATTCCTGAACCATTCAGGGCGTCGTGCTCGGTGCTGCGTAGCGACTTCGCCGCGGCAAGGGCCAACTCCTGAGCTGCGGAGTCGGTCATTCCTCCGTGCTTCCCCGGATGATTGAGTTCGTCCTCGACCTGGTAGGCCATGATTTGCGCGTAGTTCGCCAAGTACTGACCGTTGTTTGCGCGCACGAGCCCGACAAAAGCTTTCACGAAGTCTGAAGATTGCTTCGGCAAGGAATCACTGATGGGCTGGCCGGCATCTTCCGCGGTCAACGAGAAGATCAAGCGGACATTATTAGCTTTGGCCCAAGCGCAAAGATTGGCGGCGCGGTTTGCCGTACCAGCGGAATCGCGCACATCCAGAGTCACGCGAAGGACGCTGTAGCCGCCTGGCTGCAGTGCGCCCCAAACCTGTTGGAAGGCCGCGTTTGCTCCCGAGTTAGGAAAGCTTGCCGATTGGCTGGGGAAGCTGCTGTCCAACCAGGCGGGATCGAGGCGCAAATCCACGCCATAAACCGGCAGGAGGCCGGTCTGAGAAACGGCCTGCGGATTCTGCGCAGAAGATTGAGGCGTATTCTGCGACTGTGCGGTGCCAACTGCTGTTGGAGGCTGGAGTTGCGCCGCGAGAGGAGAGCAAGCCACCAGCAACAAGAGCAGAGCGCGCAAACCGAACGAGTTGTGGAATTGCATTTTCATCGCCAGCTCCTAACGAATAGGTTCTAAGTTCCCTGGATTGGCATTCGTTGCCTTCTGGAGTGATAACGGGCAGGGTTGTTGCGCCGGAATAAGGAATCGAGAAGAAAGCAATGGAGAAACAGGTGAAGGCTGACAGAAATTGAGTGGGTTCTAGTACTCAACTTTGAGCTGTTCTTCGGCGAAGGGGTGAAAAGGACTGAAATGGTGGAGCAAATGCAGTTTTCCTAGGACAGGGCTCTGAAAGTTAGGAAACCGGGGACGAACCTTTCGGGGGGTTCGTCCCCGGAGGAAACAGGAGAAGAGGCTAGCGAGGAGCCGTCCAGTCATCCGTAGCGGCGGCCCCATTGGCGTCAATGATGTCGATCTTTTGGAAAGTGAAGGAAATGTCTTCCAGTTCGCGGGGATCGGGCGGTTCGCTTCCCACCGAGACGTCGATGTACCTTCTGACCGAGGAGATCGTAGCGCCTGTCAATTTTATCGTCTGATACACTATTTCTTTCCCCTGGCTGGCCTTGACGAATTCAAACGTGACAGTAAGACTTTCGTTTGTTGTGCACGCCTGGATCATTTGTGGAGAGGATGGTCCCCACAGCTTTGTGAAGGTGATGGCAGAGTACTGTCTTTTTCCGGAAGGCATACCTGTTGCCAAGTCCCGCGGCGAACTCACTTGTGACGAGAACTTGACCCCTTCGATCCCTCCCTTATGTACTCCCACGAGCATGTTCTCGGTCTTGAACTGGCCCTGTTTCGCACCCTTGATGTCCACGTAAAACACAGCCCGCGGAGCCGCAACTGGAATCTGTCCCTGAGCTAGCTTCAAAGGGGCAAAGCCGATTGCCGCCAGCGCTATCGATATAACCGCATGTTTCAGCTTCATTTCTTCTCTCCTGTTTTTGAGAGAGCCGATTGCCGGCCCTCGTCATTCCTTCGTCGCATCACGACGATCCGCAAATCACTAAGCCAATCCCGGGCATCTTGCAGAGTAAACAAAACACTTAAGTGCTTCGACTGTTCGTTGCGTTACCAGGATCGGCAGCTTTGCGTTCTACAGTGATTACGAGCAGAGTTGGCGCGCCGGAATAAACGATCCTGAAGAAAACTGCCGCATACGATTTTGTTGCGGTCCGAAATGTGACAAAGGAGGGTGGGAGAAGAACTGACGTCGGAAGAGCTTGCGGTAGTACCTCCGTAAAACGGGGACGAACGTCCCAACGGGCCGCCCGTCCCCCGGTCGGAACAGTTGAGCAAAGACCTACTGAGGGTTAGCCCAGCTATCCTGCGTAGTGGGGCTGGAAGTCGGTGTCGTGACCAGTATCTGCTGATAGATGAAGGTGACTTCTTCCAACACCGTCGGCGCGGTCTGATTTGCGCTTGCCGAAGCGCTCGCGAGCAATTTGTCGGACCTGATGATGGCATTCTTCAGGACCATCGTTTCAACGAGGACTTCCTGTCCCTTGCTATTTGGTTTCAGGAACTCCAGCGTGACGATCGGAAGAACTTCGCCAGTCGCACACGCCTGGCGGATTTGCGGAGACGCCGCCCCCACAGCCTTGGTAATCGTGATTGGGGCGAGTTGTTTTCTCCCCGTTAACGCACCAGTCGGTGCCGGAGCGACCTGCTGATAGGCGAAGTTGATTACTCCGATAGTTCCTTTGTGCGGTGCCTGGGCTGGAACTTCGGCGGTGAAGGGACCCTGCGGGCCTTGAATTCCCGCGTAGTAATTGTACGCAGGGGCTGCCGGCGGGGCTGGCGTCACTAGTGTTGGCTTTACTATGGGACTACCCATTGTTAGTGCCTGCCCCGAGCATAGAGAAGGTAAGCACGCGAGCCCCAGAACGACTACCGGAAATGCCTGGTTGAGCTTTATCATTTTTCTCCTTTTGTTGAGGCGGCTGACGGCCAATTTTTGTTATTCACATGCCGCAGAGCGGCCACTGCAAGAAAGCAAGACCAATCCGGAGAGATCAACGAAGATTTTCATCTGGCCCGGTTGTTTTGGTCTCCTGGGTTGGCATTTCTTGCTTTCTGGCTTGATAACGGTCAGGGTCGGCGCGACGGAATAAGAGTTCTAGAAAAAAACTGCCGAACGAGAGTGCGGCCCCTTAACCTATTCATTACGGTTTGCATGACTCTCCTCATTGGGACACGTTGACCTACTTAGGCGGAAGCAGCAGCACCATAGGCGAAACGAAGATCTTTGTAAGACATTACCGCCTTCACCCTACGGATTTGTTCGCTGTGGGCGGAAAGAGCTTCTGGAACCAGTTGGTTTATGCCAAGTCCAAAGAACGAAAGAGAAAACAGCGTCTCGCGCAGGCTAGGATCTAGGAATTCAAGCACGCCGGACTTGCCTGCATTTCCTGGCCCGGAGCTCGTTTGACGTCCAGCCATGGAATCCTGCATCCACCTGAAAAATCCTCCGGCGTCAGTCTCCGCGAGGGTCACGGCGAGGCTCGACATTTGCATGCTGCTCGCGGCGCCGAGAGACTGGCGCATCCCCGAGTCTGGAGCCTGCTTTACAGACGTCGCTGCCGTGATAGCTTCAATCTTGTTTACCCGAGAGCAGTCGAGACCACTGATGCTCAATCGGAAGTTCGAGGGAAGCCAATTAGATTCCTTTGTTGACGGCTTACGACCTCCTAATAAATCCTCCCCGACCCCCTTCTTCCATTGAATCTCTTCCGGAGTAAGGCTTATGGTGAAGTTGCCAGGCTCCTTTGAAGCCGCATCGCATGCCGGGAAAGCGATTTCGGAGATAGACGTGTTGAACCAATTCTGCCAGGATTGCGCTTTGTAGTTGTAGTCGCAGGCTACCAGTGAGCCATTCCTGCGGATGGATTGTTTGTCGAAACTTGCTTTGATCCATTCATACAAACTGGGCGACATTCCGGTACCGCAGGTCAGGACGATATCCTCATACTTCACGCCAGCGAGGTGCTTCCTCTGGGTCCCATTAACCGTTGCGCCTTGTGTAACTACGTCCGCGAAGGCGTGACCACCATTAGCGCTTTTGAGCCAGCCAGCAAACTGCCCGTCGAGTTCCAAGGCGAGCTTGCCAGCGGAGTATCCTCGCTGTGTGACCGCCGGCGGAGGAGCCTGTGAATACGAAAACGGCACGACCGCCAAGGCTGTGCCGGTGGCCACAGCCGCCGGAATTGTCCTGCACAAAAACTCTCGTCTCGTTTGACTGCGCATATAGGCATCCTTCCTTTCCTTATTATCCGAATCTCGGCTTCTGTATGAATTACGGGCCAGACGCTTACAAGGAATAAAATCGGGACACAGCCTACTTAGCCGAGATTTTCTTGAAGTAGAGCTCTGCTTTTGAAGGGAAAGGGCCCGAACGTGGCAGAAAAGCGAGCTTTTCTTGGGAGCCCGGCTGCTCGCGGCGCGAGGCGATCTAAGGTTCGCCGATGAGGACGAAGCTGGCCCAGAAGATGGGGTTTTCCGGCAGAGTGAGGGGCCCTCGCCCGGTGGCCACTTGTATTCTTCCGGCGCGCAGCTGGCGGAGCACGGAGAGTTGCGCGGAACGCAAGGCTTGCGCTTTGTCCGGGTTCTCGCTCACGTTTTTATAAAAGCTGGCCACCAGCTTGGCGGTAGGCTCGTCGGCGACGTCCCACAAAGTGGCTATTACCGAACGCGTTCCGGCATAAAGAAATGCCCTGGTCAAACCGAGCACGCCGTCGCCGGTGACTTTGCCCATACCGCTGCGGCAGGCGCTCAAGAAAACAAGATCGGCATTCAAATTCAATCCGTAGATGTCGCGGGCGGTGAGTTTTCCATCGGCAAGAGCAAGGAAAGAATCAAAAGGCTTATTGTCATCGACGATTCCGTGGGTGGCGAAATGGAGGACGGTACTCCGGGCCGCGGCGGAGCGTACCGCTGCGGTCTGCACACCTGCTCCGGTGAGCACGGTGACTTCGTCTGCGGGCAAACGGCGGGCGACGTCCGAGACTTCGCGGCGTGAACCTGGTAGTTGCGGTAAGCCCAGCTTCTGCATGCCAGACGGGTCCGCCACCAGAAGGAAATGAGGCGCCAAGCCATCGACGTGCGCCGCACTCGCGGCGGTGAATTGAAGAACGGAGATGGCCGGCGCGTACTGCAGGGTGTAGCGCTCGAGGAGATAACGGTTTTGCGCATCGCGCAATGCCGCGAAGGGCAAAGAGAAGAGTGGGCCATGTGGGATGATGGTGATGCGCGCGCCGGGCTGAGAGGGCAAGTAAGCTTCAATGGGCTCGATGAGTAGCCGGTATAACTCCCGCCAACGATCTTTTTGTGTTCGGTCCGCCTTTAGCTCCGCCTGACCCCGGGAAGGAAACTGCGTTTCATCATGCGGTGTGTGGAGAGCTTTCGCCTCGGAAGACGAGGAAGTGGGTCCGGATTCCGGGCGTCCCTCAAGGGGCCAGACTCCGCGCACGAGTTCAGCAAGGTGCTCTTGCTTGACGGGAATGCGAGCAAAGTGCACGGCATCCTGTGAATGCAGCACCCAAACAAAGGTGGCATCCTGGCCGACCCAATAGGTAACGATCGAGGAATGCAGCCGCACGGCTTGCTCCCGCATCTGCTGCAGCGAAGCGCTTCCAGTGGAAGTTACGCTGAGAAGTTCGGGTTCCGCAGGAAGTTTCGTTCCTCCTCGTGTTGCGAGTAAGGGTTTTGCACCTCGCGAAGCGAGTTGGTTGGTTGCGCTGGAATCCGCCGCGGTAGCCGTGGCCGCCGCTGCAGACGTTTGGATTTCTCCTTCTGCCTTTTGCAATGCTTCGAGCTTTTCCCGTTCCGCACTGCCAATCTCGATCTTGCGGGAAGCCAGCAGATCAACGAAACCGCGTGCCCGAGCGCGGTCGGCAACCTCCAGCGCTTCACTGGGCCGGTTTTCCCTGAGGAGCAGGTCAATGGCCAGTGAAAAAGTTTGAGCATGCAAATCCGAAAAGTCCCGCCGGTAAAAATCGCTCGGAGCGAGATGCGCGCGAATTTCCTCGATTCTTCCAAGGTTCTCCTGCACGTCAGCGAGGGCTTCCGCGGTGTGCCCAAGTTTGTCTTCCACGCGGGCGCGCAAAAGAAGAGGGTTGGGTAGCCATTCGTTATTGTTCTCTCCACGTGCAATCTCCAGCGCTCGGTTGGCGGCATCGAGGGCCTGCTGGTACTTTCCGAGAGTCAGGTAAATGCCGCCCAAATTAGCAAAGCGATATTGAGCTTGATAAGGATCGAGGTGCCGTTTCAGGAGTTCTTCAAACAACTCTGCGGCGCGCGTGTAGTCCCCCTCACGCTCATATTCGTCGGCCATGGCCCCCTGAACATAATTGATCAGTTTCGGCGAACCAGATTCGCGTGCGAGAGAGAGCGCTTCTTCGAAATGCGCGACAGCTTGCTTGGTATCATTCAAGAGGCCATACGTGACGGCGAGCGCGCCCAAACTCTGGACCGTGCCATAGGTGTCGTGGATCTCTCGCTGTATATCCAGCGCTCTCTGATAGAGTCCCAGCGCCAATTCCGGGTGACCGTGCGCACGCTGCACGCGGCCCATGCTGGTAAGCACGTACGACAATCCCTGGCGGTTGCCCACCTCCTCCTCGAGCGCTGCGGACTTGCTCAGTTTCTCAATGGCGCCTTGAAAGTCGCCACTGGAGAATAGGTGATCCCCCATGTCCTCCAATATCGCGGCGAGGAGTTTCTTGTCTCCTATTTTTTCCGCAAGGGCATAAGCCCTTTCGAGCGGCGGCGGACCCTGACCATCATTGCCTCCACCAACCTCGGAAAGCCTGTACCAAGCATTAGCTTGACCATGGATGTCCCCTACAGACTCTGCGTAGTGGAGCACATCGGTGTAATAGCCACGAGCCTTTTCGTAATCGTCCAAGTTAAACGCGATGTCCCCCAAGCCGGATTCCGCACGTGCGGCATTGAGCCGGTCTCCAAGAATATTCATCAGCGCCAACGCCTTTTCCATTTGCTCGCGAGCGGCCGGCAACTGACCACGCTGAACCAGGACTACTCCCAAGCCGCCGCGCGCGCCAGCTTCCGCATGCTGGTCCTTTGCCTGCAGCGCCCGTTCGAGAACGTCCTTGAACTGCTGCTCGGCCAGATCAAGTTTATTCGCCCCGATGTTTGCGAAACCTTGCCTTACGAGGGCTTCGAGCTCCTTGCTCGAACCTGATTGATTTACCTGTGGCTGGGCTGGCGGTGCCGGGGGTGCCGCTTGTGAGTTCGCGGGAATGGGGAGGAATAGGGAACCGCAGAGACACACCAGCAACGCAAATCCCAAAGCCAACCGCTGATGGTTGTGTTCTTGCAACATTGATTTCTGATTCTGCTCAGACCGCATCCGGCAAGGAGTTTTTAACCTCCCACGCCAGCGTATGTTTAAGGTTCGCCGATGAGCACAAAGCTGGCCCAAAACACCGGATTTTCCGGCAACGTGAGCGGCCCGCGCCGGGTGGCTACCTGCATTTTTCCGGCGCGCAGTTGGCGAAGCACGGAGAGTTGGGCGGACCGCAGGGCTTGCGCCTTGTCCGGGTTCTGACCCAAGTTTTTGTAAAAGCTGGAGACGAGCTTGGCCGTGGGCTCATCCGCGACGTCCCACAGCGTGGCCACCACGGACCGCGTTCCCGCGTACAGGAATGCGCGCGTCAATCCCAGCACGCCATCGCCGGTTACTTTCCCCATGCCGCTGCGGCAAGCGCTCAGAAACACCAGATCGGCGTTTAAATTTAATCCATAAATATCCCGTGCCGTGAGCTTCCCATCAGCCAGCGCGAGATAAGAGTCAAACGGCTGCGTGTCATCGAGAATGCCGTGGGTGGCAAAGTGAATGATCGAGCTCTTTGCCGCCATTGTGCGTACCGTGCCAGCTTGGGCTTCTACGCCGGTGAGCATCGTGACTTCGCCGGACGGAAAGCGGCGAGCGACATCAGCGGCTTCCCGTCGCGAACCAGGAAGTTGCGGTAAACCCAGTTTTTGCATTCCCGCAGGATCCGCCACAAGAAGCAAATGCGGAACTGCCCCTTCTGTATGGCTGGCGCTGCCACGAGTGAAACGCAAGACGGAAATGGCCGGCGCGTACTCCAGCGTGTAGCGTTCCAGGAAATAGCGGCCGTGAGCATCGCGCAGCCCCGCGAAGGGCAGGGCGAAGAGCGGACCATGGGGGATGATGGTGATGCGGCTGCCTTCTTGCGACGGCAGGTAGGCCTCCACGGGTTCGATCAGCAACTGGTAAAGTTCGCGCCAGTGCTCCTTCTGGGTGTAGTTGGCTTTGAGTTCCGTCTGGCCCCGGGAGGGGAATCCCACGCCAGCACGCCGGCCGGGCGCCGGCTCATGGGAATTTGCCCCAGCTGGGTCGGTTTTGGCGGCAGATTCCGAGCGGGCATCGAGAGGCCAAACGCCGCGAACCAACTCGACCAGATGCTCGCGCTTCAGAGGAATGCGGGCGGAGTGCACAGCGTCGCTGGAATCGAGCAACCAGACAAAAGCGGAATCACTGCCGACCCAATAACTGAGAATCGTGGAATGCAGCCGGCGTGCCTGCTCCTGCATCTCTTTCAACGTCGCACTCTCGGTAGAAACCACGCTTGGCAGATCCGGATCCGCCGGTGCGGTCGCGGCCGGAGTCCCTGCGGTTTTACCGCCGCGCTGCGTCAACTCTTGCGTTTCACTTCTGCTTCCCTGAGCCTGCGCTGATGCCGCTTTCGCTGGTGGAATCGGAGGTGCGGACTTCTTCTCCGCGACGCTCCCTTCTTCCTTGGGCTTGCCAATCTTTTCCTGGCGAGTTGCCAGCAGATCAAGAAATGCCCGGGAGCGTGCCTTCTCAGCGATTTCAATGGCTTGCGCGGGCTGATTCAGGCCTTCCAGGAGTTCAACCGAGAAGGCGAAGGCCTGCTGCGTCTTTTCAGAGAACCCGCGTTTCATGAAATCGCTGGGAACTAGATGCGCGCGCAATTCTTCAATAGCCTTCAGCGCTTCGCGCACGTCGGCCAGAGCCGCTTCACTGTTTCCCATTTTCTCTTCGGTGCGTGCTTTCAGCATCAGCGGCACGGACAGGTATTGCCCATTGTTGTGTGCCTTGACCTCTTCCACGGATTTCTTCGCGGCTGCCAGAGCGGCTTCGTGCTTCCCCATGCCCTCATAGGCCGACGCCAGTGATGCGTAGCGGTATTGCGCATCGTAGGGGAACGGGTCGGGTGTCTTGCGGTTGAGTTCTTCTACGATCTCGGCGCCCCGCTGGTACTCGCCCATGTAGACGTAGACCTCGGCCATATTTCGCAGCAGGGAATTGATAACCCGCGTCGAGCCGGAGTTCTTGCCCAGTTCGTAGGCCCGCTGGAATACGTCAATCGCTTCGCGATACTCTCCCGAATCACCGTAGCTCGACCCCAGCGCGTTCATGATTTGAAGTTGTCCCTGTTTGTCATCCACTTCTTCGGCCAGTTTCAACGCGCGCTTGTAAGTCTCGATCGAGAGGTCCATTTCTCCGTGCGCCCGCTGGACCGCTCCCTCGCTGAGCAGCACACGCGCCAGATGCATTTTGTCATCCGGGGCATCCAGGAACGCTTCTGCCGCTTTGTAGTGCTCCTCCGCGGTCTCAGAGTCACCCTGTCTGAACACCCATTGTCCAATGTCGTGATGAGCGCGTCCCTGGGTTCTCCGGTCACCCAACTGGCGAGCGATTTCCAAAGCCTGGGTATCCATCTTGATTCGTTCCAGATAACCCTCAGTGGCGTTTGCGAGAAACAACAGCATCGCCGCTTTTTCTTTCAGCAAACCCTCGGCGTCGTAGACCTTGAGCGCCTCGCCGTAGTACGCCCTCGCCGACTTGTTGTCGCCGGCGATGAAGGCGATATTGCCCAGTTGTTCTTGCGTGCGCGCCACTCCCCGTACGTTGTGCACGGAGTTGTACAGCGCCAGGGCCTGCTCGCACTCCCCGCGTCCCGCCGCCAAATTCGCATGCCGGGTCGCGACCGTGGCCAATCCCAAATGGGCTTCCGCCTCGCTCACCACGTCCTTGCCGGCGGACTTCTGCACGATTTCGCGGAAGCTTTTCTCCGCTTCGTCCGCCTTTCCGATTCGAGAAAGCCGCCAGGCCTCGGCAAGTTCCTTCTCGTAGAGAGAAGAGTCGAAACTTTCAGTTCGATCCTGGGGCGGTCGAGCGGGTGCCTTTGTTACTGCCTCTTGATGCGGCGCCGCGTACACCGTCAGGACGAATGCAAATCCGCAGAGAGCTTTGCCTGCGGCAAGAATGGCTCTTCTGATGCGCTGTACAAGCAGGGCCAGTAAATCCGTAGAAGTTATCTGTGGGAGGCCGGACTCTTGAGAGATTGCCTTACTCATGTGCTTAGACCATCAGCGAGGAGAGGCGCCTCTTGTGGCCTCACAGGCCCGGGCCGCATTGGGAGCGTCAGCTTTGCAAAGAGCCTGCAACTCTGCCAAAGCTAAATCATTCTTTCCCGCACGCTGGTAAGCGATCGCCAGATACCAGGACGCTTCCTGGTTCTCGGCCGGCTTGGCCAGCCGCTTCGCTGCTTCAAGCTGGCGGATGGCCCCTGCAGTGTCGCCGAGAAACAAATGACAAATCCCGTCGTAAAATTTCACTTCATTGTTCCGCGGGTAACGTTTTTCCAGTTGTTCAAGCTTCTTGGCTGAACCTTCATAATCATCTTTCTTATAAGGAACAAGCGCGGCCTCAAGCTGATCTCCCAAAGAGGGCTCGCCCGGTTTGCCGCCCCGCCATAGGAGGTCGGAGTCCGGAGGTATGTTGATCGCAGGCTTTTCGAGCGGCAGGGTGGCCGCCACGAGGACTGGTGGAGCGGGCTGCGGAATCGATGCCACTGCGGGTGGCTGTTGCTTGTTGATCTGTACAAAGACAAATGTGCCCACGGCCAGAGCCGCCGCGGCCATAGCTCCGATTGGAATTGGACGCAGGACCCAGGTTCGCAGCCAGGACCAGGCGTTTGACTTGCCTACCGCACCCAAAACTGGTTCCATGCGGGCGCGCATGTGCGCCTGCTCCTCGGGAGTCATCTCCGAAAGTTCCGCTGCCGTCAAATCCTCCGCAAGCATGCGGCAAGTACCACACTGCGCCAGGTGGTCGGAAACGCGGGTACGCAATTCTTCCGGCAGAGATTCCCCGGACGCCGCCAAAATCAATTGCGCGCTAGGACATTCCTTATGGCGTGCCTGGGCAGAACGAACAGTCTCGCCATGGGTGGCAAGAAACTCCTTTTCGGCTTCATCCAGGTCTGGCCAGGATTCGCTCATATCATTCCCCTGATCGAGCTTCACTGAACGACTGTCGCAACAACTTCAGGGCGTATTGCAAATGGCCTTTGATCTGCGTTTCGTTGAGCCCAGTTTGCCTTGCAATTTCGGTCCGGTTCAAGTCGTGAACATAGCGCAGTATCAAGCAAGTGCGGTGCACCGGCTTAAGCGCCTTGTTTTGCCGCAGCAGGAGTTCAAAGGGAATCTCCGGCTGCGGCTCGACCGGCGAATCTACCTGGGCCTTTTCGTAGCGCTCCGCCACAGCCTGGTGGCGCCAGTAATCCATCGCTTTGTTCTTCGCCACCGTAAACAGCCATGCCGGAAGCTGATCATCCTCCACTTGCTCCAGCCTCTGGTACAGGGTCAAAAATGACTCACTCGCAATATCCTCCGCCAGGTCCCGGCGCCCCACTTGGCGAAGGCAATACCGGAACAAGATGGACCTGTACTTCTCATAGAGCCTTTCAAATCGGCTCATCTTGTAAACGTCCGAGGAAGTGTTTCGGAATAATCCAAACTCCTGGCTAGGGGCTCGTTTGGATGCCCGACTAGGCGCATTATACCCATAAGAATGTACTGCTTGACCCCATTTTCATTATTTTCATGGGGATATAGTGAGGAAGAAGAGCGGTGCGTTACACGGCTGGTGCTTAGCATGAGGCTGAGTATTGTTACTGTTAGGCCATTCAAATGGGTAAGCGAGGTCGGCCCGTCTCGAAGGACTACTCGCCGTAGGGAACCCAGATATTCTTCACCTGGACGGAGTGGTCGAGGAACCAGCGGCCTTCGCCTTGTTTCACGTCGAACCAGTCGATGGCGCGGCCTTCATTGGTGAACACTTGTTTCAGGTTTCCAATCGACAAGGTTTTTGCGGCTGCGGCGCCGGCTTCATCGGTGAAGCACCAGATGGCGTCGAGGTCGTCGTGTTCGGCGAGCGTCTTCAGCAGTTCCGTAGCGCGGCCGGTGACGATATTCACGACGCCGTCGGGCAAGTCGCTGGTTTCGAAAATCTGGTAGAGGTCGCCAGTAATCAGGGGATATTTTTCCGAGGGGATGGCAATGACCGTGTTCCCGGCCGAAATGGCAGGCATCGCGAGAGAAAGAAATCCCAGCAGCGGCGCATCCGGAGGACAGATAATGCCTACCGTGCCGATCGGCTCTTTCATGGCGAGAGCAACGTTTCTGAACGGTGGATTATGCACGGCGCCGTCGTACTTGTCGGCCCAGGCGGCATAAGAAAAGATGCGCTCGATGCCGAGGCTAACTTCGGCCTCGGCTTGCTTCTTTCCAACCACCGCGGACAAGCGCGCGGCGATTTCTTCGCGGCGCAGTGAAAGATTTTCCGCGATGTAGAAAAGCACCTGCGCGCGATTGTGTGCGGTCGCTTTGCCCCAAGCTTCGGCTTTGCGCGCGGCTTCGACGGCGTTGCGGATGTCCTTGCGATTGCCCAGTGGCGCTTCCCCAAGCAAGCGGCCGTCCGCGGCACGCACTTCGATGCTGTAACCGGAATCCGGACGCGCCTGCTCCCCGCCGATATATAGCTTCACGGTGCGGTCGATCGCGGGAGCCGCGACGTCCGCAGGCGGCTCGGGCGGCTGGTCGATGGCAAGAGGAGTTGGATGCAGCGTCGGAGCCCGCTTGAACCAGGTCGGCTCTAAATATTCGAGTAATCCCTCGCGGCCGCCTTCGCGGCCATAACCACTCTCGCGATAGCCGCCGAAACCGCAAGCCGCGTCGAAAAGATTCGTGCAATTGACCCACACAACTCCGGCTTTCAGTTGCGCGGCGACGTGCAGGGAAACATTGATGCTCTCGCTCCAGACGCACGCAGCTAGGCCGTAAACCGTATTGTTGGCAAGCTCGACGGCTTCGCGCGGCGTGCGGAAGGTCATCGCGGCGAGGACCGGGCCAAAGATTTCTTGCTGGGCCACCACCGAAGTGGGATGGACATTGCTCAGCAGCGTCGGTGGAAAATAAAGTCCGCGCGAGGGTAGGGGAATCGCGGGCTGCCAGCAGGTCGCTCCTTCGGCGACTCCCTGATCGACCAAACGCTGGATGCGCTCGAGCTGCACCCGTGCGACGATCGCACCAATGTCGATGGCTTTATCGAGCGGCGAGCCAATGCGCAGCGTGTTCATGCGGTCCTGGATCTTGCCGATCAATTTTTCCGCGATACTCTCCTGCATCAGCAAACGCGAACCCGCACAGCAAACCTGGCCCTGGTTGAACCAGATACCGTCAACGAGGCCTTCGACGGCGCCGTCCAAATCCGCATCTTCAAAAACGATAAAGGGCGATTTGCCCCCGAGTTCGAGAGAAAGCTTTTTGTGGCTCTGCGCAGTCGCCTTGCGAATGGCCCGGCCGACTTCGGTCGAGCCAGTAAATGCAATCTTGTCGACATCGAGATGCTTTACGAGAGCTTCGCCAGTCGATCCATCGCCGGTAACAATGTTCACGACCCCCGATGGGAGCCCAACTTCCTGGCAGATTTGCGCAAATGCGAGCGCCGTCAGGGGAGTAAACTCTGCGGGTTTCAGAACTACAGTGTTTCCCGTGGCGAGCGCAGGAGCGATCTTCCACGCCAGCATAAGCAGCGGGAAATTCCACGGGACGATCTGCCCGACCACCCCGCACGCGCTGTATCCCGGAAATTCCTGCGCGAGCAACTGGGCCCAGCCTGCGTGGTGATAGAAATGACGTGCCACCAGGGGGATATCAATG
>Ga0207032_1097_pt1 | contig 25135 bp, 21 predicted proteins | sample Alteio_BWMinCont_38_FD_153308 | JGI IMG/M metagenome (GOLD analysis project Ga0207032, IMG submission 153308) | Enriched cells from forest soil in Barre Woods Harvard Forest LTER site, Petersham, Massachusetts, United States -... | ecosystem: Environmental > Terrestrial > Soil > Temperate forest >... | reverse complement strand
TTATGGGAGTATTTTTTGGTAGAGAAACTCAACTTTAAATGGGACGAAGTGCATGAGATGGCTGAGGAAATGGAGCATATTTCATCAAAAGAATTGATAGACCGCCTGGATAAATTTATGGACTATCCAAAACACGATCCACATGGCGACCCTATTCCCGATAGCGACGGTCATTTTAAGGCGCACGAGTTAAAACCCACCTCGTCATTAAATATTAACCAAAAGGGTATTATTTCAGGGGTTCGTGATCATTCCACCGCATTCCTTCAATACCTGGAAAAGCAGCAGCTTACTATTGGCAAAAAAATTAAAGTGACAGAGATTAATGAATACGATCATTCGATGATTGTACAAGTCGAAAACAAACAAACACCCATCAGTCGCGAAGTGGCTGATAATTTATTAATCGCGTATGAGTAAACAATACAATGAGTCATTAGGTGATGTGCATAGCTCGGTGCTAACCGAAAACAAAACCGGCTGGCGCAAAATACTGGCTTTTATCGGCCCCGCCTACCTGGTAAGTGTGGGCTATATGGACCCCGGCAACTGGGCCACAGATATTGCCGGCGGAAGCGCCTTTGGCTATCGTTTAATATGGATATTGTTTGTATCAAACCTGATAGCCTTATTGCTGCAGTCATTAGCCGCAAGGCTGGGTATTGTGCGCGGGCTCGACCTGGCGCAGGCCTCAAAAATCTCCTATAATCCATTTATTAATTTCTGCTTATATATTTTGGCCCAGATAGCCATCATAGCTTGCGACCTGGCCGAAATCATCGGTATGGCAATAGGCTTGCAGTTGTTATTTCATCTACCATTGATCTGGGGCGTGTCGCTAACTATAACCGATACCGTGCTGATGCTCTTTTTGATGAACAAAGGCATGCGCAAACTGGAGGTATTTATTATATCGATGATATTTATAGTTGGCCTTTCCTTTTTGATAGAAATGTTTATCGTAATGCCCAACCCTATTGAAGTAGCAAAAGGATTTATCCCGGGTAATCTGTCGGGAAGTGCTTTATATATTGCTATAGGCATCATTGGCGCTACAGTAATGCCGCATAACCTGTACCTGCATTCTTCATTAGTTCAAACACGGCAGATAACCCGTACTGACAAAGGCATCAAAACCGCTATAAAATTCAACCTGTTTGATACCGTTATTGCGCTTAACCTGGCATTTTTAGTGAATGCTGCTATATTGATATTGGCCGCCAGCGCGTTCTTTAAAAATGGTTATTTCCAGATCGCCGAAATACAGGACGCCTATAAACTGCTCGAGCATATTTTTGGCAGAATAGCTCCCGTATTATTTGCCATAGCCCTAATAGCATCGGGACAAAGTTCGACCATAACCGGCACCCTCGCCGGACAGATCATCATGGAGGGCCATATTAACCTGCGTATTGAACCCTGGCTGCGGCGGTTACTGACCCGCGTTTTAGCTATCGTCCCTGCTGTTTTCACCATATTGTATTCGGGCGAAAGAGGGTTAGGTAACCTGATCATATTGAGCCAGGTAGTATTGAGCCTGCAGTTGGGCTTCGCGGTTATTCCGCTTATCCACTTTACGTCCGATCGTAAAAAGATGGGCAAATTTGCCATCAGCAACAAAGTTAAAATAGTGGCCTGGGCAAGCGCCGTCCTGATCGTAGTTTTAAACGCCAAATTAGTTTATCAGCAACTTAATGATTGGATCACCCAATCGCCGGGTACTGCTATATGGATGTACACACTGGTTATACCGGTGATCATAGCAATAGCCGTTTTATTGATCTATGTGTTTTTGCGTCCGCTGCTGTTTAAACATAAAGACATGCCAATATATATTCCGCATGGTATTGCAACCGTTATAGGTAGTTTGGATGCTATCGAATATCATAATATCGGCATCAGTATTGATTTTTCAAAGAATGATACCGATTCCATACGCCACGCGATTATGCAGGGTGGCAAAAAAGCTACGTATATGCTGATACATGTGGTTGAAACCGCCGGTGCACGTTATTATGGTGGCGATGTGATGGATCACGAAACGCAAAGCGACGTGGATAATTTGGATCAATATGTTGACGCCCTGCATAAATTAGGCTATAAGGCCGAAGCCAAAATAGGTTATGGCATAGCGGCCAAAGCCATTGCAGATATTGTGAAGGATGAGCAAATAGACTTTATAGTAATGGGGTCGCACGGGCACAAAGCCCTTAAGGACCTGATATTTGGCACCACTGTAAATAAAGTGCGCCACAAGGTTGATGTACCGGTGTTAGTGGTTAAGCCGCAGGTATAATAATTGATATATTTATTCTTTGTGTTTCTTTGTGCCTTGCCTTTGGGCTCTCTGTGGTTAATTTTCAAACCACAAAGAGCACTGAGATTTACACAGAGGGCACCGAACCCATATTGTTCAAAATATAATTATGAATTTCACTTTTCAGACAGCAACTCTGAAATTTATGTAAGTTTGCAGCGTAATGACCCAGGATAAAATATATATAAAGAATAAAAAAGCTTATTTTGAATACACCATACTGGATAAGTATATCGCCGGTATAAAACTACTGGGTACCGAAATAAAATCCATCCGCGAGGGTAAGGCTAACATTAATGATGCCTTTTGCACATTTATCGACGGCAATTTATACGTGCATAACCTGCACATTGCCGAATACTCTTTTGGTTCATTTTACAACCACGAGGCCAAACGCGACCGTGTATTACTGCTCACTAAAAAAGAGCTTAAAAAACTGCTTACCCGTGGCGAGGAAAAAGGATTGACTATTGTACCCTTGGCACTGTTCATCAGCGAACGCGGCTTTGCCAAGTTGGAAATAGGCCTTGCACAAGGCAAGAAAACTTTCGATAAACGCGAAACCCTAAAAGAGCGCGATGTTAAAGTTGAAATGGACAGGGCGATGAAAAAATAATTCAGGTTTTTGCTATTCGATTATTTTAATCCGCATCTGCTTCTACCATATACATTTCATCAATTGCATCGGCATATTTCTTTTCTATCACCTTACGTTTAGCTTTCATGGTTGGCGTAATCTCGCCGGCTTCCATGCTGAATGGGGTGCGTTTTACTTTGAAGTTTTTGATACGCTCAAATTTCGCCAGTTCATTGGATAGTTTTTTAATATCCTGTTTAAGCCAGTCGATAATAGCTTCATCTTCAATAAACACATCGGGCATTTCAAAAAAGGACTCATCTAAATTAAACGCCTCCTGTAAAGCATCTTTCGACGGAACAATAAACGCGGTAATGTATTCCCGTTTATCACCCACTAAAAACACACTCTCAATTTTAGGGCTTTTTAAATATGTATTTTCAACCGGTGTGGGATAAACGTTTTTACCATAGGCGTTTACCAGCATATTCTTTAACCTGTCAGTAATTTGCAGGTTGCCTTTGTAAAAGCGGCCAATATCGCCGGTATGTAACCAGCCATCGGGGTCAATAGCGGCCGCAGTATCTTCAGGTTTGTTTAGATAGCCTTTCATCACGCAATGCCCGCGCACAATAATCTCGCCTTCTTCCGATTCGAAATTTTGCTTAAAGCTTTCGTGGGTTTGTATGGTATAGATCTGCCGGGTATCAACATTTTGTATGGCAACCTCAATACCGGGCACAATACGGCCAACAGTACCATAAATCTGCCGGTCAAACTCGGTAACCGACATTACCGGTGAGGTTTCGGTCAAACCAAAACCTTCCAATACCTTTATGCCCAGGTCGCCAAAAAACTCTCCGATATTTTTGGGCAAAGCACCACCGCCCGAAAGCATGATTTTTAAACGCCCGCCCGTACGTTCCTTTATTTTACTGAACACCAGCTTTTCGGCAATAGCATGTTGCTGGCGTAATAACAAACCCGGCTTTTTGCCGTCTTCGCTGGCTATGCGGTATTTACGGCCAATATCCAGCGACCATAAAAATATTTTTGATTTAAGACCGCCGGCGCTGGTGCCGTTTTTCATGGCACGGTCGTGAATACGCTCTAATAATCGCGGCACGCAGTTCATTACACTTGGCCTTACCTCGCTCATGTTTTTAGCCAGCAGTTCAAGGCTTTGCGCAAACGCTATTTTGGCTCCGGTATAAAGGCAAACATGGTAGGTAGCTGTACGCTCAAATACATGCGAAAGCGGTAAAAATGATAAAAACGTATCATTCTTATCAATAATGGTTATCTGCATTAAACAAACCTTAACATTTTCTACCAGGTTATGATGCGTTAGCATTACACCTTTGGGCGTACCCGTAGTGCCCGAGGTATAGATCAAACAGGAAAGATCAGACGGCAAAATTGCCTCGCGGGCAATATTAATAGCAGAACGGTATTTATCGGTTAGTTTAAGGCCGAGGTTAATTACTTCTTTAAAACTAATTACACCCGCATTTAAATTTACTTTTTCGATGTGTTTTTCAAAATCGTCAAACGCGGGTATGATACGCATTAATTCATCGCACCTATTAGCCACCTTTACCACCTTGCGGAACAAAAACGCGCTGCCGCAAATAATGGTTCTGGCACCCGAGTCATTTAAAATGTATTCGATTTCGGCCTCGGTAAGCGTAGGATAGATGGAAGTATTTACCGCGCCTATCTGTTGCAGGGCCTGGTCATAATAAATATAGTCGGGACCGTTCTCGATAATGAGCGCAATGCGGTCATTTTTTTTTATGCCGATATCCAGGAACCAGGCAGAGATGGCATCAATTTTCTCTAATGCTTCCCCGTAGGTGATATCAACCCAACTATCCTCAACTTTATGCGATAAAAAAGTGTGTGTATCAGGATGGATGTTTTTTACAATATATCTAATCAGACTGGGTACAGTCGATCGCTCAGTTTGAGGATTCATCAGTTAAAATCGGTTTATAGAAAACAAATCTAATAAAATATGATATATGATAACTATACCAATTTCGATACAAATTTGCCTTTACACAAACCAGGCCATCACCACTTCCTTTGCAGGCATAGTAATGTCCAGCTTCAATTTTTTGCGCATGCCACCCAGGTCATTAAATACTTTGTTAGGATTGCCGGCCTTTAGCTCTTCAACCGAATTAAAGCCCATTTTATTTAACACGGGTACCCATTCGGCGGGTACGCCAACGTTAACAAAGTCATCAACTGATGCCACTTTTGCTTTTTTCTCCGGGCGCATTTGCGGGAAAAATAATACCTCCTGTATAGTGCTTTGATTGGTCATCAGCATTACCAAACGGTCAATACCAATACCTAATCCCGATGTTGGCGGCATACCGTATTCAAGTGCGCGTAAAAAGTCATCGTCCATCGCCATAGCTTCATCATCACCCCGGCCGGCTAAAATTAGCTGCTCTTCCAAACGCTCACGCTGGTCGATAGGGTCGTTTAATTCTGAATAGGCATTGGCAATTTCCTTACCATTCACAAAAAGTTCGAAACGCTCCACCAGGCCGTCTTTTGTACGGTGTTTTTTGGCAAGTGGCGTCATTTCAATCGGGTAATCGGTAATATAGGTGGGCTGTATCAGGTTATGCTCAACTTTGGCGCTAAATATTTCATCTACCAGTTTGCCTTTGCCCATGGTATCATCTACTTCGATATTTAATTCCTTGCAAGTTTGGCGCAGGGCAGCTTCATCCATTTTAGATACATCGATGCCGGTATATTTCAATATCGAATCATACATAGATAATTTGGTATAGGGCCCGGCAAAATTGATTTCATTACCGCCGACCTGGATAACCGGGATACCATGAACCGCACGGGTAACACGCTCCAGGCATTCTTCCACCATGGCCATCATCCAGATATAATCCTTATAGGCCACATATATTTCCAGTCCGGTAAATTCAGGGTTATGGGTGCGGTCCATGCCCTCATTACGGAACATTTTGCCAAACTCATAAACACCGTCAAAACCGGCTACAATCAAACGTTTTAAATATAACTCGTTGGCTATGCGTAAAAACAACTGCATATCCAAAGTATTATGATGCGTAACAAACGGACGTGCCGCGGCGCCGCCATGCACGGGTTGCAGTATGGGCGTTTCCACCTCCATCCAGCCTTGCTTGTTAAAGTATTCGCGCATGCTGCTGATCACTTTTGAGCGTTTGATGAAGATCTGTTTGTACTCCGGGTTAACGGTCAAATCCACATAGCGTTGACGATAACGCGTTTCCGGATCGGTAAATCCATCGTGTATCGAACCGTCTTCTTCACGTTTAACAACGGGGAGCGGCTTTAACGATTTGGATAAAACATCCATATGCTGCACATGCACAGAGATCTCGCCGGTTTGCGTAAAAAAAACATAGCCTTTAATGCCTACAAAATCGCCGATGTCCAACAGTTTTTTAAATACCGTATTGTATAAGGTCTTGTCCTCATCGGGGCAAATATCATCGCGCTTTATATAGATCTGTATGCGGCCGGTTGAATCCTGTATCTCGGCGAACGAGGCGCTGCCCATAATACGGCGGGTCATGATACGGCCGGCAATGGTTACGTGTTTATAAGTATCCGGAAATCTTTCAAAGTTATCTGCAATATCCTGTGCAAAGGCCGTAACCTTATATTCCGCAGCGGGATAAGGGTTAATTCCTAATGCGCGTAATTGCTGTAAAGACTCGCGACGTATAATTTCCTGTTCGGATAGTGCAATACTCATAAATGTGTTACCGTATTTTATTAAAGCTGCAAAAATAGGATTTTTTCTGGTGAGTTGGGAGTTTTGATACAACACATCCATCCCTGCTGTCTGTGTCCTCACAGACAGCTACTAAAATTTCAATAATTGTCTGTGAGGACACGGACAATGGGATGGTGTTGTTAGATTCAATAAGTAGATATAAGCATTAGAAGCTTAATAATGATCTTTTAACGAATAGATATGAACCCTGTCGTCTTTAACTTCATAAATTAAGCGGTGTTCATTATTGATGCGACGTGACCACATCCCGGTAAAGCTATGTTTTAATGCCTCCGGTTTGCCAATTCCTTCAAATGGGGACTCCTGTATAGATTGAATAAGTGTAAGTATCTTGCTCTGTATTTGTTTTTGACCTGATCGTTTCCAGTATTTTAAATCTTCAAGAGCTTTAGGCTGATAGATTATTTCCATAGATCTTCAGTAGCGATCACTGCTCCTTTTCCTTCCTCCATATCTTTTCTACCCTGGTTCAATTTTTCAGTCAAATAAGTATTAGCCATAATACGTTCGGTTTCATCCTTAAATTTAGAATCATCCTCTACGTCATATGTTAACTTCAATGCGTCTAAAACAGCAATAATTGCCTTTTCTGATAAGGAATCCTCGAAATTTACTGTTAGTGTTTTCATTTGATTTGTAATGACTATCTATACAAATTTAAGGAAAATTAAATTATCTACAGTGCGGACATGGAAACGGTTATTATTAGATTTGACAACTTTTAAAAAGTTGTCAAATCTTTACACCATCTATGAAAACCGTATTAATTACAGGAGCCAATAAAAGTATTGGTTTTGAAACAGCACGCCAGTTACTTCAGGCAGGTTATTATGTCTACCTGGGCAGCCGTGATAAAACGAAAGGTGATGAGGCCGTAGCCAAACTTAAAGCCGAGGGCTTAACTAACGTGGAAACTATCCGAATTGATGTAAGCGATGCAGCATCTATTGATGCCGCGCGGACCGAACTTGGTCAAAAACTGACTTCGCTGGATGTACTGATCAATAACGCAGGGATAAGCGGCGGTTTTCCACAGGCGCCTACCAGTTTGAATATTCAAAAAATAAGGGAAGTGTTTGATACCAATTTCTTTGGGACGATCAATGTTACGATGGCTTTTTTAGACTTGCTGAAAAAATCGAATGAACCAAGAATCGTCAATGTAACCTCGGGCCTTGCGTCATTAACCCTGCACAGTGACCCATCATGGAAATACTTTAATGCAAAAGGTGGCGCTTATGGCCCTTCAAAAACCGCGTTAAATGCATATACTGTTGCCCTTGCACATGAGTTCCGCGAAAGCGCCTTTAAAATAAACGTGGTCGATCCGGGTTTTACAGCTTCTGATTTTAATAATCACCGGGGCACCGGCAGTATTCCTGATGCGGCTAAGATTATCGTTAAATATGCAATGATTGATGCGAATGGCCCAACTGGGAGATATTTTAGCAATGATATGGAAGGTGGCGAAGAGAGTCCCTGGTAGGCATGGCACTTACCACGCCTTCTCTCCTACCAGCGGAACAAACCTGAACGTATCCAATACATGCTTTTCATAATCATGCCCCCCTGTTTTTAATATAGTAACCATTTTTTGTGCCGATTCATCACCGACGGGGATAACCAGTATACCGCCAATATTAAGTTGTCCCAATAAAACGTCCGGCACCGTAGGTGCACCGGCGGTTACAATGATCTTATCGTAAGGCGCACGGTTAGCAATGCCTTTCGAGCCATCGCCCAAAAAGAATTTGGCGTTATAGCCCATGCGGGGTAAAACTTGTACGGTGCGTTCATATAGTTTTTCCTGTCGTTCAATCGTATAAACTTTTGCGCCCAGTTCAAGTAAAATGCACGTTTGATAACCGCATCCTGTACCTATCTCCAGTACTTTATCACCTTTTTTGATATGTAGTAATTGCGTTTGATAAGCCACTGTATAGGGTTGCGATATCGTTTGCCCCTCGCCTATAGGGAAAGCAATATCCTTATAGGCCTGGTTCCAAAAAGTTTCATCGAAAAAGAAATGCCGGGGTACTTTGCCTATAGCTTTCAGCACCGCTTCATCTTCAATCCCTTTTCCTTTTAATAAATCAACCAGCTTTTTGCGGGCGCCTTGCTCGCGGTAATTATCTATGTATTTGTAGGCCATTGCTGGTATAAAACTAATAAGTTTTATTTATTTCGAAGCTACTATTAGCGGTAGCAGGCACATATATTATTTATTTGACTGATTAGCTATCAAATAATTTATCAACATAAGCTATCGCTTTCCAGGGTCTATGTTTTTATATTTTTCCAGCAATTCATTTAACTTTTCTTTATCCACCGGTTTTAAGTAAGGTGTTGTGTTAACGGGGTATTTTAGCAAAAGGTGAGTTGGCCTTGTCGGCCGTTTTTCAAATCCGCCGCCGCAATTCGGGCAAACATTAAACAAGATATTCTCAACGCAATCTTTGCAGAAGGTGCATTCAAAAGTGCACATCATTGCTTCATTGCTTCATTGCTATTGTTAGGAAGTGATTTTCCGCAGTTTTCGCAAATAGGTCTGATTTCAAGCATATTATTGGGATTTAGTAATGGGGCGATGATGGATCGGGAAATTGCACGAATTGGCTATAAAACAATATTCATTAGCCTTATGGTGCAATTCATTTGCTTTCGCTATCATTGAATTGGCTGTAACCGTTACCTGCGGATATAAAGTAACCGCTGTAAACCGTCCGCTGCCATTGGGTTCTTCAAGCATTGTTCCTGTTGCGTTATCCACGTAATTAACAACCACCACACCCGCTTCCGAGCATAAATGCAAATACCAAAGCATATGGCACGATGATATTGACGCTAAAAACAGCTCTTCCGGATTATACCTTGTTTTATCCCCGCGAAATGCTGGATCGGATGATGCAGGAATAATCGGTTTACCCTCAACAGCTATTTCATGCGCCCGTTCAAAATCACGGTATGATGATGTGCCGCTTCCTTTATTTCCCGTCCAGGTAATTGTTGCTTTATATTGGTGATTCTTCACACGATTTTAGGATTTGATTGATTTAAGATATGGTTTTAACGATTAAAGCTGTATCGAAGAAATATAAAAATCATGAATTCTATTAAATCTAAAGCCGTATTGGATTATCTCCTGGTTTAACCAGTTTTTTGTTATAAACTCTTTTATATTCCAAGCTTAAACCACCAAAATTTATAAGTAATCCATCGGCTATATTATAAACTTCTAAATAGTTTATTGCCTGGTTTTTGTGAATATCTTCTATTTTCCCAAAGGCTTTCAATTCTACCATAACACAATTTTCTACAAAAAAATCTACACGCCTGGCTCCTATTAGCTCTTCATTATAAAATATGGGCATTTCTTTTTCTCTTTCGAACCCTAATCCCTGTAACCTCATTTCAATTGCTAAAGCCTTTTGATAAATAATTTCCTGAAACCCACTTCCTAATGTATTGTGCACTTTCATTGAACAACCAATTACTTTATGTGTGATCTCATTAATAGTCATAACACGATTTTAGGATTTAAATGATTTACAAGATTCTAAACTATGACGAATTTGTATAAATACAAAACCATCCCTTGATAAAAACTCAAATAACCGTCAAACATGAAAAATCCTTATTATCATTCAAATCCTAAAATCGTGTCAATATGGATCAACGTCTGGCTGTATCACACTTCCCTTACTTAATTTAGTTGTTTGAAACTGCGTGATTACATCGCGCATGGTAGCTTTTACTTTGTTGATCGACACGCCATCCTTCTCAAATTTAATTATGATCGATTTAATATAATAGTTACGGATACGGCTGATTAGCGGCGACTCGGGCCCGATCACTCTGTCGCCAAAATGTTTGCGCAACTCATTAGCCAGGTAAATGGCCTGATTATTTACTATCTCCGAATTTTTGTGTTTGATATCCAAATTTATGATGCGGTAAAATGGCGGGTATTTAAAGCTTTTCCGTTCTTCCATTTCGGTAAAATACAGCTCATGGTAGTTATTTTCTATCACCTGCTTAATTACCCGGTGTTTAGGATCATACGTTTGTATTACCACTTTCCCTTGCTTACCCCGCCGCCCTGCCCTGCCGCTTACCTGTGCCAGCATCTGGTAGCTGCGCTCGTTGGCCCGGTAATCCGGAAATTTCAACAAGCTATCAGCATTAATAATACCTATTACGGTCACTTCGGCAAAATCAAGCCCTTTGGCCACCATTTGGGTGCCCACCAATACATCTATTTTTTTCTCTTCTAAGTCGTTCAGTATATTTTGCAGCGAATTCCGCGAACGCGTCGTATCCAGGTCCATGCGCGCGATACGCGCCTCGGGCAATAGTAAGCTTAGCTCGTCCTCAACCTTTTCAGTACCAAAACCCTTATACTCCAAATGCGTCGATCCGCAGGCCGGGCAGATGGATGGTGTATCCTCTTTATACCCGCAATAATGACAATGTAGCTTGCCCGTATTTTTATGATAAGTTAAACTTACATCACAATTAATACATTTAGGGGTATAAGCGCATATCTTACACAATAATACCGGGGCATAACCGCGCCGGTTTTGAAATAGAATAACCTGCTCCTTATTAGCCAGCGCCTGTCGCATATCCTGCATCAACACACTGGTAAAATGCGACTGTATGGTTTTCTTCTTGGTTTCCTCGGCAATGCTTACTACTTCTATTTTTGGCAGTTCTACGCCGCCATAACGTTCAGTAAGTTCGGCGAAGCCATATTTATGGGTCCGGGCATTGAAATAACTTTCAAACGATGGTGTAGCCGATCCCAACAATACTTTACCCTGGTGCATATTGGCTAAAAAGATAGCCGCATCACGGGCATTATAACGCGGTGCGGGATCAAATTGCTTATAGGAAGTTTCATGTTCCTCATCAACGATAATTAGTCCCAGGTCGGCAAATGGTAAAAACACGGATGAGCGTGCACCTAAAACTACTTTATATTCATGGTTAAGCACTTTTTGCCAAACCTCCACCCGCTCGCTATCGTTAAACCGTGAATGGTATACACCTATGTTGGTGCCAAAATATTGCCGCAGCCGCTCAATAATATGCGTAGTTAAAGCAATTTCCGGCAGTAAATACAGTACCTGCCGGCCCGATGCAATCATCTCCTCGATCAACCGGATATAAATCTGCGTTTTGCCGGATGAAGTAACGCCATGCAACAGTACAACGTCTTTTTGTTCAAACTGCTCTTTTACGGTTATAAAAACGCGCTGCTGCTCTTTACTTAATTCAAAATTGCTGTAGGCATCTTCGCCCTCTTCATATAAACGGCTTACATTTCTGTCCTCGGCTATAAATACTTCTTTTTCAATCAGCGAATTGATGCTCGCCGCCCCGGCACCGCTTTCTTCTATTAATTCGTTTTTTGAAATTATTTTTTGATGCCTTGATAACTTCATCAGCGCCAATACCGCATCTGCCTGCTTTGGTGCGCGCTTTTCGAGAATAGCAAATAGTTCTTTTAAGCTTTCTTGGTTATGATAGGTCGGGTTGAGTGTAATAAACGTCCGCTTGCGGGGCTTATAACGCTCGCTCACCTCTTCCGAAATATGGATCACGTTCTTTTCAAACAGCAACTTCAATATAGGCATTACCGTTTTTTGCCCCAACAGCTTGGCAATATCGCTCACCGTTAGTTCAGGCTGAATATCCAGCGCTTCTACTATTAAAAATTCCTTATCGTTTAGTGTGGCTTTATCGTATTCAAAACCTTTGTTTAATACAATCCGGGTTTCGCTTGCCAGTTTTAATGCCGATGGCAGGGCGGCATTCATCACTTCGCCAACGGTACACATATAATACTCGGCCAGCCAATACCAAAACTGCAACTGCTGTTCAGTTACTACCCGATGGTTATCTAAAACTTCAATAATGTATTTGGCCTCATACTTTTCAGGCGCCAGGTCACCTATTCCTGCTACGATAGCCGTATACAGTTTACTTTTGCCGAACTGCACCACCACCCGTTTACCCACAGCAACGGCATCGTTCATTTCAAAAGGCACCCGGTAGGTGTAGTTTTTTGAAATGGCCAGCGGTAGTATTACCTCAACAAAAAGGGTTTTACGGTTGGTATATGATGCGTCAGCAAATTCTAACATGCGTTTTATTTATTTCTGATAGCGGCAAGGGCAAGCATCAGCCAGCCTAAAATGAACAGCAAGCCGCCCAGCGGAGTTATCGGCCCCATTATGGATAACCAGCCCCATCCTATTAAATCCCGGCAGGCAAGCAGGTATAACGACCCTGAGAACAATACGATTCCAAAAGTAAACAGGTAAAAACTGGCTTTAATCAGCCGGCTGTTTGGCCGGGCAAAGGTTGAAAGAAAGAGCAATGCCAAAACATGATAAAACTGGTATTGAACCGCTGTGTGCCATACCTCTAATTGCTGGCCCGATACTAACGCTTTTAACCCATGTGCGCCAAATGCGCCGGTTATAACGGCCAGCATACCCAGTAACGATGCAGTGATAATTATTTGCCTGTTCATAAGGAAAGATATAATACCGCTAAGTTAACCAATTGAAAGTATTACTTGAATGGGTGCGCATAAAAATCTAACTTGCAACATAAATTAATGTGAGTTTTGATATAAGACTATATTCATCTCACCCCTCTCCAAAGAGTAATAGCCTATGAAAAGATAGGTCGGCCAATTTCACCAAACGTTCCGATGGAACGTAGTGATTTTGCTTTCATGGCTACCAACCAAACATCCCTACGGGATGAAGAATTTAGAACCGTTCCATAGGAACGATTGGTTGGTAGTAGTAAACAGGTTATTTCTTACGTTCCATCGGAACGTTTGGTGTAAGCTGTCTTATGATGGGCTATTAATCTCCAAAGGAGGGAGCTTACAATATAAAAAAATTGTCATCTCGCTATTAAAAAGTCCTCTCCCTTGGAGAGGATTTAGGTGAGGCTAAACTATACCGAAATCGCGTTATAACTTGACATGAAACGACTGATAATTACCACCATAATTTTGCTTATAGCCGCAGTGGGTGTAACGGTTGTTTATTTTAAAAACTTAAACCCTCAAAGTCAGCGCACCAGCCAGATCATGCATACCATTCCGGCTGATGCGGCGCTTATTTTTGAATTTAATAATGATAACGGTTTCTACGATATTTTCAAGGACAATCAATTACTTGTCGCAATTATTGGCAAACAAAACATGGGCGAGTTAGACACCCTGCGCCAACAGTTGCTTTTGAACCCTGTACTGGAAAAGTTTTTTAACGGGCAAAACATCTTCATTTCACTGCATCCCTTAAAAAATAACGTAGTTGACTTTTTGCTTACTACCTCTACAGTCCGCGGTTTTACCACAGCGGTAATTGATCAGTTAGCAAAGCAGCAAAACACGGGGTTATTAATCAGTGCAGAAAACATTGAAGGTAAAAAAGGCTATATTATTTATTCGGCTATCCTAAAAAAAAGGTTTTACCTGGTTAATAAAGAAGATGATATTTTTTCAGGAAGTTTTTCGAGGGACCTCATTGTACAAACCATAAAACAGGACCCAAAAGATGCAACCCCTTTTGTGCTGTTGCCCGATCAGCAAAACTCCAACTCACTGGCCAACCTTTACGTAAATTTCAGTCAGCTAAACCCGTTGTTTAAACAATTGTTTACCAATGATAATACCGCCATTTTCAAAAGCTTCCGGTTGTTTCCGGGCCTGTCGGCATTAACCTTAAATTTTAAGACTAATGCCTTAATGTTTAGCGGGTTGACCGACATTCAAAAAAATGCACCACAGGCCTATTTAAACCTGTTTATCAATCAGCAGCCGGTTGTTAACCAGCTAAAAAATATATTCCCCTCAACCACGGCGTATAGCATTACCTTTGGGGTTTCAGATCCGTTAAAATTCAAATCAGATCTTTCACAATGGCAGGCAAAGGCCGGTTTGCAGCGTGAAAAGGATAGCTTGTTTAAAAAAATCAAAGCAGAAACCGGGCTTAACCTGATCACCGAATTTAATCAGCAATTAAGCACCGAGTTTGCCGTTGTTACCACACGCTACCAGGAAAAATTAGCGATCATCGCTGTAAAAAATGGATCTGATCTTAAACCAATAATTAATAATATAAGTACCAAACTCACCGACAATACCGGCCAGTTTAATTATAACAAACTGCCCTTCTTTTTATTGGGTGATGCCTTTAATATTTTTAAGCGCCCTTATTTTATGATCATTGATAATTACCTGGTATTAGCCAACAGTACTAACGAATTGGCCAGTTATTACGACACTTATTTTAACCGAAAGTTTTTAAGTAAAATTGGCGAATACAATCAATTTGATAACCTGCTTGCCGAAAGAAGTAACGTTGCCTGGTTCACCAATTTTAAAAATTCTCAACCCGAGCTTAAAAGAGATCTGGATTCCGGCTTTTACCAGGCATTCGAAATAAATGATCCGGGGTGGAAAAACTACTATGCCGCTTCCTGCCAAATGGTAGCTTCGGGAAAACGTTTCTATACAAACTTTTGTATGAATTTAAACGTACCAGATACCACAGGCACACAAAAACTGACCGGGGGCAGGTAAATCACCTATAAATAAACACTTAATATTTCGCTTATGTCAATCTGAACTTTATCTTTATAGCAGCTACCTCTACTTAAATACTATGAAAAACTTTTTACTTGTTTTTTTCTTTTTGCTATTCACTGTACGTGGCTTTAGCCAGCAATTTTCTCAATACAACACGGGCACACTGTATGATTCTTTCGAGAATCCCTCGCAAAAGGTATTCGTTGCAGATACCAGTAAAAAGTATGCCTTTAATTTTCTGTTCCCTAATTTCAACGCCAATTTATTCTTAACCGGCGATGTACAGTCGGCCGTTAAAACACGCTTATTTTCTTCTTATTACAATACTGCCGCATTGCAGGTTGGTGCCGGTAAAAACAATCATTTGAATGTTAACGCCAATGTTTATTCGCTAATGTTCAAAGTTTTCTCAAGTTTTGATGGCGATCAGGAGCTTGGGGTTGCTTTAAATACTAAAGCCGAGGGCCGAGGGCTATTTAGCGACGAAACAGTAGCCATTTTAAATGGCCCGGGGAGTTTTCCGGGTAATAATTATACCAATATTTTTAACGACAATTTTTACTACCAGGTTTACCAGCAAATTGGGTTCACCTACCGCGAACAGGTAGATAGAAAATTTGCATTTGGGATAAAGGTTAGCGCGCTCTCAGGCGTTGATTATGATAAAGTGCAAATTAACAGTTCGCGCCTTATTTTTGATAAACCAAATGATGCAGCGACACTTGAATTACAAGGCAAAAGTTACAAAAGTGGTGATGAAGGAAAATCACTCGCTCAAAACCTGTTGCCTACATTTAAAAATCCGGGCATGTCTGTCAGCATAGGCTCAACCTATAAAACGCCCGACGGATTCACCTTACAGGCAAATATAAAAGACCTTGGATTTATTCACTGGAATAAAACTTCCGACATCTACATTTTTAACAATTTCGGGGCCCCGGTAACTATTAACGGTCTTTCTACCGCACATCGCGAAGACAGTATTTATAATAAAGCCAACTTTATCGTTACTAAAACATCAAAACTCACAACAGATTTCGCCACAGCAACAAACGGATTATTAGAGTTAAGCGCTTCAAAAACTTATATCCTGGGTGGTAATGAAACATCCAAATTCTCCCCTACATTAATCGCATCAAAAGAATTAATGTACACGGGTTTTACCGCCGCACTGGTGGCCCCGGTACAAATTGAAAAATATGTAATGACCTTAACGTCTTCTTATAGCGACTTAAAACTGTTTAATTTGGGCGGCCAATTGATGATCAAGACCGCCAATTCTGAGTTTTTCATTGGTTCAGAAAAGCTTTATCAAACCGGGAGTTTGATCTATTCGGGCCTAAAGAGTTCAACAGCACAAGTTCAAACCTATTCAACGCCAGGCGCTTTTACAGGTGCCGATTTCTTTATAGGTTTTTCACTTAAATTCGGGCCAATAATTGAGCGCGACATGAATTCCAGTTCGATGCACAGAGGCGAAAAAGGCTTTTTAGGAAAACTATTTGAACGTATCTTCCCGCAAGATGAGATCAAGAACAATTAAACTTTTTTTGTTCCGGCAATAAAGTCTTTAAGATAATAAGGTTCAAAATAAGCCACATCCTCAAAGTCTTTTCGGTTGAATTTTTCAAACGCCTGTTGCGTAAGATGAGTTGCCGAATTGGTAAAACCAGGCAAAAACATAGCATTAGAATTCTCTCCTAATACGTCCTTGCATTTTTCTGCCCCGTCTCCAAAAAATAAAATTTTATGGTCTTTCAACAAATCGGCAAAACTATTTTCATCAATAATCTCTGCCGAGGTTGGCATTATCCTGTTTCCTGTCGTATCAAATACAGCTGTATAAACTTCCATGCGTCGTGCGTCTATCATAGGGCAAAGCAACCTATTTGAGTATGCTTTGGTATCAATTACACCCTGCGCCATCGCTGTTAAAGTTTCAACAGCTATTAATGGTTTATCCAGCGCAAAACACAAACCTTTAGCGGTTGACACACCGATTCTAAGGCCGGTATATGATCCCGGTCCGCAGCTTACGGCAATAGCATCCAGGTCATTGTACTTTATAGCGGCAGTTGTAATTAGTTCTTCAATAAACAGCGTTATTATTTCGGCGTGTATATTACGCTCGTCAAGTTGTTTATAGGCCACAACTTCACTATCTCTTGCTAACGCAACAGAGCATACGGTGGTTGCTGTTTCTATTTGTAGTATATAACTCATCGTTAGAATCAAGAGTCAAGATACAAGAATCAAGATAAAATTAAGACTGAATCAATCTTGATTCTTGTATCTTGACTCCTGGCTCTTCATTAAGGTACCGGATCATGCCCGTGGCCGCCCCATGGGTTGCAACTGGCAATACGTTTTAAAGTTAACCATCCGCCTTTAAAAGCACCATGCTTTTTTATCGCTTCAACACCATACTGCGAGCAGGTAGGTGTATAACGGCATGAGGCCCCGCTAAGCGGCGAAATAAAATATTGGTATATTTTTATCAGCAATATAAAAACACCACCGATAAGGGTTTTGAACAGATCGACAATGGCTTTCATTTGGCCACCTCTCCGCAAAGCTGGTTCATCAGCTTTAGCATTTTCTTCTCCATCAGCTCATACGGTTCAATCCCTTTGCCGATGTATCCTAATGAAAGAATGATCTTTTTATCAGCTTCGGTAAGTGCAGTATATAATTCCTGCTGCTTGTTTAACCGGTATGCTTCACGAATGCGCCGCTTAATTAAATTACGGTCGACAGCATGTTTAAAGCGTCTTTTTGAAACCGCAAATAAAACCTGTACGCACGCCTGCTGCGGTTCGGTATTTAACATCCACGAAACCTTAAAGGGATAACATAAAAAAGAAGAACCGTTATGAAAAAGCCCATCAATAAGCCTTTTATTACATAACCGTTCTTCTTTTTTAAAAGTATACATTTTGCTAATCCTGAACCGTAATTTAGGTAATATGCGGCTCAAGCCCCCGTAAAAGGAGAAGTAGCCAGCTTATGCTTTATGACGACGCTCGTCAGATACAGATAATCTCTTTCTGCCTTTAGCTCTTCTTGCTGCCAATATTCTTCTACCGTTAGCAGTAGACATACGCTCACGGAAACCGTGTTTATTTCTTCTTTTCCTTTGTGAAGGCTGGAACGTTCTTTTCATGACTTTTTATTCTATCGTTGTTTTAAAAAACAAGAGCGCAAATGTAGTGTTATTTTTAAACTTTTCAAATACAATAAATACATATTTGGTTATATGTTGTTAAGTTAGCTAAGCCGCGCCGTTTACTCACCCGGTCTTTGCTTCGCTCGACCACACTCTCTTCGCCTGCGGCCAATGTCATTAAGTTAAGGAATTTTGAATGCTCCTTTAGGAGCAAAATGTCTATAGAAAAAACAAAAAACAGAAGATTAGCGTGTCGTAGATACGCAACTTAGTTCGGTACCTACGGCACCGAATGGATGACTTAATGTTTTTTCTATAGACATTCAGTCCCGATGGGACTTGAAAGCGCTTAACTTAATGACAGTGCGCCTGCGGCGGAAAGAGGGAATTTAAGAATCTTTTCCGACCCTCTTTCCGCGTAGCGAAGAGAGGGTTGCTCAGTCCCGACAGCTATCGGGAGCGGGGTGAGTAATCGTCGCCCAACAATTAACATATTTGGCTATCCATTTTTCTTAATGTAATTTAACCGGATAAATTTGCCAAATTATGAAACGGTTAACGCTGCTGATATTCCTAACCCTAATCCTACCCCTCTTCGCGCTAAGCCAGGACACAATGGAGCAGCATTATAAAATATATAGCACCTCTCAACAAAAATTAATTAGTCTTGATGATATTGTTAACGATATGGCTAACGCTGATGTTTTGTTTTTTGGCGAAGAACATAACGATTCAACCGGGCACTACCTGGAATACGCCTTATTCAAAAAACTTTTTAATAAATATCCGGGCAATGCGGCGCTCTCTATGGAAATGTTTGAAACTGATTGTCAAACACCGTTGAACGAGTATCTACACGATCTTATCCGCGAAAAAAGCCTAATTACCGACGCCCGTACCTGGCCTAATTATAAAGACTATAAACCGATGATAGAATATGCCCGGCTTAATCACATCCCGGTTACGGCGGCTAATGCGCCCTCGCGCTATACGCATTTGGTTAGTGTCGATGGATTAAGTGCGTTAAACCGGTTAGACGAAACCGGGCTATTATATCTCCCTCCCTTGCCAATTGACACAGCAACCGGACCATATTATGAAAAGTTTGTAGAAATAATGGGTGGCCACGGCGCTATGGGCGGGATGCAGCTATTCCAGGCGCAGAATTTATGGGATGCAACGATGGGATGGTCAATTGCTAAATTTCATAAAACCCACCGTGATTATAAAATACTACAGATCAATGGCGGCTTTCACAGCGAGGAAAAATTAGGCGCAGCCGCGCAGTTAAAAAAGTACGCCCCAAAAGTGCGCATACTGAACATTGCAGCTTATGCCGATGATAGCTTTGACAATCCCGATTGGAGCAAATTCACAAAAATGGGCGACTACATTATTTTAACCGACCCTAAATTGCCCAGGAGTTTTTAGTTCATGGTTGATAGTTAATGGTTTTATTTTCTGCTATGATCTATGAACCATGAACCATCAACTATTTCTTCGCCAGCAAATCTCTTATCTCGGTAAGCAATAACTCTTCCTTAGTTGGCACAGGGTCGGGCACCGGGGCTGCTTCTTCCTGTTTCTTTAACGAGTTAATGCCCTTTACCATCAGGAAAATACAAAAAGCTACAATCAAAAAGTCGATCACATTGTTAACAAACAAGCCATAGTTGATTGCTGTTTCCGGCGTTTTACCAACGGCCGGTTTTAGCACATATTTCAGATCTTTAAAGTCAACCCCGTGCAACAACATACCCAATGGCGGCATAATAACATCCGTTACCAGCGAGGTTACTATTTTACCAAAAGCCGCGCCGATAATAACACCAACTGCCAGGTCGACAACGTTGCCACGCATGGCAAACTCTTTAAATTCCTTTATAATAGCCATAAGTTTTGTTCAAGTTTTATTAAAGTTATCAATAAAATAGTTTGCCAAACAAACAAAATATTTTTTTTTGCATTTACTTCATTAACCGCATCAGACAAACTTAGTTTTTAAAGTTAGTTGCAATTGATGTATTTTTGCGGTACTCTATTATGCTTAGACAGAACCTTCAACAAAAACTTTTACAAAAACTATCGCCGCAACAAATACAATTTATCAAATTGTTGCAGGTACCTACTGTTTCATTGGATACACGGATAAAAGAAGAGCTGGAAGAAAATCCGGCTTTGGAAGATCTGAGCTTAACCAACCTTAACGAACCGGAAGAACAATACCCCGACCGTGACCCTGATGAGGATAATTACAACAGCGATGAAGAGAAGGGTGAGATGGATGAATTCAATATAGACGATTATTTACAGGATGATAATGTAAATGATTACGGCTCGCGCTATGATCAGAATGGGGACGATGAAGACGAACGTAAAGAAATACCTATTGCCGTGCAAAGCTCATTTTTCGAGAGTCTGCAATCGCAACTGGATATGTTGCCATTAGCTGATAAAGACTTCAGGATAGCCAAACAAATAATAGGCAGCCTGGATGACGACGGATACCTGCGCAGACCCATAACCTCTATTACCGATGACCTGGCATTTTCACAAAATGTACTGGCTGAAGATGAGGAGGTTGAGGATATGCTAAGAGTTATCCAAAGCTTTGACCCAGCGGGTGTTGGTGCACGCAGCTTACAGGAATGCCTGCTGATACAACTGCGCAAAAAGGATGTGAATGACCCCATTGTAAAAAAAGCAATACTGGTTGTTGAGCATTACCTGGATGAGTTTACACGCAAGCATTATGACAAGCTGGAAAAATCATTAAACATGACTTCCGAAGAGCTTCGCGGGGTTGTGAATGAAATTTTAAAACTCAACCCCAAGCCCGGCGATTCTAACGAGGTGAATACCAAGCAAATGCAGGTTATTCCTGATTTTCACATCAAAAACAGCGACGGTGTATTAATACTTACGCTAAACTCAAAAAACGCGCCCGAGTTACGGGTGAGCCGCTCTTACCAGGAGATGTTTCAGCATTACGATAAGGCATCGCAAAAAGACAAAAAACTAAAAGAAGCAGTACAATTTGTAAAACAAAAGCTCGATTCGGCAAAATGGTTCATTGACGCTATTAAACAACGCCAGCAAACCTTGTTAAAAACCATGAACGCCATTATGCAATATCAATATGAGTTTTTTTTAACAGGTGACGATAAGAGCTTAAAGCCGATGATACTGAAAGACATTGCCGATAAAATAGGCATGGATATTTCTACCGTATCAAGGGTTGCCAATTCAAAATATGTCCAAACCGAACACGGTACTTTTTTACTGAAATCATTCTTTTCCGAAGCTATCCAAACCGAGAGCGGCGAAGAAGTATCCAACAAAGAAGTTAAAAAGATATTGGAAGAGCATATCGGCAAAGAAGACAAGCGCCATCCCCTGGCTGATGAAAAATTAACCGATATTTTAAAAGATGCAGGTTACAACATAGCCCGCCGCACCGTTGCTAAATACCGCGAACAGATGAACATCCCGGTTGCAAGGTTGAGGAAGGAATTGTAGCCCCCTAACCCCCTAAAGGGGGAACGAAGGAGGTAAGGTAAATTCCGCTATAGTTCCCCCTTTAGGGGGTTAGGGGGCTAAAACCCATGCTGAGGGCAGGTAACATTATACCGGTTATTCAATAAAAGGCCTATCACAATTTCGTGCGTACCGTTGCTTACGGTATTTAGAGCCGACGTGGTAATATCATAAGAGTACCCCACATTAAGGAACGAGTTTAAATTAAATCCGGCCAATACTCCAAAAGAGTCGCCATGGCGATACGAACCGCCCAGCCAAAATTTATCCTGGAATGACATTTTTAAATTAACATCATAAGTTAACGGAACCGGCTGTATTTGTTTTATTAAAAACGATGGCACAAGGGTCAGATCGTCAGATACAAATAGTTTAACGCCTGCTGTAGCAAAATAATGCGGTACGGTTTTGCTGGCGTCAATAGCAGCGGTAGAAGTGGTAAAATAAAGATTTTGAGACAATAGTTGCTGTACAGAAAGACCAACGAAAAAATTGGGGCCATATAACCAGGTACCTAGATTAAGGTCAGGTTTCCATTGGCTATTGTTTCCGTTAGCAATAGCCGGGTCAAGCGCGGTTTCCAGGGTAATCTCTGATGTGTTGAGTGCTGTGCGTGCAAAACCTGCGGCTACACCTACAGCCAGGTTTAATTTACTGCCAAGCCCCAAATGGTAAGCGTAGGAAAGATCAACATTGGTTTGTGTAATAGGGCCTGCCTTGTCGGTTACTATCATAAAGCCAATTCCATGATGCGGCTCGGCAGCCATATAATCCTGGGTAAACATCCTGCTATAAGGGTTTTCGCCTCCATTAGCCGGGGCGGCAGTTGCATCGCCCTGCACAAAATTCTGCCCAATGGGTGCATTTATGGTTAAATAACTGGTTACCGGTGCTCCGTCAAGGCCTGTCCACTGGCTTCGGTAGCCCGCTTTAACATCGGTGTAATTTTCAATACCTGTTACCGCCGGGTTTAAAAGGAAATTATTAAAAACATATTGGGTGTATTGCGGCTTCTGCTGCGCAATTACCACCTTCACTATAAAAACAAAAATAATTAACAGGTAAAAAATTTTCTTCATTTATCTAAACAACTACCCTACATCCATAAGAATCCTCTAATATAGCTTTTTATCAATATTAGCTTAATATTTTTTATTACCGTATCAAGTTGAGCTGGCAGGAAAAGCACTATTTACCATTTGGTTAATTATCAGGACTCATTGGTATTCCATTAACAATAATAAATCGCTTCCAGTTACCTGATAACAGATACATACCCCGAAATAGCCTTGCGCCCGCTGTTAGGATTAATTAGGTAGTAATACGTACCGTCCGGCACATTTGCTCCATTACATTTACCATCCCACGGGATAGGATAGTTATGTGAAAAATAAACCCTTGCGCCATAGCGGTTAAATATTTCAACGGTACAATTAGGATATTCATTTAAATATTTAATGTCCCAGGTATCGTTTACGCCGTCTCCGTTAGGTGTGAATGTATTGGGCACTATAGGGCCCTTCAAAACATTTACCAGGGTGCTTACACTGGTACTGCAAAATTTATCCGATGTTACGGTTAATGTATAAGTTGTATTTTCTGTAGGGCTTGCCACGGGGTTTAATATATCGTCACGACTCAAACCTGCCGAAGGCGACCATTTGTAGGTCATCGTCCCGGCAGTAATGGCAGCTTTGGCATCCAAGGTAACCTGGCCGCCGTCAAGGTAGGTGGTTTCAGGTGATACGGAAACTACAGGAACAGGGTTTACCGTTATTTGTATGGTGGTTGCGTAAGTACACCCTGTAGCTGTAGCGGTAAACAGATAATTAATAGTAAAAACACCCGGCCCCGATATTTTAGGGTCAAATAAACCTGTTGAATTTATGATGCTGCCGCTAAATACACCTGTACCGGGTATATTTGATACACTTGTTATTTGCAGTGGCTGGTCTGCCTGGCACAGCGTAACAGGGCCCGACGGTGATAACACAACTACTGGGTTGGGGTTAATGGTAATATTATGCATTACCGGGTTAAAGCAGGTCTGGCCCGAATAAGCAAATAGCTGCACCTGGTAGGTTTTTGAAGATGTAGTACCGTTTAAACCATAAAAATGGCTATATTTTTTATCGGTGCGCATAGTTGCAGCCGTATAAACTACGCTGTCGGTGGGGTTGTTATTGTAATCAAAAAACCAAACCAGTTTGGTTATGTTCCCAAAATCAACTATGGATTGATCATCAAATGTAACGCTGTCACTGCTGCATAAAAAGCCCTGGTTCTCTATAGCAAACGCGGCTTTTGGCGTAGCGCCATTTACCGTAAAAGACTGCGATTTCGTAGCTACACAACCATATTGCGAAGTAACCGTCAGCGTTGCTGTATAAAGTCCCTGTTTGCTGTATTTATGCTTAGGGTTAGTTTGTGTCGATGCGTTATTCGCCGCAGTTGCATATGTATCGCCAAAATTCCACAAATAAGTAAACCCCGATTGGGTACTATCAGCAATCGTGCTCTTATCTGTAAACTGTGCATAAGCATCGTCAAGGCAAACATCGGGCAATAAAAAATCAACCACCGGTAAAGGGCGGATAATTATTGACTGGGCAAATGTATTGCTAATACAGCCCTTGTCGGTAATAACTGTTAATCGGACGATATCGGCACCCGCGGTAGCATAATTGTGGGTAAATGGTTGATTGCTGGTAAGTGTATCGGTTTTGCCATCACCAAAGTTCCATATCCATGTTTTCAGGGTACCATCTGTCGCTGTTGATTTATCCGTAAAAGTGATGTTTTGTCCCACGCAATCTGGGGCCGACGAAGTAAAGCCGGCAACCGGCAGGGCCGCGATATGTATATTTACCGGTTTGGAAACCGTCATACAGCCATAATTGTCTGTAACCGTTAATATAACATTATAATTACCCGCCGCCGAATACACATGTTTGGGGTTTTGCAGCGTATCGGTTTTTCCGTCGCCAAAATCCCATAACCAGCGTTTCTCATAATTCCCAATCGCCACTGTCGAGGTATCTTTAAATACCGTCGTATCTCTCAGGCAGGTGCTGGCTGCAACACTAAAGCCCGGTGTA
>Ga0207032_1096_pt1 | contig 25246 bp, 22 predicted proteins | sample Alteio_BWMinCont_38_FD_153308 | JGI IMG/M metagenome (GOLD analysis project Ga0207032, IMG submission 153308) | Enriched cells from forest soil in Barre Woods Harvard Forest LTER site, Petersham, Massachusetts, United States -... | ecosystem: Environmental > Terrestrial > Soil > Temperate forest >... | reverse complement strand
TCATGTGCTTGTCTTAGTTATCTTTGTTTTCCGGTTTTTTAGTTTGTGTACTGTCTGGCGCTGCCTGCTGTGTATCCGGCGGCTTTGGAATAGTTTTTACCGGCGACAGGATATCCAGTTTTTGTTTAGCCGTAATCCTGAGTTGGAAGATAAAATACCTTTTAAGGCGCCGCTAACGTATACTGCCTTAGATAAGCGATTAGATAAAAACGAAGAGATAAAACAATTAAACGCCATGAAGATGCCGGCTGAAAAAGATTCTGCATTGATGCCCGATTATATAAAGGCAGGTTTGGGCAATTTAAAAACCACTTATGGTGAGGCGTACATCACTAATGGCCGCGATGAAGCATTGCAGACGGGCGGTTACATTAAACACTTTGCACAAGCAGGTACACTTTACAAGCAAAACGAAAGTAAAGATGCCATTGGTGTATTTGGCAAAAGCATTACCGACAATAACGCGTTAAGTGGCCGTATTGATTATAGCTATAATACTAATTATTTTTACGGCTATAATACGTCAGTTCCTATCCCGTTAAATTTCAACCCCGGGAAACAGCATTTTAGCACATTAGGTGCCGAGGGCGAGATTGCCAAAAACTACAAAGATGTGGAGAACGATTTTACGTATGCTTTAAAATTAAAAGGATATACCTTTAGCGATGCCTATCATGCTAAAGAAAACAATGTGGTATTATCAGGTTTCCTGAATCAAACTATAAAACAGTTTTATGCCGGGGTTAGCGCATCGGCTGATCTGAGCACGCAAAACGACAGCCTATATTCATACAACAACAGTATATTACGGGTAAACCCTTATTTAAAGTTCCAGGGCAACAATTACAAGATCGATGCAGGCATAAGCCTGGTTGATGAATTTGGTTTCACTTCAAAATTTTACATTTTCCCTGCGGCTAAGGCCGAGTTACAGGTAATACCTAAATATGTGCGTTTATTTGTTGAGGCAAAGGGCGATGTTAATAAAACATCCATTCGTGATTTCTCGCTGCTGAATCCTTTTATCGGCCAAAATATCGCTATCAAAAACTCAGTAGACAAATTAGATATAAGCGCGGGCCTGAAGGGAACACTGGCGCCGGGACTAAGTTTTAAAGCGGATATATTTCGAAACAGCATCGGCAATATGCCTTTATTTGTGAGCAATTTCACCTCGACGGTAAATAAGTTTGCCGTAATATATGATGGTGGCAGTTCGCGCGTAAATGGTTTAAATGGCGAACTGGATTTTAAACCGGCTGATGATCTTGATATCTTTGGACGCGTAGAGTTTAAAAACTACCAGATGGCTACTGAAACTCAAGCGTGGAACTTGCCTAAATTTAAACTTACAGCCGGAACAGCTATTCAAATTACTGATAAAATAAAAATTACCGGCTCATTGCTGTTTCGTGGGGCAACCTATAGCAGGGATGTTGATTTGAGTAAAGGCGTGGTAAATATCAGCTCATTTGCCGACTTAAGCGGCGGTGTTGAATACAGGATTAATAAAAGAATATTTATTTTTGGCAAGGTAAATAATATTTTAAATACCAATAATCAAACCTGGCTGTACTATCCTGATTACGGATTTAATATATTTGGCGGCGCTGGATTCAGCTTTTGATGTTTATAATTAAACCAGTACTTTTAACAAATGGATATAGGCTTTTATATAAGCGAACTACTTGAAAAAAATGGTGAAGTAAATGTGCCAGGTTTAGGCTACTTAGCGCAGGCCTATGTGCCGGGTTATTATAATGAAACCGAGGGTAAGTTTTATCCCCCTCAACACAATGTACAATTTGACGCGCAGCAATTAGCCGATGATGATGTACTTACACAATATATAGCTGATATAAAAAACATATCGCTTGCCTCATCAAAATATTTTACTGAAAAATATATAGCCGAGGTTAAAGAGGATGTATTGGTAAAAGATGTCCCTATTGGAAATTTAGGGCACCTTTATACGGAGTATGGAAAACTTCTTTTTAAACCAGCCGATGGTACAACCAATGACCCTGCATTTTTTGGATATCCACCGGTTAATATAACCAGGGTTGGACAGGAAGCCGCTTTTTTCAATGCCCATAAGTCACAGCCGGAACCCACGCCGGAACCAGAACCTCCCGTACCTAATACGCCAGAGCCTTTTTACACTTCAGAGTCAAACGCGCCGGTATTTCAAAGTAAACCATCAATTGAAGAGGAGTTATACGAAGAGACGGAATCCAAACGTTCTTATACCTGGATAATTTTGCTTTTTGTTTTGATTTTTGCGGCCCTGGCAGTTGTTGGCGCGCATCAGTATTATCCTGCTCAATTTAATAACGCTAAAAACTGGATTGAAACAACCGTAGGGCTTAAAAAAGCGGATAAGCCTGTTGAAGTAAAGAAAAAGGAAGTGGTAGCAGTTATTCCGCCAAAAATAGATAGCCTGGCAGCCGATTCAATTAAAAAACAAAAAACTGCCGATAGTATAGCAGCGGCCGTTCAAATTAAAAAAGAGGCCATTAAAACTAAAAAACAAAGGACCGCTGATAGCTTAGCGGCCGTGGCGCAAGCCAAAATACAGGCTAAGGCTGATGCTAAAATTAAAAAACAGAAAACTGCCGATAGCTTAGCGGCCGTGGCGCAAGCCAAAAAAGATGCGATTAAAGCTAAAGCCGCTGCTGCAAAGCAAAGCAAAGCTACGGTCATAGCATCTAAGTCGACTAAACAGGCCTCTACTCAGGTTCCACTCGGGCAAGTTGTTTCGCAAAGTGTTGCCGGGAATTTGGCAAACAGCGGTTTTGATCCGGGCAAACCCTGGGTAGTATTAATTAGTCCTTGCACCACCCAAGCAGCGGCTGATGCGGCTATAGCCAATCTTAAAAAGAAAGGGATCGACGCATTTATTGTACCTAACGCGCGTAATTCAAAAATCTATGTAGCTGTTGCGGGTTACAAAACCATTGGCGAAGCCGAAGCCGCAGTTCCTGCCTTTAAGAAAAAAGGCGTAACGGACGCTTATTTTACACAAATTACACAAAAGAAATGACGTTATTATTCTTGCAAACTGTTACCACAGATACTGTTAAAAAGTTAGCAGACACTGCCAACCATGCCACTCAGCAATTAGCCGCCATACCCCAACAAGATCTTCGCTTTGGCGATTTGATATTGAAAGGTGGCTGGGTAATGTTGCCTATCGGTATTTTGGCGGTTTTGGGACTGGTGATATTTTTTGAGCGTTATTTCACCATTCGCAAGGCTTCAAAAAACGAATCGCACCTGATGATACAAGTACGCGATAGTATTCACTCGGGTAATTTGCAATCGGCTATTGCTATATGCCGCAACAGTGATTCGCCGCTTGGTCGTATGCTGCAAAAAGGATTACTAAGGATAGGCCGCCCTATTAAAGATATTGAAGGTGCTATTGAAAATATAGGTAAACTGGAAGTAGCTAAACTGGAAAAAAACATAGGCATATTAGGCATAGTGGCGGGTATTGCACCCATGTTTGGATTCTTGGGAACTATTGCAGGGGTTATCAAAATATTTTATGATATTTCTAAAACAGATAATATCAGCATGGGCGTTATATCCGGAGGTTTATATGTAAAAATGGTTACATCCGCAGCCGGTTTGTTTGTAGGTATTGTGGCTTATGTATGTTATCATATTTTAAATATGATGGTAGACAAAGTGATATTAAAACTGGAAACCGACGCCATCGAGTTTATTGACCTTTTAGAAGAGCCCAGCAAATGAACCTGAGAAAGAGAAAAAGAGGAGCATCTGCCGAAGTTCACACTTCGGCCATGAATGATATTATGTTCTTCCTGCTGCTATTTTTCCTGATTGCATCTACCGTCACCAATCCAAATGTTATTAAATTAATGCTGCCTAAATCATCAAGTGGAAAGGCAGTATCCAAAAAAACAATTGTAGTGTCGGTTACCAGGGACCTCAGATATTATGTTGATAGAAAAGAGGTTCCGGTTGCTGATCTGCAGGCAACACTGTCGACCTACAAAAGCCTGGCTACCGAATTAACTATAGTTTTGTATGTAGATAAAACTGTTGCTATACAGGACGTAGTACAGGTGATGGATGTGGCCCAAAAATTAAATATCAAGCTAGTTTTAGCAACGGAACCAAAGTAGAAGATTAGTGATTAGTTAATTAGAGATTAGGCAGAAAATGGCTTAATGACCTAATGACTAATGACCAATGACTAAAAAAATGGAATATCGCGAAGAAAATAACTATCCAAAGGCATTTGCTGCAACAGGACTAATCCTGGCTGTGGTGATGGCTTTATGTTATTTTATCGTATTCACTAATCCGCCCAAGCAGGAAGACGGAACCGGCGGAATACTGGTAAACTACGGCACAACGGACGAAGGATCAGGCAAAGACATTCTCAGCACCGAAGAGCCGTCGGTAGCTGAAAAAGCCAATCATACGCCGCCAAATAAGGTAACGCCAACCCCTCCTACCGATCAAAAAACACAGGACGATAATAGCGATAAAAAAATAGTTACACAAAATAGTGAAGACGCACCCGAAGTTGCCGATAAATCAAAAAAAGCAACAACAGCTGTAGCCACGGCGCAACCCACTAAACCTGTCCCCAAACAGGTAGTAAACCAGGCGGCATTATTTAAAGGAAACACCAATAAGGGCGCTGGCGCAGGTGATGGCACAACCAATACACCGGGCAACCAGGGCAGTCCCAACGGTTCGGTACTAAGTGATAATTATGGACCCGGCGGATCAGGCGGCGGACTAAACCTGCCCAACTGGCATTTTGTAAACCCGCCTGATGTGAAAAATGTTCACCGTGTTCCCGGCATTGTTGTTGTCGATTTCACTATTGACCAAAATGGTAATGTATTGGAGGCTCATGCTAATCGCAGCAAAACCAGGGCCTCGCTCGACCTGGTACAAGGCTGTATAGATGCCATGAAAAACACCCGGTTTACTTCTTCACTGCCCGCTTCAGGCAATCAAAAAGGTGAATATTCATTTATATTTAAGGTTGATTAAGGTTATTGTTCATAACTTTGCCCCGTTGTAACAAGCAATGAATTATCAAGAAACACTAAACTATCTCTATGCCCAACTACCCATGTTTACGCGCGTGGGTTCATCTGCCTACAAAGCTAACCTGGATAATACTATTGCTTTATGCCAGCTTTTAGATAATCCACAAACCAAATTTAAAAGCGTTCATATTGGCGGCACAAATGGCAAAGGGTCTACCTCGCATATGCTGGCTGCTATTTTGCAAATCGCCGGTTATAAAACCGGGCTGTACACTTCACCCCATTTAAAAGATTTCAGGGAACGCATCCGTATCAACGGGCAAATGATAAGCGAACAGGAAGTAATTGATTTTGTGGCCAACTATTCGAAAGATTTTGAGGAAATCAACCCCTCATTTTTTGAAATGACCGTCGCGCTGGCCTTTGATCTCTTTGTTAAAGAAAAGGTAGATATTGCAGTTGTTGAAGTCGGTTTGGGCGGACGGCTGGATTCAACAAATATTATTACCCCACTCTTGTCGGTAATTACCAATATTGGGTGGGACCATATGAATATATTGGGCGATACTTTACAATTGATAGCTGCAGAAAAAGCGGGTATTATCAAACCCAAAATCCCTGTCATTATAGGCGAATATCAAGCTGAAGTTGCGGATATATTTATCCACAAAGCAAAACAGCAAAACGCCGACCTGGTATTTGCCTCTGAAGAATGGGATGTAGAGTCGGAGACAAAAAACAAAGTATCCCCCACCAACTACTCCGAAGATAATTTTTTAGACATCATAACCTATCCTCAAAAAGCTTCGCGTACCACGCACTATTTACAACTTGATCTACCCGGCACCTATCAGCTTAAAAACATAAAAACCGTATTATGCACGGTTAATGAATTACGTGCCCAGGGATTTACTATTACGGATGAACACATTCAAACCGCCCTGCGCCAGGTTAAGTCGTTAACCGGCTTACATGGTCGCTGGGAGACTATTAGTACTTCTACCCTAACCATATGCGATACCGGTCACAATCCGGAAGGTATACAGGAAGTATTAAAAAATATTGCCAATATAACTTATGACCAACTGCATTTTGTGATAGGCATGGTGAATGATAAGGACAGCAGTAAAGTTTTATCCATGTTACCCAAAAATGCGATGTATTACTTTTGTAAACCGGATATACCACGCGGGTTGGAAGCCGAAAGCTTAAAGGCTAAAGCTGAAAGCTTTGGATTGATAGGAAAAGCTTATCCATCAGTAAAATCAGCACTGGCCGCAGCGCAAAGCAGCGCTCAAATGAACGATTTGGTTTTTGTTGGCGGTAGTACGTTTGTTGTTGCTGAAGTTATTTAGAATCCAACATTATAAATTCTATTTTTACGCTATAAAATCATTTATCTATGACCTACCTGCCTTCACCCGACAGATATAAAAACATGTTGTACCGCCGCTGCGGCAATAGCGGTATAAAGCTTCCGGCGGTTTCGCTTGGCTTATGGCATAACTTTGGCGATGTTGACGTAACCGATAACTACCGCAAAATTTTGCATTTGGCATTTGACAACGGCATCACGCATTTCGACCTGGCCAACAACTATGGCCCTCCTCCGGGATCGGCTGAAGAAAACTTTGGCCGCATTTTAAAGGAAGATTTTAGCAACTATCGCGATGAACTGATCATTTCGAGCAAAGCGGGCTATACCATGTGGGACGGCCCATACGGGGATTGGGGCTCAAAGAAATATTTAGTATCCAGCCTTGACCAGAGCTTAAAACGAATGGGATTGGATTACGTAGATATATTTTATCATCACCGTCCTGATCCGGATACGCCATTGGAAGAAACCATGGGCACGTTGGACCTGATTGTAAGGCAGGGAAAGGCTTTGTATGTAGGCGTATCTAATTACCCTGCTGATCTTACCGAAAAGGCATCAGCTATCTTAAAACGATTAGGCACCCCTTGTTTAATTCATCAGCCCAAATATTCTATGTTTGAGCGCTGGGCAGAGGGCGGATTATTAGATGTGTTAGGAAAAGAGGGCATCGGTTGTATCCCGTTTTCGCCTTTGGCACAGGGTTTATTAACTGATAAATACCTGCATGGCATTCCGCAGGATTCAAGAGCGGCAAAATCTACAGGTTTCCTGCAAACCAGCCAGGTTACTGATGATAAACTGGCCCGTATTAAACAACTGAATGAACTTGCCGTACAGCGTGGGCAAACACTGGCGCAAATGGCGCTGGCCTGGCTGCTAAAAGACAGCAGGGTAACATCGGTATTGATCGGCGTGAGTAAAACAGAACAATTACTGGATTCTATAAAAGCATTGGATAATATCCAATTTTCAGCAGAAGAGTTAGCCAAAATTGAAAATATATTAAAGTAATGGCAGATATTAATTGGGGTATAATAGGCTGCGGCAATGTAACAGAGATCAAAAGCGGGCCTGCGTTTAATAAAGTACCAGGAAGCAATTTAATTGCTGTAATGCGGCGCAATGCCGCAAAAGCAGCTGACTATGCCCAAAGGCACAACGTTAATAAATGGTATGCCGATGCAGCCGAATTAATGGATGATTCTGAAATAAACAGTATTTATATCGCCACGCCGCCCGCCTCGCATTTAGCCTATGCTTTATCAGCCTTACAAAAAGGTTTTAATGTATATGTTGAGAAACCGGTAACGCTAAATGCCGTCGAGGCACAGCAAATGGCTGATGCGGTTAAGCAAAACGAAGGTCGTTTAACCGTAGCGCATTATCGCCGCGCCCAGCCACTATTTTTGTTTATAAAAGAGCTGCTGGATAAAAATACGATTGGTGAAATACGCACCGTACAGATTAAAATGTGGAAAAGCGCTAAACCGCCGCTGGTTGACAACACGCCAGACAATTGGCGGGTGCAGCCGGAATTTTCGGGCGGTGGCTATTTTCATGACCTGGCACCACACCAACTCGACCTGATGCTGTTTTATTTTGGCGAGCCGGCATATTACCAGGGCTATTCACTCAATCAATCAGGGCTGTATCCTGCCGATGACAATGTAACCGGGCAAATTATTTTTAAGAATAAAGTTGTCGTAAATGGTTCCTGGTGTTTTAATGTTGCCGAAAGCGAGGCCATAGATAAGTGCGAGATCATAGGCTCTAAGGGCAGTATTAATTTCTCTTTTTTCTCCGGCCATGTAGTTAACTGGAAAGTAGAAAATGAGAATAAGTCGATGACATTTTCCCCGTTGCAACATGTGCAGCAACCGTTGATTGAAAAGATAGTTGATTATTTTAATGATAAAGGACCTAACCCCTGCTCAATTGAAGAGGCAGTTGTTTTGATGAAAATAATGGACGCTTTTGGTAAACATAATTAAAACCTGTCATTGCGAGGAGCAGCACCGGTTAAGCTGAGGGCGACGAAGCAATCCCGTCGCACGTATAATGAAGCGACGAGATTGCTTTGGCCCAGCGTTTGCAATGCCCCAACGGGCCGCGCAATGACAAACAGGTTAAAAGTTATTTCTTCTTCGGCACCTTAGCGCCTTCTTTTCTCGCTTCAGATAGCCCGATAGCAACTGCTTGCTTTCTGCTGGTTACTTTTTTACCACTGCCGCTTTTTAGTTTACCCTCTTTCATTTCGTGCATGGTTTTTTCTACCTTTTCGCCTGCTTTTTCAGAATATTTTGCCATGATGTTTATAATTAAGCAAATAATATAAAGTGATACAAAATATTTGCCAGTTTTATTTCACCTATAGGAAACTTACATTTGTTCCTGATGAACAGAATTTCAGAAACCGACCTAATTTTAAATGCTGACGGCAGCGTATATCATTTAGACCTTTTACCGGGCGAGATAGCAGATACGGTAATAACCGTTGGCGACCAGGACCGGGTTGAAGGCATTACCAAATATTTTGATCAGATAGAATTTAAAAAAGCCAGGCGCGAATTTGTAACCCATACCGGGCGCATAGGCAATAAGCGTATAACTGTAATTTCAACCGGTATAGGTACGGACAACATTGATATTGTATTAAACGAGCTCGACGCGCTGGTTAACATTGATTTTAACACACGCACGGTAAAAACTGATCTGCAGCGTTTAAACATTATCCGTATAGGTACAACAGGCGCCGTACAGGCTGATGTACCGGTGGATAGTTTGCTGGTATCCGCTTCCGCGTTCGGACTTGATCCGCTAATGCATTATTATCAACAAGAACTATCCAACAGCGAACAATCATTACTGGATGCCTTCAAATCCGCTTTGCCAAAAAGCTATGCACTTTCGCCCTATATAGCTTCAGCCGGTAATGTATTGTTAAATACATTAGGTAAAGGAATACAACAAGGCATTACGATAACCGCTCCCGGCTTTTATGCACCGCAGGGACGACAGGTCAGGGCTGCCTCGGCTATGCCGCAGTTAATGGAGATCATACAAAATTTCAAAGCCGGCGAACAGCGCATTACCAATTTAGAGATGGAGACTGCCGGAATATACGGCCTGGCTGCCAGTTTGGGCCATCAGGCGTTATCATTTAACATTGTGTTGGCCAACCGCGCTACCCATACTTTTAGCAAACAACCGGCTCAAATAATGGATCATTACATAAAAGAGATCTTAGAAAAAATATCGGGGGAGCCCCCTCTAATCCCCCCGGGTAGGACAATGTCATAAAGTTAACGTGAGTTCGATATAAGAAGCCGGTGCAAAAACCCTATGACCCGTCAGGGTCTACCTATTTGTAGTGTAACAATATAAGATTTTGTCTTGCCTCGTTAGAGGTTACCCTTCTTAAACCGACCCGTCAATTTGGGTTTGCACCTACGGCGCAATGTCTTTTTCTTTTGATGATTCTACAAATAGGTAGACCCTGACGGGTCAATGTTTCTTATATCGAACTCGCGTTAATTTAATAAATTAAAAATGCTCCGTTAGGAGCAAAATGTCTGTAGAAAAAATAAAATAGGAGGATTAGCATGCCGTAGGTATGCAACTTAGTTCGGTACCTACAGCACCGAATGAGCGACTTAATATTTTTCTATAGACATTTAGTCCCGATGGGACTTAATAATGTTTAACTTAATGACATTGACCATAGGGGAGACTTTTTAATATTTTAAAATATGCTAATCATACAACGCAATATTATTGTATATTCAAACCTATAAACATTTAATAGCCCCTTATGACATCTAAAAAACTTATAGCCCCGTTTTACGAGCGTTTATCATTAGTGTTAATCGGCATTCTATCGCTTGGCTTTTTAGTTATACAGGGTAAAGAAGTACTTGATCCGTTAGTATTTGGGTTTTTGTTTGCTATACTTTTATTGCCGGTATCGGGCTTTCTCGAGCGTAAACTCCGGCTACCGCGCAGCATCTCTTCTCTCCTATCCATACTATTATTAATTGCCTTTGTAGGCGGTATATTATACCTGGTTGGCACACAAATATCAAAATTATCCAGCGACTGGCCCATGCTCAAAAAGCAGGTTGCTCAATCTATAAATAATGTTGCGGGGTGGATAGAACAAACCGTACATATTGATCTGCAAAGTCAAAAAAATTATATTGAAATCACCGGGAAAAAGATAATGGCCTCGGGTACAGAAGTGGTTGGCACCACCTTCGGGGCGGTGTCGTCATTGATGCTGTTCTATGTGTTCATCATGATCTTTACTTTTTTCATCCTTTTTTACCGCCGGATACTATTTAGGTTTGTGCTACAGGCATTCGGGCATGATAATGAGCATGTTGTGCATGATATTGTTGAAAATATTCAAAACATACTGCGCCAATATATTTTGGGGCTTTTAATAGAGATGGTGGTAGTGGCCAGCGTTGCCTGTACGGCGTTTTGGATGATAGGTATAAAATATGCGGCTTTGCTGGGCATTATTGTGGGCCTGTTTAACATTATCCCCTACCTCGGTATTTTTAGCGCATTGCTTTTAAGTGTGCTCATTACTTTTGCAACCGGTGCCGTTAGCGATGCCATTTGGGTTGGCGCAAGTGTACTGGGTATTCACGTGGTTGACTCTAATTTATTACTACCAACAATTGTAGGTTCAAAAGTGCGGCTAAATGCCCTGATCACCTTTTTAGGGATCATATTAGGCGAAATGATATGGGGGCTGTCGGGTATGTTTTTATCTATCCCAATGATCGCTATTTTTAAAATAATCTTTGACCGGATTGAAAGCCTTAAACCCTGGGGTTACCTGCTTGGCGGCGATTATGAGTATAAAAAATCGGCCGAAAAGAAAATGAAAACGGAGTAAGAGAATCAAGAGTCAAGAACCAAGAGCGGCAGGATAGGTTAACAGCAAATATTATATCTTGACTCTTGGTTCTTGATTCTTGGCTCTTGGTTCTTCCATTACTTTACCAAATGCCAAACGCGGATATATAAAGTAGCGCTATAAACCAATATGATAACGGTATTAAGCACTAATAGCCAATTCAGGTCCATCTCTCTATATTTCTTTAGGGTACAAATAACCAGCAGACTTATAAAACCTACCATCAGTATAATGGGGAATACAAATATCCATTTGTGATGCGTAGTAAAATAAAGGTTTTGCAATTTGTGGTTATCGCCCTGCATAAAAGGAACAAGCGAGATTAACAGCAATATGAAAAATAGGCGCACTACAACCTTCGCGGCAATTTGACTGGCTTTTAACATAGCGCAAAATTACTTTTTAAATTTATTTCGATAATAATTTAGGGTTAGTTATTTAGTATTAATTTAGTTGCAATTGTCTGAACCACGATTTGCAGGATTTACAGATTAATCTGATGATTGTTGAAAAGATCGGGCAAATCCTTTAATCCCATAAATCATGGTTCAGACAAGAATAAGCCAAACTATGTATTTGAAACATAAACTATCTATAATTTGCCTTTTAACGCTGCTAGCCTTCACGGTATCGGCTCAAAAATCATTTAAAATAGTTCCATTAGGTGTTTTGGGTGGTATTGATGAAAGCAACCTGTCGGCCTATATGGTGTCGCCTGTTGGTTCAAACAGTTATATCTGCCTAGATGCCGGAACATTACATTATGGCATTGAAAAAGCCATCACCAATAAAGTTTTTAATATCCCCTCCGATGAGGTATTGAAAAAATACATTAAAGGCTACTTTATCTCCCATTCGCATTTGGATCATATAGCCGGGCTCATTATCAACTCGCCCGACGACAGCGCCAAAAACATCTATGCCTTTGGCGATTGTATAACTACCATTAAAACTCATTATTTTACCTGGGCCAGCTGGGCCAATTTTGCAAATGAAGGCGAAGCACCTATACTAAAAAAATATACTTATAAAACGCTTATCCCGGGAGTTGAAACAGCTATCGAAAACACATCGATGAAAGTAAGGGCTTTTCCTTTAAGTCATTCTAACTTAACCAGTACGGCATTTTTAGTGCAAAGCAAGGACGATTACTTATTATACCTGGGTGATACCGGGGCTGACGAAATTGAAAAAAGCCATAACCTGCAAAATTTATGGGAGGCCGTTGCCCCGCTTATAAAAAGTGGGAAATTAAAAGCGATAATGATCGAAGTGTCTTTTCCAAATGAACAACCGGAAAAGACCTTATTCGGCCATTTAACGCCAAAATTATTCATGATAGAGATGAACGCATTGAGTGAATTAACCGGACCTGCTGCACTTAAAAATTTAAATGTGGTTATTACCCATCTAAAACCGCCTTTCTCAAGCATAACAAGGATCAAAACTCAATTGAAGGCTGAAAATAAATTAGGAATGAACCTGGTATATCCACAACAGGGAAAACCATTAATATTTTAACACCAATAGCTTTTATATCTTTGCAACCTATATGAAATACCTGCGCCTGCTTTTATTTCCGTTTTCCTTAATCTATGGGTTGGTAGTCGTTATACGCAACTGGTGCTATGACACCGGTGTGTTTGAAAGCCATGAGTTTAATGCTCCTATTATATCTATAGGTAATTTAGCAGTCGGCGGGGCTGGTAAAAGCCCCATGACCGAATATTTGATCAACCTGTTTAAAAACGACCATAAACTGGCTACCCTAAGTCGCGGTTATGGCCGGCATACCAAAGGATACCTAACTGCCTCTGCCACTGCAACTGCAACTACAATAGGCGACGAACCTGCGCAGTTTAAACAAAAGTTCCCGGATATTACGGTGGCCGTTTGCGAAAAAAGAGTGGACGGCATCAAACAGTTATTGCCCAATCATGACCTGATTATATTAGACGACGCCTACCAGCATCGCGCAGTTAAACCGGGTTTGAGCATTTTATTGTTTGATTACAACCACCTCGATCAACCACAACTGGTGTTACCTGCAGGCAACCTGCGCGAGCCATTTAGCGGGCGCTGGCGGGCCGATGTTTTGATAGTAAGTAAATGTCCGCAGACGTTAACTACAAGCGAGCAGGACAGCTTGATTTCGCTTCTAAGACCCATGGGCTACCAGCAGGTGTTCTTCACATCTATCAGTTACCAGTCATTACAGGATATGAGCGGGAATATTGTAAATGAGATAATAGACAATGATACCACCGTATTCCTGCTTACCGGGATAGCCAATGCCGATCCGTTGGTACAACAGCTAAAAAAACAAACCGCTAAACTGGTACATCATAATTATCCCGATCATCATCAGTTTACCTTAAAAAATATCACTAAACTTGCCGATGAATTCAATGCTTGCTCATCACAAAAAAAACTGATCATCACAACAGAAAAAGATGCGCAACGTTTAGGAAAACAGGAACTGCTGCCGCTTGTTAACCAGCTTCCGGTTTTAGTGTTACCGATAGGTACCGGTTTTTTAAATAACGCGCAGCAACAATTTGATCAATTAGTAAGAAATTATGTTACAGAACATACAAAGCACAACCCAATACATTAAGAGCCGCATAGGTGATTTTGAACCTGAAGTTGGTATAATTTTAGGGACGGGCCTGGGCGCGCTGGTAAATGAAATAGAAATTGAAAAGCAGTTAATGTATTCAAACATTCCTGACTTCCCTATCTCTACGCTGGAGTTCCACTCGGGTAAGCTGATCTTTGGTACGCTTTCCGGCAAAAAGGTAGTGGCTATGCAGGGGCGTTTGCATTATTATGAAGGTTATACCATGCAGCAGATCACCTTCCCGGTTAGGGTGATGAAAATGCTGGGTATAAAAACGCTGTTGGTATCAAATGCCAGCGGTGCCTTGAATCCTGCTTTTAAAAAGGGCGACCTGATGATTATTGAGGACCACATTAATTTACAACCCGACAACCCGCTTTTGGGAAGAAACGAATCTGAACTGGGCCCCCGTTTTCCTGACATGAGCGAGCCCTATAAACATCACCTGATAGATAAGGCATTGGCTATTGCGGCAACAAACAATATTGTATGCCATAAAGGAGTTTATGTAGCGGTAACGGGCCCTAACCTGGAAACCAGGGCCGAATATAAATTTTTACGGATTATAGGCGGTGATGCGGTTGGGATGAGTACGGTACCCGAAGTAATTGTTGCAAATCATATGGATCTGCCTGTATTTGCTATTTCTGTGTTAACAGATGAAGGTTTTCCTGAAGTGCTTAAGCCGGTTTCGGTAGAAGAAATATTAGCGGTTGCCCGCGAATCGGAACCTAAAATGACATTAATACTTAAAAATTTGATCGCCGGTTTTTGATGCTCAATAAGCTTAAATATTTATTCATTTTTTTGATCTGTGCGTCGGCGCAGGCAGTTTTTGCGCAAAATTATCCTCCACCTACTAACGGTCAGCAAAACATTTACCGGCAGGATACCTCAACCAGGCCAAAAAAACTTACCGACGACCAATTGATAGATACCCTCCGTAAGCGCGAGGAAAGTCAGAAAGATTCTGTTGTTTTCAGCTCAAAGTTTATCCGCGTAACCAACGAGCGTTTGTTGAATGATAGTACGCAGGTTTTTCCGGTTGACACGGGACTAACCAATTTTGAGAATTATAGTCCGCTTTATCAGCCCAAAAACCCCAGGCTTAATTTAGGAAACCTGGGTTTGGCTCAAAAAAGCCTGTTATTTGATGCGCCCAAGACTATTGGCTTTGATGTGGGACTGCATGCGCTTGATCTTTATTTATTAACGCCGCAGGATGTTCAGTACTACCGGGCCCGGGTACCTTATACAGTTCTTTCATTTGTATCGGGCGGCACCACAGAACAAATACTTAAAATAACGCACACACAAAACGTCAATAAATACTGGAACGTTGGTTTTAACCTTAATTTCATCGGCTCGCGTGGGTACTATAGCTACCAGCTTTTGGGGCAAAACGTCAGCGATTTAACGGCTGATATTTATACCTGGCACGAATCGAAAAACAAGCGATATAATTTGTTGGCTACTGTTTTATTTAACAATTTAAAATCGCCAGAAACAGGTTCTTTATTAAATGATTCACTTTTTACCAGCGCCAAAGGTTCATTTGACCGCACTACCGAGCCGGTGCCTCTTCCCCAAACTTATGAAAACTGGAAAAGCAGCACCGTTTACATTAAACAATTTTATTACATAGGCCGGGTTGATACACTTAAAGACAAGGCAGCTTCAAATAATGTATTGCCTACACAACGTGTAGCCTATACCTTTAACTACAATGTGCAGAAGTATGATTTTTTATCAAATGATGTGGACACTTATCATGCTTTCCCTGACTATTATTTTGCATCCAACCGATCGCGCGATTCGCTCACGGTACACCACCTGCAAAATGATTTTTCTTACAGCTTTTACCTCCGGGGCAAATCGGGCAAATTTGTAAAAAATGAATTTAAGCTCGACCTCGGGCTTACCCATGATCTATACAGTTACTCACAGTATGTAAGTGATAGCACCACAAATTCAGTTGGCGTTAAGATAAAGCAGATGGACAAGGAACAGGATGCATCGTTCCAGGATATTACGATTAAAGGCAAGGCAAGTTACCGGTTCAGCGATAAGGTTGGCTTGGAGCTTAATGTTAACCAAATTGCCGCCGGGCGAGATTTTGGCGACTTTTTGTATGATGCCAAAGCATTGGTTTCGGGCGGTAAAAAAGCGGGCAAAATAATTATTGATGGCTACGTACAAAGCAGTTCGCCACCTTTGGTATATACCGATTGGATAACGAACCATTATATATTTCATAATTCGTTTAAAAATCAAAAAACTACCAGTTTATCCTTCAATTATATAAACGATGCGCTGCAATTAGATTTAAAAGCAGAATATTTCCTAATAGCCGATTATCTGTACTTTGCTTCGCCAACCGGTGGCATTGATGCAACGCCACAACAGTCGGGTAATGATATAAGCGTACTGAAATTTAGTTTGGGCAAAAACTTAGCCTTAGGCAACTGGCACTTTGATAATTTTGTGGTGTATGAAAAAACGGATGCCCAATCTACCTTACGCATCCCCGCTTTATATACTTACAGCAGCCTTTATTATAATACATTTTTGTTTGGGGTATTGCATGCTGCCATGGGCACCAATGTACGGTTCAACACTTCTTATGAAGCACAATCATATGCCGTCGGATTAGGAGAGTTTTATAATGGCACCAATGTTACTTTCTCATCATACCCTGTAGCCACTGTATTTGTAAAAGCTACTTTACAACGTACCAATATTTTTGTGCAGTATGATTATGCCGATCAGGGCCTATTTAGTAAAGGCTATTATACGGTGAATCGCTATCCGCAACAAAATCACTTATTGAAGTTTGGCGTAAGCTGGACATTCTTTGATTAACTGTTATTAAGTTTGCAGTTATAGGTGATAAGTGACTGGTTAAGTTAACATAATGTCAAACTGCAAACTGCAAACTGCAAACTGCAAACTGCAAACTGCAAACTGCAAACTGCAAACTGCAAACTACAAACTGCAAACTGCAAACTACGTCTTCTGCTTCTTCTTTCTCGCTGCCGGGAACAGCACGTTGTTTAATATCAACCGGTAGCCGGGCGAATTGGGATGTAGGGAAAGATCAGTTCCACGGTCAGTGTTATTGTTACCACCTCCACCAAGACCGCGACCGCCGAAACCTCCACCTCCGCCACGACCGCCAAAGCCGCCACCTTGCTGCCGCTCAGGGTCATGCCCACCATAAAATGTCCATTGTCCCTTGCCAAATTCACCATGAATATAGCGGGCCTCGTTAGCGCTTTTGTTTTCGCCCATTATGGTAACACCGGGTTTAAGTTTATCCTTGTTAAAGGCGGTAGCTAACCCATTAAACCCTTTGATAACCCGTTCATGATCCTGTGTAAGCATGCTGGGCACAACGTCCCATTTTGCTGAAAAATCAAATAGGGTAAAAAAATCATGCTCAGGATCCAACCGGCGGTTGCGGCCCACATCAATATCACTAAAACCGCGCGAGCCATCTATCACCACATGGAAGTTTTGAAAAGCCAGCGTTTCGTTAAAATCCAGTTTTGACTGCGCCCTGGGGTCTACCGGGTCACCGTCATATTGTTCGTCAACAATATCCGTGTTATGAGCAGCTAAAGCTATATCAAAGCTATCTGCGCCCGAGCACATGGCCAGTAAAAACCCGCCACCGGCAACAAAATCGCGAATGCGCTGGGCAACCGCCAGCTTCATTTTTGAAACTTTTTGAAAACCAAACTTATGTGCAGTTGCTTCCTGCAGCGCCTTATCCGCCGCGAAGTCTTCGCCACGGCTTCCAAATCCGCCACCATTCTGGCCCTTACTGTATTGCCCGGTAAAATCCTCATGATGCAGGTGCACCCAATCGTATTTTACCAGGTCGCCTTTTAATATCTCGGTATCGTAAATAATATCAAAGGGTATTTCGGCATATCTTAATACAATCAAAACTGCGTCATCCGATGGTTTGATACCTTCTTTAGGCGAATAAACCGCCATTTTGGGCGCTTTCTCCAGTTTCACCAAATCCATATTTACCGACGGGTCATTAATCTGAGTAATGATCTCGCTTACTTTAGCATCCGGTAATACTTCATAGCTAACGCCTCTTATCCGGCATTCATCTTCCAGCTTTTTATCATACTTGCTCATAAAGCTGCCGCCGCGATAATTAAGCAGCCAGTCAACCTCATCACCATTTTTTAGTACCCAAAACGCAACACCGTACGATTTTAAATGATCCTTCTGCACCTCATCCATTGGTATCAATATAGATGCTGCCCTACATAGATAAGGTATCCCGATAATTATCGGGAGGAGAAAAGTAAAAGCCAAAAGGTATTTAAAAAAGTGCTTCATTTTAAATCACTTATTATATTTAACTGCAAACTGCACACTCAAAACTGCAAACTGAAATCACGTTTTCTGTTTCTTTTTCTTTGCCGCCGGGAACAATACATTATTCAATATCAACCGGTAACCCGGTGAGTTGGGATGTAATGAAAGATCGGTCGGCGGGTCATTAACGTTATGCTGGTAATCCTCGGGGTCGTGCCCGCCATAAAATGTCCACTGTCCCTTACCGTATTCGCCATGAATGTAACGGGCCTCGTTAGCGGTTTTCATTTCGCCCATTATGGTAACACCCGGCTTCAGCTTATTGATATCATAAGCGGTGGTAAGGCCCATAAAGCCCTTGATTACTTTGTCGTGATTTTGGGTAAGCATACTGGGCACCACATCCCATTTGGCCGAAAAATCAAACAGCGTAAAAAAGTCTTTTGTTTTATCCACCTGGCGCACCTGCGTATCGTCGATATCACTAAACTGGTGCGAAAAAGGATTCATATCCAATGTGAAATTCTGGAATGCCAAGGTCTGTGTATAATCCAGTTTTGACTGCGCGAAAGGATCGGCTGCATCTCCGTCAAACATGGCTTCACAAATATCGGTATTGGCTGCGGAAAGCGCTATATCAAAAGTATCGGTACCCGAGCACATGGCAAACAAAAAGCCACCACCGGCACAAAAATCGCGGATATGTTGTGCCACCGCCAGTTTCATTTGCGATACTTTTTTATAGCCCAGTTTTTGCGCGGTTTCTTCCTGCAACTTTTTATCCTGGACATACCAGGGTTCGTTTTTATACACATAAAACTTGCTATACTGGCCGGTAAAATCTTCGTGGTGCATATGCAGCCAGTCGTATTTTGGCAAATCGCCGGCTAACACTTCTTCATCATATATTACATCAAAAGGGATCTCTGCATACTTTAACACCAGCGTAACCGCATCATCCCATGGCATCTTGTTTTTGGGCGAATAAACTGCCATTTTGGGCGCCTTTTCCAGCTTCACCAGGTCCATATTAACAGATGGATCGCTCACCTGCGCAATAATCTCACTTACCTGCGCATCGGCTATAACCTCGCAGCTAACCCCACGCACACGGCACTCCTCTTCCACTTTTTTATCATATTTGGTCATAAAGCTACCGCCACGGTAATTTAGCAGCCAGTCAACCTCATCGCCATTTTTTAATATCCAGAAAGCAATACCGTATGATTTTAAATGATCTTTCTGCACCTCATCCATGGGTATTAATATGGACGCAGCCTTGGCGGTAAAAGCTATCCCGATAACTATCGGGAGGAGAAAGGTAAACGCTAAAAGATATTTGATTCTGTTCATTAGTATCAAAAATAACGAATTATTACTAAAGCTATTGTGATTTAATTTTGAATTATTGAATGCAAACAACTATTCTCCAGAGCAAACCCATTAAAACAACTTGACGGTTTTACCCTCTTTGTCCGCCCATTGGCGGAAAGAGAGGGTGGTCGAGCGATTTAGTCCCGATAGCTATCGGGAGGTGAGTCCTAATGAAGCGATATTACCGTCAATGCCCGTCGGCGACTACTCACCCGACATCGCTTCGCTCGTCTGCCCTCTCTTTCCGCCAATGGGCGGACAAAGAGGGCTGGGAAGGTTTTAATGTTTTTAATGCGCTTGCCCTGAACTATTCTACAATCAACCAATCTCTAATCTCTAAAAATTATTACCTTTGCCAACTATCTAAAAAAAGAAATGAGTAAAGCAATAATCAAAACCGAAAAAGGCGACATGACTGTCGAATTTTACGAGAAAGACGCCCCAATAGCTGTAGCAAACTTTAAAAAACTGGCCAAATCAGGTTTTTATGATAATGTTACCTTTCACCGGGTAATACCAAATTTCATGGTACAAGGTGGTGACCCTACAGGTACCGGCGCTGGTGGCCCGGGCTATCATATAGATTGCGAATTAACCGGAGACAACCAATATCATGATCGTGGCGTATTGTCTATGGCACACGCAGGTCGTAATACCGGTGGATCACAATTTTTCATCTGCCACAGCCGTGCAAACACTGCTCATTTAGACAGGAACCATACTTGCTTTGGCAAGGTTATTGAAAATGTTGATGTAGTGGATGATATACGTCAGGGTGATAAAATTTTAGGAATAGAAGTTTTAGAAGATTAAGTTAAAGACGTTGCAGATGTTGAAAGGTTGAAAAAGTTAACCTTTTCAACTTTTTCAACCTTTGTAACCATTATAACATAACAAATGAATTTAAGCGGAATTGTAGCCGTATCGGGAAAACCAGGATTGTGGAAGGCATTGGCTCAAAACAAAAACGGCTTTGTATTAGAGAGCCTTGATGCGCAAAAAACCAAACTGATTGCCAATTTATCAACCGCTAAGTTAGCTGCGTTGGATGAGATAACCATTTTTGGTTATGACGAGGATATAAAGCTAACTGATGTATTTGAGCGCATGAAAAGTACTACCAACGTTCCGGATGCTAAAGCTGACGGTAAGGTATTGAGAGCATTTTTTAAGGAAGTGGCGCCTGATCATGATGAGGAAAAGGTTTATGCCTCTGATATGAAAAAGGTTATTACCTGGTATACTATATTAAAGGATATGCCTTTATTTAACGAGGCGGCTCCTGCTGCTGCAACTGAAGAAGCTGAAGTTGAAAAACCGGTATTAAAAGCTCCTGCGGTGACTGAAAAGCCAAAACCAAAGGCAGTGCAAAAGAAAGCTCCTGTTGCGCCTAAGCCGCCAAAGATCAATACGCCAAAAAATCCGTCGAGAGCGGGATAGTAATGTGCAAATATGCAGATGTGCGGATGTGCAAATGATATGTTATCATTACTTACATCTGCACATTAAATTAGCTACTCCCATTATCTGCACATTTGCATATCCGCACATCTGCACATCTAACAGTCCTGATGCTTGCAATCTTCATCAGCAAATTCGGGTTCGAAGGTGCTGTGATTAATATCGAGATGTTGTAAACGATGACGCAGATCATGCTTAATATTGTCAAATAACGGCAGATTTTCCGGTTCGATAACCAGGTGAGCCGTTAATGCGTTTTCTGTAGTACTCAGGGCCCAAACGTGCATATGATGTACATCAACCACGCCTTTCGCCTTTAACAGTTCGCCTTTAATTTTATCAAGATTCATTTCCTTAGGTACGCCGTCCATCTCCAGTCTTAAACTGTCTTTAAGCAGGCTCCAGGTACCGCGCAATATAACGATGGCTATAAGTAAACTTACCACACTGTCTATCCAGTACCAGTTGGTAAAGTAAATGATCAGGCCCGATATAACTACGCCTAATGATACTACCGCATCCATTGCCATATGTAAATAAGCGCCTTTAACATTCAGATCTTTATCTTTATCCTTCACAAAAAGCCATGCAGTAACGGCATTAATACCAATACCTATCAATGCCACCCAGGCCATAGTACCACCGGAAACCTTTTCGGGAGTAATAAAGCGCATAATAGCTTCGTAAGCAATAAACCCGACTGAAACAAACAGGATCATCGCATTAAAAAAAGACACAATGATTGTCGACCGTTTATAGCCGTAAGTATATTGACTATTTGAGCTCACTTTAGTTAGCTTAAATGCCAGTAAGGCTAAAGCTAAGCCTGCCACATCACTCAGGTTATGCCCCGCATCAGTTAACAATGATAATGAATGCGTAATAAACCCGGCAATTACTTCAATAACTACAAAAGCAGAGTTGAGTATAATACCGATAATAAAGGCGCTGTTTAAATGATCTAACTTGGGTGCATCGTGATGGTGATGTCCAAATAATCCATGAGCGTGATCATGGTCGTGCGAATGAGAATGATCGTGGGAATGAGAATGGTCGTGACCTGCTGACATAGGGCAAAGGTAACCTTTTATTAAGTCAAAAGTGAAAATTCAAAAGTCAAAAATAGTAACAAGTGTTTGGTTATTGATGATGATAAGGCTCCCCCTTAATGATGGTAAAGGCGCGATATAACTGCTCAGCAAAAAAAAGGCGTATCATTTGGTGCGAAAAGGTCATGCGCGAAAAGGATAGCTTATCATTGGCCCGTTGGTAAACAGCCTGGTCAAAGCCATAGGGTCCTCCTACTATAAAAACCAGGTTAGCGGTCGAGCTTATTGCTTTTTTATTTAGATAAGCGGCAAATTGTTGCGAGGTAAACTCTGTTCCGTTCTCATCCAGTAAAACAACATGATCCAAAGGGGTTATCTTTTTCAGGATCATTTCGGCCTCCTTGGTTTTCTGCTGATCGGGAGTTAAGGCTTTGGTGTTTTTTAATTCGTTAAGGTCCACCATTTCCAGTTTGGTGTAATGTTTCAGTCGTTTAATATACTTATCTATCCCCTCTTTTAAATAAGCGTCCTCGGTTTTACCTACGGTTAAAAAAATGATCTTCATATTGAAAAACAAATAAACGTTTATTTAAAATATAAGTGCTTATTTAGCTTGATTTTTATTCAAAAATGGAACAAGATATTCTAAACGATTACCAACAACGCGCTTCGCTGGCACATGAGGAAGCTAATAAATATAAAACACTGGTTGATACTTATTCATTTCTACGGTTAAGCATTTTCGTTTTACTGGCGGGGGCAATTTACATTGGAGCTGTAAACGATACTTTCACTATTGTAGCCATTGCTTTTATCGTATTGATCTTATTTTTTGCCTGGCTCGTATCTAAACAGTCCGGATTTGAACGGCAAATGAAATACTTTTCAGATCTGAAACAGGTCAATGAAAACGAGATCGGCAGCATATTATCCTACTCCAACCTGTACGACAATGGTTCGCGGTTTTCAAGTGAAAAACATTATTATAGCTCCGACCTGGACATATTTGGCAATGCTTCTTTGTTTCAACTTATCAACCGTGCGGCTACTACACCGGGTAATACTAAATTGGCTGACTGGCTAAGCGCACCGACGCAAAAAGAAGTCATTTTATCGCGGCAGGAAGCCGTTAAAGAAATATCCCGGAAAAATGACTGGAAGCTGGACGTACAAACCCGGCTACTGTTTGCCAGAACACAGGATATCAATCAATTGCAGCGCCTTTTTAATTATCTGCATATCCCATTGGATTTGAAAGGTGAAAATTGGCTGAGTAAATATGCAGCAGCCGCACCTTATTTATTAGGAGTGATCATTGTTGCGGCTTTTTTTGTCCCGGTAGCTAAAAGCATTGCGGTATTAATAGCCCTGGTAAACTTAGGCATAGTGGGTTCAAAAGGCATGTACATTAAAAAAGCCGACCTGATAGCCGGTAAAATTGGCGACACCTTAACCAGCTACGCCATTGTGTTTGAAAAAATAGAAACGGAAACATGGCAGGTCACCTATAGCAATAACCTGGCGCAAACGCTGATAAAAAATAACACATCCGGGAAAATAAAAGAACTGGGTAAACTCATTAACAAGCTTAATGCTCATTTAAACATCCTGGTAGGCGTAGTTTTAAATGCTTTTTTGCTTTGGGATATCCGGCAGATAATAGCCATTGAGAGTTGGAAACGCGCAAATAAAGACAATTTAGAAGCTGCATTTGATGTAATAGCCGATTTTGAGGCCTTAATGAGTTTTTCCAGTCTGTCCATCAATTACCCGGAATGGTGCTTTCCTGAAATTGCGGATGGCGGAGGTTATACTTTAACTGCCAAAAATATTGCACATCCGCTTATCCCTAAAAAAAGCAGGGTTGAGAATGACTATGAATTAAATAATGCCTTTAAAGTAGACATCATCACCGGTTCAAATATGGCCGGGAAAAGTACTTTTTTGCGTACCGAAGGTATTAATACCGTGCTTGCACTAAGTGGTGCGCCTGTTTGTGCCGATAGTATGCAGGTATCAGTTATCACCCTCATAAGCTATATGCGGATAAAGGATTCTTTAAATGAAAGTACATCTACCTTTAAAGCCGAACTCGACCGCCTGCAAATGCTACTTAAGGCTGTTGAAACCGAACCTAAAGTTTTCTTTTTGATTGACGAAATGCTGCGCGGCACCAATTCGGTAGATAAATACCTGGGCTCAAAGGCGGTTATTGAACAACTCATCAGCAAAAAAGCAGTAGGCATGGTAGCTACGCACGACCTGCAAATTGCGCAACTGGAAAAACAATATCCCGACTATGTACGCAACTTCTACTTCGATATACAGGTAAAAGACGGCGAAATGTTGTTTGACTATAAAATGAAACATGGCGAGTGTAAAACCTTCAACGCGTCATTATTATTAAAGCAGATAGGTATTCATATCAATACAGGCTAAATCCCCCTTCGTCTGTGTTCGCACAGACAACCTTTCCAATAGCCGTCGGTGGGGACACGGACGACGGGGCAAAACGGGCATTGCCAACAAGCCCGTTGTCTGTGTCCTCACAGACAACATTATAATAGTCATCGGTGAGGACACCGACGACGGGGACTATAGTATCTCTATCTGCTATAGGACGACAGATTGGGTTATAAACGAAAGGCCCTGTAATTTATACAAGGCCTTCGTTATACAAGAACTAACTAAAACTAATTGACAAAAATTCTTTATTACTATTTCGGCGGCCTTTGTGAGCCACTGTCCGGTGCGCCACCACCTATACCTGAATCGCCTTGTTTTAAGTCGTCATTTTTAATTGCCTTTTTATCTGTCGCGGCATTAAAATTAAGTTTACCAAAACTATAGCTAAAGGTTAAACCAACCGAACGGAAAGGAAATTGAACGGTACTGTTTGTTGCAAAACCCGGACTTGAAATATGGGTATCGAAATTCTTATATTTCTCGAATGGAGACATCGTGTTTAAACCTATAGAAGCACGTTTTTTAAACAATTGTTGTCTCACGCCTGCGCCAATCAAACTGAACGATGGATTAGTGCCTTGTATGGTG